>JADMIO011053115.1_pt1 | contig 28734 bp, 13 predicted proteins | sample 8958161 | NCBI WGS metagenome assembly JADMIO01 (sample SAMN16585339, study PRJNA669376) | soil metagenome | isolation source: Crop rotation soil | place: USA: Cullars Rotation, Alabama | collected 2011 | reverse complement strand
CCGCGACTTCAAGTCACGTGAATTCCAAGCTTCGGATCCCACTGTGCTGGAAAGCCAACTCGGCAACCATGAGGGAATTTGGATTGTGGCTGTCAAATAACCTCCTCTTCTTCTCTGGTTGAGGGACACAACCATTGAAGGGACGCAGAACGACCGAAGGCTAGCTCGCCCGAGCTTTCCTTCGGTCTTTTTTTATTGACAGCAGCGGCTGGTCATCAGCGGCAACCTTGAAATAGGCTACTGGCCTCGCCTATACTCTCTTGTCCGCCGGATTCGGAGGGGTAGCCTAATGGTAAGGCAGCGGTCTTGAAAACCGCCGAGCAAAAACTCTTGCAGGTTCGAATCCTGTCCCCTCCGCTTTTCTTTCAACCCGCTGTTGCTTTTGCTTGCTTCCCTTAAAGTTTGCTCATATACTGCAAGCGCATAAAAATTACTGATTAAATGTCACGCTCTGAATTCAGCATCAACACGACGAACGGTTAGCTCTTACTTGGGGTGGATGGATTAAGAATCGACATACTTTCCGTTTGATGAGGCGCTCGGCCATGCAGCCTCCCGCCTATCTGCTGCCTGGTTGAGCTAAGCTGGAGTGTCGGCCCTGGTCACACCATCAGTTGAAGCACAGGATTGGTGTGTCCATCGCCATCAGGTTGTTTGATTCCGGTCGCGACGAGTCACAGGTGAGGTGCGTCTATGGCAGAAGGCAAATCGCTTTCGACAAAAGATCTCTTCTTGCTCATGATGGGGATGCACAAGCTGGTACGGCCTCGGCCCCTCAATCCGATGCCGCCTGAGGAGTACTACCTTAAGGATGGCGAGCTGCGCGAGTCGAAGTGGAACTGGGATTGGCTCGCCAGCCCGGCGCACGCGTGGCAGCAAGTCCGCTATCGCGACTGGCTGATGGCCAACCTCGTGGACAACCTCGTCGGTCACAACCAGGACTTCAGCGCCATCTCTGAGCCCATGCTGGTGTCGCTTGACGTGCTGACCAACGAGATCAAGCCCGGCATGTCGAACGCCTCGGACGCCATCAAGCAGATCGTCATTTCCAAAAACTACGAGCGCAGCTTTTTGACCACGCTATCGCTCGGCCTTTCCAAACAGCAGAGCGCCGGCCAGCAAGTGATCGTCTTCGGTGCGGGCATGAGGCGGCGCACGTGCGTCTGGCCGACGGGCGACGAGGGGCAGACGCTGCAAGCCGATGTTGAGTTCTTCGTGCCTTTTTATGTTGCGCCCGGCGAAGGCAAGCCGACCGATGACGCTTATACGAATGCCCGCTCCATCTGCGCCGGCATCGCCATCACGCGGCCCAACGGCGGTTCTGTGGGGACGGACACTGCCGGCCACCAGCTTGCCGCCGTGCGCTTCAATTTCCGCATTCCCTTCACGGCGCGAAAGAAGGAATTCGAGCCGCCGCCGATCCATACGACCGTGCAGTTGCCGCCGCCGCCCAACGATCTCATCACCGATTTCGGCGCGCCCGTGATCGAAGTGCAGAAGCGAGCGATGGTGGACATCAACGCACCCACATCGGCATGGGAGGAGTTCGATGATTGGGAGAAGTTCGTCGAAAAGTTCTGCGAGCGCGTCGATGGCCGCGAATTGCTGAACGCGCCCATCGGCCCGCTGCTGCTCGAAACCGTTGACGACAGCAGCAGCGTGAAGGACATCATCCTGAATCAATCCAGGCGCGACGCGATCAAAAAAGAGCTGTCGGAGGAAACCAAAAAAGACCTTGAGGATACGGCGCAGCTTCTGCGGGGCTTGTGGGGAGGCGAGTTGCCGGAAAAGAAACCGGAGATAGAAAAACCGCAGCCAAGTTCCAGTCAGCGCCGGCTCGGCCACTTGCTAGAGTCGCTGGGCTTCCTGAGCAGCAAGGCCGCCGCTGGCGGCGAGTTTGATTACACGTTGAAGATGCAGGCCGGGCTGACGGTCTGGGATATCGTCAACCGCATGCTCGACGAGCTGGACGGCTTCCCGCTTTACGTGAAAGGCATCGACCCGAAAAACCCTAAAGGAATGCGGGCGGCCCTAACGCTCGCTTCGCAGTCCGATTTGAACAATCCTGCCAAACATTATTTCGGGCTGGCGGGCCTGGCCTACAACATTCCCATCAAGCCGGGCTCCACCGACAACAGCATACAGGTGCAGGAGGAGCAAGAGAACGGCGGCGACAACTCAAACAGTGAAGCCGGCAAGGAGAGCACACGCGACATCAGGCTGCACCTCGGCAAATGGTTCGAGGGCGAGACGCTCGATGATAATTGGTTTCGCCGCCTGCTGCCGCCGCCCGACTCGCAGAAGCAGCCGACCTGGAAGCGGCGTGTGCCGCTGCCCGGCATCCGCATCTTTCCTTTTCAGCGCGATGCCACGGACAAACAGAAGACGAAGTATTCGATGGCGCTGCACGGCGACCTCTTGAGCCTCGGCTTCGACCTCAGAGGAACGACGAAAGAGGGCTTCGCGTCTCAGCAATTCAAATCAGGCCCGCTCGCCTACTTCGGCCTTGGCGCGCTGGAAGCGCGCATCGCGCTGCTGCTGTCGGGCGAACGTGTCGCCTTCGGCCTGGGAATCAAGCTCAAAGATATACGCCTCTCGTTCGGCCCCAAGCCTAAAAAAGAAGACGACAAGAAAGACGAAGGCGCGGGCGACAGCATTATTGACGGGCTGCAAGAACTGCTCGCCGATGACTGGGCGGTCGTTGCCGAATCTGAAAAGCCGGAGAAGGGCTTGAACACGCGGCTGGGCGGTAAAAAGAAAGATACGTTTTCGCTGTCGGTCGGTTATCTCTCGCCGCTAACCGCGGGCAGCAGCGGCACGCTCGACGTTCAGCTTTACGACGACAAAGGCGAGCGCGGCAAGATGGCGTTGATCTCGATTGACCGTCGCGCCGGCAGCGTCTACCTGAAACACATCGGCATCGGACTGAAGGGCGTCGAGAACGTTGTGCTGGCCGAAGGCAAAGGCTTAAGCAAGGACGCGCAACTGATCATCGCGTTTACCGGCGGCATGCGCTGGCCGGTCTTCGAGGCGGGCTTCATCGGCGCGAAATTGATCATTCCGCTCGCGGACGCTAGCGACACGCGGTTCGGTCTCGACGGCCTGGATGTCTCGCTCAAGATGGAATCGGTCGTCGTCTCGGGCAGCTTTCTTAAGAGCGGCGTCGAATACGCCGGCAGCCTCACGATTGACCTGCCCAAGCTTTCCATCGGCGCGATGGGCATCTACGGCAGCCTCGTTGTCCTCAGTATGGCCTATAGCCGCGACGTGGCCAACGCGCTGACCGACGGCAAGGTGCATGCCGACTTGCTCAAGGAACTGGCCAAAAAAGAGATCACGCCGGCTGCCGAAAACCCGATCCGATGGCACGCGCTGAACAATGAGTGGGAACTCAAGGCGAAAGACGGCACGTCCTACATCATCACCCGCGGCGAAGACAAGCTGGCCGTGCTCGGTCCAGACAAGACGCTATTCGTCTACGGCATGTTCAGCGCCGCGAGCGGCAGCGGGCTCAGAGTCGGGCCGATCCTGTTTACGGCGCTGGCGCTTGGGTTCGGCATCAATCGCCGCCTCAAAGTCCCGCCCCTTGAAAAGGTCGTCGATTTCCCGCTGGTCAAAGTTGTGATGGGCAAAGGCGGCTTTCAAAAAGACGGCATCGGCGGCGACGACATACGCGGTCAGATGGGCGAAGCCGTCGAACCGCCGTCCGAGGTGCTGGAGAAGTTGAAGACCTGGCTGCCGGCAGAGCGCAAGCAGTACTTCATCTGCGGCGGCGTACGCTTCACCATCGCCTCGGCGCTGGACTGCTTCGCGCTGATCGCCGTGCAGTTCGGCAACGAGTTCGAGCTGTCGCTGCTCGGGTTGGCGCGCTTCCGACAGCCGAATGATTTGAGCGCCAAGCCGATCTGCTACGTCGAGATGCAAGTCTTGATGACGCTCAAGCCGAGCGAGGGCAGCTTCAAGCTACAGGCGCTGCTCACCACCAACTCGTGGATCATCAACGAAGACTGCAAGCTGACCGGCGGCTTTGCCGTCTTCGTCTGGTTTGCCGGCGACCACAAAGATGATTTTGTAATCACGCTGGGCGGCTATCACCCGCGCTTCCGGCGGCCCGATCATTATCCACTGGTGCCGAGGCTCGGACTGAACTGGCCGGTCAATGACAACCTGTCGATCAAGGGCGGCGTCTATCTGGCGGTCACGCCGTCCTGCTGCATGCTCGGCGCGAAGCTGGAAGCGATGTTTTCTTCGGGCCGCGTCGCGGCGTGGTTCACGGCTTATCTGGATGTCATCGTCTCGTGGAGCCCGCTGTACTTTGACGTAGACCTCGGCGTCTCGCTGCGCGTCGAAGCGTCCTTCGCTGTCGGGACGCTCAAGGTGGTGATCTCGGCAACGGTGAAGATGTGGGGGCCACCGGTCGGCGGGCTGGCTCGCGTCAACCTGACGCTGCTCTCATTCGACATCCCGCTGGAAGTCTCTTTCGGCAAATCGCGCGAAGAAGCCCAACCCAAACTGATTGATTCGTGGGCGCAATTCTGCCGCAGCTTCCTCAAGGCCAGTGAAGCCGACAAAGAGTCGCTCAGCCTCGCCGGAGGTGATAACAACAGGCGTGCACTTAGACTCAGAGGCAATGCCGAGCAGCAGGCGATGAAGCGGCCCATCACTCCCATCACGCAGACCAATCTGACGGCGGGGCGCAGCAATCCGAATCACCTGCCGGGCGCGCAGCAACAGACCGGCGGGACGCCGCCGCCCGAAGCCGAACGCCAGAACGCTATCTGGAACGTGCGCGGCGATCAGTTGGAGATATCCGCTTCCACATCGGTGCCGGTGACGACTTTGAACGTGGGCCGCGCCAAGACCAACAGCCCATCCGCAGGCGTCCTGCCGCGCGGCCAGACCGGCCAGTCGATGCTGGTGTCGCAAGCGGTCGCGCTCGACACGGCAGGGCTGTACGCGCAGTCGTATGGCGAGAAGCTCGGCGTTCACCCGATGGGCCGCACGCTGGAATCGGTCTTCAACATCACGGTCGTGCGCGACGATGTTTCAGAAACGGTCGATTTGAAGGGCTGGGCCATAGAAGCAGAAACGAATTCGCTGCCCGCTGCGTTGTGGGATGCTGAGAAGCCGAAGCCGAACGGCCCATCCGAGCCGAGCGCCAAGCTCATGCGCAATTGCATCACCGGGATCAAGCGTCTCAAAGCGCCGCCGGGCACGCTCGGCCCGCATGCCTCGCTTACGGGCTTGTCGTGGCATCAACTGGAACAGGGCCCTGCGGTCGCCAAATCTGACGCGGCGCAGAAAGCCCCTGAGCCGACCGGTTCGCGTCACGTTCGAGACATCGTGGCCAACAAGCAGGACAGGCAGAAGCAGGTCGTCGAGGCGCTGTCTGCCGCCGGCTTCGACCTTGCGTGGAAGCCGACCGCAGCCAATCAGGTACGCTTCCGCGAGCTGCACGACAAGCCGCTGATTGGTGCGGTCGCAGCGTCCGCTTAATGATGGCCCGCCGCCCGTGCAGGGTGGCAATCGTAAGGAGAGACATGGCGACCCAGCAGCCCCGTTCATCTGCCGATCCGATGACCTTCTATGACAACTACCGCATGGCGTTGACCGCCGGGTCGTATCGCCTCGTCTTGCAGCAGACGGTCAGCGTCGAAGGCGAAACGCCGCTTCATTATTATCACGATCAACCCTTTGAAGTCCTGGCCCCGCGTTACGTCATCGAAGGCAGTGAGATTCAAGCCTACTTTCCGCCGCCCGGCGGCGTCGCCGATTATCAAAACAACCTGCCGCATCTGGTGCTGCGCACGCGCAGCCTGCCGTGGGAGCGCAGCGTCTGGTCGGGGCAGGCACAAGAACCGTGGCTCGCCCTGCTGGTGCTTTCCGAGCAAGACATTGCGGATGGCAAGGTCGCGACGAAGACCGGCACAGTTGGCGACCTCGCGCCCGAGCAGCCCGCCGCCGCATTGTGGTCGCGCACGGAAGACGGCGCGGTCATCCTGCTGCCAAAGTTCAAACGCGATGAAGACCGGCAGACGCCCGTGCGGCTGCTCGATCTCGACCTCAAGCTCTTTCTCGAACGCTGCCCGCGCCGCGCCGAGCTACCCTTGCTCGCTCACATCCGCCGCGTCGATACGACGGATAAGGTGCCGCTGGAGATGGTCGCCGACGGCGAATTCTCGGTGCTGGTCGCCAACCGCTTCCCGCAGCCCGGCGCGAACACCGTCTACCTGATCTCGCTCGAAGGCTGGAACGATTTGCTTGATGCGCCCGCAAATCAATCTCACACGGCCTCGCGTTTGCGACTGATCATGCTGGCCAGTTGGAGCTTCGTCAGCGACGCGGCGGGACGCGATACGTTCGGCGGGCTGATGCAGCAACTGCGGAGGCAGGCGGCCGCGTTCGGTGTCGCGCTACCGGCGGCAACCGGCGACGCTTACGTGAACGAGGCGCTGGCGCGGGGCTACGTGCCGCTGGACTATCAGCCGCAGGAGAGCACGCCGACCATCTGCTGGTATCGCGGGCCGCTCGCGCCGCTTGTCAGGCCGTCGCTCGCACAGTCATTCAACCGCGCCGATGCGGCGCTGATCTTCGATAAAGACACAGGCATCATGGACGTGTCGTATGCGGCGGCGTGGCAACTCGGACGGCTGCTGGCGCTGGCCTCGCCGGGTTTCTCGAAAGGGCTGCGCCTGTTCGTCGAGCGTCACCACAACGCCGCCGAGCTGGCCCGGCAGATCGCCGCTTTCGTTGATCTGCATCGCAGCGCCTTCCCATCCGACAAGCCCGACAGCAAGTCGGAGACTGCCAGCGATAAGGTCGCGCTTGCCGACGAGCTGGTGCAGTGGATCGCGCGATTAGTGTTGCTCTATCCGGTGCCCTTTCACTATCTGGTGCCGCACCCTGCATTGTTGCCGCCCGAATCACTGCGCTTCTTTCATCTGGATAATAACTGGGTGGATGCGCTGGTGGACGGGGCGCTCAGCATCGCCGTGCGCAACCTCGCTGATCAGGGCGTCGCGTCGCGGGCCGAGATGCAGTCGGCCTTGTCCAAGATCGTTTATCAACACCGCCTGCGATTGCAGGGCAAGCGCCCGGAGTCGAACCCTTCCGAGCCTTACATGAATACTCCGAAATCGGGATTCCTCTTACGTTCGCGCATCGTCTCGGGCTGGCCGGGGGTCGAAGTGACGGCGACCACGAGCGCCGAGCGCAGCGCCTTCCCTGAGATACTGCGCATGGATCAAGTCGCCGACGGCGTGTTGTTCTGCCTCGTGCGCGGCTCGCTCAAGCAAGTGACGTTTCGCGAGCCGCGCGAAGGTCTCACGTTTGGCGTCGATAGCGACGGCGCACTCACAGCGCGCCAGTCACACAAAACCTTGAAGGTCAAAGACGGGCTGCTGCGCGGCGCGGGCGTGGCCGACATCAGCCGGCTGCGCGACAAGCTGGCCGAGTTGGAGCCTGTCCGCATCGGGCCCGCCGAATTCGCGCTGCAAATGATTCGTCAGCCCGAAGAGCAAGTGATCAAATGGGGCAATTGAAGGAGACTAGATAATGACCGACGCACAGCATCTGCTCGTACCCATCAAGGTGCAAGCACTGGTCATTGACGATCTCGTCATTGATAAAATGGCCATCCTGAAAATCGGCGAACAAAAGCGAGTCGCCAATGACGGCAAGTGGTCGCCGCAGGCAAGAGATTACCGGCGGCTGACCGGCGGCCTCGGCTCGCCCGGCCCTCAGCCGTTTTACGGGGCCAGCCGCACGGCATGGGGCGAGCCGGCATCACAACTTCTGCTGGCGGAAAATTCGCCCGCCTTGCCGAAAGAAGAAGACCGCGGCGTCTATCTGCACTGGGTGTTGCCTTCGGGCCTGCGCCACGCTTATAAACTCGGCTCGCTCGATTTCCCGGCCTTGCCCGATCAGTGGCTGGTCGTGCGATTCTGCCGGCGTGGCGCGACGACGCAAAGCAAGGCGTGGTTCATCGACGGCGGACTGATCCTTGATTCAGATGATCCGAACGAGCCGGCTAATTTGCTCGTCGCCAGCGGCAACCAATACGTCGCCAGGCGAGTCGGCAAGGTAGTGCCGCTCGACCAGTTCAAGCCCGCCGATTTTCAAGGCGAGCGGACAATCATCAACGCAGTCGGCAACCCGCAGACCGGCTCGCCGACCTTCACCGCCTCGGTCGCCGAAAATCGTAACGTGCTCTCCTTTCACGACGACCTTGCTGACCTGCGTGGTTCAGATCACAAAGCGAAAATTCCCCAGGATGCCGCGCTCAGTTATCTGGTGTTGGGCTGGTATCGCGACGAGCAGAACGAGCCTTTCGCGGCCCTGCCTGCTCAGCTCGCCGGTCAGAATGTGATGGAGGCGTTGGGTTGGCGCATTGATGCGGGCTCGCCGCCGGCTGACCTGCCGAAGCGCCGCTGCATCTTTCACGGCATGGTCGCGCACATCAATTATTGGAACCAGCAAACCTACAAAGGGCCGCTGCTCGGTTATCCCGGCTCGCCGCCGGTCGAAGGCGTGCTCGATACGCCGCCGCCGTCGTTCAAAGTCGGCCTCGGCAATAACGCCGAAGACGCGCTGGTGTCGCTGGTGTCAAGCGAATACAGCGGCAAGGATGAAGACCCGATTCTGTGGAAGGCTCTGGAAGCCGTCATGTATCGCCAGCCCGAATCGCTGATCGGCAGTTGGAGCGCCGCACCGCGCGACCACGCCGTCCACCAGAGCTGGTTTTCTACGGTAGAGGCGGGCAAGGTCTGGTCTATTCGCCCGCGCCCCGACAAAGACGGCACGTTTCCTGCCGATCTCGACGCGACCGCCGCACAGAGCGCCGTCAAGCCGACGCCCGCGCAATTGGCCGAGTTGAAACGGCTCAACGATCTGCAAGCCGACGCCGACGCCATAGAACGCGAGTTGTCGGCGCTGCAACAGGATTTGTATGCGCGCTGGTGGAAGTTGTGCGAGCAATCCCGCGACCAGTTCGCCGAGTTGAAGCCTTACGAAGAGGCATGCGAAGCACTGGCCCCGCGCGTCGGTGCGCTGCGCACTCAGCGCGAAGACCGGCTCAAGCGTTTACGGACACTGCTCGAAGAATTGAAAGGCAAGCTGCCGAAAGAGCTGGAGCTGCGCTTTGACGCCGCGCCGCGTTTCTGGACGCCCGCCGACCCGGTCGTCGTCCTCAAGAACTGCGGCCTGCCGACCAAGCACCAGTTCCCGCGGCCGCTGCCTTGTCGTCTGCCCGAACGGATCATCAACGCCGCCGAGGTCGAAGCGGCGGGCGCGGGCAAATCATTCAGCACCGCCGAAGGTGTAACGAACATTACAAGTTTGATCAGGACGCACCTTGCGCCGGGCGACGTGCTGGCGCGACTGCTCAACGAAGCGTCTCTGGTCGAGCAGGCGATCAGCCATCTGGCCGTCGCGACCCTGCCGCCGCAAAATAAATTCTCCATCGCCGTCGAGTGGCGGGCATGGATCAAGCATCTTGCCGACGCCTTGGCCTGGGACGGAGACACGAACGCTCTGCCGCGCCATCAAATTCGTTTCGGCAAGCGGCCCGAACTCGACATGCCGCCACACCGTTTGGCAGAGCTATGGGGACAGCAGCCCTGGTCGCCGCTCTTTCTTGATTGGCAGATCACCTGGAAACCGACGACCTATTCCGATCAAGATTTCGGCCCGGCCTGGCGGTTGGGCGAGCAGGATTATCGGCCGACCGACAGGGCGTCTCTGCCGCAGGAAGGCGTCACCGTGCGGGGTCGCAGCCTGCTCAGTCCTATCGATGGGCGCATCTTCAACGAGCCGATTAACACGCTGCGCGATCTTCTCGCGGGAGGCAAGAAGACGAAAGACGACAACCCGGCCTTCCCTTCGGCGGTCGCGGAAATTCTGTCGCTCTACAAAGGCGCTTGGGACAGGACGCTGGTCGAACTAAACAGCGCGGGCATGATGGGGCAGGCGCTGAGCGGCTTTCATCAGACCTTGTTACGTCGCGATGTCACGCTGCCGCAGATCACGCCCGACCCGACGCATCCGTGGGCCACCGATCCGGAGATCACTTTCCACGATGATGTGGTCAGGCCGCTGCTCGTCATGCCGGATGAAACGGCGCTTGCGGGCGAGCAGCTTGCGCCTCCCGCAAGCTCTCAAATGCCCTTCACGTTATTGCGGGCCGGCGCGTTTGAGCTTGATGAACTCTGGCTCGTAGACGATTTCGGTCAGTGGGCGGACTTGCTCTATGGAACTTCGGCAGGTGGTTCTGCCGGCCAGGTCTTTCACCCGCGCGTGCGCTGGTACGACGACCGGTTTATTTTCGCGATGCCGCCGCGCGTCGTCCAGCCGTCGCGCCTCAACTTCCGCTTCACGGCAGCCGACAACCATCTGGTTGAAAGCGATTCCGACCCGGCGCTCAGTCCCATCTGCGGCTGGATTTTTTATAACCCGCTCGACCAGACGCTGGTGCTCTGCCACCGCGATGGCCGCCCGGCCGGCGAACTGGTCATCACCGGGGAGCAGGTCAAGCTCACCGTTCACTGGGAGGCCGGCGTGAACGGCGTCAGCCTCGCGGCGATTCGTAATCAAAACCTCAAAGACTTTGCCGAAGCGTTGATCGAACCAACGCCGACGGCGACGCCCAAATTGCTCGACTTGCTGAAGCTGATCGACGGGGCGCTCGAACGCATACGGCCCGCCGCCGCGCGGCGTGACGCGGCGCTGTTTGGCCGCCCGCTGGCGCTGGTGAGCACCGCCCTCGGTTTGGAACTCTTCGGCAAGGCGTGGACTGATCCGCAGGAGGCACCCGAAGCCACGCGACCGACCGGCACCGGCAATACGGCACTCGACGCGCTGCGAGTCCGCGTCCGGCTCGGCTGTTCGCAAAACGTGGAAGATGGCTTGATCGGTTATTTCAAAGCCGGCGCTTATGGCCGCATCGTGCCGGCCCACTTGCCCAAAGGCGTCAACTCGTCAACAGAAGGTTATATCGGCGACCCGCAGACCGACGCAGTGCGGGTTGGGTTCGGCCCGCCGCAACCGCTGACGCTGTTGATGGACCCGTGGGGGTCTGTGCAGGCGGCGACGGCTATTCTTCCCTCGAAGACGATCACGCTGGCGCAGCCCGAACTGGACGAGATGCTCGCCCGCATCGAAGCTTCGTTCCGCATCGGCCCGGTTTTGCTGCAACCGGAGCGGCTCGCTTTGCCGACGCCAGTGGTTGACAAGGGGCGGTGGAATTTCAGCGGGCCTTTGACCAATCACGCGGCGGAACTCGTCGCGCCGTCCGACGCCCGGTACTTCAGCGATCAGCCGGTGGTGGCGGCTGAAGGGCGGTTGTTGCTGCTAGCCGCGGATGAATAGTCAGGAGAAAACACCATGTCAGAAACCAATTCCCAAAAGAACCTGATCAAGCTCACCGCCGCGACGGTCACTGCGAGCTATGTGGAGATTGCAATCAAGAACGAAAGCACCGAGCCGCTCGCCGAGCTGGTGTTCATCGAGATTAGATTTCTGAACACGCTGGTAGACCCGCGCTTTGGCCCCGCCGCCAAGGCGGCCTGGACTAGCAGCAAGCCTCAAGGCATGGTGAGCGCGGCCGACATCGCCACCGTCGGAGGAGGTCTGTCGGTCTGGGTCGGCAAGGATACGAACGCCGACATCGTCGCCCTGCGCGTCATCAACAATCTCAACCAGCGCACTGGCGATCTGCTGGCTACGCCTACACGGATTGAAGCGGGCGCGACCATCACGCTGCGCGTCCCGCTATCCCAGCAAGGCAGTCGCGCGCAGGTCACGGTCTCTTACAGTTACAAGTGCGGCTCAGCGAGAGCCAAACCGATCAGCGGCTCGTTCGATTTTACGCCGTCGAGCATTAGTGACTGGACGCCGAAGGTCAGCCTCACCGTTGACCGGGCGGATTCGACCATGCTCGAACCCGGAACCAAAATAAAAATCTCATGGGCCATCGAAGACGGCATCAGTGCCACGCTGCGCGGGCCGCTGCCCGGCGGCCATTCATCTCTGACGCTCAGCAAAGACACGGGATCGGACTACCGTATTGATAAAGGCTCGCTCGAAATCTACGCCGTCGGCCAGGCCATCTACGTCCTCGACGCGGAAGTGCGTCCGCCCAACTCTCGCAGCCGGGCGGGTGTGCAGGTCGTCCGAACGCTCTTGCTCGACACCCGGTCGATTAATCAGTACGCCACCCTGCGCGTGCGGCCAGATCGCGTCCTGCCTAACGGTCAGGTCGCAATTGATTGGGCGGTGTGGGGCGTCAAAGAAGCGAAGCTCAGGATCGGCAAAGGTAAATCGCTGACGCTCAGATTGACCGAGCAGGATTTGAGCGGCTTCTATCAGGGGTCGGGGACATGGAACGAAAAGGCGTTGACGAAAGACGAAAAAGTCAGCCTCGTCGTCCGGGACTTCAAACCGTTGAAGGAAGATATCGAGCTGGCCGAGTGGAAGCCGACGGCTAAACCCAGATACACGGGCAAGCCCATCGCGATGGCTGTGGTCGCACCGCATCTGGCGCTGTTGACCAGCGCCGGCCTCTACGTCGCACGGGTCGGGCACGACGATAGTGAATCGAGCGATCCTGTATTTCGCAAAATCTCGACCGACGCGCCCAAAGCGTGGCTGGCGCTCACGGTTTTCGAGCAGGGCTTTGTCGTCTTGCGGCAGACGCATGAGGACGGCTTGCAAGTGGCGCGTTACGATTCCGAAGGCAAGATGGAAGGCGTGCCGGTAGACCTTCCCGACTTCCTCCAGTTTACGGTGCGCCGTCCCGGCATGAGCTACGAGATGGCCGCGTTCGGCAAGCGCATCTATATCGTCGCGGAAATCTCGCTGCCCGGCGGCGAGTACCGCGACGTTTACTCGATGAGCTTCGAGCGCGATGATGTGAAGCAGGAGCGACTGCTCGCGCGGTTGCAGAACTATCGGCTGCTGACCTTGGGCGGCGCGCTCTACGCCGTGAATCGCAGCACCGGCCAGATGATCCGCTTCGTCCCGCCGGAAGACGAAGATGATGAGCTTTTCATTGAGGAAGTCCGTAAGGCGGCGACGGCTGCCAACGGCGGCCAATCGCTTCTGCGAGCCGGGTTGATGGTGCCGCTGGTTGATACGCTGATCGTCTTAGACCCCGGCGAAATCCCGCTGCTCGGCCCGCTCGCTCTCTTCGGCATGATCAACGTGCTGGACTTTGTCCTGAGCGACGAGGGGTTCATGAGGGGCTCGAAAAAAGTGCCACAAGATTTAGTCTACAACTCGCAAAAGAACGAGTGGACGCGCTGCGGGCAAGGGCTGTCGATCCAGCCGGGCGCGGTCGCGGCGTATCGCGGAAGCAGTGACGAGCGATTGTGGGTGCTTCAGCCGGACGGCACCATGCACACGCTAATGGAAGCGTCGGCAGAACTGTTCGCGCCCGATCACATCAAGGAATTTCCGCCGCAGAATTTGCCGAAGCCCTTCAATGCCAGGCAGACGCTGAAGATCAGAAACAATTCAGGCAGCAACCTGACTATGGCGCAGGGCCTCTACTCCGAAACCGGCCTTTATGAGTTCAGCTCCAATAGCTTCGTTGATGTGGAACCGCTGATCTTCGGCTTAGCTCAGGGAGCGGCCCATACCTACAATATCCATTACCACAAGACCGAACCGTTACCGGTCAGTCTGCGCTTACAGGTTCATCCCTCGCGTGCGTTCCTGAATTATTATTTTGAAGTGACTTGCTCTGGCTCCGACCTGTCGTCGGTCACTTCGGTCTGCAAGCGCGTCTTCGTTGACCAATCGGGTACGGTGACGATTGACGAAGTGCTCGGCACGCTGGTGCAGCACGCCAAAGCCAGCGATGTCGTGATTCCGCCGCCTAAGCGGTTGAGCGAGCGGTTCAAGCTGATCATCTATAACGCGACTCCTTATGCTCTGGTGTCGGATATGAATAACGACACGTTCCAGCCTGCTCAAAAGGTGATGCTTGATGCCGCGACTCGGCCGATCACCGTCTTCGCCCTGCCGCCGGATTATGAGCGCGTGGGTATGTTGCGTTTCGAGATCAACATCGCCCTGCCGAACGGCATCGAGGTTTCGTCAGGCAATATGGCGCAGACCAGCTTCATCCGCATTGACCCCGACCAATCGAAAGGGTTGCAGGTCAAGCTCGCCAAAATGTTGAAGCCCGGCGACCCGCCGCTGGAAGTCAATTATAAAATCAGCGGAAGAGACGAGAAGGCGACCGTTTCTGCCGACAAGGAGATCATCTACGTCTGTCAGATCGTCGCAACGGCATAAGCCGGGTCGGCGCGTTGACAAACCGGGCCATCCTGCGCGAGGGTGTTAACCTGATCCAACATTTTGCGGACGCGATCTTTTGCCGACGGATTGAAAGGATGTTATGAGCGGTCGAGCCAGGGTGCTGGTCTTCTTGCTGGTCTTCTTGCTGATCTTCATGTTGTTTCTACCCGGCGCGCAGTTTGCCTTCATCAAAAAGAAGAAACTGCCAGACCTGGTTGTCACCAGCCTGCGTAGCGATACGGCGGCCACGGCGGGTGCGGGCCTGCAAAATGTCGTTGCGATGGTCGTCAATCAGGGCAAAAGACCGGCAGGCGCTTTTCGTATTCATTATTACATCTCACTCGACGACCGCATCACGTCCGACGACATCGACACGGGCGTGACTTGCGAAGTCGCCGGCTTGCCATCGGGCGAAACGGTCGCCTGTCACGCGAGCCTTGACCTGCCGGCATCGCTCGCGCCGGGGACGTATTATCTGGGCGCGGTCGCCGACGATCAGAACGCCGTTGCCGAACGCGACGAGAGCAACAACGCCACCGCCTTTGGCCCCATCACGATTAACTCGCCCGCGACCGGGCCGCCGCCTGCGCCCGACGGCATACGCGTGGACGGCGACGCGAGCGACTGGACGGGCATCTCGCCCATCCTCTCGGACGCTGCCGGCGATGGGCCGTTCGATGCGTCCGGCCAGTATATTCCGGGCAGCGATTTTCTGAACATCTGGGCGACGAACGACAATACGAACGTCTACTTTCTGATGGAATTCGCGGGCGCGCCTTACACCGGAGGCATCAAGCTGTTTTTCGATACGGATGTGAACCCGGCGAACGGCTGCAACGGCAGCGAGGCGGTGATCTTCAGCTCGGCCGACGAGCCGGGCGCGCACCTGGCGCTTGGCGATTATCGCCAGTGTTCGGCGGCCAATGATTACCCCGGCGTCGTTCAATCCGCCGTGCAGGAACACGCCGGCCACAGCTTCGTCGAAGCCGCGATTCGCATAGACGATCTCTTCAAGTTGACGCCGGGCCGAAAGAATTTTCGCATCTACGCCACGGCCAACCTCGGAGCCACGAGCGACGTGGTGTGGTCGCCGACCGTCTACACGCTGACGGCGCATTATCCCGGCGGCGCGAACCTGAAGATCGCCTTCGATACGCCCACGGTGCAGCCGGATTTCAACAGCCCGTGTGCCGGCCACACGCCCGGCTGGCATTTCGGCATGACGCTGACGGAAATCGGCGGCGTCGGCGTTCGCATTATCAGCTACAAGACGGTGCTCTATGACATCAACGGCAGTTATCTGATCACGCTGGGTGTGAGTTCGGCAAACGACTTCGCGCGCCTGTTCGACGCCTGCGGCGCGGGCAGCGATTACATTCCCGCCAATGGCCAGGCGTGCAGCCGGTCGTTGTGTCTCGACCTCGGCACGCGCGCTGGCGGCCAGATCGACATGACGTTTGACGGGATTGACGACAAAGGCAACGAGGTGCGTTTCACCAGCGGCAGGCTCATCCTCGGCGCTCGATAAGAGAGCGCGCCCGCTCTCAACCGGGTTGAGGAGAGGCGCGCTCGTATTTCAGCCTTCGATCAGTTGAACGCACTACCGCCGGCCGGTTTGCAAGAAAGAATTATCCCTGAAAATTATTTTGTAACCGATCCACCGCCATCCAAGTATTCACCGTCAGGCGGGCGCGCTCGTGACCGTGCTTCCACTGGCGCGGACGCGAGCACGCTCTGCCATCATCCAATCAAAGCAAAGTAAAACCAGGCGCACGAGGCGCGGCGCGGTAAACCGCAGGAGTTGGTCCACCGTGAATGTAGCCCGCCTGTCGCCCTCAGGTGCCCGCGACGCCGCTTTTTCTTTTGCATTTTGGCGCTCGACCTTTTACTTTCTTCAGACCGATTCATTTCTTCAATTCGATGGAGGACGCTATGAACCGAGGACGTTGGTTTGCGCACGGACGGGCGGGCGCTGCGCTGTTCATCTGCGCGTTGCTGCTGCTGGGCGCGCCGGGTCAGGCCGCCGCGCAGAAGAAGGCGAAAGCGGCGACCGCTGCCGCTCAGCGCACGAACGAAGAGTACACGGCCAAGATCAAAGAGTATACGACCGAGAAATATTTCCTCACCGAACTCGTAGACCACCTACCGGCCTCTGACAAGGTGCCGTCGCCCGACAAGGTGCTCGGCTACGTCGTCGGCACGCCCAACAAGCTCACTTACACAAAAGATATGTACCGTTACTATCGCGAGCTTGAGAAAGCGACGCCGCGCGTGCGCGTCTTCACCGCGCCGGAACGCAGCGAAGAGGGGCGCGAGCAGATGCTCGTGCTCGTGAGCGACGAAGCGAACCTCGCGCGGCTCGACCGCTACAAGGAGATCACCGGCCGCCTGGCCGACCCGCGCCGCCTCACTGACGAGCAGGCGCAGCAGCTCATCAACGAAGGCAAGACGTTTTACTGGGCGTCGGGCTCGATCCATTCGCCCGAAACCGGCTCGCCTGAGATGCTGATGGAGCTGGCTTATCGGCTGGCCGTCGAAGACTCGCCGTTCATCGACGCGATTCGCAAGAACGTCATCGTCATGATCACGCCGGCCCTCGAAGTCGATGGGCGCGACCGCGCCGTCGATCAGTATTACTATCGCAAGGCGCACCCCGACCAGCCCGTCTCGCCGCTGTTGTACTGGGGCAAGTACGTCGCGCACGATAACAACCGCGACGGACTGGGGATGGCGCTGGCCTTGTCGCGCAATCAGATGAAGACCTTCATCGAATACCACCCGCAGATTCTCCACGACCTGCACGAGTCGGTGCCGTTCCTGTACACCTCGACGGGCACGGGGCCGTACAACGCCTGGCTCGACCCGCTGGTGGTTGACGAGTGGCACGTCCTCGCCTATCACGAGATCGAGCAGATGACCAAGCGCGGCGTGCCCGGCGTCTGGACGCACGGGTTCTACGATGGCTGGGCACCGAATTACATGTTCTACGTCGCCAACGGCCATAACGCGGTAGGCCGCTTCTATGAGACCTATGGCGCGACCGGCGCGGACACCGTGATCCGCAACGTTGGCGCGCAGTCGCAGCGCGACTGGTTCCGACCAAATCCGCCGCTGCCGTGGGTGAAGTGGTCGCTGCGCAACAACATCAACTTGCAGGAGTCGGCCATCCTCTTCGCGATGAACTATGTCGCGGGCAACCGCGAGCGGTTCCTGAATAACTTTTACCTGAAGAGCAAGCGATCGGTTCTGAAAGCGACCAACGAAGGGCCGGCGGCTTACGTGATACCGGGCGACGACCCGCGACCCGTAGAAGCGGCTGACATGGTGAACCTGTTGCGCTTGATGGGCGTCGAAGTGCACACGGCGACGCGAGAGTTCAGCGTCGGTGACAAGAAGTACGCCGCAGGCTCTTACATCGTCCGCATGGATCAGCCTTATTCGCGCATGGCCGACATGCTGATGGACACGCAGTATTACAACGTCAATGATCCGCGTCCGTATGACGACACCGGCTGGACGCTGGGCGCGCTGCGCAACGTCAAGACCGTGCGCGTCACCGACAAGAGCGTGCTCGACGCGCCGATGGTCTTGCTGACGAGCGATGCAAAAGTGCGCGGCCGTGTCGGCGGCTCGATGGCGGTCGCTGCGTTTGTCATCAACCACAACACCGACAACACGCTGGCGACGCTGCGCTTTCGTTTGAAGGATGTCAAGATGCTGGCCGCCGAGGAGCCGTTCAAGATCGGCGATCAATCGTTCAACGCCGGCTCGTTCATCATCAAGTTCGACAACAACCCGTCAGACGCGCGGCAGCACGTCGAAGACGCGGTGGTCGATCTGGGACTCACAGCGGTAGCAGTGGACAAACTGCCCGACGTGAAGACGCACGAGCTGGCCGTGCCGCGCATCGCCATCGTGCATACGTGGACGAACACACAGAACGAAGGCTGGTTCCGCATCGAGTTCGACCGCTTAAAGATTCCTTACACCTACATCTCGGATCACGTCCTGCGCGACACGCCGGATTTAAGGAAGCTCTACGACGTGATTATTTTTCCGCCGGTCGGCGGCTCGGCGCAATCTATCGTCAACGGCATACCGAAGCGCGGCGAGCCGATGCCCTGGAAGCAGTCCGACCTGACGCCCAACTTCGGCTTCTCGCCCGACCAGACCGACGACATGCGCGGCGGCATGGAGTTGCGCGGCGTCTTGAATTTGCAGAAGTTCATCGAAGAGGGCGGATTGTTCATTCCCATCACGACAATCGCGCAAGTGCCGATTGATTACGGCATCACGAGCGGCGTCGGCATACAGCAGTCCGAGCGATTGCAGGCGCGCGGCTCGGTCTATAACGCCAGCTTCAGCGACCGCAAGAGTCCGATTGCCTACGGCTACGGCGAGCAGATGGCGGTCTATTTCAATCAAGCGCCGCTGTTGCAAGTGAGCGGGCCGCCGCCCGGCGGAGGCGGTGGCGGCGGCGGCGGCTTACCGCCGGGCCAGCGCCCTTCGGGTCGCGGCAGCACGAGCGATGCCGACATCGTGCAATCCATGCCGCAAGCCGGCCCGCGCCCACAAACAAAGCCGGGCGAGCAAGGGATGATCGACGAGTCGCGGCTCTACATAAGCCCGTACGCGACGCCGCCCGCCTTGCGCCCGCGCATCGTGCTGCGGTTTGCTTCGGCGGAGAAGGATTTGTTGATCAGCGGCATGCTGGCGGGTGGCGCTGACCTGGCGGGCAAGCCCGCCGTCGTAGACGTGCCGGTCGGTCGAGGCCATGTCGTGATGTTCGCTACTAACCCGATGTGGCGGCATCAGACGCAAGGCGCATTCTTCCTGCTCTTCAACGCGGCCTTGAATTACGACCACCTCAACGTAGGCCGCGCCGAGCCCTCCGACCGCCCGGAGCGTGCCGGCACAGGCGACGAGCAGTAACGATTGGTTGATCAGTCAGAAAGGCTGCTGGATCGGCAGCCTTTCTGCTTTCAAGATCAGTTCTCGCCATTGACAAACCGGCAGTGTCGGAATAAAGTAGGCGCACCTCGAAGACGGTTTGGGCTAACCCCGGAAAAGCGAAAAGAAGGGGGAGGTTAGCCCATAGCAGCTAAGTGGTGAGATATTTGAAAATCGAATAGAGTTTCGACTTGAGAAACGATGTCGAAGGGCGTTGATTTTGCGGTGCGCTGGAGGGGTTAGCCCAAATGGACAGTTAAGCAGTAGAAAAGAAAGGGCGCAAAATGGAGGCTCTTTGAATCGAAGACGCGATTGATAGCGGATTGAAACATCTCGCCCAGGATTTGCATGCCTTCAGCACCCAAGCCCCTTTGAATCGAAGACGCGATTGATAGCGGATTGAAACGTGCCTCCAGTATTTGCGAACAGAATTCTTTGCAAAGGGGCTTTGAATCGAAGACGCGATTGATAGCGGATTGAAACTCAAGCCGATACTCCTTTCTCAACAGAGCGCAGCCGGCTTTGAATCGAAGACGCGATTGATAGCGGATTGAAACCGTCGTGACCAAGATCAGAACGTCGGTGACTGTGGGCTTTGAATCGAAGACGCGATTGATAGCGGATTGAAACTGCAGGTCGCGAGCCGAGGAAAAAAGAGGTCAGCAATTTCTTTGAATCGAAGACGCGATTGATAGCGGATTGAAACGCCTGCATAATCTCCACATTCGTCGGCCACTCGCTGACCTTTGAATCGAAGACGCGATTGATAGCGGATTGAAGCTATTCCTTCCATCCCGGAGCGGTTCTCAGTTGAATGTGATCTGTAGGGATAATGGCAGGAGTGCGCTACGCACCATTCGGGCTGCTACGTTGCGCTTCGCAAGCAGGTCGTTGCGCTTCGGAACTCGGCGTTTGCGCTTCTGATCTCGGCGTTTGTGCTGCTGATCTCGGCGCGTGCGATTCTGAGCCGTAACATTGCGCTTCGGAACTCTATCATTACAGCTCAAAGCTGCAAGCTTGCACTTCCGAACTCAGCGCGTGAGGTTCTGATCTCGACAATTGCACTTCCGAACTCGGCGCGTGAGGTTCGGAAGCGCAACGCTGCACCCTCAGGACTCGACGTTTGCGTTTCGGAAGCGGAACGTTGCACTTCAGAAACAGAACGTTGCACTTCGGAAGCAGAACGATGCAGCTCTGAAGCAGAAGAATGAACTTCCGAAGCAGGCAGATGAGCTTCCGAAGCTCATCCTTGTCTGTCCGAACCTCGCGCTAGGGCGTCGGTTTGGCCGGCTTCTTGAGCTTACTCGCGCGCTGGAAGCGTTCACCTAACTGTGCCGCTACCGGCTTCAGGCTCGGCATCATCTTGGCCGCCGTCTTGACGTAGCTGTAGACTTGATTCGCCTGCTGCATCGCTTCGCCGCCGACCGCCAGCCGCGTGTCGTCGATCTGCGAAGCGACCGACGCCGCTCTATCCAGTAATGAAAACCACGTCAAGCAACTGCGAGGCTACTCCTGGGAGCGCGGGCAACACGGCCCGCAGCGGTTCGCATGCGTGAGACCGGCGGGCGAGACGCCCGCGCTCCCAGGAGGATAGGCACCTGCACTCTAGGAGGCGGTCTGGATGCGGCTCGCTGGTACTTCAAATTGATAGGTCTCGCCGTGATTCAGATACTTCACTCGCGCCGCGAGGCCGGCTTGCTCGACCGCGCGCTTGAAGTCTTCTAACGGCGACTTGAAGACTTCGTAGTCGTTGTAATGGATCGGAATCACTTCGCGCGGGTTGATGATCTGGATGGCTTCGACGCCTTGCTCGGCGTCCATCGTCAGCAGGATGCCCATGATCTGCGTGCCGCCGAGGTGGAACAACGCTAAGTCAATCTCCGGGTAGCGGCGCGGTATCTCGCGCAGGTCGTCATGCACCAGCGTATCGCCAGTGATGTAGAGGCGCAGCGCCGTTCGACCTTGCGCCGGCTGGAACTCGACCATGCTACCCATCACGGTCGGCAGGAACGGCTCGACCATCGCCGGGCCGTGCTTGCCCGGCATGGCGGTGATGCGGACACGGGCGTCGCCTTTCTCGACCGTCACCGCCTGCCACGTGTCGAGAGCAACCGTATCGGTGAAGCCTTTGTCCTTTAACTCGCCCGCCGCGTGGCCGGTCGTGATGATCGGCAGGTCTTTGCGCAGCCGCTCCTCGACGACGTGATCGAAATGGTCGCCGTGATAATGCGACAGGATGCAGAAGTCTATCGGCGGCAACTCCTCTATGTCTATCGCCGGGTCGGTCAAGCGCCGCGCCGTCAAGCCGTAGCCGAGATGGACGTGATCGCCCGCATGCAGAAAGTTCGGATCGGTCAGGATCGTGAAACCACCGTAACGCAGGATGACCGTCGCCGTGCCGACGAAGAAGATCGAGCCTTGTCTGAAATCAGCCGGGGTCGCGGCGGTCGTAGGAAGGATGATGTCGTGCGTGATGGGCATAACGCCTCCAACATGCGTAGTGCCTCACAAGCTATGATCTAATCTACGCGCCGCGATGGCCGTATGCAAGGTGACGCCTTTGGAATAGACGCTGCAATCTCGTCTTGTCACTGGTCGGCGGCGGATGCAAGAATAAGAACGAGGCCGCTTGGAAGTCCGCCGATTCCCAGTCCCGTGTATGGCCTCTCGTAAGCGCCTCAACGTCGGGCTGACGATACGGGCGCTGCGCGTGATCTCAACTCTACGACAAGCAGTAAAAGCGGATGTCGAAACCTCAAGCTGTTACTCGCATCGAGCGGCCCGCTGCGGCCTGGGTCGTGTTGTTCTGCTTCTTCGCTTCGGGCACCAGCGGACTGGTCTATCAAGTCGTCTGGGTGCGCGAGCTTGTCCTCGTCTTCGGCGCGACGACCTTCGCCGTCAGCACCGTGCTGACCGCCTTTATGGGCGGGCTGGCGCTGGGGAGCTTCTACTTCGGGCGGCGCTCGGCGTCGGTGCCGCGCCCGCTGCGGCTCTATGGCTTACTGGAGATCGGCATCGGCCTCTACGGTCTGGCGGTGCCGTTTATCTTTGCGGCGCTGCCGGTCATCTATCATCCCATCTGGCGCTGGTTGCAGTTGTCTTTTTTCACCCTGAGCTTGGTGCGTTTCTGCTTTGCGGCGCTGGTCTTGATCCTGCCGACCGCGCTGATGGGAGCGACGCTGCCGGTGCTGGCGAGCTACTATGCGCGCGACGCGCACCGCATCGGCTTGCGAGTCGGCTCGCTTTACGCGCTCAACACGTTCGGCGCGGTCGTCGGCGCTGCTGTGACCGGCTTCGTGCTCATTCCGCTGGTCGGCATGCACGCGACGACGGCGACGGCGGCGGCGATCAACATTACGTTGGGATTGGTGGCGCTGCGCATCTCGCGCCTCGAAGAGACAGGCGCAACGGCCGACGCGCAAAGCGATGAAGGCGAGCACGGCTTGAGCGATCAACCCGTCGCAGCCGCCGAGCCGGCGAGTACTGAACGCCCGAACCGCAAGAAAGAGCCTGCCGCCGCAACCGCGAACGTCATCCCGATTACAAATCGTGGCACGGGCCGCCGCGCTTTGATTGCCGTCCTCGTCTCGTTCGCCGTCAGCGGGTTTATCGCGCTGGCTTACGAAGTCATCTGGAGCCGCGTGCTGGCGCTGATCATCGGCTCGTCGGTCTACGCCTTCAGCATCATGCTGACGACGTTTCTAATCGGACTGGCGGCCGGCGCGGCCATCGTCTCGCGCTTCGCGGATCGCATACGCCGGCCGGTGATGGCCTTTGCGGTCATCGAAGTCGGCGTCGGCATCACGTCATTCATCGGCGCGCACCTGTTCAATGATCTGCCTTACGTCTTCGTGCAGTTGTACCGCATCGCCGGCAGTCAATCGTTCGGCGTGCTGTTGTTCGCGCGCTTCCTGATCTCGGCGCTGGTGATGATCGGGCCGACGCTGCTGCTGGGGGCGCTGTTTCCGCTCGTCGTGCGCATTATCTCGACCAGCTCGGCGGCGCGCGCCAGCGGGCGCACGGTCGGCGAAGCCTACGCCGCTAACACCATCGGCGCGATTGCCGGCTCGTTCGCGAGCGGCTTCATCCTGATCCCGCTGCTCGGCCTGCTCGGCAGCTTGCGGCTGTGCGCGGCGCTGAACTTCGTCGTCGCCGCGGCGCTGTTTTTGGTGCTGCCGAAAACAAAGCAAAACATAGAGACACACAAACACAGAGACACAGAGAAACGGAAAGCGGCGAAAGCTCGCTCCGTCGCTCCGTCGCCGCGCCGCCGCTTCGCCGCCTGGGCAGGCGTTGCCGCCTCGGCGCTCTGCATCATCGGCGTCGTCTTGCTGGAACCGGCCTGGGATGCACAAGTCATGTCGAGCGCCGTCTACCGCTACGCGCCGCAACTGAGTAACAAGAGCAAGGCAGAGCTGTTCGATTACCTCAAGCACGGTCAGGGCGAGAGCATCTTTTATAAAGAAGGCATCACCGCGACCGTTGCCGTGCAGCGGCTCGGTGACGGTCGCGCGCTGAAAGTCAACGGCAAGCCCGAAGCTTCGACGACCGGCGACATGCCGACGCAAATCCTGATCGGCAGCCTGCCGCTGCTCGTGCGCCAGCAGACCGACGATGTGCTGTTGATCGGCCTCGGCAGCGGCGTCACGCTCGGCTCGGTCGAACAGTTTCCCGTCAAGCGCGTCACCTGCGTCGAGCTTGAACCGGCCGTCGTCGAAGCGACGCATTACTTTGAAGACGTGAATAACCGTCCGCTCGAAGACCCGCGCCTGCGGCTGATCTCGAACGACGGGCGTAATTTCATCTACACGACCGACGAGAAGTTCGACGTGATCATCTCGGAGCCGTCCAACCCCTGGCTCACGGGCGTGGCCAATCTGTTCACGCTCGAATACTTCAAGCGCGGGGCTGAGCGGTTGAAAGATGACGGGCTGTTCGGCCAGTGGTTGCAGCTTTACGAGATGGCCCCCGAAGACGTGCGCACGCTGGTGGCGACGTTCCACGCGGCGTTCCCATACGTCTACGTCTTTCGCGGGGCCGAAGGCGACTTGATGCTGCTGGGCAGCAAGTCCGAGCGCAAGCTCGACCTGTCAATCATGCAATCGCATTTCAGCGAACCGCAGATTGCCGCCGACCTCAAGCGCATCAAGACGACGCACGCCACCGACCTGCTGTCGCGGTTTTACCTCGGCCCGCAGGAAGTGATCAACCTTACAAACGGCGCGAAGCTCAACACCGACGACAACGCCTTGATCGAATTCAACGCGCCGCGCCGCGTCGGCACGATGGAAGAGACGGTCGAGCGCAACGCCAAGCAACTGCTGAGCTATGCGGTGTCGCCGCTCGCTTATCTCGACGGTCGGTCGAGCTTCGCGGCAAGCGACGCCGAGCTGCTCACAGACGTGGCGCTCGGCGCGGTCAAGCGTGACGACAATGCGCGCGCCGAGCAGTTCGTCAATTATTCGCTGGAACTGGCCGACACGGCGCAGGCTAACGGCATGTTAGGCGAGCTGCGCGCGGCGCGCGGCGACGAGAGCGGCGCGATTGAAGCGTGGGAGACGGCGCTCGTGCTTGACCCGAAGCATTTTTATTCGCTGCTCAACATCGGCAAGACCTATCTGACCAAACAGGACATCGCGCGGGCCGTGCCTTATCTAGACCGTGCGCTGGCGGTCGAGCCGGACAATGCCCGCGCCCATCATCTGCGCGGCCTGGCTTATCAAGCGACCGGCGACAATACACGCGCCGCGCTCGAATATCGCAAGACGCTCAGCGACGCGCAGTACGCGCGCAGCATCCCGACGTTTTATCTGAACTTCGGCACGGCGCTCATCCAGCTCGGCCTTTATGACGAAGCCGTGCAACTGCTCAGCGAATACGTTAAGCTGGCCCCGAATGATTTTGACGCGCATTACCAACTGGGCGCGGCGCTGGAAATACAGTCCGAGCGCACGCTCAGCGAAGCGACGACGCGACGGGCCGTGCAGGAATTGCAGCAAGCCCTGAAGCTGCAACCGAACCACGCGATGGCGCACTATTATCTGGGCAAAGCCTACCGCCGGCTTGAGCTTTACGAGCTGGCCGATGCCGAATTCGAGGCTTACCAGCGACTATCGTCTTAACCAGGATCAGGGGTTGCAACTTTTCGCGCGCTGGCGCGTTCTAGTGGGCAGCAGAGGCGATCATCTCTTCCCAGGGAGTGTCAGATGGCCGGCTTTCGACGAATCGTCTTCTTCACGATACCGCTCTTGCTGCTGGTCTGTGCGCCCGCCGTTCCCGCCAAAACGCTTGCCGAACGCAGCCTCTTTGAACGGCTCTTAGCCGGGCCGAAGGTCGTCAACGTCGTCGATGATTTTCTGACCTTCTGGGACGCGATGAAGGACAAGCCGCTCGTGCAGCAGCGTTACTGGTGGAAGCGCATGGTCGAGGACAAACACCGCGACTACTTCGAGCGCGCCGTCTACCGCAACGCCGATGCGAAAGCGCGTCGCGCCATGCTCGATGAATTCTTGGTGCGCGTGCCTGAGCGCGTCGAGGCGCTGCGCCAGTTCAACCGCAACATCGCCGACCCGCACACCAGCCCGTTAATCACCGCCTTCGTCGCCTTCAAAACGCGCTTCCCCGATTATCAGCATCAGCGCGACATCTACCTCGGCATCAGCCTGTTTCGCTTCGACGGCTCGGTGCGGCCCGTGCAGAACGAAGCGGGCGTGCCCGACACGCTTTGCCTCGGGGCCGACGTGTTGTGCGGCTACGCGCCCGACGAGCTGCGCGTGGCGCTGCTGCACGAGTTCTTTCACCTCTATCACTTCGGCTTTCTGTTTCAGCAGCCGGCGCTCGATGAGTTCCGCGCGCCGCACATGCCGTTGATGATCGAAGGCATGGCGGTGGCCGCTACCGAGGCGATGATGCCCGGCCAGTCGATGGGCCTTTACCTGCACTTCAACGACGACAACATCAAATCGCAAGAGCACGACTTGCGAGCCAACGCCGCGCGTTTCCTCGAACTGGTCGCCGACAATGCGCCGCCCGAGCAGTACGAAGCGTGGTTCCGAAACACGCCGACCGAAACGGTGCCGTCGCGCGGCGGCTACCTGCTGGGGTATGAGGTGACGCGGCGCGTGCTCGCCACGATGCCGCTCGAACAGATGATGCGGCTCACGCCCGCCCAACTGCGCGAGCATGCCGAAGAACAATTATCTGAAATCGCCGGCCGCCGCATACTGGTGCTGGCTTCTGATAGCTTCTAATCTCTAGACCCAGGCTTGCGAGAGATGAAGGCGACGCGGGCTTTGAGCAGCGCGTAATCGCCATAATGCCGGGTGGTGCGCACGCGGAAGCCGGCGCGGCGCAACGCATCGGCCATCGCAGCGGCGTCGTACAAGCGCACGCGGTGGACTTCGTCGGCGCGGCGATAAAGATCGCCGACTTTGCGAAAGGTCGTGATGCGGCGGGTCAAGGTCTGCCGCTCGCGGTCTTCGTGCTTTTCAACTACCGTCATCCAGCCGTCGCCTTCCGCGAAGCTCCGCGCCGTCGTCGCGCGGCCAAGCTCTCCCGGCTCCATCACGTCGAACACGAACAGGCCGCCGGGCGCAAGCTGTGTGTAGATGCGTTGGAAGAGTTGTGTCAGCGCGCGATCGTCGTTACCGGTATCGAAGAGATAGCTGATGCATTCGCCCAGCGACGTGACCGCTTGACAGGGCGGGATGTCGGCTTGAAAGAGCGAGGCGACGCGGAACTCGGCCTGCGGCACGCGGCGTCGCGCCAGTCGAATCATCGCTTCGGAAATGTCTACGCCGAGCACGTCATAGCCGTGCTTGACGAGTTGCTCGGCCCACAATCCGCTGCCGCAGCCGAGATCGACGACCAGGCCGTTATGAATCCGGTGGCGCGCTAAGATGTTCAGCAAGCCCGGCGCGGCGGTGCGCGCAAAGTCGCCGTAACCGACATCGTGAATGAACGCGAGGTCTTCCTGGTAATAATCTGTCACGGGTATGTTGAGCTGAAGTCTTCAGCCCTCTAATTCTGCGTCCAGGGTTGGATCATGATGCCTTTGCGCTTGTTCGACAGATCAGCCGCGACCTGTTCGGCGTCATGCTTTTTGTAAGGGCCAATGACGACGCGGTAGAGCGTGTCGCCGCTGCTCGGCATCTGTACGTGCGTGGCGATGTAGTCGCGGCGCATGTCGGCTTCCAGTTGCTTGGCCTGTTCGAGCGTGCCGAATGTGCCGATCAGAACGACGTACTGCGCGTTATCGTCGGCGGCTGGCTGGTTGGCCGTGCGCGTCGTGAGGCCGGCGTTTGCCGCCGCTTTGCTCGATTGCGCGAGCGCCGCATTCTGATTGATGGCGGCGCTCGCCGATTGATTCGCGCTTGCCGGCGCGTCTTGTTTGACGATGACCAGACCGGCCCAGAACGCCGCCAGCAGCAGCGCGATGCCGATAATGAAAATGGCAACGACTTGTTTATTGCTCATGGCTTCTACACGAGTTTAACGGATTTCTACCGGTTCGCGGGGCTGAACCGTGAAGGTCTCCTGCTTTGGCCGGGCGTTGGCCAGCGATGCAATCATATCAAGCGGAATCGGGAAGACGACAGTCGTATTTTGCTCGACGCCGATCTCGGTCAGCGTTTGCAGGTAGCGCAACTGCACGGCGACCGGCTCGGCGGCAATCGTCCGCGCCGCGGCGAGCAGCTTCTCGGCGGCTTGATATTCGCCCTCAGCGTGAATGATCTTGGCGCGCTTCTCGCGCTCGGCTTCGGCCTGACGCGACATGGCGCGACGCATCTCTTGCGGCAGGTCTACGGCCTTGATCTCGACCAGCGCCACCTTGATGCCCCACGGGTCGGTGTGCAGGTCGAGGATCTGCTGCAAGCGCGAGTTGAGCTTTTCGCGCTCGGCCAATAAATCATCGAGATCGGCTTCGCCCAATACCGAACGCAGGGTCGTCTGCGCCAATTGTGATGTGGCGTACAAATAGTTTTCGACCTCGACGACCGCCTTGCGCGGATCAATCACGCGGAAATAGACGACGGCGTTCACCGACACCGTCACGTTATCGCGCGTGATAATGTCTTGCGGCGGCACGTCGAAGGCGACCGTGCGCAAGCTGATGCGTACGATGCGATCAATGGGCCGGAAGACGAGGATGAGGCCGGGGCCTTTGGCCTGTGGCAGCAAGCGGCCCAGCCGGAAGATGACGCCGCGCTCGTATTCGGGCAGGATGTTGATGACGCTGATGATGTAAAGCACGAAGATGATCAGCGCAATGATGGGCAACGTGAAAAGCTCCTTCGGCATATGCAGCCTCCTATTTGATTAGCTTGCCGTTCAGAGGAAACCAACTCACTGAAAGGTCATCTACTCGGCCACCGCCGACGCCTGCTTTGGCGTGATGGCGTTATCCGGTTCGGCCTCGACGTTGAGCGTCAACCCTTGAATGTCGGTGACGCGCACGCCTTCGCCGGCAGCGATGCTCATCGGCGA
>JADMIO011126971.1_pt1 | contig 28737 bp, 31 predicted proteins | sample 8958161 | NCBI WGS metagenome assembly JADMIO01 (sample SAMN16585339, study PRJNA669376) | soil metagenome | isolation source: Crop rotation soil | place: USA: Cullars Rotation, Alabama | collected 2011 | reverse complement strand
CGCACGCCTCTCACCCGCCTTCGCAGCCGCCTTGAAAGCGCGCTGCGGCGCATCAATGACCCCGCGCAGCGCGAGGCCATTGAGGGCGCCTTGATTGATGCCGACAGCTTGCTTGCGACGTTCGCAGCCCTTTTGCGCATCGCGCGCGCCGAGGCGGGCTTGCAGCGCAATTCCGTCGAGGTCGACCTCCATGCGCTGGCCGCTGAAGTCGCCGATCTTTACGGCGCTCTGGCCGAGGAAAAGGGGCTGAATTTCGTCACCCAGCTTCAAGAAGGGATCAAGGTGCAAGGCGATCCCAACCTGATCGGGCAGGCGCTCGCGAACCTCGTCGACAACGCCATCAAGTACACCGACCAAGGCGCGGTCACGATCGCGCTGGCCCAGCAAGACGGACACCCGCTCCTGATCGTGTCCGATACAGGTCCGGGCGTGCCGGACGAATACAAGGGCAAGGTGCTCGAGCGGTTGTTCCGCCTTGAGCAAAGCCGCACCTCGGTGGGGAGTGGGCTGGGCCTCAGCCTTGTGTCGGCCGTGGCCAAATCCCACGGTCTTGAACTCAAATTGGAAGACAATTTCCCGGGCTTACGCGTCACCCTACGCTTCCCCAAGCCGCTGCCGGCTAGCGCCGCCTTGCCGGCGGGGGCAAAGCAAAAGAGTTTACCCGCCCCCGAAGTGAGTCCCTTGCCTCCCGAGGCCGAAGCGGCCTAAGTCAGAGTTCCGCTTTGCTGCTTCAATGGTTTCTCGGCCATGACCTCCCGCGTCGACGCGTTTGCCGCCGTCCGCAATCCGCTGGTCCGATCGCTGCTCCTGGCGCGCATCTCAACCACGCTGGGCACGCAAATCCTCAACGTCGCCGTCGGCTGGCAGCTCTATGAGCGCACCAACAGCGCGTGGTCTCTGGGCCTGATCGGCCTGTTCGAGCTGGCGCCGGTGTTGCTGTTCATGATTCCCGCCGGGAATGCCGCCGACCGCTATCCTCGCCGCAATATCGCGCTCTTGTTTCAATCGGTTCTGTGTCTCGCCAGTTTCGGCTTGATGGCGGTGGCGTGGTTCGACGGGCCGGTGGCCTTGATCTACGCCATGCTGATGCTGGTGGGCACGGCGCGCGCCTTCGCCTCTCCGGCCATCGCTACCTTGCTGCCGCAGATGGTCAAATCCGATCTATTCGTGAACGCGAACGCGTGGTCTTCGTCGGGCTATCAGTTCGCGTCGATCTCGGGTCCCGCCGTCGGTGGCCTTATCATCGCCTGGACCGGAACGGCCACGTGGGCCTATTTCGCCGCCGCCGTCGCGCAGGTGATTTTCCTGATCGCATTCGCGATGCTGCCGGTCATTAAGCCCGCGGTGAGTGGCGCCAAGCGCCAATTGTCCGATGTATTCGGCGGTTTCGCGTTCATCCGCCGCACGCCGGTGTTTCTGGCGGCCATCACGTTGGACATGTTCGCGGTGCTCCTGGGCGGCGCTGTCGTGCTCCTTCCGATTTTCGCGAAGGATATTCTCCATGTCGGCGCGGACGGCTTGGGTTGGCTGCGTGCCGCGCCGGCCGTCGGCAGCCTGGTGATGGCGCTGGTCGTCACACGCTTGAAGCCGTGGAAACGCCCGGGACAAGTCTTGCTGTTTGTCGTCGTGGGCTTTGGTTTGGCGACCATTGTTTTTGGTCTCTCGACCAATTTCCTGCTGTCGTTCGTGGCGCTGTTCCTGACCGGGGCGTTTGATGCGGTTAGCGTCGTCATCCGCCTTACTACCGAGCAAATGGTGACGCCCGACCGGCTGCGCGGGCGCGTCTCGGCCATCAATTATGTCTTTGTCGGCTTCTCGAATGAGTTCGGGGCTTTCGAGAGCGGCGGCACGGCGGCCTTGTTCGGCCCCGTGATGTCCGTCGTTGGCGGTGGCATCGGCACCATTGCCGTTGTTATCGCCGTCGCTTTGATTTGGCCGATTTTGCTCAAGATCGGGCCATTGGACACGTTGAAGCCAAGTGATGCTGAAGCCGCGGCCGAAGCGGCGGCCGAGGCCGATATGCGCCATTCGGTTTAGGGGAGGGGAGCGATGCGCTTTGCCGACAAGGTCATCTGGATCACGGGCGCGTCGTCCGGCGTTGGCGAAGCCTTGGCGAAGGCGTTTCACGCCGAAGGCGCGCGGCTAATTATATCGGCACGCCGCGCCGAGGAACTTGCGCGCGTTAAATCCGAATGCACGGGCAAAGGCGACATCCTGGCCTTGCCGTTCGATGTGATCGATGAGTTCGCCCGTGCCGCGGCGGTGAAGCAGGCGCTTAGCGTTTTCGGCTATGTCGATATGCTGGTGAACAACGCCGGCGTATCGCAGCGTTCGCAAGCCAAGGACACGCAGCTCGCGGTCGACCGGCGCATCATGGAGATCGACTATTTTTCCGTGATCGCGCTCACGAAATTATTGCTTCCCTCCATGATCGAGCGGAAGGCGGGCCACATCGTCGTCAATACCAGCGCCTCGGGCAAATTCGGCGTGTGGATGCGTACGGCTTACTGCGCGGCCAAGCACGCGCTCCATGGCTTCTTCGATGCCCTGCGTGTCGAGTTGATCACCTACAACATCGATGTCTCGCTGCTGGTCTTCGGCGGCGTGCAGACCAAGGTGTCGTTAAACGCCCTAACGGGCGATGGCACGCCGTGGGGCAAACTGGACAATCTGGTGATCGAAGGCACGCCCTTGGATGAATGCGTGCGCATCGTGCTGAACGGGCTTGCTGCTAAAAAGCACGAGATCGTCGTCGCCGATCCTGCGACCAGCCGTTTCTTGTTCTTGAAGCGGTTTGCGCCGGGAATGCTGTTCCGCCGCCAAACCAAGCGCGCGCGGAAAAAAGCGAAGGGCTAGGCGTCCTTGAATATCCCGAGCGGCTTGTACGGGATGTTGGGGAACACTTCATCGATCTTTTTCTGGCCTTGGCGTTTCACCAGAAGTTCACCCAGAATCTGACGGTAGTCCGTGACCACTGGCACGTCGCCCTGATCGAGCACGTTTGATTTAAGTCCCGGCCAATCGCCATAGAACTTGCCGCCGTTCACACCGGCGCCCATCACCATCATCGTCGAGCCCGCGCCGTGGTCGGTGCCGTTGTTGGTGTTCTCGCGCACGCGCCGTCCGAACTCGGTCATGATGACCACGGTCACGCGCTTCGCGAGCGGACCGAGATCGTCCATGAAGGCAAACAATGCATCGCCAAGCTCCCGCGACTGGCGCGTGAAGTTGTTGGGCAGATATTCGTGATGATCCCAGCCGATGAAGTCGGCGCTGGCGATCTTCACGCCGATATCCAGCTTTAATACCTGCGCCAGAGGCTTCAAGGTGTTCGACAGCGGGCCGTATGTATAATTGTTGGCCGTATTTTCGTATGGAATCGATTGTGCCTTTTCGCGGATCGCACCCGCAACGCGCATGGCTTTTTGCATCGATTTATCGAGCTCGGTCTCGCCTTTGTGCATGGCGGCGATAGCTTTGCCGTAATCACCGTAGAAGGCGTAGCCAAGCGACGCCAAGTTACCGAACGACAACGAACCACCCATGCCGTCGAGCGTCGAGGTCACGCCTTGACCATCCGACACCGCGTCGAAATCGCCGAGCTGTCCGCCTTTCGCGAGCATATGCCGCGTCAGCCAGCCGCGCCGGTCGAGGGTCTCGCCGTCGGCCAGGCCACGCGTCACCATTTCCTGCGTTTCAAAATGGCTGCGGTTTTCCGTGGGGACACCCGCGGCGTGGATGATCGCCAGCGAGCCGTCCTTGTACATTTGATGCAGCTGCCGCGCGGCGGGATACATGAAGAACGGCGTGCCTTGGTGGTCATCCAAATGCAGGCCGGCGCCGAACCCCGAGGGCGTCACCGCAATGGTAGGCCGGGCATCGCGATAAGCGCCGTCGTCGGCCGGCGCGATCATCGACAATCCGTCCATGCCAAAGCGCGCGAACAGGAACACCATGATGTCCGACTGTGGCTCGGCCGGAGCGCCGAAGGCCACACTCAAGCCCGGCATCACCGAGAACAGACTTCCCGCCGAAGCCGCTGCCAAAAGATTGCGCCGTGAGAGGGTCATGGGGCTACCTCATCACGAATTCAGGCGCGACGGAGATCGTCGCGATGACGCGCTGGGTGAAATCGATTTCCCAATTTTCGCCCGAGAAGTAACGGCCGGGCCGGCCGGTCATAGCCGCGAGCGCCGTCAACGCCGCCATGGCTTCGTCATTGAGCCGCTGGCCGGTCATGCGCTCGACCCAGTATTCGACCGTAGCAGCGGCCGACTGCTGCACGCTAAGCGGCGTCTGCGCCGCGAACGAGGTCTTAAAGACGCCGTCGGTCAATCGCTTCATATAGTCCCACGTTGTGACGTGGGCGTAGGTCGACAGCCAGAACTGATTGGTGTCCGGCCGGCCGTCGGGCGTGGGCCAGATGAACGGGCTGTCGTTGAGGTCGTTGAACAGCAGTTGAATCTGCCCGGCCGTGATGACGGTATCGGTTGTGCGGATCATGGCGATGAAGCGCTCGTAGGGGCGGCGCATTTTCGCCGCAGGGCCGGCGCCGATCTCCGGGCCCTCGAGCAGAATGGCGCGCAGCACAAGGGCGATCTGGTTCGGGGCGTTGCGATAGTTTCTCCACGCCGCGATCGCGCGGTCGAGCACGGCCTGCGGCGGCGTGTCGCCGAAGATACGCCGGCACAATTTCCCGCACATGAACGGCGCCGTGGCGGGATGATTGGCGATCAGATCGAGGACCTTGGCGCCTTGCGCCTCGCCACTGAGCGCCGATAAGTCGTAACCTAGGAAACGGCCCGCACGGTTGCTGTGCTGATAAGGATTGAAAGCGAACCGGCCGGTGTCGGGATAATTGATCAGGGCGTCGGGGGCGTCGCCCACGCGTGTTCCGGTTTGCCCGTACTCCGCCGTCCAGCCCGAGAGCGCGCGCGAAGCCTGCAAGATGTCCTCGTCGGTGAAGCCCTTGGCGCTGACGTCGGCGCCGCTGGGATTCTTCCCGAAGTACGCATCGCGGCCCATGGTGTGCAGTTCCATCAGCTCGCGGGCGTAATTCTCGTTGGGGATCGTCGCGGTGCTCAGCGCGTTGTCGAGGTAAAACAGCATCGACGTTGATTTGGTTACCGCCTCCAGCAGCGTGCGGAAATTTCCGAACACGTTAGGGCGGATCACGTCGCGGTCGTAGGCGATCAAGGGCGCGGCGGTGACCTTGGCTTTGGCGACGCTGAAATGATTCAGCCAGAAGTCGGCCATGAATTCGCGCAATTGATACCGGCTATGGGCGTTACGGATGTAAATGCCCGATACCAGCTCGGTCTCCATGCGCGTCCGTTCGGCGAACGAGACGGTCCACGGGATTTTGCGGTGAATGCCCCAAATCTGCTCCGCCGGCGCCTTGAGATAATTGAGCGGGCGATCCTCATCGACCGCCTTCCAGTGATAGTTCGACTGGTTGTCGTCGAAGGCGTCGTACTGGATGCGCATGGTTTGCGCGGCGAGGTGCTGTGCCACTTCAGCATCGTCGCCGGGCGGCGGCGCCAACTGATCGTCGACCCACGCGGACCAACCAGAGCGGGTGACGAGCGCAACGTCGCGATCACGCGCGCCGAAAGTCACGCGGTTGAGGGCGATGCGTTCAAAGCTTGGTGTGGTCTCCAGCATTCTGCCGGCGCGGCCCCCTCTGCGATCAGGTCAGGACGTCCTAATCGTTACCGAGGTTAACACGCTTCGAGCGATGCGGAATGTGTTTCAGAAATTTTCGCGCAAGAGTCGCTTCAGTAGGCCTAATGACGCTGTGTTTATTAACCCAGGTTACGACGCCGCGCGCGGCGCTCCCATGCAACCCAGAGTTCGGCCAAGGCGTTCGTGAATCGAACACAGGGCAATCACACCTGGGGTAGGGACCTATGCCGATCAAATATTTTGCCTACATGGCGATCGTCTGCGCCGTGCTGCTCGACCTTTATAGTGGGCGGCCGGATTCCGCGGCCATGACGCGCCTTGGCCTCGACGCGGCTGCGCTATTGTTTGGCGTCGTCGGATTGGGCGGACTTGCCGTCACGCCCACGCGCCGGCGCTAGTTTTACGGCCCCGCCGCTACAACCGGCGTATTTTTATATTTCCTTTATATGCGCGCGCTGGCTGCCGGCAACTCGCCCATCGGCTGCGAATCCCATCGCCCACGCTAAAAAAGCGCGCAAATGCAGGCCTTTAGATACGGGTACGGAAATAGGCTTTTTCGCCTACGCCATTAATACGCGCGAGCCGGGGCAAAGGTTGCCGACATTTTCTTTATGCCGCACAGGCCCTTTCCACATCGCCTCTTTACGCGCCTTAGAGCGACGCTGCTCCCATCAAACAAGGGAGTTCAGACATGAGCGCCTTCCACGCCGAGATCCAGACGCTGCTGCCGGACCTGACTCGGTTCGCCCGCGTCCTGACCCGCAACGAAGACGACGCCCACGATCTGGTTCAAGACTGCGTCGAACGCGCGTTGATCAAGCAGGCCCTGTTCCAAGACGGCACCAGCTTGAAGTCGTGGCTGTTCACCGTCATGCGCAACCTCTTCATCAGCCACAAGCGCCGCGAAGTGCTCGACCGCCGGTACACCGCGATGATCGATGACGACGCTCACCGCGTGCAGCGCGCGAGCCAGGTCAACAGCGTGTTCCTTAAAGAGACTGTGCGCGCCATGCGCCGTCTATCTCCGGCGGAGCGCCAAGCCATCGTCGTGCTCGGCATCAACGAAGGCTCGCAGCACCTGATGGCGCAAGCCGCCGCCGAGCCCGTCGGCACCGTGAAGTCGCGCCTGTGCCGCGGCCGGGCTCACCTGCGTGGCCTCATGGGCATGGACGCCAACGCCATGGCGACCGCCTAAGCCAACCAGTTTTTCCAATCCACGGGTCCGGCGTCTCCCATCCCCCCAACAGCCGTCCGTGGAAACTCAGGCCCCGCAACGATGAAATCGTTGCGGGGCTTTTTCTTTCTCAGCCGGTCTGCAATCGGTATCCGACACCAGGCTCGGTGATGAGCCGCTTCGGCGCCGCCGGGTCGCGCTCCAGTTTCTGGCGCAGCTGGCCGATGTAAACGCGCAGGTACTGCGTCTCCTCCACGTAGGCCTGCCCCCACACCTCCTGCAGCAACTGTTGGTGTGTGATCACCTTACCCGGGTGCGAGGCGAGGATTTTCAGAAGGTCGTATTCCTTGCGCGACAGTTTTACCGGCGTGCCGCCGAAGGTCACCAGGCGCTTCGCCAGGTCGATGGCGATCTCGCCCGCCGTGATCACCGGCTCGGCGTCGCCTGCCGCGCCCTGGCCGCCTTGTCGCAGGGCGACGCGCATGCGCGCCAAAAGCTCGCCCATGCTGAACGGCTTGGTGACGTAATCGTTGGCGCCGCGGTCGAGTGCCCCGATCTTGTCGGGGTCTTCCGCGCGGGTGGAGAGGATGATGATCGGCACCTTCGACCACTCGCGGATTTGCTTGAGCACGTCCAGGCCATCGATGTCCGGCAGGCCGAGGTCCAGGATCACCAGGTCGGGCTTTTGCACCGTGCAGGCGCGCAAGCCTTCCTTGCCGTTCTCCGCCTCGATCACTTCGTAGTCGTGCGCCTGCAAGCTCGCGCGCAGGAAGCGGCGAATTTGCGGTTCGTCGTCGACGATCAAAACGCGGGGAAGGTTGGGTGCGGGGTTCATGGCGTTGCCATCTTATATCTCCGCCGTCACCGCCACATCGGGCGTCTTGATGGGCAGGCGAATGCGGATGGTGGTGCCATGGCCCAGGCCTTCGCTGATGGCCTCAATGGTGCCGCCGTGGGATTCGATGATCCCTTTGCAAATGGCGAGGCCAAGCCCCGTGCCGGGCACGGTGCGGTCGCGGTGCCGCGCCCGGTAGAATTTGTCGAACACGGCGCCGAGCTCCTCCGAGCGGATGCCGCGGCCCTGGTCGGCGATGTCGATGGCTACTTCCTCGCCCACGCGCCGTGCCGTGATTTGGATGTTGGTGTCCGCCGGCGCGTACTTGGCGGCGTTGTCCAGCAAGTTCACCAGCACGCTTTCCATCAACACGAAATCGACGTTCACGAGTGGCAGCATGTCGGCCACGTCGGCATAGATTTCGTGATTCATCAGGCGGCGATGGGCGGCGTCGAGCGAGGTCGAGATCAAATCCTCCACGTCGGCCCATTGCAGGCGTGGGATGAGGGCGCCGGATTCCAGGCGCGTCATCTGCAGCACGTTTTTGACGAACCGATTCAGGCGCTCGGCTTCTTCCAAAATGGTCGTCAGCAGTTCCTGCGTCACGTCGGAGGAATACGTCGTCCCGTATGACAGCAGGCTCGACGCCGAGCCGATGATCGACGCCAGCGGCGTACCGAAGTCGTGGGAAATGGCCGAGAGCAAGGCTGAGCGCAAACCTTCCGTCTGCGACACCACGCGCGCGTTTTCGAGTTCCTGTTTACGCAGCGTGTGCTCGACGGCCAGCGCGGCCAGGCGGCAAATGGAACCGATCAAGCGCCGGAAGCCCGGCGATTCCACGGTCCCCTTCGCCACGCCCCGGAGTGCCAGCACCGCGACGGTTCCGTCCGTACTCTCCAAGGGCTGCAAGGCGATATCGAGGGTGGCGGCCATCTCGGTGCCGCGTCCAGCGGGTTTGCCGTGACTGTAGACCCACCGCGCCGCTTCGATCTCGTCGTGCGTCAACGTGGCTTGGGGTGGGTAGGCGGCTTGCAGCGACGCGGCGCGCGCGCGCAACTCCGTGGCTTCGCTGCCGCCGCTGTTGGCCGGCGTCAGCAGAATCGCGTTGCAATCGAAGATATCGCTGCACTGCAAGACGATGGCGCGGAAGATCGCGGCGGTGTCGCCCGCCACGGCGATGTCGCGCGTCAGCTGAAACAGCGCGCGCGCCTCACGCGCCTGCCGCTGCGCGCGGTTGGCTTGCTGGCGCAGTCCGCCGGAAAGATTGCTCGTGATCCCGGCCACCAGCAGGAACGGCACGATCAGCAGCACAATTTCCGGCGACAGGTTGAGTTCGTAACGCGGGTCCATGAAGAAGTAGTCGAAAATCGCCACGCTCAAGACCGAGGTGAACGTCGCCGCCGCCATGCCATAAGCGTTGGCGCTGTAGACCACGGCGGTGAGAAACAGAATCGCGAGGCTGGGGCCGGGCGAAACCGGAAGCAGCAAATTGACCAGCACGGCCACCAGGCTGACCGCGAAAGCGCTCAAAACATATGCGTGATACCAGGGCCGCTGCTCGTCGAGCCGCCACGCGAGGCCTAGAACCGGCGGCTGACCACGGTCTTGGCCGGGATCGGGAATCACTTCGACGTTCTCGGCCAGCGCCGTGCGTTCCAACCGTGTCGCGGCGGACGCCGGAATCCCTGGCGACAACGGCGAATGGCCGCGTTGCCCGATGATGATCCCTTTGGGCCGGCGCGCGGTCCACCCGCCGATGACGCCTTCGAGATCGGCGCCGGTGCGCCAGGTGATCAGCGTGATGTTCCAGCGCTCGGCGAACACGGCCACGTCGTCCGCGGTCTCGTAGCCCATGAGCTGCATCTGCCAGCGCGGCTTGCGGTGAATTGCCAAAGTCAGGCTGAGGTCGCGTTCCTGCGCCAGCCACAGCGCCTCGCGCGCGAACTGCGTCAAGTCCGTCGCGGGTCCCGCCACCGCCAAGAGATGGGGTGCATGAGTCATGGCGTCATTATGGCCGTTTCGCAGCTTGCGTGAAACCGCCCGCGACCAGAATGAGCGCGAACAACACTACTGCAGCTACGACAATTGCCGGTCCGGAGGGCGCATCCCAGGTCAGCGACGCTTCGATGCCGCCGATCACCGCCGCCGCGCCAATGACGACCGCCGCGACCGCCATCGTTTCCGGGCCCCGCGCGAAGCGCCGCGCCGCGGCCGCCGGCACGATCAGCAAAGCCGTCACCAGCAAGACGCCGATGATCTTCATGGCCACCGCGACCGTCAGCGCAATAAGCGCGGTGAATATTAGGCGCACGCGCAATCCCGCGATCCCCTCCGCCATGGCAAGGTCTTCGTGCACCGTCAGCGCGATCAGCGGGCGCCAGATAAGGGCAAGGCCCGCGAGCGCTATGAAGCTGCCGCCGTAGATCCAGTAAAGATCGGCTGTGGTGACAGCTAGGATGTCGCCGAACAAATAACCCATGAGATCGACGCGCACCGTATCCATGAAACTCACGACGATCAGTCCGGCCGCAAGCGCGCCGTGAGATAAAATCCCAAGCAAGGTATCGGTCGGCACTTGCCGTTGTTGTTGCAGCCCCAGCAGCAACGCACCGATGACGATACCCGTTGCAACGATGCCCACGGTCGGGTCCACGCCCAGCAAGATGCCGACCGCAACACCGGTCAGCGCCGCGTGCGACAGGGTGTCGCCAAAGTACGCCATGTGCCGCCAGACAATGAAACAGCCCAGCGGCCCCGCGATCAGCGCGACGCCAATGCCGGCGGCGAGGGCGCGCAGCGCAAAATCATCCATGGGAATGCCCATGATGAATGGCGCCGTCCGGGCCGTGGGTGTGGTCGTGTGTGTGTGGGTAAACCGCAAGTGTGTTTGCCGCGCCCGATCCGAGGAGCCGCAGGTATTCCGGATGCCGGCTGATGTCCTCCGGCCGGCCCGAGCAGCAGATGTGACCGTTGAGGCAATAGACACGGTCGGTCGCCGCCATCACGACGTTGAGATCGTGCGAAACCACCAGCACGCTACAGCCCAGTTTTTCCGGCAATGCGGCGATAATTTTGTAAATATCGACGCTGCCCGCCATATCGACGTTTTGCGTAGGCTCGTCGAGCACCAGTAGGTCCGGCGCGCGCAGCATCGCGCGCGCCAGTGTCACGCGCTGCAATTCGCCGCCGGACAAGGTATGCACGCTCGCGTCGATAAGGTGAGCAACACCGACTTCCGCCAACGCCTGCTCCAGGCGCGCGCGTGGATGACGCTGCGTCAGTGTGAGCAAGCGATCCACCGACAAGGGCAGGGCACGGTCGACGGCGAAACGCTGCGGCTGATAGCCGATCTTGAGATCGGCTTTACGGTGAATGTGGCCAGCGTCGAGCCGCGCGAGGCCGAGAACGACTTTCACTAGGGTCGACTTGCCGGCGCCGTTGGGGCCGATCAGCGTTACGATCTCGCGCGGCCCAATCGTGACATCGACATGATCGAGCACGCGTCGCCCGTCATGGCTCACCGTCGCGCCGTGAACCTCAACAAGCGCGCTCATGACGCTTGGCAGTGCGGGCATAAACCGCTGATCTCGACGATCTGGCCTTCGACGGCGAAGCCGCGCTCCGCCACGGCGCGGGACAGCGCGCGCTTCACCTCCATGCTTTCCAGTTCGGCGACGTTGCCGCAGCCGTGGCAGATGAGGAACTGCGCCAGGTGATGCTGGCCGGGCAGGGCGCAGCCGGTGAAGGCATTCAGGCTCGCGATGCGGTGCACCAGGCCGTTTTCCATCAGGAAATCGAGGGCGCGGTATACGGCCATGGGCGCTACCCGTCCGCCGCCGGCATTGAGGCGCGAGAGAATGTCGTAGGCGCCGATGGGCACGTGGCTTGCCCACACCATCTTGAGGACCTGACGGCGAATGTCGGTGAGGCGCGATTTGCGTTCGCGGCATAGGGTTTCGGCCACGCGCAGGGCATCCGCGGCGCAGGACGTGTGATCGTGGTGCGGCTTTGGAAAAGCGGCGGTTTTTGTGCGGGCAGCGGCCATGGGACCTTGCGTCTGCGGAACGTTATAACATAACATTTCGACCCATGGGCCCGTCAAGGATCACACGCGTGCGATTACCGGTTTTTGCAGGATTTGCGCTGTTCTTGGCGCTTGGCGCGGCGCGGGCGGATGCCCCGCGCGTGGTTGCCTCGATCAAGCCCGTGCATTCGCTCGTGGCCGGCGTGATGGCGGGAATCGCCGCGCCGGATCTGATCATCAAGGGCAGCGGTTCGCCGCACGATTACGCGCTGAAGCCAAGCGACGCCAAGCTGCTCAAAGACGCCGACATCATTTTTTGGATCGGCCCGCTTGAAACATCGCTCGCAAAAGCACTGACGGCGTTATCCGCCAATACAAAGGTCGCGGCCATGACGGCTGCGCCCGGCGTTAATGTCCTATTCGGCCGCGACGGCGATATCACGACAATCGACGGCCACATGTGGCTCGATGTCGATAACGCCAAGGCCATGACCGCCTTCATCGCCGCGTGGCTGGAAAAAACCGATGCGGCCAACGCCGAGCGCTATCGCGCAAATGCAGAATCGGTGACGCGCCGCCTTGATGAATTGGATGGCGCGCTACGCATGCGATTGGCGCCTATTAGCTCCAAGCCGTTCATCGTCTACCACGACGCCTACCAGTATTTCGAACGGCGCTACGATCTCAATGAAGTCGGTCGCGTCGCGATCAATCCTGACAGGCCGCCCGGCGCGCGGCGTGTCGCCGAGTTGAAGGAACTCATTCAAAAAACGCCGGCGATTTGTGTTTTCTCCGAGCCGCAGTTTCAGCCGAAGTTGATGGACATGCTGGCGGGCGGCGTCGCCAAAACCGGAGTCCTCGATCCGGAAGGCCAAAGCCTGACGCCCGGCCCAGACCTTTATTTCACCTTGATGTCCGGACTTGGCGAAAATCTTGTCCGTTGCCTGAACGGGGCATAGAGTACGGCCGCGATGTTCACCCTTGAACGCGAAATGACGACACCCTCCAAACGGCGCAGGCCGTGGCTGTGGTCGCTTGTTGTTTCGATGCTGCTCGCGGCCCAAGTTGCGCTCGGCGTTCACCAGCTCGAACACCGGCTTAATCCCGATATCGTCACCACCGACGAATGCGCGCTCTGTCACTTTGCTTCGGCGTCAACCGCCGGGCCCGAGCCGCAAGCGGTTGTTCCCCCCACGCTCAACGTCGTTGAATACGTTGAACCCGCCGCGCAGACGCTTCCTCTCACGGCCCGCCGCGTTGCGGGCTTCCGCTCCCGCGCGCCACCGACCTCGCTCTCCGTCTAATCCGCAATCGCACGAACTCCGCGCACGCCTTGGCGTGCGGGACGCCGTGCATCCCTTGCAACGGAGAGTCTCATGTTTCGTCGTTTTACCGCCGCAACAGCGGCAGCGATCCTATTTAACAGCACGCATAGTATGGCGGCCGACCAATCGGCCGCGTCGTCCGCAAACAGTATCGAGACCATCGTCGTCACTGGCTCGGCCCTCTCGAGCGATCCGGACAAACTCGCAACCATCGTCGGCCAAGTGAACCGCGAGGAAATCCTCCTCAGCGGCGGCAGCAACTTGGCCGACGCGCTCGCGAATATTCCGGGTGTTACCGGTTCGGGCTTTGCTTCAGGTGCGAGCCGTCCGGTCATTCGTGGTTTCGACGCGACGCGCGTGCGCATCCTTGAAAACGGCGTCGGCAGTTTCGATGTGTCCGACGTAGGTCCCGACCACGGCGTGCCGATCGACCCCTTGGCGACGCAAAAGATCGAAGTCGTGCGTGGTGCCGCCACCTTGCGCTACGGCAGCCAAGCTATCGGCGGCGTCGTCAACGCGATCAACAACCGCGTGCCGTCTGCGCTACCGGAAAAACCGCTCACAGGCGAAATCGAGGGCACTTACGGCACCAACTCGGACACGCGCCAAGGATCGGCCTTACTCGATGCTCGCGCCGGGCAGTTCGCGCTGCACGGCGACGGCTTCATCCGCCACACCGGCGATTACGACACGCCGCTCGGGGTTCAGACCAACTCGTTCTTCCGCGGCGACGGTGCGTCGCTGGGCGGTTCGTATTTCTTCGGCGCGGACGATAAGAGCCACCTTGGCGCGGCGGTCGTTCACTACGATTCAAAGTACGGCATCCCCGGCGAGGATAGTTTTATCGACATGCGCCAAACGAAGGGCCTGTTCCGCTCGTCGTTTGCCATGAATGCTGGCGCCTTACAAACCGTCGATGTGGATGGCGGCTACGCCGACTACAAACACAGCGAGATAGATCCCGCGGGCAATACCGTCCTTGCCACCTTCATCGACAAGGAATGGGACAGCCGTGCCGAAGCGCTATTCGGCGCAATGGGACCATTGTCGTCGTCTGCCTTGGGGGTCCAAGTCACACATAAGGATTTCTCGGCTTTAGGGGCGGGGCGCGATTACCTCAATCCCGCGACCACCAGGAGTGTGGCCGGCTTCGGGTTCACCGAAGCGCCTTTGACGCCGGTGCTGCATCTGCAAGTCGGCGTTCGGATCGAACACGTGGACATCAGCGGCACGCCGGCGTCCAACATCGCGACGTCGCGCGGCTATACGCCCATCAGCGGTTCGGCCGGCGTCCTGTGGGACGTGTCCGAAGCGGTGAAACTGGGACTGACGGTCGCGAGCGCGGCGCGCGCGCCGGGCCAAACGGAGCTATTCGCACGCGGTCCTCACGATGGCCCTGGCACCTTCGAGACCGGCGATCCCACCTTGCGCAGCGAGCGCGCCAATTCGCTGGAAGGAACCATTCGCGTCCGCACGGGCGATTCCGTATTCGAGGGCGCGGCCTGGGGCGCCAGGTTTCACAACTACATCTTCGGCAATCTCACTGGCCGCACGTGCGATGAAAACGGCGTGTGCGTTGCCGCTGATACACAGGACTTTAAGGAACTGCTGTACCAGCAAGGCGGGGCGACCTTCTGGGGCCTGGAAGGCAAGGCCACCATTGGCTTGGCCGACATGGCCGGCGGCACACTGGGCACCAACCTGATCGCCGACTATGTGCGCGCGAAACTCACCAATGGCGGCGGCAACGTGCCGCGCATTCCGCCGTATCACATCGGTGCCGGGCTCTTCTGGGACGGCGACGGCATCGACGCCAATGTCTTGCTGAAATACACCGGCGCGCAGCGCAAGGTGGCGTTCGCCGAAGCGCCGACGAAAGGTTATCCGACCTTGGATGCGCAAGTGGCTTGGCGGCCGTGGCGCGGCGAGCCGCAGATCGAGTTGGCGCTGGTCGGCAAGAATTTGACCGATCGCGTGCAGCGTAACGCCGTGGCGATCAACAAGGATGAGGTGGTGTTGCCGGGCCGCGATATCCGGCTTGTGCTGCGTACGACGTTCTAAGGTCGTACAAACTGGCCGCCGCGCACGACGTCGCCGCGCTTGTCGCTTTCCAAGCGAAAGGTGCGGCCGAAGCGTGTGAGGGTGAGGGCATGGTCGGGACCTTCGCCGACGGCGCGGTAGCGCCGCGCGAATTCCTCGGCGGTCGCATTCTCGGGCAGGCGACATAATTCCTCGAAGTCCTTGCGCGTGCGCTTGCGGCCCGTCCAGGAATGCTTGGTGCGTGCGAGGGGGTTTTTCAGATCGGTGATCTGCGGCGCGAGGTGCGCGAGCATCCTTTGCAAAGCGAGGAACGTCGCCGCATCGAGGGTAAGGCGGTTCCAACCCGGATCGATGGCGAACTCGTCCACCGCGACGATAGGGCCGGCGTCCACCACCGTGGTCATCTCGTGCAACGTGATGCCAAAGCGCGGTGCGCCGTCATACAGCGCGAACACCGACGGAAAGAGTCCCGGATATTGCGGCGGACCAGGATGGAGGTTGTAGGCGGGTACCTTGGCTAATACCGCGCGCGGCACGATCACACCCGACCCGACCGAAAGGATGCGCGCCGGCGCTGTGCCGATGGCCCGCTCGAGTTCCGGCAAGGTCTGCGCGAGCGCAACCTCAAGTCCGTTTCCAGCGGCCCGTAACGGCGCCGCCAAAGGCTCGAAAAACGCATGTTCCGTGAGAAGAATCAGCCGCATGGCGCCCCCGTCTGTGGGCCATTTTGCCCTTGAATCTTCCCGCTGTGCGCCCTATTACACCTAGATAAACAGGACTAAATTAGTCCTAAATCGGCCGCACAAGAAAAATGTTTAAAGTCAATAAGTTAACAGACTACGCCACCGTGCTCTTGATCGAGATTGCCCGCCATGCGGCGGCGCATTCGACCCAGCATATTTCTGAGCACACCGGCATTCCGCTCCCCACCGTCGCCAAGCTGATGAAGAGCCTCAACAAGGCCGGCCTCGTCGCCTCGCGCCGGGGCGCGGGCGGCGGCTACGCCCTGGGCCGCGCGCCGGCGGAGATCACGCTGGCCGACGTCATCCAAGCGGTCGAAGGGCCGATCGCGCTCACGGCCTGCGCCGATACGTCCGACGAACACTGCAACATCGAAAGTATTTGCCCCGTGCAGGGAAAATGGAACCGCGCTAACTCCGCCGTGCGCGCGGCGCTGGCGCAAGTCACGCTCGCGGAAATGGTGGCCGATATGAATTCCTTCGGCGTGAAGCCCGCGCCCGTTCCTGTCACGGCAGCGGAGTAGCGCATTATGGCAACTCGTGAAACCGCCGCCGCTGTCAAAGACATCGAGCAGTACAAGTACGGCTTCGTCACCGACATTGAATCCGACCGCGCGCCCAAGGGCCTGAGCGAGGACATCGTCCGCTTCATTTCGGCGAAAAAGAACGAGCCGGACTGGATGCTGGAGAGCCGCCTGAAGGCCTATCGCTATTGGCTGACGCTGGCCGACGAAGAGCCGACCTGGGCGAAGCTGCACTATCCGAAAATCGATTATCAGGACTCCTACTACTACGCCGCGCCCAAGCAGCAGGTGAAGCTGGAGAGCCTGGACGAAGTCGATCCGAAATTGCTCGAGACCTATAAGAAGCTCGGCATTCCCCTCAAAGAGCAGCAGATATTGGCCGGCGTGGCGGTCGACGCCGTGTTCGACAGCGTCTCCGTGGCCACCACCTATAAAAAGAAGCTCGAGGAAATGGGCGTGATCTTCTCGCCGATTTCAGAAGCGGTGCAAAAGCATCCCGAGCTGGTGAAAAAGTATCTCGGCTCCGTGGTGCCCTACAGCGACAACTTCTTTGCGACCCTCAATGCTGCCGTGTTCACCGATGGCTCGTTCGTTTACATCCCCAAGGGCCTGCGCTGCCCCATGGAGTTGTCGACCTACTTCCGCATCAACGAAAAGAATACCGGTCAGTTCGAGCGCACGCTGATCATCGCCGACGAGGGCTCCTACGTGAGCTATCTCGAAGGCTGCACCGCGCCCCAGCGCGACGAGAACCAACTGCACGCCGCCGTGGTCGAATTGATCGCTCTCGATAACGCCGAAATCAAGTACTCGACGGTGCAGAACTGGTATCCGGGCGACGTCAACGGCAAGGGCGGTATCTACAACTTCGTCACCAAGCGCGGTGCGTGCCGCGGCGTGAACTCGAAAATCATGTGGACCCAGGTGGAAACCGGCTCGGCCATCACCTGGAAATATCCGTCGTGCATTCTTCAGGGCGACAATTCGGTGGGCGAATTCTATTCGGTCGCCATCACCAACAATCATCAACAGGCCGACACCGGCACCAAGATGATCCATTTGGGCGCCAACACGCGCTCGAAGATCATTTCCAAGGGCATTTCCGCCGGGCACGCCAACAACACCTATCGCGGCCTGGTGCGCATCGGCGCGAAGGCCGACAACGCCCGCAACTATACCCAGTGCGACAGCTTGCTGATCGGCTCCACCTGCGGCGCGCATACGGTGCCGTATATCGAGACCCGTAATCCCACGGCGCAGACCGAGCACGAGGCCACGACCTCGAAGATCAGCGAAGATCAGCTGTTCTATTGCTTGCAGCGCGGCATGACGCAGGAAGAAGCGGTGTCGCTCATCGTCAACGGTTTCTGCAAGGAAGTCCTGCAAACTTTGCCGATGGAATTCGCGGTCGAAGCGCAGAAACTCGTGGGCATTAGTTTGGAAGGCAGCGTCGGTTAGTCATGCCGTTACTTGAAATCAAAAATCTGCACGTGTCGGTGGGCGACAAGGAAATCCTGAAAGGGATCACCTTGACGCTCAACGCCGGCGAAGTGCACGCCATCATGGGCCCCAACGGCACCGGCAAAAGCACGCTATCGAACGTCATCGCCGGCCGTGAAGGCTATACCGTCACCAAGGGCGAAGTGCTGTTCGAAGGCAAGAACGTGCTCGATATGGCCGCTGACGAGCGCGCCCGCGCCGGCATTTTCTTGGCCTTTCAGTATCCGGTCGAAATTCCGGGCGTCACGACGTCGGCTTTCCTCAAGACCGCGCTCAACGCCAAACGCCGGGCCGAAGGCAAAGCCGAAATCGACGCTATGGAATTCCTGAAGCTGGTCAAAGCCAAGACCAAGCAGCTCGGCATGCCGGACGACATGATCAAGCGCCACCTCAATGTCGGCTTCTCCGGCGGCGAGAAGAAGCGCGCCGAAGTGCTACAGATGACGATGCTCGAGCCGAAACTCGCCATCCTCGACGAAACCGATTCCGGTCTTGATATCGATGCGCTCAAGGTCGTCTCCGACGGCGTGAACAGCCTGCGCTCTCCAAACCGCGCGTTCCTGGTGATCACGCACTATCAACGCTTGCTCGACTACATCGTGCCGGATCACGTGCACGTCCTGGCCCAAGGCCGTGTCGTTGCCAGCGGCGGCAAGGAGCTCGCCCACGAGCTCGAAGCCGAGGGCTATGCCAAATACCTGGGTGCGGCGGCCTAAGATGAAGTCAGCCGGCATCCTCGATCATCCGTTCGGCGCGGCGTACGCGAAACGCCTCGGCCCCTTGCCGGGTGCTGCGTCGACCGCGTTGGATGCTCTGCGCCAGCGTGCGCGTCTGACGCTGGGGTCGGATGGTCTGCCGGGCCCGAAGCTCGAAGAATGGCGTTTCACGCCGCTCCGTTCGCTCGCCAAAGTACCGTTCATTCCCGCCGCGGCGGCTGATGATATCGAAGTGGCCCAGGTGCCGCTTTCGGTGCCCGTTGTGCCCGGTGCGGCGCGTATCGTTCTCGTGAACGGCAATTACCGCCCCGACCTGTCGGACCGGGATTTCGGCGGTGTCAGTCTTTCGCCGCTCTCGGTCAAAAACATCGACGCGCGCAATATGCTCGGCCACTTGGCATCGCCGACGGCAGCGCCGTTGGTGGCTCTCAACACGGCTTATATGGCCGAAGGCCTCGCGCTCCATGTTCACGGCCGGGCGAAGAAAACGCTGCACATCATCTCCATCGGTGCTGCCGGCGCCGAGCCCGTGGCTTTCCATCCGCGGATCTTGATCGCCGTGGAACCGGACGCTGCGCTGACGGTCGTCGAAAGCCATGTCGGCCTGCCGGGCCAGCCGTATTTCTCCAACCCCGTGACCGAGATTGTCGTGGGCGAGGGCGCAAGCGTGCAGCGCTACGTACACGTAGCCGAGGACAGCGAAGCGTTCCATCTCGCGACGACCGCGGTTGCGGTGGCGGAGAAGGCGAATTTCGAAGCCTTCCACTTGGGTCTCGGCGGCGCGTTGGTACGCCAGGAAATTCGCGTCAGCTTCGGCGGCAAGGACGCGTCCGTAAAATTGAACGGCGCTTATGCCCTTTCCGGTCATAGTCATCATGACTTCACCACGTTCATCGATCACCACTTGCCGTCCTGCACCTCCAATCAGGTGTTCAAAGGTGTTGCCGACGGGGAATCGCGTGGCGTCTACCAGGGCCGTATCCATGTGGCGCGCGCCGCGCAGAAAACCGACGCCCGCCAGCTTCACAAGGCGCTGTTCCTGTCGCGTGGTCCGCAGATCGACGTGAAGCCAGAACTCGAAATTTACGCCGACGATGTGCAGTGCGCTCACGGCGCCGCCACCGGCGAGATCGATCCTGCCCACATGTTCTATCTCTTGAGCCGCGGCATCGATCCCGAAACCGCCCGCAACCTGCTGATCGAAGGTTTCCTCGGCGATGCAGTGTCGGAAGTGTCCGATACCGCCGTGCGAGACATATTCACAGCCGAAATTGGCGCCTGGCTTAAAAAGCGCGAGTTACGCAAATGACCGCGCTCACCAAACCCAAATTCCCGACTTTCGACGTCGCCAAGGTGCGCGCCGATTTTCCGATTTTGTCGCGCCAAGTGCACGGCAAGCCGCTGGTTTATCTCGACAGCGCCGCGTCGGCGCAAAAGCCGCGCCAGGTCATCGAAGCCATCAGCCGCGCCTATAGCAACGAATACGCCAACGTCCATCGCGGCGCTTATTATCTCAGCGAAACCGCGACCGCCGCTTACGAGGCTGCCCGCGAGAAAGTGCGCGCGTTCATGAATGCGCGATCCGTATCCGAAATCGTGTTCACCAAGGGCGCCACGGAATCCATCAATCTGGTGGCCTCCAGCTACGGCCGCGCCTTCTTGAAAGCCGGCGACGAGATCGTTCTGACGGCGGTTGAGCACCACTCCAACATCGTGCCGTGGCAGCTTTTGCGCGACAGCGTCGGATGCGTGCTGAAGGTCGCGCCGGTCAACATGGACGGCAGCGTCGATGTGGCGGAATTCGCCAAGATCATCGGCCCGCGCACCAAACTGGTCGCTATCGCCCACGTCTCCAACGTGCTCGGCACGGTTCTGCCGGTGCGCGAGATCGCCGATCTGGCCCATGCGGCGGGCGCCAAGATCCTGCTCGACGGCTGCCAGGGCATCGTCCACCAGCACGTCGACGTCCAGGCGCTCGGCTGCGACTTCTATGTGTTCTCCGCTCACAAGCTTTACGGCCCCACCGGCATCGGCGTGCTGTGGGCCAAGGCCACGCTGTTGGATGCCATGCCGCCCTACCAGGGCGGCGGCGACATGATCGACACCGTCACATTCGCCAAGACCACGTGGGCGCCGGCGCCGGCCAAGTTCGAAGCCGGCACGCCGCCGATCGTGCAAGCGATCGGTCTGGGTGCGGCTATCGACTACCTCAACAGCCTCGACCGCGTCGCCGTCGCCGCTCACGAAGAAGCTTTGCTCCGCTACGCCATGACCAGCTTGGCTCAAGTTCCTGGCGTGAAGCTCATCGGCACCGCCCGTCACAAGGCCGCCGTGCAATCCTTCGTCATGGAAGGCGCACACCCGCACGATCTTGCGACCGTGTTGGACCGTTCGGGCGTGTGCGTACGCGCCGGCCACCATTGTGCTCAGCCGCTGATGGAAGTGTTGGGCGTCACCGCCACGACGCGCGCCTCTTTCGGCCTCTACAGCACCATGGAAGAAGTCGACGCGCTGGTCGCCGCCTTACGCCGCGCCCAAGAGGTGCTGCTGTGAAAGCCGCCGCGCCCCTGAATGATGATCTGCGCTCGCTGTATCAGGAGATCATCCTCGATCACGGCAAGAACCCGCGCAATTTTCGTGAAGTCGCCGATCACACGTGTAAGGCTCAAGGCAACAACCCCATGTGCGGCGACCGCGTCACGGTCACCGCCAAGGTCGCCGGCGGCCGTGTGGACGATGTCGCGTTCGAGGGTAAGGGCTGCGCCATTTCCATCGCTTCGGCCTCGATGATGACCGAGGCCTTGAAAGGCCAGTCGCTGGAGACGGCGCACAAATTATTTACCGCGGTGCAAGATCTTTGCACCGGAAAAGCCGAGGCCGAACAGATCAAAGCCGGTTTTGGCGCCGATATGGAACTCGCCGTGGATCGCCTGGCGTCACTTTCGGGCGTGCGGCAATTCCCGGTGCGGGTGAAATGCGCGACCCTGCCGTGGCATGCGTTGATGTCATGCCTCGACGGCAAGGGCCAAGTAACGACTGAAAAATGAGACAGACCTTACAATGCACGACGACAACAAACAGGAACCGGCCGAAATGATGCCGCCGTATGAAATGCCCGCCGGCGAAGGCGAGGTGCCCAAGGAAGGCGACACCGTTCGCTCGGGCGCGCCCAAGGACCCCGCGATTGCCACGGCTAACGAAGAAGCCGTGGTCGAGGCCTTGCGCTCGATCTACGACCCCGAGATTCCGGTCAACATCTACGACCTGGGTCTGATCTACGAGGTCAAGATCGCCGAAAACGGCAATACAGATATTTCCATGACGCTCACCGCACCCGCGTGCCCCGTAGCCGGAACCCTGCCCAAAGAGGTGGCGGACACCGTCGCCAATGTAGAAGGCGTGGGCGAGGTCGGGGTGAGCATCACGTGGGATCCGCCTTGGACGCCGGCCAATATGTCGGAAGTCGCCAAGGTGGCGCTGGATATGTTCTGATCCTATATAGGAACCGCTATGAACAACGTCGCTGAAACAACCACGACCAAGCGCAAGCCGCCGGCTGCGATCCGCATTTCCGACGCGGCCGCCAAGCGCATCAACGAGATCGTCGCCAAGGCTACGAAACCGGTGGTGGGCGTGCGCGTGAGCGTGTCCACCAAGGGCTGCTCGGGCCAAGCTTACGTGGTCGAATACGCCGAGGAGGTCCGCAAGTTCGAGGACGTGGTCGAGCACAACGGTGCCCGCGTGTTCATCGACCCCAAGGCCGTCATGGTGCTGCTCGGCAGTCTGATGGATTACCGCGAAGGCAAAATGGAAAGCGGGTTTGTATTCGAGAACCCGAACGAAAAAGGCCGCTGCGGTTGCGGAGAAAGCTTCTCCGTTTAACTGACGCGCGCCTTCACGAGCCGCTTATCGACCTCGGCCAACAGCGTCACCGGGTGCACCGGTTTGTAGAGAATCGCGACGCGGCCGCTCTGAAAATCCGGATCGTCTTCGAGCAGATCATCCACCCGGTCCGGCTGCCCGGTGACCAAGATCGTGGTCACGCTCGGCGCCGTATCTTGCAGGCGCTGGCGGAATTCCAGCCCGCCCATCACCGGCATCATCACGTCGACGATCGCCAGATCGATAATGTTATAGCGCATGACGTCGAGAGCTTCCTCGCCGTCGCCCGCTTGTAAAACGTCATAGCCCCGGTGTCTCAGGAGTTCGGTAAACGACTCCCGCACCATTGCATTGTCATCGACAACGAGAATGCGCCCCAGCACGTATAGCCCCCGCGTTCCCCACGAATCCCCAATCCTCATAAGGATAGGCCTCGGACTGGGGCGCTGCAACGTCCCGGTGATATGGCTCTAGGCAGTTCACGCGCGCCGGTTGTCTTGCTGCTATGATGGGAGAAGCGTAGAAAACACAACTGAAACGCCCTGCCACCGCCGCCGGCCCGGAGTAGTTCCTTTGCAAACCGCGCTCAACATCCTGCTTGGCCTGGCCATGTTCGCCGTGCTCGGCGTACTCGCGACGGGGCTGGTCGGCTTCATCAAGGGCGGCGAATTTAACCGCAGGTACGCAAACAAATTGATGCGTTTACGCGTCGCGACGCAGGCGTTCGCGGTGTTGGTCTTGTTGGCTTTGCTGCTGCTGCGCCGCTACGCGGCGCCGTAAGGGCGTCAGATCAGGTTCGGCCGCTCGGGCCGGTAGACCACCTTATTCACTTCCTCAAAGCTCTCGACCTGGCCGATGAGTTCCTTGCGGCGCATACGCGTGGCCTGGACCGAGGCCGGCGTGATGTTGGTTTTATTCAGCGCATTCTCGGCGATCAGTTCCTGCACGCGGTCTAGGAACGACTTGTGCGTCAGCGCTTCGGTCATGTCGGCGCAAAAGCTGATGAAATGTGACAGCCGCACGGGCCGCGACGGCGCCGGGTGGTAGACGGCCATGGCGTAGGAACCGGTCTTGCGGTCGCGGCGCTCGAGAATGGCGGCCCGGTGATAGGCCGCTCCGGGCGTGAACACGAACGCGGTCTGGCTTTCGTGCTGGACGGCCAGATCCTCGAGCGCGCCGAGCACGTTGCCGGACGCTTCCTGGATGATGCTGTCGGTGACGTCTTCGCCGGCGGCGAGCGCCTCGACCTGCTCGATGGCTTCGTGACCATCGCCGCTGGCGTAAATCATGTCGCCGCCGATGTGCACCGTCACCCAGTTCTGCGGGTTGTAGTCGTTCTCGTATTTCGACACTTTGCGCCGCCAGAAGGTTTCCCAATCGACGGACTTTGGGTCCGTCAGCGCCTGGGCGTCGCGTCGGATTTCATCGACTACGACCGAGGTCATGCGCATGGTGCCGGGGATATTCTGGCCGCGCACGACGATCATCACCGTGCTCATCTTGGTCTTGATGGGAATCGTGATGCGGTTCGAGCGCAGCGACAGCACGGGCACGTCGCGCGCCCCTTCGTCCTCGCTGAGCCCCGAGAACTGATGCACCACCGACTTTTCGCGATAGAGCGTGATCGTGCCGATATCGGCCATTGCGGCGCTACACCAATTGGAGGACGGGCGCGGCACAAGCTACCGCACGGGAAAGCACTATAATTTTATGTGGTATAAACTACAAATCGAATTCAACCAAAGCGCGTATGCGTGATTTCAGGCTTATTCCGCGCTCAGCCGTTGGTATTGAAGCTCGCGGTTTTGGGCGGCGGCAAAGGTCCCGAGATGGGCGATCATGGCTTTCAGGTCTGCCTTGAGGCGCGTGAATCGGGCCCGGCGTTCCAGGGTGGCTTCGTCCATATAGAGCGCCCGGTTGATCTCGATCTGCAGTGCGTGAATGCCGTTTGCGGCGTCGCCGTAGTGCTGCGTGGTAAACCCGCCGGCATAGGGATTGTTGCGAATCACGCGGTAGCCCAGCCCCGATAAAAATCCGTCGACGGTGTCGGTGACGAGGGGCGAGCACGACAGGCCGACGCGGTCGCCCAGCACGATGTCCAGCGCGGCCGCCTCGCTATCGGTCTCGAGCGGCAATCCCGTGGACGGCATCGAGTGGCAATCGATCAGAATGCAGAATCCGAATTGGCGGCGCGCCCGGCCGATCAGCCCGCGCAACGCTTGGTGATAGGGCTTGTAGACGCCGTTGATGCGCCGCTCGGCTTCGTCGAACGAGAGTTTGCGCCGGTAGATTTCGCGCCGGGTCGCGACAATGCGCGCGATGGTGCCGAGCCCAGCGAGCACGCGCGCCGACGACGTATTCACATAACTGGGCAACGGCTGCTCGAACATGTCGGGATCGAGCTCGTAGGGCTCGCGGTTGACGTCGAGGTAGGCGCGCGGATACAGCGCCCGCAACAACGGGCAGCCCAAATCGGGCGCGTCGCCGAACAGTTCGTCCACATAGCAGTCTTCCGAGCGCCGCAAGGTGGCCAGCTCGAGCGACGAGGCGGCGATGAATTCGCGCGGGTAATAGGCGCCTGAATGGGGCGAGGCGAACACCAAGGGCGAGGTGGCCGCCACCGGCTCCATGACTTCAATGGGCGGAACGGCATCCGGCGCGGGGGTGGTTTCGCGGTCCATGGGGCGATTGTAAAGCGCTTGCGGTACGCCGCAACAGTGCCTGCGGCGCCGAATACAAAGGAAAAGCAGGCAAATCGTTCCCGGCACGGCTCAGATTTTGGGCCTGGGAATAGCTTGCCAAAAAAGGCCCGAATCGATAAACAACCGTCCATCCGCACACATCGAAATGGGCGCGTAGTTCAGCGGTAGAATGTTCCCTTGACATGGGAAAGGTCACAGGTTCGATCCCTGTCGCGCCCACCATCCTGCTTCGCGCTGCCGCGCTTCGCAGGATGAACGCTTCGCCCTCGCGAAGCAGGATGCCCTCCGAAGCCTTGGCGAAGGAGGGCTAATTGAAGCAAGCTCAATCCCCATGACCTTCGACCCCATCTCCGCCGGCTGGGAAGCCAAGCGCCGCGACGATTTTCCCGACTACAACGGTCCCATGTGGGAGAAGCGCGAGAACGGCGCGCGCATTTTCAGCCTGCTGACGGCCCGTCTACCGCCGCGGAGGACGAGCGCACAGCAGCCCAATCGCCAACCAATAGCCCGCGGGGAAGCTCATTCCCAATCCAACTAACGGCACGGGAAACGCGCCGACCGCGGGCGCAAGCGCACAAAGACAGAAATAGGCCGCAAGTGCGTAGGCGATATCAGCGTCGCGTCCATCGAACCTATTACGATGCAGCAGAGGAGCGAGACTGGAGACAGCAAGCCCTATTCCGGCGATAGCGCTGAGCGCTGGAGAAATCTCATGGAGCAGCGAGAAAATCTGCTCCACTTCCGCGACTGGTTCGAGTGGATCGGGCCGGTACCAGGTGGCGACGGCCAAAGCCGTCGCGGCTACCGCTGCAACCAATTTAGTCGCCATTGACCCGTTATGGCGGGCCAGAAGGAATATCATCGCGACGAGAAACGCAGTTGCTTGCGAGGCGTCTGGCTGGAGCAACAATATGCTTCCAATCAGAGCTGCAATTGCTAGCGAAAGACGCGTCGCAACCCCGAGATTTCCTAGACAAACAATCACCACAGGAAGGACGAATGCCGCCACGTTGAGGTGCAGCGGGCCGAGGTCAACCCAACGCTGAACGCCGGACTGGTCAACAGAAAACAGAGTAAAAATCAGGCCGAGCAGTGAAAGCAAAGCGAGGGCCCGACAAAGCTCTACGGATCGACGTGCCGCTACGAGGCCCCCGGCTGCGAGACCCCCCGCAACCAGAGCAAGGAGATTGGAGAGCCACATCGAGGAACGGGCTCCCGCAAGAAATAGCCCGGCCGCACCAGCTGCGACGCTGATGAATGAGACCAGCATGAACACCGTGAAGGTGCGCATGTCAGCCTTCTCCGCGGCGCGTTCGTTTTCACCGGCGAGCAAGTGTCTACTCCGCGTTCACCGAAGCCTGGATACAATTACAGCGGAGAGCATAAACCAAGGTTCGAATCGCCGTTTGGTTTCCTCTCCTGCGAACAGCAGCTCGAAGGGTCCGCTCACGGCAACGGCCTGGAAACAGCTTGCAACCCGTCCTGTCAGGAGAGGGCGGGACTTTAGTCATTTAAGGCCCATTGCAAGGCCCGTCCCCCGTCTTTGCAAGGACTTACGAGGGCGGGCACCCCGCTGGTTTGCCGAGAAAAGCGCTTGCCTCGCGCGACTGCTTCTCCCAGAGGTGAGATTAAGCGGATGGTATGCAGGTAGTGAAAACACATCATCCTGACGCCGCAAGTGCGACAAGGAGGGCTAATTGAAGCAAGCTCAATCCCCATGACCTTCGACCCCATCTCCGCCGGCTGGGAAGCCAAGCGCCGCGACGATTTTCCCGACTACAACGGTCCCATGTGGGAGAAGCGCGAGAACGGCGCGCGCATCTTTGGTCTGCTCACGGATCACCGCCATGCCAACGATCGTGGCGTTGTTCACGGCGGCATGTTGATGACCTTCGCCGATCATTCCTTCGGTGAGCTGGTGCTCGATTCCGTAAATCGCGCGGACTGCGCCACCATCCAGCTCAACACGCATTTTCTGCGCGCGGTTCAGCCGGGCGATTTCGTCGAGGCGCGCGGGCGGATTATCAGGCGCACACGAAAGCTCGTGTTCATGCACGGCTTGTTGTCGGTGGGCGGTAATGACGTCGCCGCCATCGACGGGATCTGGACGCTGTTACAAAAAGCCTGACGGCAATCGGTCATAGGCCGATTTTGCGCGTCTTTTCAGGCCTGTTGCCGATCATCACACTTCAGTGAACGGCCTGTTTTTGGCAGGGCGATCTATCCTATACTTCCGCGCGCAATTAATCGCTGCTGCACCCGATCTATAGGAGAGAACCCCGTGAAACGTTTGCTCATCACCGCGCTGCTGTCGAGCGCCCTCGCGCTTCCCGCCTTTGCCGCTCTTAAGAACGGCGAAAAGGCCCCGGACTTTTCCGCCAAGGCGTCGCTGGCGGGCAAGGAATTCAATTTCTCGCTGAAGGACGCGCTGAAGAAGGGCCCCGTGGTGGTGTACTTCTATCCGGCGGCTTTCACCGGCGGCTGCAACATCGAGGCCCATAACTTCGCCGAGAACTCGGACAAGTTCGTTGCCGCTAAGACCACCATCATCGGCGTCTCTCTCGACACCATCGACCGCTTGAATGCGTTTTCGTCCGATCCGCAATACTGCGCCGGCAAGTTCCCGGTCGCGTCCGATCCGGATGGCAGCATTGCCAAATCGTACAATCTGAATGTCGCCGCCATGCGCGCCGGCATTAAGGATACGCGCGGCGACGAAATCAAGAACGCCGGCTTCGCCGACCGCGTCACCTTCGTGATCACGCCCGATTCCAAGGTCGTGGGGACCTTCTCCTCACAGGCGGATGCTGGTGCCGACAAGATCAGCCCGGGAGATCACGCCGAGAAGTCGCTGGCGGTTGTCCAAGCGCTGAAATAATTAAAGAGAGCTACGAGTGCGTGGGGGCGGCGGCAACGCTGCCCCCATTTTCTTTGCGCACAATCAGCGCGATGCCGGCGCACGCCGCGGCGGCCGCGAGATGTTTCAAGTTATGCCCGCTCGCAGTTTCGGCGAGGCCGTTCCAAATCACCACGTCCCCCGCTTCGAGCACTTTCGCGAGGCCGTAGAGAATAAATACGGCGGCAAGGGCGGGGCCGTGCAACGCGCCTTGCGACGGCAATGCGGCGCACATCACCACGGCGATTACGATGGGCAGGAATTGCACGAGCGCGTAGGGCCGCAGGTCGTCGGTGAAGGCCCAATACACGACCGAAGAAACGCCGAGCGCTATCAGCAGTCCGAGCGCGCGTTTCGCCGCCGCGGCGGAAATGCGGTCGGCGATGAAGGCCGCGAACAACGCCATGAACGCGACGCTCATGGGTAAACGGTCCCAGACCAGCGAGGCGTTATCCGGCGCCCAGTGATAATAGGCCGATCCGGGGCCGACCAGCGCGACGCCCCCAAAGAAAATCACATAGGGCAGGGACCAATTGCGCGCGGTGAATTTCGGCGCGTGATACAGCGCCCACATGCCCCACACGCCGACTGCAACGAACGGGATGTTGGTCAGTACGTCACCGGCGTGCGGAATGCCGCGCCACATACGCTGATCGGCAAAGGCATGATAAGCCGGATCCTGCGCGACCGGCGG
>JADMIO011667561.1_pt1 | contig 28740 bp, 23 predicted proteins | sample 8958161 | NCBI WGS metagenome assembly JADMIO01 (sample SAMN16585339, study PRJNA669376) | soil metagenome | isolation source: Crop rotation soil | place: USA: Cullars Rotation, Alabama | collected 2011 | reverse complement strand
GTCGCTGCCGCGCCGCACTCCGCCGTCCATGTAGATCTCCAGGCGATCGCCGACCGTGTCGACGATCGGCGCCAGGGCGTCGAGCGACTGGATCGACCAGTCGAGCGCGCGGCCGCCGTGGTTCGACACGATCAGGCCGTCGACGCCGTGCTCGACCGCCAGCACCGCATCCTCGGCCGTCAACACGCCTTTCAGCAGGATCTTCATCGCGCTGATGGAGCGCAGCCAGCCGAGCTCCTTCCACGTGACGTGGGAGGCACGCGTGAGCGCCCGATCCGGCAGATTGATGGACAGGATGCCGTCGGGGATGTCGATGGGGTCGCGCATCTCACCCTCGCGCCAGAGGTCGGTTGGCGCGTCGACCGTCAGCGCCACTGCCTGGAAGCCGGTCGCGGCGGCCCGCTCCACGATGTCCCGCGTGACGCCTTCGTCCGAGAACCAGTAGAGCTGGAACCACGGGTCACGGGCGATCGCGCCCACGTCCTCGATCGAGAAATTGCTGCTGGTGCTGAGGCCCATCATGGTCCCGAGGCGTTCAGCGGCGCGGGCGGTGGCGAGCTCGCCCAGTGGGTGGGACAGCGCTTGGTAGCCCGAGGGCCCCAGAATCACCGGCAGGGCGATGCTGCGCCCGAACACCGTCGCGGTGAGGTCGACACCGCTCACGTCGACGAGGGCCCGGGGTCGCAGCACGTAGCGCCAGAAGGCCTCGCGATTGAGGCGCGCGGTGGCGCCGCTGCCGGCCCAGCCGGCGACGTAGTCGGCGACCGATGGCGTCGTGCGCTCTCGCGCGAGCGGCTCGAACTCCTCGACCGAATGAATTCGCGCCAGCTCGTCGGGTGTCAGGTACGGGACGCCGGTCCACGAATGGACCTCATCGGCCCGCGGCGTACTCGCGACAGTGTCGCCCACCCGAAACCCTCCTCCTCGTTCTGCCGGCGCGCCGCCGAGTATAGATTTCGCGCTCCGACTGGACGGCTCTCGTTCGATGAGGTCGAACATCTCGCGCGGAAGGGCCGGCGATCAGGCCCAGGCGGCCCGAAATACCCGGACTGATTCGACGGCATCGAACTGGCGCACCGAAGCGCGGCGATCGCGGGGCCGGCGAGCGTTCAGTCGCCGCCGAGGTTCGTCCAGGCACCCTCTTTGAAGATCCGGTGGATGGGACCGGGTCCGCGCATGTCGAAATGCATGATGTCGCGGCCGGAACCCACGGTTGCGTCGCCGAGCCAGGTGAGGCCCTCGTTGGTCAGCGCCCGGACCAGTTCCTGGTTGAGGTCGAAGAAGCCCTGTTCGGGGTTGCTCCATTTCTTGGGCCCAGCCGCCGTCGCCAGCGCCGCGCGATCGGTCTGGATGGTCGCCAGCCATTGAGCCGCGTTCCGCTTGCCTGGGTCCTTCCCGCCGAGGTTCGCAACCAGCGTCTCCAGTTCGGCCCGGTTCGCGGGGGCGGCGAGCTCGAAGTAGCGCTTCAGGGCGCCGGAGGCTTCGGTCAACTTGTCGAAGCTGGCCTGGATCCGCGTGGCGCGGTCGGCGTCCTTGGGCTGCGATCCGAAATCCTCTTCGGTCGCGGTCCGGCCCAGTACAAGCAGGACGGCGTTGTCGATCACGCCCCGAACCGCCTTGCTGCGCGTCAGGGGCTCGCCGGTGATCGCCTCACTCGACGAGCTGGGGTTGATCAGGTACGGATTGGTCCCGCCATTGAGGTCGATCGCCAGGCCAAGGCCGTGCAGGCCTTCCGTGGGGCCGCGGATCGAACTCGTGGATCGGACCCAGCCGCCCTTCGGTTCCTGGAGCCCCTGGTCTGTGACCTTCTGCTTGAATGCCGTCTCGGCAGCCGACAGTTTGGCCCACAACAGATCATGCACCGTGATCGAGTTACCCAGGAACGTGTGGCTTTTCACGTCGGCGAACCAGGCGGCCGGACCGCCCTTGACGCTGTTGCCGCTCAGCGTGAGCGCGACGTCCTGCTTGAATCGGAGACTGATGAGCCGGTTCACCTCCGCGAGGCGCGTCGAATCCTCCGCTGAGAATGGCTGGTCGCGTGTCGCTGCCTTCTTCCTCGCCTCCAGCTGCGCCCACTCGCTGCGAAGGGCGGTCGTCTCCGCGACGGTCGGCACGTCGGCCTCATCAGCGGCCTCCAGGACGTGCGACTGGGTGAGGCCGCCCTGGCGCTGGACCACCGGTGCTCCGATGGCACCGGCCACGGCGGCATTGCCGGCCTGACGCTGCAGGGCGAAGAGCCGCTGCACGCCCGGATCTCGATCCTGTCCTCGTTGTGTGGCCGGCACTCGACCTCGGTGAGCGGCCGTCGGGCGGTCCAAGCCGGACTCCTCGCGATCGTCGGCGTCACCGTGGCGCACCCTGTGGAGCTGCCGTCGCACCATCGAAGGAGCATACGCCGCAGCGCCCGCGCCGCCGCGTCCTCGTCGCGCTCGCTCACTACACTGGCCGGGTCCGTCACTCACCCCCGGAGTTCGCAGCCACCATGCGCCTCGTCGCGTCCGGAACCGTATTCGACACACGCAACGCTCCCGCGAACGAGCACTCGGCATCCGGGACGTCGGTCCTGCTGGCGCGAGACGGCACGCTCTACGTGACCTTCCGCCTGGGCACCCACCGGGAATCCGGCGACGGCCACGCGGCAGTCATGGCCTCGCCGGACCTCGGCGCGACGTGGGAGATCCGTCACCTGGGGCTCCGCGAGCGGTTCCTCGGTGGTGTTCCGGGTGAGACACGCTCGTTCCAGCTCGCAGAGTTGATGCCCGGGGAGCTGACCGCGTCCGGCCTGTGGACTGACCGGTCCCACCCCTCCAAACCATGGGTGAACCAGCGGACGCAGGGCCTGCTCCCGATGCGCAACTACCACACGAGCTCGCATGACGGGGGCCTGACCTGGGGCCCGCCTCGGCCGATCGAGCTGCCACACCCGTCCTCGTCAACCACAGGGCCGCTCATCAGCCTGCCGGGCGGGGTGCTCGCCCAGCCGTTCGAGCACTGGAAGGCGTACGACGACCCATCGGTCGGTCAGCCCCGCGCACTCCTGCGGTTCTCCACGGACGGTGGTGCGACGTGGCCCGATGAAGCGGTTGTCGCCGCCGATCCGTCGAACCGTCTCTACTTCTGGGATCAGCGCCTGGCGGTTCATCCTGAAACGGGGCAGATCGTGGCGATGTTCTGGACGTTCGACCGGGAGGAGAACCACGACGTCCAGATCCACATCGCCTGGGGATCGCCCGATGGGCGGCAGTGGACGTACCCGCAGCCAACGACACTCGACGGCCAGCACTGCCAACCAGTCGCGCTGGGTGGCGACATCCTCGCAGCGGCTTATTCGCATCGTCGGAATCCGCCCGGCGTTCGGGTCGCCATCAGCCGCGACTTTGGCCGGACGTGGGTCCCACAGGACGAGATCGAGGCATACGGCTCGCCGGCTGGGGACGAGCCGAACGCCACGGGCGCCGACAGCGGCAAGGACTACTGGAACGCGATGGGTGCGTGGCAGTTCGGTCATCCGCGGGGCGCCGCGCTGCCCGACGGCGAGGTCTTCGTGGTGTTCTACGCCGGTGAAGGCGCGACACGCAGCGCGCGTTGGGCGCGCGTTGCCCCAGGGGAGAGATGAGCGTGCGAATCACGTCGATCGAGTCGCGCATTCTGGGCTACGACATCGCTGAAGCGTGGCTACCCGAGGGGCCCCCTGAGGGCATCGCGACAACCTGGTACCAGTACAGCTTCGACACCTTCCACACGGACGAAGGCATCGACGGCTACACGATGCAGAACTCCAACCTCTCGGACGGGGCCGAGATGGCGGACGTGCTCCACGCCGTGTATGCGCCGCAGCTGATTGGCGAGGATCCACTCCGCGGCGAGGCCCTCTGGCACAAGATCCGGCGCCTGAACCGCCACGCCTACAACCTGTCAGACGGCGTTGCCGGCTCGATCGACGTCGCGCTCTGGGACATCCGCGGCAAGGTCGCGAACCAGCCCATCGCCGTTCTGCTCGGGCTCGCCCGCGACAAGGTGCCGGCCTACGCAACTGCCAGGACGCAGAATCCGACCCCGGAAATGGTATTCAGGGAAGCCCAGCAGCGGATGTCCGAGGGTTACCACGGGTTCAAGATCCAGTTCTGGGACGGTCTGGCGCGGGACATTCCGCGGTTTCGAGCGGCCCGCGAGGCCGTAGGGGATGACTACCCGCTCATGCAAGACGCGGCCGGCATGTACAACTACGTCGAGGCCCTGGAGGCTGGCAAAGTGCTCGGCGACCTCAATTACACGTGGTTCGAGGAGCCGATCCCGGATCGCAACACGTTCCAGCTGCAGCGTCTGACCGAGCAGCTGTCTGTCCCGATCCTCGCGGGCGAGACGTTGCGGGTCCACGAGTTGGCGGAGCAGATGCGCATCGGTGCATTCGACATCGCCCGCGGTGACGTCCATCTCAAGGAAGGCATCACCGGGCTGCACAAGGCCGTGGGCATGGCCGACCTCCTCGGGTTCGACCTCGAGGTGCATGGCGTCGCGCAGCCGCTGCTCGAGTGCGCCAACCTGCATGTTTCGCTGTCCATGACCAACGGGCGCTGGGCCGAGACGTTCAACCCGCTCTACAGCCTGGGTGTGAAGAACAACGCTCTCGGGATTGACGAGAACGGCTACAAGCACCTGCCGCCCGGCCCCGGCCTTGGTGTTGAGCTGGACTGGGATTGGATCGACAACGTGACCCAGCGGGTCATCACCTACCCCTCCAGGTGAGCGCCCCGGTGGCTGCACCGCTCGTGCTGCGCAACGTCCGCGTCGTCGACGGGCGCGGCGTTCGGGCCGAACGGGCGGACGTGCTCCTGGCCGACGGGCGCATTCGGCGGATCGAGGCGGGGGGCCTCGACGCCGCTGGTTCGACCGAGCTCGACCTAGCTGGGAAGACGATCGTGCCCGGCCTCATGAACGCCCACTCGCACATCTGTCTCGACGGCACATCGCCGGACCCAGAGGCGATCCTCCGCACCGAGACGCCAGCCACGAACGCGGTTCGTTCTGCAGCGCGGCTGGGGAAGGCGCTCGCGGCCGGCGTCACGGCGATCCGCGACGTCGGCGCGCCGTGGGGAGTCGACATCGCCCTTCGGCGTCTCGTCGACGACGGTGAGATCGTGGGGCCGCGGATGGTCACGGCCGGCCGGAACATTTGTATGACGGGCGGCCACGCCAACTGGATGGGCCTCGAGGCCGATGGGCCGGACGGGCTTCGGCAGGCCGTCCGCAGCCAGATCAAGGCAGGTGCCCTCGCCATCAAGCTGATGTCGACGGGCGGGATGATGACGCCCGGCCAGCGCGCGGGCGCGCCGCAGCTAACGGTCGAGGAGATGACGGCGGCCTGCGAAGAGGCCCACAAGGCCGGATTCCCGGTTGGTGCACACGCTGAGAGCGACGAAGGTGTGCGGAACGCGGTTCTCGCCGGGGTCGACTCGGTGGAGCACGGCCACGGCGCATCGGTCGAAACCCTCCAGCTGATGCTGGATCGCGGCACGTCGCTCACCCCGACGATCCTCTCCGACCGCCGGATCATCGAGGCCGCGCCCAACTCGGGCATTCCGCAATTCGTGATCGACAAGTGCGTGCCGCTGGGCGATGCGCTGCTGGACACGGTCCACAACGCATTCCGGATGGGCGTCACCATCACGGCCGGCAACGACGGCGGTGCGCCGCTGTGCGAGATCGGCGAGATGGCCGAGGAGCTGGCGCTCTACGTCAAGCACGGCATGTCGCCCCAGAAGGCGCTCGAGGCGGGCACCATCAACACCGGTCGCCTTTTCCGGCTCGACGAGGTCGGCTACCTTGAGCCCGGCTGGCATGCCGACATGCTTGTCATCGACGGCGACCCACTGACAGATATCGGTGCCCTGCGCAGCCCCGGGATCGTGATCCGCGCGGGCGCCGTCGCGGCGCGCGACGGCCGGCTGGCGCCTGCGTGAAGGTCGTCGCGTCGGGAGTCATCTCGGCCGCGGAACCGGGCACGGCCCGCGCGGTGGCCAAGCAGTGCCACCTCGTGGGTTATCCAGACGGCGAGATCCTGGTCACGTATCGGGTTGGCGCGGCCTCCGATTCCGAGCGAGGGAACGGCGAGATCCGGCGGTCGCACGACGGCGGTCGCACCTGGGGGCCGGCGGAAACGCCATGGCCGACGTCCTTCGAGGGCCGCCGCGGCACGATCTACGCCCCATCGCTGACTCTCCTGGGTGGTGAGCGTCTGCTCGCGTGCGTCCTCTGGGTCGACCGCGACGCCTACCCCGGCCAGGTGCTCTTCAATCCGGCGACCGAGGGCTGTCTGCCGATGAAGATCCTGCTCGCGGATTCGACCGACCGAGGCCGGACATGGACGCCGTTCCGCGACGTCCCGATGCCGGCCGACGTCGGACCGCCCTCACTGACCTCGCCCATTCGGAGGCTCAGGTCGGGCCGGCTGCTCCTCTCGGTCGAGACGAACAAGGACTACCTCGATACCTCAGCGTGGTTCCAGCGCGTCGTCTACCTGTATTCGTCGGACGAGGGCGCAACCTGGACTTCGCCTGTGACGACGACGCAGGATCCCAGCGGCCGGATTCGCAACTGGGACCAGCGCGTGAACGTCGCGCCTGACGGGCGCCTGGTGACCTACACGTGGACATACGACTCGGAGACCGTCACCTACCAGGACATCCATCGGCGAATCTCGGCCGACGAAGGGGCCACGTGGTCCCAGGCCGTGGCGATGGGGATCACGGACCAGGCCGGCCATCCCGCGATCCTTCCCGACGGCCGCGTTGTGCTGCCCTGGACCGACCACTTCGAGACGTTCTCCCTCCGCGCCCGACTGGCGACGTCGATCGACGATGCCCTCGACGCTTCGACCGAGGTGGTGCTGCACCAGGCGCCGGCGGCCGTCGCGGGCGAGGGCACCGGCGGGGCGAGGCACTGCTGGCGATGGCGTCGTGGACGTTCGGCTCGCCGTTCGCGCTGCCGCTCGCCGACGGAATGGTCCTCATCTCGGCTTATGTCGGCGCCGACGAGAACGCGATCGGCATCAACTGGTACGTGTTGGATCCGACCGCCTGACGGGTCCCTCCGCGAGCGGAAGGCGCCGGCGGAGGCTCCTCGAAGGCGCCGAAATCACGGTCGGTCCTCGTGGTTCCCATCGCCTACCACCGGTAGTGCTGGTATGCGATGCAGGGCGGGCGCAGACCGGCCCCGAGACCCGAGTAGCGAGACCAGTTTGACGATTCCGTCTAGCGCCAGACCATGGACGCCGGTCCGACTTCCGAAAGGCCCGCATACCAGCACTGGGAGTGGTGGGCGTGAGAAGTCGTGCGCGTCGGCCCCGAGCCGCGCAGGGAGCCCGCGGCGCACCCGCCAAATTCACCTTCCGACCGTGGCCCTCGCGTCCGGGTTGACGATGTTCCACGGCCGTTCGCCCTGGATGTAGCGATACGCGTTCTCCGCCGCCAACCGCGCCAGGTCGACCCGCGCTTCGATGGAATACCAGGCGAGGTGCGGCGTCAGGACGACGTTCGGGCGCTGGAAGATGGGCCGTGAGAGGTCCGGCGACGGCTCGTCCTCGAGGACGTCGAGGCCGACAGCCGCGACGCGACCACTGTCGAGGGCGGCGTCCAGGGCGTCGATGTCGATGAGGCCGCCTCGCGACGTGTTCACGAGCACGAAGCCCTCCTTCACGCTCGCCAGCCGGTCGGCCGACACGAGATGGCGCGTCTCGGCCGTCAGCGGCGAGTGGAGCGAAACGGCGTCGGACGTCGTGAACAGTTCATCGAGACCGACCGGGGACGCTCCCGCGGCGCGCACGGCCTCGCCGGACAGCAGGGGGTCGTAGGCGACGACCTCCCAACCGAACCCCGCTGCCCGGGCAGCCACGGCCCGCCCGATTCGCCCGAACCCGACGACGCCGAGCCGGCGCCCGCGCGTACGGTGCACCGGGGGCGTGATCGAGGTGTTGACCCACTTCCCGGCGTGCCAGACCTTCTCGAGCTCGAACAGTCGGCGCCACGCGGACATCAGCAGGAGCACCGCGTGGTCGGCAACCTCGTCGATGCAGTAGTCGGGCACGTTCGCGACCCAGATGCCCTGCTGGGTGGCCGCGGCGACGTCGATGATGTCGTAGCCGATCCCCGCGCGGATCAGCAGACCGGTCGCTCGCAGCGTCGCGATTTCCGGGCCACGCATCGGTCTGACGCCCACGATCGCGGCGGGCGCGTCGGCCGTCGCGGCGGCGATCGCGGCGGCGTCGGTTCCATCCGGCAGGACGTCCACCGTGACGCCGCGCCCGCGCAGCAGTTCGATGCCCGGGGCGAGGAGTTCCCCGGAATCCGTGATCACCACGCGCTGCTCGATGCCGTCCGCCATCCCTGTCCTCCGCCCCGCTGTTATGCGCCGACGCCCGTGTGAACGCCGTTCAGTTTTGCTTGACGCTCTGAGAACCCAATCGTAGATTGTCGACAATGTTCGTCGCGCGTTCCCGACCCGTCATGCCCAGTGAGTAACGCCCGGCCCCTGGATCGGTCGGCCGTTCTCGCTGAGCGCTCTGCGCGGGTCATTGCGGGCGGCGTCTCGTCCAGCCTGCGGGCCATGAACCCGCCGCGCGTCTTCACGCGGGCCAAAGGGCAGTACGTCTGGGATGCGGACGGAAACCAGTACGTCGACTACAACAACGCCTTCGGGCCGGTGATTCTTGGCCATGCACACCCGGTCGTGGCCCAGAGGGTCCACGAGACGCTCCAGCAGATCGACGTGATCGGGCTCGGCGCAACCGAGGTCGAGATCCTGCTCGCCGAGCGGCTTCGCGTGCACCTTCCCTCCATGGAGAAGGTGCTGTTCTGCAACAGCGGCTCCGAGGCGACCTATCACGCCATTCGGGTCAGCCGCGCGCACACCGGCCGCACCGTGATCGCCAAGTTCCAGGGCGGCTACCACGGGTGGCACGATTCGATCGCCGCCAACGTGATCAGCCCCCCGGAACGTCTGGGCCAGATCGACCCCATCTCGAAGGGCATGCTCCCGGACGCGATGGCGAATCTGATCGTGCTCCGGTTCAACGACGTGGCCGAACTCGAAGAGACGATGGCGCGACGTGGAGACGAAATCGCGGCGGTCATCATCGAGCCGGTCATGCACACGATCGGCTGCGTGGTGCCGTCGCAGGCCTTCATGGACGCCCTGCGCCGCACGACCGCCGAGCACGGCGCCATCCTGATCTTTGACGAGGTCGTGACCGGCTTCCGCCACCACCTCGGTGGCTACCAGGCGATCTGCGGCATCCGCCCTGATCTGACGACCTTTGCAAAGGCGATGGCCAACGGCTATCCCATCGCGGCCGTCGGCGGCCGGGCCGACATCATGGATCACTTCAACACGCGCGTCGGCGGCGACGTCATGTTCGGGGGCACGTACAACGCCCACACGGTCGGCGTCTCGGCCGCGCTCGCGACGCTGGACCTTCTGGAGGCCGACGATCGCGCCGTTCACCGGCGCATCTACGCGCTCGGCGAGACGATGCGCTCAGGGCTCGAGGAGATCACGGGACGACTCGGGATCACCGCGCGGCCGACAAGCTTCGGGTCCGTCTGGGTGTGCTATTTCACGGACCGAATCGTGCGGAACTTCGACGATGCCCTCACGAGCGACGCCGGCCTGTACGTCGGGCTGCACCAGGGCCTCATCGACCGTGGATTCCTGACCGTGCCCATCAATCTCAAGCGCAACCACATCACCGCGGCGCACACTGACGACGACATCGCGCGAACACTCCAGGCGGCCGAAGACACCCTCACCGAACTGGCCGTCAAACGTGTTCGACCGGGCCAGGCCGCCGTCTCTGCCGCGCGGCAGGAACTCCAACCCGTCACCCCGGCTACTGGGAGGTAGAACTGTGGTCGTCGAGCAGCAGGCACCGGGGCACGCGGGAACGTCCGGCAGACCGCGAGTCGTGATCTACGACCCCGTGTCGTGGGCCATTCCGGGTTGGACGTACGACATCGAGAAGACCACGTTCGACGCGCGGGGCGTGGATTTCGTCCTCCCGAGCGACAAGGCCGAAGCCGACGCGGCGATCGTCGATGCCGATCTCGTGATCGTGACCGGAGTCCGCGGCCAGCTCGACGCGGCCGGCATCGGAACGCTCCGGAATGCCGTTGGCCTCGTGTGCGCCAGCATCGGCATGAACCAGGTGGACCACGACGCGGCGAACGCGGCGGGCATCCCCATCCGGAACGTGCCGTTCTGCGTGGACGAAGTCTCCGACCACGCGCTGACACTCCTGCTCATGGCGGAGCGCCGCGCGCTGACGATCGCGAACCGAACCGCGCAGGGCGACTGGGACTTCGGCTCCGCGCCCGAGTACCCCCAGATCCGCCGGCTGCGTGGCAGGACGCTCGGCATCATCGGCGTCGGCCGGATCGGCAGGGAAGTCGCCCGCAAAGCGCAGGTCTTTGGCTATCGCACAATCGCCTACGACCCCAACGTGACCGATCCCGGCGATCCGAACATCGAGATGTTGCCGCTCGCGACGGTGATGGCCAAGGCCGACGCGATCGTGACGTGCGCCGACCTCAACCCCACCTCCCGAGGCGTGATCGGCCGCGAATCGCTCAATCACGTCCGACCCGGCACACTGCTCGTGAACATCGCTCGCGGCGGTCTGGTCGACGAGGAAGCGCTCGCCGACGCCATCCGGGACGGACGCATCGCGATCGCCGCGCTGGATGTCCGCACGCCGGAACCGCCGAACCCCGACAATGACCCGCTGGCGGGTCTTCCGAACCTCATCCTGACACCGCACATGGCAGGGGCGTCCGTGGAGGCTCGGGAAAGCCTGCATCACATGACCGCCGACGTCAGTCTCAATCTATTGACCGCCGCGGGACGCCTGGCCGCCCAGTAGGCGACCGGCACAAACCACCTGCGCAGAGGGGAACCAGCCGCAATGTCCGACATGGCGCTTCGCCTTGACCACATTTCCCGGTTTTTCGGGAAGGTCAAGGCCGTGGACGACCTCAGCCTGGAGATTCCGGCCGGCAAGTTCGTCACCCTGCTCGGACCGTCGGGCTGCGGGAAGAGCACAACGCTGAGCCTGATCGCGGGCCTCGACCGTCTGGACGACGGCCGGATCCTGCTGGGCGACCAGGACATCACCGATACGCCGCCCAACGAACGGCGCATGGCGATGGTGTTTCAGAACTACGCGCTCTACCCGCATATGACCGCGTACGACAACATCGCCTTCGGGCTGAAGCTCCAGCACCGGCCCAAGGCCGAGGTGGACTCCCGCGTCAAGTCGATCGCGGCGAACCTCGACATCTCGCATCTCCTGAAGCGAAAGCCCGGGCAGATGTCCGGCGGGCAGCAGCAGCGCGTCGCGCTGGGACGGGCACTCGTCAAGGAGCCGCTGGTCTTCCTGCTGGACGAGCCATTCTCCAACCTCGACGCCGGACTTCGGTCGCGGATGCGCACGGAGGTGAAGCACCTTCACCTGAAGCTCGGCACCACGAGCGTGTTCGTGACGCACGACCAGGAGGAGGCGATGTCCCTGTCCGACTTCATCGCGGTCATGCGCGACGGCAAGATCGTGCAGTTCGGCCCCACCAAGGAGATCTACCGCAAGCCGCGCGACCTGTACGTGGCCACCTTCGTCGGCAAGCCGAAGATGAGCCTGGTCGATGGCGAGCTCGCCCAGACGGACGGCCGCGTCGCGTTCGTGTCGCAGGATCTGCGCGTGGAGCTGGGCGCTCCGGGCGCCATCGGACTGCGCGACGGCACGTTCTCACGGGTTGCCTTGGGCGTGCGAGCCGAAGACGTGAAGGTCTGGGCCAACGGCGCGGCGCCTGATCCGGCGCGCAGTTTCAAGGCCACGGTCCAGCTGCTGGAGCCGATCGGCTCCGACACGTTCGTGGAGCTTGCCGCCGGGGACGCGACCGTTGTCGCGCGCGTGGCGCCCGACGCCGGCCTGCAATTGGGCCAGACCGTCACGGCCGAGCTGACGCCCGGCCGAATTCATCTGTTTGATCGCGAGCAAGGGGAGCGGATCGTCGAATGAGTGACTCACTGGTTGCGCGCCTGAGCCCCAACGACTTCGAGCAGGTCGCACAACTCGTCCTCCCGGCGCCGATCTACGGCTGGATCGCATCGGGCTCCGAAGACGCGCAGTCGCTGGTCGACAACGTCGAAGCGTTCCGCCGCTGGCGCTTGAGCGCTCGCGTTCTGATCGATGTCCGGAACGTCGACATTTCGGCTGAAGTCGTCGGCACAAAGCTCGACTTCCCCGTGATGGTCGCGCCGATGGGCCTCCACAGGGCAGTCCATCCGCAGGGCGAGCTGGCCACGGCCGAAGCCGTTGCGAAGACCGGTTCGCTGTTCGTCCAGGCCGTCAACGCGACGACGACCATGGAGGACGTCCACGCCGCCCAGCCCGCCCTGACGTGGTGGCTCCAGCTCTACAACTGGTCCGACCGCGCTGCCCTCGAACGAATCATCCGCCGGGCCGAGGCGACCGGCTGCTCCGGCATCGTGCCGCTGGTCAACACCACCGCGGACGTGTCGCACACGCCGGCGCGCGTGGGGTACCGGCCGCCGGCAGGCGTGTCACTGGTCTATTCCGAATCCGCGTCGGGCCTCGACTACGGCCTGACCGAGGAATACATCGAGTGGATGGCGAAGCTCACAACCCTGCCCATCATTCCGAAGGGGATCGTGCGCGGCGACGACGCGCTTCGGGCCCTCAACGCCGGGGCGCGCGGCATCATGGTCTCGAACCACGGTGGCCGGCAGCTCTCGCACGAGATCTCGACGCTCGACGCCCTGCCGGGGGTCGTAAAGGCGGTTGGCAAGAAGGCCGACGTGATCCTGGACGGCGGCGTTCGCCACCCGTCGGACGTGCTGATCGCGCTGGCCCTCGGGGCCAAGGCCGTCACGCTGGGCCGACCCGTGATGTACGCGCTCGCTGTTGGCGGCGCCGAGGGCGTCACGAGGCTCCTGCAGGAGTTCAAGACGGGTGTGCAGAACGAGGCGATGCTCGCCGGCATCACCAGCCTCCGCAACATCCCGTCCGACCTCGCCGTCCGGACCGGCGGCGCCTAGACCCGGGGCCGGAGCGGGCGCGGACGTCCCGAAATTCGAGCCCATCGAATGTTCTCGGGCAATCGCGGTCCCCGAGCGGCGCTGGGGGCTGATCGACGGACGTGGGCGCCGCCCCTTCGACAGCGTCGAACGATGACCGGCGATCGGGCCGCCTCTGACGTGTGTCCGGGCACCAATGGCGGCAACGATTCGACCAGATCGAACCCGCCGGCGCGGACGGCCCCTCACGGAGGCAGGACCAAAGATGACAGAGCTCCGGATTCTCAACACCTATCCGCTGCCGCCGGCCGACGTTGCGGCAATGTCCGCGATTCCGGGCATCAGCGTCACGACGTATAACGCTGTCGAGGACGCCTCGGCCCAGGACCTCGCCGCTGCCGACGCGCTCTGGGGCGAACTGCCCGACGACGGGTTTGCCCGGCTGCCCCGGTTGCGCTGGATCACGCGCGCCGGAGCGGGCGTGGAAGACGTCGACATGCCGGCGCTCGCGGCGCGCGGCATCACCCTGACCAATGCCAGTGGTCTGCACGCGTCGTCGATGGGGGAGTACTGCATCGGGGCGCTGCTGTTCATGGCGCAGCACCACGCCGTCCGTCTGGACGCCCAGCGTCGGCACGAGTGGGACGCCGACGGCGGCTTCGCTACGCCGCTGCGCGGCAAGACCCTTGCCGTGCTCGGCTACGGCTCGATCGGGCGCGAAGTGGCGCGGATTGCGGACGCTTTGGGGATGCGCGTGCTCGCGGTGAAGCTGCGGCCTGAGCAACGGCGCGACGATGGGTTTCGGCCCGATGGCCTCGGCGACCCAGGCGGCACGATCCCTGAGCGCATCGTCGGGCTCGACGGGCTGCGAGACGTGCTGCGTGAGGCGGACGCCGTTGTGATCTCGCTGCCGCTGACATCGCGCACCCGCGGGCTGCTGGGCCACGAGGAATTCAATGTCATGAAGCCGGCCGCCTGGCTCGTCAACGTTGGTCGGGGCCCGATGATCGACGAAGCCGCGCTGACTGACACACTGCGCAACCAACGCCTGGGTGGCGCATACCTCGACGTGTTCGACGAGGAGCCGCTGCCGCCCGATCACCCCTACTGGGACGTACCGAATCTCTTCGTCTCGGCGCACATCGCCGGCGTCAACTCGTACGAGCGCTACTGGCAGGACATGGGCGTCCTGCTGCAGCAGAACGTGCGCCGCTTCCTCGCCGGCGAGCCACTGATCAACGCGATCGACCCGGATCGCGCCTACTGAGGTACGGGCGATTCCACGGACCGCCCATCGCTCAGCCCGGGGCCGGCACTCCGGCACGCTCCAGGAGCGCGGCGCGGACCGCCGCGAGCACCGGCTCAGCTTCATGGTCGCGCAGGGTCTGCGCGTTCAGGGTGATGGACGTGTCCCCGTCCGGACCCACGACGACGCCGCGCGCCCGGATGTCGGCGATGATCCGATCGCGCTCCTCGCTGTCGGCCCCCTGCAGCCGAATGAGCACCCGCGGAATCGGCTCGGCGGCGACGATCGGCAAGCCTCGCTCGACGCGGATGCCCGGCACGTCCCGGAGACCCTCGATCCACCTGTCGACGTGGCCTTCGACCGCCGCGAGATACCCGGGCTCGTCCTGCGCCAGTGACCATTCAACGGCTGCGAGGACGCCCACGAGCTCTTCCTTGCCGACCTTCATCGGCCGCCCCAGCGAGTGTCGCGGGCTGGAGTTCGCAAGGCACGCGGCGATGAGGTCTCGCCGGCCGAGCACCAGGCCGCTGCTCGCGGGACCCCGCAACCCCTTGCCGCCACTGAAGACAACGAGATCGGCGCCGAGGTCGCGCGTGTAATGCCACAGGCTCGAGATCGGCGGCACACCGGCGGCATTGTCCACCACAACCGGGAGGCCGCGGGCATGCGCGGCGGCAACCACGTCGGCCATGGGGATCGCGCCCCTGTCGAAGGCCTCCCCTGCGAACACGAGCACGGCCGCGGTCTGGCCGGTGAACGCCGCCTCGAGGTCGGCGAGGGTTGCGCCCTCCGGCGTTCCGATCTCGACGAGACGAGCGCCGGTCATCCGCGCCGAATAGTCGTAGCCGTTCCTGTGGCCGCGCTGGACGATGACCTCGGACCGACCTCCGACCGCCGGGAACGCCATGATCCGCTCGGGATCCGTGCCGGCCACGCATGCCGCAATCGCGATCGCGGCGCCCGCCGCCGCGCCGTTCGTGACGATCGCGGCCTCGTTCCGCGTCAGTTCGGCAAGGCGCTCTCCAACCCGCGTCGCGAGCAGGTCGTAATCAAGGAACGTATCGGAGACTTCGGCCATGGCGGCCGCCACGGGCGGTGCCAGGCGGGATCCCCCGAGGACCGTGTACGTCCCCCAGGCATTGATCAATGGCCGGATGCCGAGATCATCGAGCCGGGTCACGCGGTCACCTGCCACCCGCGCGGACGTGCGGGAACGCCCAACTTTGAGCTCATCCAGGCATCCACGGCGTCCTGATCCGTCGCGCTGAAGTGTGTCAGCGGCAGCGTCTGTACCCGGTCCCCGAGGGCGGCGATGAGCGCCTCGTACCAGTCCGGGCCGCCAATCGCGCCCGTATCGCCGGTGGGCAGGAGCACATGCGCACGCACGCCAGAGGCGAAGGCCGCCGCATCGAATGCGGCGAGCGTCTCGACGATCGCGGGTCGCGCCTCGGGATGTGCCCGCAATTCGTCGTTGAACTCTTCCCAGGGCTCCGCAGTCGTCCGCGCCGCGGCATCGAGCGACCGGTAGAGGAGCAGCGGCTCGGTCAGGGCAACGGCGGTCACCCGGTTCGGCCGGCGCGAAGCCACGGCCAGCGCGAGATCGCCGCCCATGACGCCGACCCTGGTCCCATCGACCTCGGTCAGCCCGACGAGCACATCGAACGCGCGCATGCAGTCGGCGACCACCCCGCGCATCACGTATCGCTGCGGGTCTCCCATCCCCTCCACGAGCAGACCGGGATACCACGCCCGCCACGGGACGTCGGACAGGCGCTGACCTCGATGGTTGACCACAAGCGTGACGTACCGCTCCTGGTCGAACGGATGCGGCGGATTGTTGACGCTGCCGTAGCGCGGCGTCACGAGCAGCGCCGGGAAGGGGCCACGCCCCGCCGGCACGCTGAGGTAACACGTAAGCCGAACGTCGCCCGGCGCCGTCATCCGGACCAGGCCCACGCGCGCCGCCGGCGACGAAAGGCGCGGCGACCATGCGAATTCCGGTGCCGCTTCCACGGCCGCGAGTTCGGCGTCCACCCGGGCCCAGTACGTCGCGATCGCGACGTCCGCCGGCATCATGCTCCGACCGCTTCGGCGGCCAGCGCCACTGTCGTACCGGGTAGCAGGTGCCCGGCCAGGAACGCCTGGATCGGCTCCGTCATCCAGTACATGCCCGACTCGTGTGCGGCGTTCGGAAACGCGCGCAATTCCTTCGGGCCCGCCAGCGCCGCAAACGTGGCGTAACCCGTCTCAGGCGGACAGATGTCGTCGGCAAGTCCCAGATGCATCAGCACGGCCGCCTCGACGCGCGGAGCCAGATTCACGATGTCGAAATAGGCCGTGGTTCGCCAGACGGCGTCGGCGCGCTCCGGATGTTCGCGCAGCAGGTCCGCGATCTCGCGGTACGGCCACGACACGGAAAGCGCCACCGATTCGGGGAAACACGCGAGGAACGGGGCGCCCACGACGGCGCAGCGGATGATCTCCGGCCGCAACGCCGCCGCCACGACCGACAACGCGCCACCCTGGCTGCCGCCCATGACGCCCACCCGTTGCGGATCGACCTCGGGCAGCTCTGCGAGCACGGCCGCTGCTCGCCAGACATCCACGTACATGCCGCGGTAGGAATACGTCTCAGGGTCCGTGATGTTGTGCGTGAGCAGGCCCGGAAAGCCGGGGTTGAACATGTCGCTGGACCGGAGCTTGCCCCGCGTGGCCAGGGCGAGGGCCGCATAGCCGCGTCGCGCCCATTCCTTGGGTACGGCGGGCTCGGAGATGTAGCCCGGTGGGAGCAGGAGCCCCGGCAGGAGATCGTCCGGCGTCAGGCCCGCCGGCCGGCAATACCAGCCCGCGATCCGGATCCCGCCCCAGCTGGTGAACGAGAGTTCGAAGACCTCGACGTCGTCGGTCGATCGCTCCGGAACCCGAACGAGCGTCACGGAGGGCACGATGATGCCCGCCTCGGCCAGTGTCGCGGCCCAGAACGCGTCGAAGTCGGCCGGCATCGTGACCGCAGTCCGGAACGCCGCGGGATCGGATCGAGAAGTCATCCAGCCGCCCTCAGGTCCATTGGCCCGGCATGCGTCGGTATCCTCCCCGAATTCTACGAACAGCGGGAGTGAAGGTGGTCTCGAGCCTCCACCACGCCGCGCCTTGACGGCCGTTCCGAGACCCTGAGAATGACCTCAATCGCCCAGGGACGCATGTGAGTCGGAGCAGCCGATGACGACGCAGACCAGAGAGACCACGACGGTCGTCGTCGGGGCAGGCCACCTGACGCTCGAGGAGCTTGTCCGGGTCGCCCGCGGGGCGCCAATGGAGCTTTCCGCCGAGGCGCGTGCACGAATCGAGGCATCGCGGGCGATCGTCGATGCCGCCGTCGCGGGGCCGGACCTTGTATACGGCCTCAATACGGGCCTTGGGCACCTGCGCAATGAGCGCGTGGAGGTCGAAACGCTCGCGGCGTACCAGGAGGCCATCGTCGCCAGCCATGCCGGTGCGATCGGTCAGCCCCTTCCCACCGATGTTGTCCGTGCCGCGATGGCCGCTCGCGTGAATGGAATCGCCCGCGGAGGCGCAGGGGCGAGTCCGGCGGTGGCCGATGCGCTCGTCGCGATGCTGAATGCCGGGGTGCATCCCATCGTCGGCGAGGTGGGCTCAGTCGGCGCATCCGATCTGATGCACATGGCCGCAATCGGACAGGTTGCCCGCGGGGCGGGCCGCGCGGAGTACCGGGGCAGGATCGTGGAGGGCGGCGAGGCCCTCCAAACCGCCGGACTGGCGCCACTCCGGCTCGGCCCGAAGGATGGCCTGGCGCTGATTTCGGCGAACGGCGTATCCATCGGGCATGCCGCGCTGGCGGTGGATCGGGCCCAGACGCTCGCGGACGCGGCGGACGTCGTGTTTGCTGTGTCACTGGAGGCAATCGGCGGCAACCCGTCGATCGTCGACCCGGCGGTCGCGGCAGCGAAGCCGGTGCCGGGCCAGATCGAGGCGGCGCGTCGGATCCGGTCGATGCTTGCCGGCAGGGCGCGATCCGAGCCTGGCGGGACCATGTCCGTCCAGGACCCACTCTCGTTCCGGGTGGTGCCGCAGGTCCACGGCGCGCTGCGCGCGTTCATCACGTTCGCGGCCGAGGCGGCGCTCCTGGAACTCAACGCAATGGACGACAACCCACTGGTATCGCTCGAGGACGGCCGCCTGCTGAGCAACGGCAACTTCCACCCGATGGTGCTCGCGCTGGCCGTCGATGCGCTGCGGCCCGCGCTTGCGCACGTCGGGCAGCTGTCAGACCGCCGCCTCGATCACCTGTGGAAGCTCGCCTTCTCACAGACGATGACGCCGGAATTCATCGCGAAGATGACGGATTCGGGGCTGCTCGTTCGCTACGCGGCCGCCGTCCGCGCGGCTGACCTCCGCGGGCTCGCGAACCCGGTCACCCTGGACGTCGGCACGCTGGACCTTGGCGTTGAGGACCATGCGACGAACGCGCCAAGTGCCGTCGCGCGGACCATGCTTGCGCTTGACGCCCTCCAGGACATCCTGGCCGTCGAGGTGCTCAGCTCCGGCTGGCTGATCACGAACATCGGCGTGGCCCCCCTGGGTCGGGGCACGGCAGCGGCCGTTGCGGCACTGAATGCGGCCGTTGCCGGCCTGCCACCCCGGGCGACGAGCGAGGACCGTCATGCGGCCGTCCGGTCGGCGCTGGTTGGGCCGATTCGCGAGGTCGCTGCCGCTGCCCTGTGACCGCCTGAGGATCGCAGGCGAGATCGCGCCCCGTCAGTTCGGCGGTGGGCCGGCCATGACCTCGCCGACCTTGCGGAGCAGCGCGGCCGGGGTGAAGGGCTTTGGCAGGAACGAGATGTCCGCGTCCACGACGCCGCGATGGACGATCGTGTTTTCCGTGTAGCCAGAAACGAACAGCGTCCGGGTCCCTGGGCGAGTCCGACGCAGAACTTCCTATTCCGAGGCTGGCTCGGCTTGCGCCCTCCTCGTCAGATGACCGTTTGGCGGGCATCCGCGGAGCCGCCTCCGAGGGCCGGCGGATCAGTGACAATTCGCACGGAGGAGGCGCGTTGAAGGTCACCGACGTTCGGACAGTTCTGGTCACTGCGCCCTGGAAAGGCGACCCGTTCTGGGCGCTGGACGAGGGCCACGCCGACCAGGAGTTCTGGCGTACGGCCGCCCTGATCGAAGTCCATACCGACGCGGGCGTCACGGGTCTCGGCGAGACGATCATGGGCTACTTCGCAGGCGAGGTGGTGCCGCCGATCGTCGACTACTACCGCCGGCTTCTCGTGGATCCACCTCTGCGACTGGATCCCACGCAACCAGAGCGCTGCTTCGACGAGCTGTACCAGCGCTCGCTCTGGTGGGGTCGTGTGGGACTCGCCCTGTCCGTGCTGAGCGGGATCGAGATGGCCCTGTGGGACGTCGCCGGGAAGGTCGCCGGCAAGCCCGTTCATGCGCTGCTCGGCGGCGCGGTGCACAACCGGCTGCCACTCTACGCGTCGGGTGGCACCGGCGGCTGGCCCGTCCAGAAGACCGTGGACCAGGCGGCGCGTTACATCGATCTCGGTTTCAAGGGCTTCAAGCTTGGAACCGGGATGACCGACCGGCCGGGCGCATACGCAACCACGGTCCAACCGGCGCCCTACGGCTACTGGAACGCGGCAACGGCGGCCCAGCGCGTCGCGGATGAACGAGCGAAGTTCGCCGCTCTGCGAAAGGCCGTGGGGCCCGACATCGAGATCGCGACGGACAGCCACGCCGTCCAGATTCGCGGTCCGTGGGGCCGTCGCGACGCCCTCGCGATCGCGCAGGCGATCGAGGAATTCGACCTGCTCTTCTACGAGGAGCCGCTCCGTTACAACGACCCGGACGGATACGCCGAGCTACGACGCCAGACCCGGATCCCGATCGCCGGCGGCGAGTCACTCACCGGCGTCGGCGAATTCCAGGATTGGCTGGACCGAGGCGCGCTCGACATCGTCCAGCCGGACGCGACGCACGTCGGGGGCGTCGGTCCGTGCCTTGCCGTCGCAAAGGCAGCCGCCCAGCGACACGCGGAAATCATCGTTCACACAGGCGCGGCGGTGGGCCCGGGCCTCATGGCCAACCTCCACGTCGCCTTCGCCAGCCCCAACGCTCGTTTCGTCGAATACGCGCTTGCGCCGGACAACGTCCGCGCCGAGATGCTGGCGGAGCCGGTGCAGGTGACCGATGGCTTCGCGCGCCTGCCCGAGGCGCCCGGCCTCGGCGTGGAGCTGCGACCCGATTTCGTCGAGAAGTACCCATTCAAGCCCGGCATCGTCGAGTACGCCTGATACAAGCCGCCGCTCACCGGCGGGAGGAGACGACCATGATTTCCGAAATGAATTTCGGCATTCTCGGCTCGGGCAACATGGCTCGGGTCTACGGCGACGCGCTTACCCGCGAGGGCATCGTCCCGAAGGGAAATCTGCGCGCCATCGCGATGGGCTCACGCGCGCCGGCGCTGGCCGCGGAGTATCCGGGCGTCGACGCGGAGCCCACTGCGGAAGCCCTGCTGGCCCGGACCGACATCGACGTCGTCGTGATCGCCACGCCACATTCGACCCACCTCGCGCTCGCGAAACAAGTCGCCGCCGCCGGCAAGCACATCTACCTCGAAAAGCCGATGGCGCTCGACGTGAACGAATGCGACGAGATCATCGAGGCGTGTCGTGCCGCCGGCGTCAAGCTGACGATCGCGAAGCAGACGCGGCACATGGAAATGTCGATGCGCGCGAAAGAGCACATCGACAGCGGACGGATCGGCGACATCCTGTTCCTGCGACCGACCAGCGTCACGCCGGGCCAGGGATTCGTGAACGTTCCCCAGTCGTGGCCGGACGACCCGCGCGAGGGCGACGCGTTCCTCGACTGGGGCGCGCATGCCTGCGACGCCACCCGCTGGCTCACCGGCGCCGAACCCGTGCGGATGTACGCGGATTACGACAACCTCACCGGGATCGGCGGCGAGCCCGACCCGACCGTCCTCGTCCAGGCCCGGTTGTCCAATCGCGCGATCGCGCAGATGCTGCTGTGCTACGAGATCGGGCCGTCCGGCTTCGGAACGCGTCGAAACACGCAGTACCTCACGGTGGGCACCAAGGGATCCGTCTTCTTCGACCTGGACCGCTGCGAGCTCTGGACGGGCGCCACTGACCGGGAGGTCTGGGAGCTGCCGTCCTGGACGCTGCCCGACTTCAAGCCGAGGGACCCGCGCCGCATCGGCAACACCTCGCGGCAGATCGTCGACTTCATCGACGATGTGCTGGCCGGGCGGTCCCCGCGCATCACCGGCGAGGACGGCCGGAAGGCGATCGAAATGACCCAGGCCGCGCGGCTCTCGGCCAAGACCGGACGTGCCATCAATCTCCCGATGAGCGCGGCGGACGCCGCAGATCCCGCTGGAAGCCGCGTCAAAGGACCCGGGGTGCCCGCGTGACGATCGAGAGTCTCGAGGTCTTCTCGCTCATCTACAACTTCTCGCCGGCCCGCGGTCCGTCCATCGCGTACGGCGGGACGCACGCGTACGCGGTCGTCAAGGTCATGGATTCGGACGGCGTTGCGGGGTGGGGTGAGACCTACCTGCTGCCGGGCATCGCCGGCGTCATCGAGGCCGTCGCTCCGGTCCTCATCGGGCGCAACGCCTCCGACGCGCTCGAGTTGAAGGCGGCCTTCGCGAAGGGCGCCGAACACCCATACGCCGCGTCGGCGATTTCGATCGCGCTCGACGACCTTCGGGCCCGACAGGCGAACGTGCCCATCTATGCGTTGTATGGCGGGCCGCGCCGTGAGCGCGTTCGGGCCTACGCCGCGATCGAGGGCTACATCGAGGGCGTCGGACCGGACCAGACGTGGCCGATGGAGACGGCGGCCCTCGCGGAAGCCGGCTATACCGCGATCAAGATGCGGATCGGGCGCTACCCATTGGCCCAGGAGCGGCCCCTGTACGAGAAGGTCCGCCGGGACCTGCCGGCCAACGTTGACCTGATGGCAGATGGCAACGGCGGTTACACGCTGCGACGCGCGATCGAGACTGGTCGCGTCCTGGACGACCTCGGCTTCCTGTGGTTCGAGGAGCCGCTCCACCAGTGGGACGGCTACGTCGGCTACGACACCCTCAACCAATCCATGGCCATCGCGCTTGCGGGGGGCGAGATCACGATGAGCCGGAACGCCGCTCGTGACTTCATCGATAACCAGAAGGCCGACATCTTCCAGCCCGAACCGGTCATCTGCGGCGGCATCTCGGAAGCGCTCTTCTACGCCGGACTCGCCCGGCTCAACGCGATATCGACAGTGCCGCACACCTCCGGGGGCGCGATCGGGATCGCTTCGGCCCTCCAGGTGATCGCAGCGCTGCCCAATCCCACACGCCTGCCCCTCCACGATCTGCCCATGCTCGAGACGGGGTCGGACCCGAACCCGTGGCGGACGGACGTGCTCACGACTCCGCTCCGCCAGACCGATGGCTGGGTCGACGTGCCGACAGGCCCCGGCCTTGGGTTCGACGTTGATGAGACGTTCGTGCGCCGGCAGGCGAAGGAAGTCCGCGTCGTCATGAAGCGTCACTGAGGGCAGGTGGTGGTCGACCAGGAGATCGGTCTCGCGATCGTGGGTTCGGGTGACATGGGCGGGGTCTATGCGGAGGCGGCCGCGCGGCACACCACCGGCGCCCGGCTCGTGGCGCTCCACGGCGGCCGCAGGGCTGCAGGGCTGGCCGTTGACTACGGGGCGGAGCACGTCCCGTCCTTCGAGGGCCTTCTCGCTCGGCGAGACGTCCACGCGATCATCATCGCGACGCCCCACGCCCAACACCTCGGCCAGGTCCAGGCCGCCACGCGCGCCGGCAAACATGTCCTCGTCGAGAAGCCGATGGCGCTCGATACGGCCGAATGCGACGCGATGATCGACGCTGCCGCAGTCGCCGGCGTGGATCTGTCGGTGATCCTGACGATTCGTTTCGATACGAACTTCCGGGCCGCGAAGGCGCGGCTCGATGACGGTGCGATCGGGCGGCCGCTCATGCTGCGGATCAGCGGCCTGACGCCGGGCTACGACATGGGCCACAAGACGTGGATCGGCGATCGAGCCAATGGCGGCGCACTCCTCGACTGGGGCTCGCATGGCTTCGACATCCTGCGCTTCGTCGCAGGAGCAGATCCGGTCCGCCTTTCGGCCGAATTGGCCGACTTCGGCGTGGCACCCGTCGGTGAGCCGTCGGCCATGATCCAGCTTCGCTACGCGAATGGCGTCATGGCCCAACTCTGGATGAGCTACGAATTGCCGTCACCAGGGCTCGATTCTCCGTTCCGGCTCTGGATCGTCGGGGAGCGCGGGATCCTGCAGGTCAACCGGTTCGGTCAGACGCTCCTGGGTCAGGGCGACTCCTGGGAGGTGATCAGCGACGATCCGCTGCCGGACTGGTCGATCGAACGGCGGCACGATCCGGTCCGGGTCGTCGCGCCGGCCCGTCAGATCCAGGACTGGGTGGACGCGCTGCGCGAGGGACGGCCCTCGGCGGCGCCCGCGGACGCCGGCCGATGGGCGGTCATGCAGGTCGAAGCCGCGTATCGATCATGGCGCACCGGCGAGACGGTACCGTTGCCCCTCGACATGCGGGCAGCCTCGGGCGCGTCGGGCGCCGCTCCGGAATACCCTCTGGGCGCCGGGCCCGAATTGAACCCGGGCGCCGCCCCGACCACGGCCGAGGTGGCCTGATGGGCCGATCCTCCCGCCTGGTCGTGGATCACGATGTCCGCGTGCCGATGCGTGACGGCGTGGATCTCGCGACCGACGTCTACCGGCCCGACGACAGCTCGCGCCACCCGGTGCTGCTGCACCGGACACCGTACGACCGCACCGGCACGCCGATTGCAGGCCTGAATACGCTCGTCCTCGTCGACGCGGGCTACGTGATTGTCAGCCAGGACTGTCGCGGTCGATTCGGGTCGAGTGGCACATTCACGCCGTTCGTCGATGAGGCAGCAGACGGCGTCGACGCGATCGCCTGGTGCGCGGCGCAACCGTGGTCGAACGGCCAGGTCGGAATGATCGGGGGGTCATATGTCGGCGCGACGCAGTGGCTGCCCGCCGGCGAGCGACCTGCCGCACTTCGGGCCATCGCGCCCCACGTCACGGCCTCGGACTATCACGAAGGCTGGGTCTACCAGGGTGGTGCCTTCCAGCTGGGCTTCAGCATGCATTGGAGCATCGGGTCTCTTGCGCTGAATGCGGCCATCGCGCGTGAGGATCGCGGCGAGCCCGTGGCTGAGGACGTCGCCGAGCTGCGGGCCGCCGTTCGCAACATTCGGGCCCTCTACCGCCACCGACCGCTGCGCGGAATCGCGGCCATGCGCCATGCTCCGTGGTACGACGAATGGCTCGCGCACCCCACACGCGACGATTTCTGGCGCCGCATCTCGCCGCAGGAACGCTACGGCTCCACCGATGTCGCGAGCCTCAACATCGCGGGCTGGTATGACATCTTCGCGGATGGCACATACCGCAATTTCGCAGGCATGCAGCGGGATGCTGCGGGGGAACAGGGCCGCCGCGGCTCCAGGCTGATCGTCGGTCCGTGGTCGCACGCTTCGGCGGACGGCATCTTTCCGGAGCGCCACTACGGCACCCTCTCGTCGTTGGATGGACAGGACCCTACGGGCCTTCACCTCGAATTCTTCGACCGTTGGCTGCGAGATGCCGACACGGGCGCGACGGCGGCCGATCGAGCCGACGACCCACCGGCGCGGCTCTTCCTCATGGGGACCGACGAGTGGCAGCACGAGACCGCGTGGCCCCCGCCCGACACGGGGATGCGGACGTGGTACCTGCGCGGCGCAGGCCGCGCGAACACGACGGCGGGTGACGGCCGTCTCTCGAGTGAAGGCCCGGGCGATGAGACGGCTGATGCGTTCCTCTATGACCCGCGCGACCCCGTCCCCAGCATGGGCGGCGCGACGCTCAATCAGAGCGGCACCGCCGGCTGGAACAGCGGCCCGTGGGATCAGCGGCCGCTCGAACGCCGGGCAGACGTCCTCGTCTACACGTCGGAGCCGCTCGACCGTCCGCTGGAGGTCATCGGGCCCGTCGAGGCGGTGCTCTTCGTCTCGTCGTCGGCGCTCGACACGGACTTCACCGCGAAGCTCGTGGACGTTCATCCCTCGGGTCGGGCGGAAATCCTGGCCGACGGGATCCTCCGCATGCGCTACCGCCGCTCGCTGAGCGAGCCGGAGCCCCTGGAGCCCGGCCGGGTCGAAGAGATCCGCATCGAGGTTGGCGGAACCGCCAACGTCTTCCGGGCAGGACATCGGATCCGCCTCGACGTCTCGTCCAGCAACTTCCCGCGATTCGACGCGAACACGAACACTGGCGGCATCATCGCCGACGAAGGCCCCGAAGCCGCCGTTCCCGCCCTGAACCGCGTCTTCCACGACGCAAGCCGACCCTCGCGCATGGTGCTGCCGACTGTGGAACGCGGCTGACCGTTCGATCCATCGATCCAGTACGGAGGAATTCGTGAGCGACCAGTTCAGGCTCGGCGTCCACATCATGACCTATGGCGCGACCTGGCCCGAAGTCGCGGCCTTCGCGAAGGAGGTCGATCGACTCGGCTACGACTTCCTGCTGATGCACGACCACCTGCTGGCGACCCAGGGCAACCTTCACCAGCCGTTTTTCGAGTCGTACACGACCCTGGGCGCGTTCGCGACGCTGACGTCGAACGTGCACCTGGGACATCTCACTGTCGGCAATCCATTCCGCAACCCTGGCGTCGTCGCGAAGGCGACCGCGACCCTCGACCACATCTCGAACGGCCGGATGACCCTCTGCCTGGGCGCGGGGTCGCTGCCCGAGGAGTTCCCGCCCCACGGCCTCGCGGTCGGCCAATCACTGGGCGATCGGTTGCGGGCGCTCGAGGAGTCGCTCTCGATCGTGACGCGCATTCTCGCCGGCGAAGAAGTCACGTTCGATTCGTCGAATTACCACATGGACCGGATCAAGCACCGCCCGATGCCCATCCAGCCGCACATTCCGGTGATCGTCGGCGCGACCGGGGAAAAGGTGGGCCTTCGGATCGCCGCGCGGTATGCCGACTACTGGCAGATGTCGGTCGCGCCTACCGACATCGAGGAATACAAGCACAAGAAGGAAGTTCTGGAGCGGCATTGCGCCGATCTGGGCCGCGATCCTGCGACGATCACGAACCTGCCCGAAGGCGCCTTCATCCTCCGCGAGACGACGGCGGAGGCCGATGCGAGCTTCGGTGCCTTTGCCAGCCACTTCGCCTGGAGCGACGAGGCGCGAGCCTCCATGCAGGCGTCGCAGTGGGCGGGCTCGTCGGAAGAAGTCATCGCCAAACTTCGGCCGCTGCGCGAGGCGGGCACCGGCGGCCTGATCTACCAGGCGCTGCCACCCTACGACTTTGAATCCATCCGCCGCCTCGCGACGGAAGTCGCCCCGGCGCTCGCGCGCTGATGCGGCCCATGCGCGCGTTGGCGGCTCCGCTCGCCCACGGGCGCACGTCCGAGTGTGCGCGTTCGCGTGCTCGCCGCCTTCGCCTGGACCGCCTGAGGGCGCGAGCGGTCCGCTTGGACATCGTCGCGCCGATGCCGTTCTGAAGGAGCCCGCCATGGCCTATGTGAACCCGCTCATCGCCAAGTGGAAGGCCGGCAAGCCGACGTTCGGTGCGTGGCTGACGACGCCCGACGTGTCGATCGCCGAGTACTTCGCGCTCTCGGGTTACGACGAGGTCACGGCCGATCAACAGCACAGCACGATCGAGACCAACGACCTGACCGGCATCTTCGCCGCGATCGAGTTGCGCGGTGCCGTGCCGTCCACGCGCGTTCCATTCAACGATTACGTCGCGATCGGGGGCGCGCTGGATCTGGGCGCACAAATGGTCATCATCCCCATGGTCAACAACGCCGCCGAGGCGGCGCGTGCAGCGGCAGCATTCCGCTACCCGCCGCGTGGCAATCGGTCCGCAGGTCCGGTCCGCCCGCAGCACGTCATGGGTGGCTCGCCGCGTGAGCTCGAGGGCGCGGCATGCGTGCTGATGGTCGAGACGAAGGACGGCCTCGCCAACGTCGACGAGATTGCCGCAACCCCGGGCGTTGACGCGATCTACATCGGGCCGGGCGATCTCGCGCTGGGCCTGGGCATGGGTTGGGACTCGGACTCCCGATCGAAGTCGGACAACGAGGCGCACGCCGCCGCAGTCGAACACATCCGCAAGGTCTGCGAGCGCCATGGCGTGACCCCGGGCATCCACGTCGGCGATGCCGAGGCGTCCTTCAGGTACGCCGAGCAGGGCTTCCGGTTGATCACGGTGGCGTCGGACATCGGCCTGATCTTCGGCGGCTCGGCGGCCACGCTGCAGCGCGTCAGGGGGGCCAAGTTGCCGCGGCGAGCCCGATCCTCCGCACGGAATGGCGACAGGCCCGCCGCCGGCAAGGCCGCCAAGCCGGCGAAGGCCGCCAAGGGTGGCAAGGCAAGCAGGGCGGGTTCGACGCCCATCTGACCGGCTCCTCAGCCCATACCGGGGTACCCGCGCAAGCCAATGGTCGCTCCGTTCTACCTCGGCCTCGACGTCCTCACGTATGGCGCCTCGTGGGCGTCGGCGCTCGAGACCGTCCAGCTCGCGGACCGTCTGGGCTACGACGGTGTCTTCACGGCCGACCATCTCTTCGCGACCGGTGGCGATCCGTTCCAGCCCTTCTTCGAGGGCTGGACTCTCCTCGCCGGCTGGTCGCAGCAGACGCAGGTCGTCGATCTCGGGTTGCTCGTCGGGGCGAACACGTTCCGCAACCCGGGCGTCGTCGCGAAGATGACGGCGACGATCGACCATGCCTCCGGCGGCCGAGCGATCCTGGGGCTGGGCGCGGCGTGGGAGCTCGACGAGCAGGTCGCGCACGGGATCGATCCCGGGCGGAGTCTCGGCCAGCGGTTGGACTGGCTGGACGAATCACTCGAGATCGTGGGCCGGATCCTGGCCGGTGACACCGTCACCCACGAAACGGATGCGTACCGGTTCCGCGGCGTTCGCCAGAATCCCCGGCCGCTGCAGGAGCACGTGCCGGTGATCGTCGGCGCGTCGGGGGAGAAGAAGGGCCTGCGGATCGTGGCCCGACACGCCGACCTGTGGCAATTCTGGAGCCCCATCGACGGTGTCGACGAGTTCCAGCGGCTGAACGCCGTTCTTCGGTCGCATTGCGACGCTGTCGGGCGCGACGAGGCGTCCATCCGGCGGTTGGCGGGCGCCAAGGTGATCGTGAGGCCCACCCGCGATGCCGCCGACCGCGAGTTCGAGCGACAGTTGACGATGCAGCCTTGGTCGGGTGGGGTCCTTGAGCACATCGCCACCGTCGGTCTGTGGCGGG
>JADMIO011403885.1_pt1 | contig 28741 bp, 21 predicted proteins | sample 8958161 | NCBI WGS metagenome assembly JADMIO01 (sample SAMN16585339, study PRJNA669376) | soil metagenome | isolation source: Crop rotation soil | place: USA: Cullars Rotation, Alabama | collected 2011 | reverse complement strand
GAACGCGATCGACCCGCCCCGCTCCGTCGCGCGGCCGAACGCGATCACGTCGGTCGCCCCGGCCAGCCAGCCGGGCGGCAGCCGCTTCTGCGCCGTCCACTCTGCGTCCGCCGCGTCGTGGGCGGCGCAGTACGGGACGTCGAGCCAGTACTCCCGCCACAGGCGCGCCTGCGCCCCCCACCCGACGCGGGCCCGACGTGCCCCCGCCAGGACCAGCGCGCCGGCCGACCGCGGGGCGCTCTCGCGGATCGGCCCCGGAGCCGGCGCAGCGGCCGAGTGCCGCACCCACTCCTCGCGCTCCGGTCCCGCGTCGACGATAGGCTGTACGCGCACGGCCGCCGTCCGATCGTCCGCTGTCGGTGCCGCAGAGAGGCGGAGCGGAGTCGGCTGCTCGGCGAGATACGCGGCGAACGCTTCGACGTCCATCACGTCGGTCGGCCGCGGCGCTCCTTCCACGCGAAAGAGCGGCGGCGCGCACACCGCGGCGGGCGGGCAGAGGGCGGCCCAGACCACGAGCGCCGCGAGGCGGGCCGCGTCCCGCCGCTCGGCTGTCGGGTCGTCGGGATCACTGCGTGACATCCGGTCGCGCTCCGGTGATGGCCGTCGGCGGTATGACGCTCGTGTTCAGCCGCGGAGCCGCGCGGTCGGAGGCGTGGACTCGGCTGGAGCGCTGCGCGGCTTCGTCAGCCTCGACTGCTCGTTAGGCTGCAGGGGCGGTGGCGTTCAGGGCGTGGCCGGCGGCAACGGCCCGAAGAATCCGACTATACGTCGGATCCGGCCGTCGGGGGCGAACTCACCGAAGTCCATCCCGCTCAGGATCTCCGTCTCATCGCCGCGCCGAGCGATCCAGGTGAAGCGCATCACGTCGTGATGTGCGTGGGGCCGGCTGCACTGAAAGTGGAGCCCAGGGTTGCGATCGACGGACCGCCCGATCGCGTCGCTCAGCGCAGTGCGGCCCTCGGCACGGGTGCCTTGGTCCAAGTACACGCCGTCGGTGGCCCAGACGCGCTCCAGCAGACGGTCGCGCTCGGCGCGGTCGGCGGCACCCCAGGCGGCACAGTAGAGCAGGACGGTGGAGTCGCGACTCAGCGGAGGCGGCGTAGCCGCCTGTGCTTCACCGGCGCCGGCCGCGGTGCCCGAGACGAGGCAGATGGCGAGCACCTGGGCGCGGAGCGAGGTCATACCGGCCTCCACGGGTCAAGGGATACACGTACGACCTCCTCGTGTTGCAGCCTAACGTCCGGGCTCAGCTGCAAGGCCGCACGGTTGGCGCCATGCGCCGGCGGGGGCCGCCGCGCGGCCGTGCCAGCTGCAACACTTCGTTATGCAGCCGCTCGCCGCTGCACGAGGTCGCGCAAGAACTCCGGGGCGAAGTCGGCGCCGTTCGGCCAAGCGATCGTCCGCAAGTCCGGATCGATCGCGACCTGCGTGAACGTCGCCGCGTCCCGCAGCGGCGCGAACACGGCGCCCTCGAGCTCCGGCCCGAGGTCCACTTCCCCCTCCGTCCCGTCGTCGAATCGGAGCCAGAGGCGGTAGCCGCCAGTCGGGCGGACGGCGATGATGTGCAGCATGGCGGCTCCTCCAGGCGGTTACTCCAGGCGGTTACTCCAGGCGGTTACTCCAGCGGCGCGATCGGGACCAGCGGCTCCCGGGCCCGCGCGGTCCCAGTTCGCCATCAGCTCGTCCCGGTGCAGATCGAGCCACTCCAGCACGTGGACCAGCGCCCGGCGCGGGAAGCGGCCGGCGACCACGCCGTCCCGGATCCCGACGGTAATCTCGTACTCCCCATAGACCGCATGGAAGTGCGGCGGGTCGTGGTCCCGGTAGAGGATCGCGATGGCGATCCTCAGGAAGCGGCTAATGACGGGCGTGGCCGCAACTTACGTCAGTGCTTGCTGGGCCGCACAACGCCCGCGTTCAGCTGCGGGCGCGCGGGGGTGGCGCTGTGGATGCGGCCGGAGCGCCTCGCGCGCTCGTCAGCTGCAAGGCTCCGTTCGACGGCAGCGATTCATGTCACGGGCCCCCAGCGTAAGATGGCCGCGAGTATGACGCACGTTCCGCCACCGACGAACAGCGCGACGTGCAGCGCGCGACGGCGCCGCACCAGCCCCGACCACGCCATCAGTGCCACCCCGAGCGACAGCACCGCCTGCCGAGCGTGCTCATTGGGGTAGGCATCGGCGTCGCCGCGCACCCAGCGCACGGCCTGGAGGAGGCACCAGACGCCGCTCAGCACGAACAGCGGCCACTGCGCCCACAGGGGGAGCAGCGGTTTGCCGCGTCTCGAGCCAATGAACGCACCCAAGCCGAAGTACGCTGGTAGGAATCGGCGCCGTCTAACGCCAGAGTTCAGCTGCGAGCGCGCGGGCTTGGAGCCATAGATGCCGAGCGTTGCGCGTTCGTCGGCTGCAGCGATTCGTTAGGCCTCGGACCCGCGGGCGCGCGCCCCGGACGGAGCGATGCGCCCGAATGCCCTGCACGCACTCACCGCCTCGTGGCGCGTTGTACTCGGCCGATGAAGTCCAACTGCGCGTTGCGAAGCCCGAACGCCACGGCCGGTCGCACGTCCAGGATCATGAGCGGGTCAGACTTGGCGTCGTACGGGGGCCAGTTCCCAATCGCGCTGCCGTTCGGACTGCCGGTCATCGCGAATCGCACCCACGCGTCCATCATGAGATCCGAGAGGGCCTTGTCGTCGCCGTTGTACTCCGGCCCGTCGACGCTGCCCGCGGCGTACCGCACCTGCGCGCCATGCCACGGGGCGTGGCCTGCACCGCCGTTCGCTGGACGAATGAACAGGTATCGCCACACGTGCGGACCCACGAGGGACATCGCTCGGGCGATGCCGCGCGCCCCGAACGTGAACTGGCTGTCGCCGAAGCTGTCGGCGATGGCCCCCGCCACGTCCGCGTCGGACGCGGCGGGGTAGAGTCCGAGTGCTTCGTCGCCGAGCGGACCGAAGATCGCGGGTCCGCGCATGTATTCGCGGTACGCGTCCACCGACTTCACGGGGTATGCGGCGGTGAACACCGCGCCTTCGTCGGCGACGTTGCCCACCAGGACCTCGACCTTGCTCACCCGGCCCGCCTCGAACGCCTCACGCTCCTCCTCCTTGAGCAGGACGCCGTCGAGCGTCAGACCGACGACGCCCGGCGCGAAGAGCGGGCGCACGCCTCGGGACCCGCCGAGGTTCTGCAGGAGCGGAACCTCGCTGGCCGGGAGCTGACGTAACGCGCCGATGTCGCCCAGTCGGGCGCCCCGCTCTTCGGACTCCCGCAACGGCGTCCAGTGTCGCATGGCGCCGGGGGAGTCGAGGATCGCCCGCTGGAACAGACCGTCGGCGCGGGGCGCGACCATGAGGGCCGTGATGAGACTCGCGCCGGCAGACACGCCCCACATCGTGACACGGCTCCGGTCACCCCCGAACGGCGCGATGTTGTCGCGAATCCAGCGGAGTGCCTGGATGGCGTCCAGCAAGCCGTAGTTCCCGGACACGTGGTCGGGCGACTCGCCCGACAGCTGTGGGTGCGCCAGAAAGCCGAATGTACCGACGCGGTAGTTGAACGAGACGACCACGACGCCACGTCGCGCCAGCGCGCGGCCGTCGATGTTGCCGGATCCACTCGTGAAGCTGCCACCGAAAGTCCACACCAGCACCGGGAGTGGCGCGCGGCGGCCGGTGTCGGTGAGCGCCGATGCCGGCGCCCACACGTTCAGGTAGAGACAGTCTTCGCTCTTGCGCACATCGCCAGCCTGCCTGCATGCGGGCCCGAACTCCGTCGCCGCCCGTATCCCGGCCCACTGCTCCGGTGGCGTCGGCGCCTTCCAACGTCGGTCGCCGACCGGCGCGCGTGCGAAGGGAATGCCCTTGAAGGCCACCACGTCGCCCGACATTCCGCGAACGCGCCCGGCGGCTGTGGCCACGACCGGCCCATCCTGCGCAGGAAGGCGCCGTGTCGCGAGGCTGGACGCGAGGGCGGCGACAGAGAGAGCGGCGACGTGCGCGCGGCGGTACCGGGCGTTGGACAACGTCCGTCTCCGTTCGGAGTTACGACGTGGCGAATGTTGGAGCGGCCTAACGCCCGGCTTCAGCTGCGGGCGGACTTCAACCACTGCGGCCGCGCAGCGGCCACTTCCGCAGCCCGCCCGTCAGCTGCAAGCACTCGTTAGGCGGCACCGCGCATCGGCGGCGCCGGCCGCACCGCCAGCAGGTCGTCGTCGCGCACCGGGCGCACGTCCCCGACCCCGAGCGTCCGCAGCGCCAGCGTGTGCCCGGCCGCCGTCACGAACTCCACCTCGACCGCGTCCGTCCCGTACACCTGCACGACCGCGCCGAGGTCGCCGGCCCGGAGGCCGGCCTCCGGGACGTCGCACGTCAGGACGACGGCGTCGAGTTCGCGAAAGGGCGCTGTCATCGGGCCTCCCCGGGGTACGCGGTGACCAAGCGCGGGACCTCCTCCCCAGCCAGGACGATCCAGACCGACACCACGGGCGCCTCGCGCCCCGCCGGCCCCTGAAGGATACCACGGACGGCGTACTTCTGCCCGTGCGGCCCGCCCCCGGCCGGCTCCGCCTCCCCTAGCGCGTGGGCGAGGAGCGCGTCCCGGAGCGCCGGCCACTCGGCCCGCCGGAAACCGAGCGCGGCGAAGAACCGCGCCTTCGCCCGCCCGACCGGGTGCTCGGCGGAGACGAGGTAGTCGCGGACCTTCCCGGGGTCGACGACCGCCCGCTCGGCGTTCGGGAGCTTCACGGGTGCGCTCCGTAGATGTTTGCCGCCTAACGCCTGGCTTCAGCTGCGGGCGGATTTCAACCACTGCGGCCGCGCAGCGGCCGCCTCCGCAGCCCGCCCGTCGGCTGCAAGCATTCGTTAGGCGACTGCTCGCGTCAGCGCGAGTAGTTCGCCGTCTCCAGTACTGACCCATCCCGTGCCACCTGGAACTTGAGCCACCCCGTGCCGTCGGTCTCGGCAGTGTAGCAGCCGGGCGGAAGCGGCGGAACGCCGCCGGGGCCGGGGCGTGGCGCCCCGCGTACCACGTCGTAGCCCGCCGGCAAGACACCGTACGTGAGCTGCTGTGGTGGGGGCGCGTCCGGTGTGGGGTCCCGCGTCGCACCCCATAGGGGCCTCGGGCGCGGGTCCCACGGCTCGGCCCCCGGCGGCGCGCATGGCGCCACCATCAGGAAACTGATCCCCGTCGGCGGGCCGCCCCACGACCCACCGGACGCGAACACGGGCCTGCCCGGCGCGGCCTGACCGACGATCCTGACGGTCGTCGTTCGCGGGCACCCGGTGAGCAGGCTGGCGGCCAGTACGACGAGTGGCCCGCGCAGGAGGCCGACCTTGACGACCCAACAGTCCATGTGCCGTGACGACGGATTCAGGAGTCGCCTAACGCCAGAGTTAACCTGCGAGCGGATGCAACCGATGCGGCGCCGCAGGCGCCGCTTCCGCAGCCCGCTCGTCAGGTTCAACGATACGTTAGCTGTCGCCTTCACGGGACCGTCCCGGCGGTCGGTCGCCGAACGCCGGCGCGTCCCACCGCACGTCGTCCGCGGGCATGCCGCTGCGTGCCGCCACCAGCCGCACGATCCGCCGCCATGTCCGGTCGCCCGCGGGCGGGGGGCCCGCCGGCGGCTCCGCGCCCGTGCGCACGCGGACGGCCAGGCGCCACAGGTCGCCGAGCGTGCCGCGCGCGAGCCGCTCCGCCTCCTCGTCGGGGAGGTCGATGCTGAACTCGCGCTCGACGTCCATCACGAGCTCCACCGCGTCGAGACTGTCCATACGACCTCCGCTGGCGCGACAGCTAACGCCAATTGGGCTGCCCTGTGTAAGCCACCTTTCGGGCTGCGCCCATGGCAGCATATCTCCGCTCGGTCTCTGGCCAGCCACCGCTACCCCCGTGTGGCAGAGCCACTCTCGGAACCCGCACGACCAGCGACGCGCGAAACGCCGCACGCCCAACGCTGCGCGCCAAATGCGGCACCCGCAACCCCGCCGGCCCGCCGCGCGCCGCCCGAACGCGAGACGGGGGCGCCACGACCCGTGGCACCCCCGCCTGCCTACCGGAACTGCTGAAGAGCGCCCGCGCGCCTACCGCCGCCGCGCGAACGGATTCACCGCCTTCGGCAGGATCCCCCCGTTGATGTCCGTATCGTCGTCCTGATCGTCATCGGGCGCCGCCGTGACGTCGTCCCCCGTGCCGGCCCGCTCGACGCGGAACGTCTGCTTGAGCGTCTGCCCGCCCACGGTGAGCGTGACGACGTACGTCCCCGGCTCCGCGAGCCGCCCGAGCGCCCCGCCGAACCCGCCGCCGCCGCCGGCGCCGCGCCCGGTCGCCGGCGGCCGCACGCCGATCAGCTCCCACACGCGCTGCACCGGGTCGAGCGTCGCCGCCGCGCCGCCGCCGCGCCCGGCGTTCGCCGCGCCCGCGCCCACACCGCCGCCCCCCTCACCCGTGGCCGCCGTGTCCGCCCCCTGCCCGCGCCCACCGCGCCCGCCGGCACTGGCCGGCGGCTCCGCGGGCCGCGCGCAGAACGTGTCCCACTGCGTCGTCGGGTGCTCGCAGCCCACCTGCGCGCGCCCGGCGAACTGCCCGCCCCCCTGGCCGCCGCCCTGACCACCGCCAGCGGCACCACCGCCGCCGCCGCCACCACCGCCGCCACGCCCGCCGAACCCGCCCGGCCCCGCCGCCTGCGGGTTCAGCAGCTGGTTCACCTGCTGCCTAACCCGCGCGATCACCGTCGTGTCGTACCCCGCCTTCTGCAGCGAGTCGAACACCATCGGCGCCCGCGTCCGCAGCAGGATGCTGTCCCGCCGCTCCGCCGCCGAGAGCGTGCGCGGCGGCACCGGCGTCGTGAACGGCCACACCACCGTGTGCACGCCCGGCACCTTCGGCCCCTGCGTCGTGAAGAGCTGCGTGCCCCCCGCGTCGCTCACCGCCAGCCGCGGCGCGTCCGGCACGCCGTCCTTGAGCCGGTAGGAGAGCGTCGCCCCGTAAGGCGGCGCCGGGATCACGAGCGGCGCCTGCCCCCAGCCGTTCCCCGGCAGCCCCTGCGCCGGGCCCTCCCCCCACTGGTACGCCGTGCGCGGCGCGAACAGCGTCGCGTTGTCCGCCAGCGCCTTCGGCGTCATCTGCTCCAGCGCCGAGACGTCCACGATCCAGAAGCCGCGCCCGTGCGTCGCCGCGATCAGCTCGCGGTCACGCGGGTGGATCTTGAGGTCGAACACCGGCACGCTCGGCAGCCCCGCCGCGAACTTGAACCACGACTTCCCGCGGTCGAGCGACGCGTACGCCGACAGCGACGAGCCGACGAAGAGCAGGTCGCGGTTGTGCGGGTCCTCACGCACCACGTGCAGGTAGTCCGCGGGGCTCGTGCGCGGCAGGTTGTTCGCGATCGAGCGGAACGTCTTCCCGCCGTCCTCGGTCATGAAGAGGTACGGGGTGAAGTCGTTCCACCGGTGGTTGTCGAACGCCACGTAGAACGTCAGCGTGTCGAAGTGCGAGGGCTCCACCCGCGTCACGTACACGTCCTTGCTCGGCAGCCCCGGGAACCGGTCGCTCAGGTTCTCCCACTGGCCGCCGTCGTTGTGCGTGATCCAGACGTTGCCGTCGTCCGTCCCCGCGAGCAGGAGGCCGGGCTTGACGTACGACTCGGCGAGCGTCACCACCGTGCCGTAGTTCTCCGCGCCCGTCACGTCGGGGGTCACGCCGCCGGTGTACTTCTCCGCCGTGTCCATCCGCGCCCGCATCTGCTTCGACAGGTCGGGCGAGATCGCGAACATCTCCTCGCCGCGCTTGAGCGACTTGAACACCTTGTTCCCGCCGAGGTAGAAGACCTCCGGGTTGTGCGGCGAGAGGAAGTACGGCGAGTTCCAGTTGAAGCGCGTGACGTCGGCCGCCGAGTCCTTCGCCTGCTGCTGGCGGATGGCGGCGATGCGCGCGTTGGTCTGCGCCGTCGCCGGCTGGAGCGGGTCGCCGCGGAGCGTGGCGATCGAGTCCTCCCACTTCCGCCACCGCTCCTGCCACGTCGGCTTCGTGACGCGGAGCGTCTGTCCCGTCTTCAGGTTGCGCGCCTGGATGCCGGCGTTCTGCGACTCGCCCCACACCCAGTCGCCCTGCGGGTCCTGCGCGGTGTAGAAGCCGTCGCCGCCGGAGATGGTGACCCAGTAGTTGTTGCTCAGCCCCGCGCGCCGCTTGCTCGGCCCGCACCACGCGCCGTTGTCCTGCGCGCCGCCGCAGATGTTGTACGGCACCGCGTAGTCGTAGCTGACCTCGTAGAACTGCCCGATGGGGAGGTTCATCGGGTAGAAGAAGTTCCCCCCCCTGTCGAACGTGATGGCGACGCCGCCGTCGTTCGCGAGCGCCCACCGCTCCGGGTCGTTCGGGTCGATCCAGATCCCGTGGTCGTCGACGTGCACGCCCTGCGCGGCGTTCGTGCTCGTCTTCCCGCCGTCGTTGGACACCTGGAGCTCGGTCGACGAGAAGTACACCCGGTCCGGGTTCTTCGGGTCGACGCGCACCTGCGAGTAGTAGAACGGGCGCGTGTCGATGCTGTTCATCCGCTGCCACGTCGCGCCGGCGTCCGTCGAGCGATAGAGCCCGTTCGCCTGCGGGCGCTGGCCGCCGACGAGCTTCTGCCCGGCGGCCGCCGACCACGCCTCGGTGAGCGCGTAGACGACGTTCGGGTTGCTCGGCGCGATCGCGAGCCCGATGCGCCCCTTGAGCCCCTCGGGGTAGCCGTTCCCCTTGACCTCCGTCCACGTCCTGCCGGCGTCGGTCGACTTCCAGAGCGCGCTCCCCGGGCCGCCGCTGAAGAGCGAGTACGGCGTGCGGTACCGCTCGTAGCTCGACGCGTAGACGACGTCCGGGTTGCGCGGGTCGATCTGCACGTCCACGAAGCCGGCGCGGTCGCTGACGAACTTCACGAGCGACCACGTCTTCCCGCCGTCGGTCGTCTTGTACAGCCCGCGGTCCTTGTTGGGCTTCCACGCGGCGCCGAGGGCGGCGACGTAGACGACGTTCGGGTCGCGCGGGTCGATCGCGATGCGGCCGACGTGCTGCGTCGCCTCGAGCCCCATCAGCGTCCACGTCGCGCCGCCGTCGGTCGACTTGTACACGCCGGCGCCGGGCTCGATGGTGTTGCGCGAGTTCGGCTCGCCGGTCCCCGCCCAGACGACGTTCGTGTCGCTCGGCGCGATGGCGAGCATGCCCATCGAGATGATGCGCTTGTCGTCGAAGACGGGGCGCCAGGTGATGCCGTTGTTCGTCGTCTTCCAGATGCCGCCCCCGGCGGCGGCGACGAACAGCGTCTTCGACGGCCCGGGGATCCCGACGACGTCGGAGAGGCGCCCCTGGAAGTTCGCCGGCCCCACGGTGCGCCACCGGAAGCCGGCGGCCGACACCGAGTCGAGGGTCTGGGCCGAGCCGCCCTGGGCGAGCCCGGTCAGCAGGGCCGCCGGGGCGAGGAGAGAGAGTAGCCGCGCTCGAGACATGGGAGTGGTGGGAGTGGGTCGGACTCGAAACATACGCCCGGCCGGGGGGCGAGCGTTGGCCGCCGGCCCCGGCCGGGCTCCCCTTGAATTCCGATGGGAGTGGCGGTATCGTCCGCTCCCCTCGAATTTCGATGGAGCCACCGTGCCCGACGCCGCTGCCGCCGCCGCCACCGACATCCTCCGCGGCACCCTCGACCTGCTCGTCCTCAAGGCGCTCTCCTGGGGCCCCGCCCACGGCTACGGCGTCGCCCGCTGGATCGAGTGGGCGAGCGGCGACGTGCTCCAGGTGGGGGAGGGGTCGCTCTACCCCGCGCTCCACCGCCTGGAAGAACGCGGCTGGATCAGCGCCGAGTGGGGGGTCTCGGAGAACAACCGCCGCGCCAAGTTCTACGCCCTCACCCGCCGCGGCCGCGACCAGCTCCGCGCCGAGGACGCGACCTGGCGCCGCTTCGCTTCCGCGGTCTTCGCGGCGCTCGACGCGCCGGCCCTCCCCGCGTGAGGGCCGCGTGAGCGCGCCGAGGAAGCTGCGCCGCTTCTGGCGCCCCGACGTCCGCGCCGACGTCGACGAGGAGCTCGCGTTCCACGTCGACATGCGCGCGGCCGAATACGTCGCCGCCGGCATGACCCCCGACGCCGCCCGCCGCCGCGCCCTCGCGCGCTTCGGCGAGGCCGACCCCGTCCGCGCCGAGTGCGTCGCCATCGGCGACAGGAGACAGCGCGCCATGCACCGCGCCGAGTTCCGCAGCTCGTTGGGCCACGACATCGCCTTCGCGCTCCGCACGCTGCGCCGCCAGCGGCTCCCCGCGCTCGTCGCCGTCGTCTGCCTCGCGCTCGGCATCGGCGCGACGACGACGGTGTTCGGCGTCGCGAACACGCTGCTCATGCGCCCGCTCCCGTTCCCGAACGGCGACCGGCTCGTCCGCTTCGTCACCGTGCGCCAGGGGCGGCGGCTCCCCTCCGGCGTGAGCTCGCTCGAGGACATCGCCGACTGGAGGGCGCGGCAGCGCGCGGTCGCGCCGCTGGGCGCGTACACGCAGGGCGACCTCACCTTCCTGCGCGACGACCAGCCGGGCGGCGTCGCGGAGCGGGTGCGCGGCACGCGCGTCTCCGCCGAGTTCTTCGCCGCGCTCGGCGTCGCGCCGGAGCGCGGGCGGCTGTTCGTGGCGCGCGACGACGCGCCGGGCGCCGCGAGAGTCGCCGTGGTGAGCCGCGGCTTCGCCGACCGGATGCTCGGCGGCGCGGCGCGCGCGGTAGGCGCCGTGGTGCGGCTCGGCGGCGAGCCGGTGACCGTCGTCGGCGTGCTCCCCGAGCGGTGGCGCTACCCGGAGACGTCGGAGGTGTGGGTGCCGCTCGCCCTCGGCGGGGGGCCGGAGCGGCGCGGCAACCGGTTCCTGGAGACGGTCGGCGTGCTCCGTCCGGGGGTGACGCTCGACCAGGCGCGGCGCGACGTCGCGGCGCTCACCGCGGCGCTCGCGCGCGAGCACCCGGTGGACAACGCCGAGACCACCGCCGAGGTGGAGCCGCTGCGCGAGCGGTACGTCAGGCGGGCGCGCCCGGCGTTCATGGCGATGGTCGTCGCCGCGGGGCTCGTGTTCCTCACGGCGTGCGCGAACGTCGCCAGCCTCCAGCTCGCGCGCGCCGCCGCGCGCGCCGGCGAGATCGCAGTGCGCGCGGCCCTGGGCGCGGCGCGGCGGCGGCTCGTCACGCAGCTCCTCACCGAGAGCGTGCTCCTCGCGCTCGCCGGCGGGGCGTTGGGCATCGCGCTCGCGGTGGCGGGGAGCGGCGCGGTGGCGCGCGCCGTCCCGATCGACCTGCCGCCGTGGATGACGTTCGGCGTCGACTGGCGCGTGCTCGCGTTCACGCTCGCCGTCTCGGCGGGGGCGGGGGTGCTCTTCGGGCTGGCGCCGGCGCTGCGCCTCTCGCGCGACGACGCGCCGCGCGCGCTGCGGGCCTCGGGGCGGGGCGGGGGGCTCGACCTCACGCGCGGGCGCTTCTACCGCGCCCTCGTCGCGGCGGAGGTGGGGCTCTCGGTCGTGCTGCTCGTCGGGGCGGCGCTCGCGGTGGAGAGCTTCGCCCGGCTGCGGCGCGTGGACCCGGGGTTCGACCCGCGGGGCGTGGTCGCGTTCCGGCTGTCGGCGCAGGGGGCGCGCTACGAGAGCGACACGGCGCGCGCCGCGCTCGTGCGCGCGGTGGTGGAGCGCGCCGCGGCGCTCCCCGGCGTGCGCGCGGCGGGCGCCACGACGCACCTGCCGATCCGCGACTGCTGCTCGCGCTTCGGCTTCGAGGTCGAGGGACGGGCGCAGGACCCGGCGCGGCGCCCGATGGCGACGGGGGCGCAGGTGACCCCGGGCTACTTCCACGCGTTAGGCATCCCGCTCCTGCGCGGCCGCGAGTTCACCGACGCCGACCGCGCGGGGGCGCCGCCGGTGGCGGTGGTGAGCGAGACGTTCGCGCGGCAGTACTGGCCGGGGGAGGACCCGTTGGGCAAGCGGTTCCTCCTCGGCGACGACCGGTGGACGGTGGTCGGCGTCGTGCGCGACGTGAAGCAGGCGGCGCTCGCCGACGCGCCGGAGCCGCAGTTCTACCGGCCGCACGCGCAGGACCCGTGGGAGACGGTGACGGTGGCGGTGCGCGCGGCGACGCCGGCGGGCGCCGCGGCGCTGGTCCCCGCGCTCCGCCGCGCGGTGCTCGCCGTCGACCCGACGCTGCCGCCGTTCGGCTTCGCGCCGATGGCGGAGACGCTCGCCGGCGCGCTCGCCGCCGAGCGGCTGTACGGGGCGCTCTTCGCCGCGTACGCGGTGGTCGCGCTGGCGCTCGCGACGGCCGGGGTGTACGGCGTCGCCGCCTACTACGTCTCGCGCCGCACGCACGAGATCGGGGTGCGGATGGCGCTCGGCGCGGGGCGCGCCCAGGTGCACCGCACCGTGCTCCGGCAGGGGGCGGCGGTGGCGGCCGGCGGGCTCGCGCTCGGCCTGGTGGGCGCGGCGGCGGGGGCGCGGGTGCTCGCGCGCGTGCTCTACGGCGTGCAGGCGGGGGCGCCGGGGCCGTACCTCGCGGCGGCGGCGGCCATCGGGGTGACGGTGTGCCTGGCGACGTTAGGCCCGGCGCGGCGCGCGAGCCGGCTCGCGCCGTCGGCGGCGCTGCGGGCGGACTGAGTCGCGCCGCGTGACGCGCGCTCGTCATTCCCGCGGAAGCGGGAATCCAGGCTGACGTACCGTGTCTGAACCCCCGGCGGCGCGGGGGTGACGGGGCGCGTCAGGCGATCCGCGCGTCAGCGCGCGACGACGGTGGCCGGGACCGAGGCGATCACCGTCTGCCCGGCGTGAGTGACAGTCGCCGTCAGCACCGCGCTCCCCGGCGCCACCGCGCGCGCGACCGCGCGGCGGCCCACGGCGACCGTGGTGTCGAGGTGGAGCACCTCCGGCCGGTCGCTCCGCCACAGCACGAGGCTGTTGTCGCGCGCCGGCTCGTCGATCGCGGCGACGACCGCGACGGTGTCGCCCACTGCCACCGCGACCTGCCTCGGCGTGAGGGTGATGACCGGGGTGCGGCCGATCGGCGCGATGTCGTCGCCGCCGTAGCAGGCGGCGAGGGTGGCGGCGAGCGGCGCGGCGAGCGTTAGCAGTGTGAGAAGGAGGAGGTGGCGATCCGGCATGCCCGCACTCGGCGCGGGATGCGTGCCACCGTCAAGACCGCCCCGCGGGTCGCGCCCACCGCGACGAGCCGGCCGCGCTGTCCACCGCCGCCTCCAGCGCGCGCAGCCGCTCCAGCCGCCCCTCGGCCGCGGGGTCGGGAGCGCAGCCGCGGTAGTCGACGACGCGCTTGACACCGGCGGCGCGGTAGATCGTGACGGCCACGGTGGGGGAGTCGGTGGCGCGGTCGCGGCAGAGCGCCCGGTCGCCCACGATCTCGTCGGGAAGCTCGAAGAAGCCCGCCGCCTCGGCGCGCCGCACGAGCGCTGCCACGGCGCCGGCCGCGCCGTCGGCGGTGCCGGTCGTCGCCCGCCCCGGCTCGGCCGACGCGAAGCGGATGCGGCCGTCGGCGCCGATCACGACGCGGTAGACGGGGCAGGTGCCGTAGCACGCGCCGCGCTCGAGCGCGATGCTGTCGGCGGCACTCGACGTCGCGCCCGGCGCGGCGCCCGGCGCGACGCTGGCCGCGGGGGCGTCGGGGCGCGCCTCGGGGCGGGGCTCCGGGCGCGCGCACCCGAAGGCGAGCACGATCGCGGCGGCGGTGGGCAGCAGGAGGTCGGTCATCCGATGCAATCTACCGCGGCGCGCCCCCGCCCGGCGCGAGCGGCAGCCGGCGGACCACCGACGGCGCCGCCGCGGGGTCCGCCCGCACGCGGCCGTCGCCCCCCAGCCGCTCGTACTGCGCGTTAGGCAGATAGTAGAGCGTGTCCCCCGCGAGCACGCCGGTCGTCGGGCGCCGGAACGGCGGCGCGCCGCGCTCGAGGAGCTCGGCCCGCGTCACCCGCGTCCCCGACGGGTCGAGGTGGAAGCGGACCACCCGCTCGTCGGTGGCCAGCCCCTGCACGGCGACGAGCGCGCCGCGGTGCCAGTACAGCCCGTCCACCCCCGACGTGGTGACGTCGCGCGGCAGCGCGAGAAAGCGCGCGCGCCCGCGCGCCCCGGCCGCGTCGAGGTCGAGCGCCGCGATCCCCTGCGTGAACGCGACGTAGAGCCGCCGCCCGTCCGGCGTGATCGCGATCCCGTTCGCGTCGTCGCGGACGCCGGGCGCGGGCGCGAGCACCCGCTCCAGCGCGGCGCCGGGAGACGTCCCTGCGGGGAGCCGCCACACCGAGCCGTCCGCGGTGTCGGTGACGTACACGTCGCCGCCGGCGGTGATCACGAGGTCGTTCAGCAGGTGGGGGCGGAGCGAGTCGGCGAGCGCGTAGCGGGTGAGCGCGCCGGTCGCGAGCTCCTTGACGAACAGCCGCGTGTGCGTGACGCGCCGCGCGGGGCTCGCCGCGCTGTCGAACCCGGGCTCCCACGTGGCGAACCAGAGCCGCCGGCGCGGCGCGTCGAGCTTGATCCCCACGACGCGGAGCAGCCCGTCCTCGGGCCCCGCGATTCGCTCCGCGCGCACCGCGCCGGACGAGTCGCGCGTGAAGCGGACGACCTCGTGCCGCGCGAGGCTGCCGACGTAGAACGCGCCGGTGGCCGGGTCGAGCGCGACCGACTCGGGGATGAAGTTCGTGTCGGGGATGACGAGCGCCACGCTGCCGCGGAGCAGCGGCTCGCGGTTGCGCCGGAGCCGCGCGACGACGCGGGCGAAGCGCGCGCTGCTCCGTACGGCGGCGAACGCGCTGTCCGACTCCGCGGGGCGCGTGTCGCCCATCGCGGCGAGGCGCTCGAGGAGGGCGAGGGCGCTCGTCGTGTCGCCCGCGCGCGCCGAGGCCGCGGCGGCCACGTAGAGGGCGACCGGGTGCGACGGCAGCAGCGCGAGCACCTCCCGCGACGCGGCGAGGAAGGCGCGCGCGTCGTGCGCGGCGTCGGCGGCGGCGAGGTGGGCGAACGCGCTGTCGAGCGTGCGCGCCGGCTGCGCCCGTTGGGCGCTCGACGCGGCGGGGAGCGCGAGCAGGAGCAGCAGGGGCAGCAGGGGCAGCAGGGGCAGCGGCGGCGTGCGGCGCGGCATGCGGACGTGATACCGCGCGGGGCGGCGTGGGCGCAAGCGGCGCGCGGCCGCGACCCGGGCCGCGCGGCGCGGTCTCACGCATCTCTGACACGCGCCACGCGGCGACTCAGCGCGATGGGTCGAGGAGCGTCTGCCGCAGCTCCGCGACCACCGGGTCGCGCACCGGGAGGCGGTACAGGTCGCGCATGAGGTCGAACGTGGCGGTGAAATAGTGCTCGTCCGAGCGGAGGTCCGCGTACACGCGCCCCTGGAGCATGACGGGAAACGCGTCCTCCTCGCGCCCCTCGGCCAGCACCGGGAGCACCGTCGACTTCTGCGCCTCGCTCCCGAGCATCCGCCTGCCGATGATGTCCCCCTCCGCGGCGACCACGAAGCCGCGCGCGGGGTCCGGGTTGTCGTACTTCGTCCGGTAGCGCGGCGTGCCGACGACGAGCACGAAGTCGGACGTCCCGGCGCGCTCGACGAAGCGCATCACGCTGCCGCCGATGCGGGCGTTCTCCCACCGGTCGAGCACCACGTCGACGCCGGCCTTCTGGAGGTCGGTGGCGAGCGTGCGCTCGACCCACCGCTCGTGCCCCGCGTCGCCCCACGCGTAGCTGACGAAGCACGTCGGCGCGGCGACGCGCGACTCGGTGACGTAGGTCTTGAGCCGGAACACCGCCTGCTCGAAGCGCGAGCGCTGGTCCGCGGCGCGGCGCTGCGTCTCCATGTCGGCGGCCTGCCGGCGCGTGAGCTGGATCGGCGCGTCGGCGCGCAGGAGCGCGGTCCGCTCGCCGCACTCGGGGCAGAAGGCGAACGGCTTCCCCTTCGCGAGCTGGGCGCGGGCCACCGCCCGATCCACGGCGTGTCCGTTCGGGCACGTCACCGGCTCGAAGCGGCGCACGGTGAGGTTGCGCCGGGCGAGGAACGCCTCGAACAGGCTCTGGAAGAGCGTGCGGATCGGCGCGCCGACGTTCGCGCCGAAGTACAGCACGAGGTCGAGCTCCCCCGCGCGCTCCCCTTCCTGCCGGAAGCCGCAGACCAGCCGGTCGCCCACCTCGTAGCGGGCGTGGTGGCGCCACTGCGCGGTGCGGGTGAAGGTGTGCGTGTAGCCGAGCAGGACGACGAGCGACGCGAAGACGTTCTCCACCGGGCCGGCGACCGTGTACGCGACGCCGTCCTCGGTCTCCGCCTCGTCGGCGAGGACCGGCTTCCTGAGGTTGATGAGCTCCGGGAAGACGAGGAAGGTGCGCGCGGTGAGCGGGTCGGTCTCGCGGAAGCAGACCTCGTGGGCGAGGAAGAGCGCGACGGCGGAGTCGAGCAGCACGTCGCGCTCGTCGGGCGTCAGGCCCTCCAGCTCGGGGAAGCGGTACTCGCCGGCGAGGAGCCGCCGCTCCTCCAGCGAGCCGAGCCCGCGCTCGTGGCGCCGCGCCTCGAGTACGAGCGAGGCGGCGAGGTTGTTCAGCAGCTCGGGGGCGAGCAGGACGCGCGACTCGCCGCGCGACGTCGTCAGCCGCGTCACGTAGCCGTGATTCGCGAGGTGGCCGACGGCGGTGAGCATCTCGTCGTCGGTGAACGGCCACTCGGGGTCCTCGGCCTCCAGGCGCGCGCGCAGCTCGGCGGGCGTGAGGATCATCTTGTCGCGCCGGGCGTTCTCCTTCAGCGCGAGGACGTGGTCCTTGATGCGCTTGAAGGTGACCGTGGTGACGGTCGCCGGCTTCCGCTCCCACGGGACGAGCTCCCGCATCCGCGCGACGATCTCGTCGATCCCCTCGCCGGCGAGGGCGCTCGTGCGGACGTACGCGCGCAGGCCGCGCTGGGCGCAGTACGCCTCGATGTCCTCTCGCGTCAGGCGCGGGTCGCCGCGGTCGGCGCGCGCGGCGACGAGGATGGCGGCGGCGCCCGGGTCGCCCGCCTCGAGCTGCTCGAGCCAGAACTCGACGCCGTGCAGCGGGTCGTCGTCACGCGTGGGGTCGAAGAGCACGAGCGCGAGGTCGGCGTCGTCGAGGAACAGGGCGTGGATGAGCCGGTAGTCGGACTGGCCGGCGAGGTCCCAGAGGACGGCTTCGCACTCGGCGCCGTCGGGGCGCTTCCAGCGAAGCTGTTCGAGGGGCCAGAACTGCTGGCCGTGGGTGGAGGGGTGCTCCCGGAACTCGCCCTTCGCGAGCCGCCAGCCTAACCCGGTCTTGCCGGCGCCGGAGTCGCCGACGAGGACGATCTTGGCGCTGACGTACGCGACGCTCGGCGCGCCCCGTTGGGCGAGGAGGCGCGCGACGTCCAGCTCCCAGCACGCGACGACGTCGTCGCCGGACGCGGCCTGCACGCCGCCGGCCGCCAGCACCGGGGCGGTCGGGTGGAACGCCAGCCCGATGAGCTGCTTGTTGGGGACCGGCTGCGCGATGGTCGCGACGGGCTCCCACGTGTCGCACCGCCACAGCCGGATCGTATTGTCCCCGGAGATCGACGCGAGCAGCGACCCGTCGCTCGCGAAGGCGACGGCCTTCACGCTGCGCGTGTGCCCCTCGAGCGTCCGGAGCAGCGTCCGCCCCTCGACGTCCCAGAGCGCGATCGTGTGGTCCTGGCTCGCGCTCGCGAGCACGCGTCCGTCGGGGTGGAACGCGACGTCGAGCACGAGACTCTGGTGCGGACGGAGCGTCGCCACTTTGGTGCGGTTGCGCGGCTCCCACATGGTCACGGCGCCGGTCGCCGTCCCGACCGCGACGGCCGTCCCGCCGGGGTGGAAGGCGCATGCCAGCGGGGAGTCGCCCAATTCGCCGATCGTGCGGAGGAGCCCTCCCCCCGCCGCGTCCCAGAGGCGCATCGTTCGGTCGGTGCTCACGCTCGCCAGCGTGTCCGTGTCGGGCTGGAACGCGATCGCGTTCACGCGCCGAGCGTGCCCCGCGAGCGTGCGGACGTGGCGGCCGCTGTCCGTGTCCCACAGCAGGACCGTGCCGTCGTTGCCGCCGCCGACGACCAGGTGACGGAACGGGTGGAACGCGGTGCAGAGCAGGCCCAGTCGGTTCCCCTCCAGCGTGTTGACGCACGCGCCCCGCTCCACGTCCCACAGCCGCACGGTCCCGTCCACCGACGGCGAGGCGAGCAGCCGCCCGTTGGGCGACCACGCGATCCGCCCGATCGGGCCGGTGTGCCCGCGGAGCGTGCGCCAAAGCCTAACGCCTGGCGGCAGGTCGGCGGGTGCGGGGGTCTCGTCGGGCACGCCTCCAAGAGACAGCCGGCCGCGCCGGCATGCCAGAGGCTCCCCGAGGCGCCGCCGCGCAGCCGCGCAGCCGCGCAGCTCTACGGCGCTGCGCCCCCCGCCACCGCCGCGTCGAGCCGCTCCGCCCCCACTGGCCGCGAGAACAGGAACCCCTGCGCCGACCGGCACCCCAGCCCCTCCAGGAACCCCCGCTGCTCGGCCGTCTCCACCCCCTCGGCCACCGTCCGCAGCCCGAGCGCGTCGCCGAGCGCGAGGATCGCCCGCGCCAGCGCCGCGTCCTTCCCCCCGCCCGCGACGCCGCCCACGAACGCCTTGTCGAGCTTGATCACGTCGATCGGGAACCGGTGCAGGTAGGCGAGCGACGAGTACCCGGTGCCGAAGTCGTCGATCGCGAGCTGCACCCCGAGCGCCTTGAGCCCGTGCAGCCGCTCCAGCGTCGCCTCGGTGTCCGCCATCAGCACGCTCTCGGTGATCTCGAGCACCAGCCGCCGCGCCTCCAACCCCGAGCCGGCCAGCGCCTCGGCCACCTCGTCCACGAACTCCGGCCGCTGGAGCTGCCGCCCCGACACGTTCACCGCCACCTCGAACCGCGCGCCGTTAGGCTCCTCGCCCGCCCGCCCGGCGGACTGCCCGGCGAGCGCCGTCCACCGCGCCGCCTGCCGGCACGCCTCGCCGAGCACCCAGCGCCCCATCGCGACCACCGCCCCCGTCTCCTCGGCCAGCCCGATGAACGCCTCCGGCGCGACGACGCCGCGCCGCGGGTGGTGCCACCGCACGAGCGCCTCCGCCCCCGTCACGCGCCCGCTCCCCAGCTCCACGATCGGCTGGTAGACGACCGCGAACTCCCCGCGTTCCAGCGCGTGCCGCAGCTCCGCCTGCATGTCGAGCCGGACGAGCGCCGCCTCGTGCATCTCCGGCGAGAACGTCGCGTGGCGCCCCTTCCCCGCCGCCTTCGCGCGGTAGAGCGCGGCGTCGGCGTTGCGGAGCAGCTCGTCCGCGGTCTCGCCCCCCTCCGCGCCGCCGCGCGCGATCCCGAGGCTCGCGCCGACGCGCACCTCGCGCCCCTCGAGCATCACCGGCGCGCGCAGCGCGGCCACCACGCGCTCGGCCACCACGTGCACGTCGGCGTCGCTCGTCACGTTCTCGAGCAGGATCGCGAACTCGTCGCCGCCGAAGCGCGCCACCGTGTCGCAGCCGCGCGTCGCGTTCAGCAGCCGGTCGGCGGCGACGACGAGGATCTGGTCCCCCGCCGCGTGGCCGAGCGAGTCGTTGACCGTCTTGAAGTCGTCGAGGTCGAGGAAGAGCACCGCCACCCGCTCGCGCCGCGCGTCGCCGCCCGCCGCGCGCGCGAGGGCGTGCTCGAGCCGCTCGTGGAAGCGCGCGCGGTTGGCGAGGCGCGTCAGCGGGTCGTGGAAGGCGCGCTGCGTCAGCTCCGCCTCGAGCGTCTTGCGCGCCGTGACGTCGACCGTCACGCCGACCATCCGGTCCGCCGCGCCGCGGCCGCCCGCGAGGACGCGCGCGCTCGTCTGCCACCACCGCGTGCCGCCGTCGGCGGTGCGGATGCGGAACTCGACGTCGAACGTGCCGCGCTCCGCGATGGCGCGCGCGTTCGCCCGCGCCACCCGCTCGCGGTCCTCCGGGTGCACCGCCGCCAGGAAGGCCGCGTAGCTGTCGAACCAGTCCGGCGTCTCGCCCCCGTCGCCGTCACCGGCGAGGCGCTCGGCGAGGCGCTCCGTGAGGCGTTCGGTGAGGCGCTCCGTGAGGCGCTCGGCCGGCTCCACGCCACCGGTGCCGATGTCGTCGGTGCGGAGGTCGCGTTCCCACGCGGTCATCTCCACGACGCCGAGCGCGATCCGGAGCCGCTCCTCGCTCGCCCGGAGCGCGGCGTCGGCGGTCCGCCGCTCCGTCACGTCCTCCACGGTCCCGACGGCGCCGCACACCCCCCCGCGGGCGTTGCGGAGCGGGGCCACGCGGGCGCGGACCCAGCGCACGGGGGCCGGGGGCACCCCGGCCGGCTCCGCGGCGGGGGCGAGGCGGTACTCGTGGTCGAGCTCCCCCCCCGAGCGCACCGCGCCCCCCCACGCCGCCACCAGCTCGTCCAGGTCCTCGGGGTGCGCGTACTGGGCCCACCCGCGCCCCACGATCGCCCCCTCGCGGAGGCCGAAGACCTGCGCCAGCCGCGGGTTGGCGTAGGTGACCCGCCCCCGGGCGTCGGCCTGGAAGAGCCCGACCGGGACGGCGGCGCTGAGCAGCCGGAACCGCGCCTCGGCGGCCGCGGCGTCGGGCGGGGACTCGCCGCGGGCGGGGAGGGGGGAGCGGGGGTAGGGGAGGGGGGGGCGCAGCGACATCGGGGGACGGCAGGGGGGCGGTTCATTACAGTTTCGGCACCTCAGGCCCGCGACTGCACCACCCTGGTCGGTTGCTGCCTGTCCGGTAGCGACGCAGATTGGCCGATACCAGACAGGATTCCCGGATGACCGACCTTCTCGACGGCCCCGTCGCCACCCCCGCCTCGCTCCGCGCGTGGGCGGCGCCCGCCGTGGACGGATTCCTCCGCCTCGCCGACTTCTGGGGGTGGACGGGAGACCAGCGCGCGCAGGCGCTCGGCCACTCGGTGCGGCGGCAGACCATCTCTGAATGGCGGACCCGCCCGCCGGAGAGCATCAGCGCGGACCAGCTCCTCCGCATCTCGTACCTCCTCGCGATGTACGAGGGGTTGATGCGCTTCTTCGGGAGGGACCAGGAGGCCGTGCGGCAGTGGATGCGGCGCCGGAACGTGGAGACGCCGTTCCATGGGCGCACGCCGGAGGAGCTCGTCCTGGCCGGCGGGATCCCCGCGCTGCACCTTGCGCGCGGGTACGTCGACGCGCTGACGGGCGGGCCTCCGAGCCGCACCTTCACGGCGGACGCACTCCCGGCGCCGACCCGCGACCTCCCGCTCCCCCCCGACAGCGCCTCGTGGTGATGCCGGGAGAGCCGCCCGGCGCTTCACCCGGGGCGGCGGGCACGCAGCACATCGGACCGCCGCAGCCGTGGGCCCTGCCGCGCGCGCGGCACTCCGGCGTGGTCGCCCATGTCACGCTCCCTGGGCTGACCGGGCCGCTGCACGCGGCCCGCGTCACCTGGACACCGGTCGCGCGCGTCATCGCCGCGGAGTACGCCGCGACGACGATCTACGACACCCTTCCGCCCACCGGGGGCGCCGCGCCGGCGCGCGCCGAGCTGCTCGCCGCGATCGCCGACTTCTCCAACCCCGTGGTCCAGGCCCGGTACGGCCTCCTCGACCTCGTGCCGCCGCGGGACTGGGTGACCGGCCCGGGGCGCGGCCTGGTGATGACCGCGTTCACCTTCCCCGGCCGGCCGTCTCGCTTCACCGACGGCGGCCGGGGGGTCTTCTACGCCGGCCTCGAGGAGGAGACAGCGGTCGCGGAGGTGGCGTACCATCTCACGCGGGCGTTCCGCGCGAACGCGTCCGCCGACCACGTCACCGAGCACGTGCTCCTGCACGCCGCGCTCGACGCGGAGCTCGTCGACGTGCGGCCGCCGGCGCCGGCACCGCTCGACCTCCTGCACCCGGCGGACTACTCGGCCGGGCAGGCGTTCGGCGCGCTGCTCCGGGCCGAGGAGGCGGACGGCGTGCTGTACCCGAGCGTGCGCGCGGCCGGCGGGCGGTGCGCGGCGGTGTTCCGGCCGCCGGTCGTCGCGGACTGCCTCCCGTGGCGGCGGCTGCGGCTTCACTGGAGCGCGTCCGCGGGGCGGATCGTCCGGGTCGAGGGATAGCGGCTGCGCCTAACGGACCGTAATCGTGGAGGTCGACACGATGTTGGGCGCCGCCCGCGACGCGACGCGGACGGTGGCGACGCCCGGGGCGAGGCCGGTGACGAGTCCGAACGAGTCGACGTTGGCGACGGCCGGCTGGAGCGAGGTCCAGACCGCGGAGGTGTCCGCCGGCTGGCCGTTGCACTGCGGCACGGAGGCCCGGATGCGCACCGTGTCGCCGACCGCGATCGTCGCCTGGTTGGGGCTCAACGTGACGCTGCGGAGAAGGCAGGGCGGCGACGTGACCGTCACCGCGACCGTGTCCTCGACGTCCGGTCGACCCCCCAGGCTCACGACGATCCGCGTGGCTCCCGGCGCGATGCCCAGCACGGTCGCGCCGCTCCCCGTCGCCGGCTCGACGGACGCGACGCCCGGGGCCAGCGACCGCCACTCGAGCCGCACCGGGTTCGAGATCCCCGAGACGGTCGCGCCGACCGTGGTCTGCTGGCCCTGCGCCATCGTGATCGAGCTCGGGTTGGTGACGAGGTCGACCGGGACGCGCAGCGTGGCCGGGTCGTTCGAGCAGGCGGCCGCGCAGAGCGCGACGAGGGCGGCGAGGGTGCGGCGGAACGGCATGGGTGCGGCAGGACGGCGGTGAGACGGGGGCCCGTTAGACCGCGGGCCCCCTCGCAATCTAGGGCGCGCGCAGAGCCGGAACGTGCGCCGGGCTACATTCCCCGCCATGACGACGACCATCCGGCCGGCGACGCCCGCCGACGCGGGGCCGCTGAGCGAGCTCGGCGCCGCGACGTTCCGCGACACGTTCGGCGACGCGAACCGCCCCGACGACATGGCCCGCTACCTCGCGGACACCTTCAGCCCCGCGCGGCAGGCGGCGGAGATCGCCGACCCGGCGGGGCTCGTCCTGCTCGCGGAGCACACCCCGGCCGACGGCGCCGCGGCGCTGATCGGGTACGCGCACCTGGCCGGCGGCCCCGCGCCCGCGGCCGTGACCGGCCCGGCGCCGCTCGAGCTCAAGCGGCTCTACGTGGCGCGCGCGTGGCACGGCCGCGGCGTCGCCCAGCGGCTCATGGACGCGGTGCTCGACGGCGCCCGCGCCCGCGGGGCGGGCACGCTCTGGCTCGGCGTGTGGGAGCGGAACCCGCGCGCCGTCGCCTTCTACGAGAAGTACGGGTTCCGCCGGGTGGGCGAGCACACGTTCCGGCTCGGCGACGACGCGCAGACCGACTGGCTCCTCGCGCGGCCGCTCGACGGCGGCAAGCCTAACGGCGGCTGACGGCGCCCGACCGCGCCCGACCGCGCCCGACCGCGCGTGACCGCGCGTGACCGCGCGTGACCGCGCGTGACCGCCGGGCGGGGGCGCCGGCCGCCCGCTCACCCGTCGCGGAGCGCGCGCACCGGGTCCACGCGGCTCGCCCGCACCGCCGGCACCGCGCTCGCCGCGAGCGCCACCCCGCCGAGCACCGCCGCCACCGCGACGAACGTCGCCGGGTCGGCGGGCCCCACGCCGAAGAGCATCCCGGCGAGCAGCCGCGCGCCGCCGAGCGCCGCCGCCGCGCCCACCGCCACCCCCGCGCCCACCAGCGCCCCGCCCTGGCGCAGCACGAGCCGCAGCACCGTCCCGGTCTCGGCGCCCAACGCCATGCGGACGCCGATCTCCTGCACGCGCTGCGAGACGGCGTGGCTCACCACCGCGTACAGCCCCACCGCCGCGAGCACGAGCGTGAGCGCCGAGAAGCCGCCGAGCAGCGAGAGCGCGAGCCGGCGGTCGGCGAGCCCGCTCGCCACCACGGCGTCGAGCGTGCGCACCTGGTCGATCGGCTGGTCGCGGTCCACCGCGTACACCGCCGCGCGCATCGCCCCCGTGAGGCGCAGCGGGTCGCCGGCCCCCTCCGCGCGCACGACGAAGAACGCGAACGTCTCGCCGGTGCGCTGGCCGAACGGGACGTAGATCACCGGCGGCGCCGGCTCGGCGAGCCCGTGCTCGCGGAGGTCGCCCACCACGCCGACGATCTCCTGCGTGCCCACCGTCTCCCACCCGAAGTCGACCCGCTTGCCTAACGGGTTCTCCCCCGGGAAGTAGCGCCGCGCGAACGCCGCGTTGACGACGGCGACCTTGGGCGCGTCCGGGCCGTCGGCGTCGGCGAACGCGCGCCCCGAGACGACCGGGATCCCCAGCACCCGGAAGTAGTCCGCGCCGACGATCCGCTTGTCCGCGACCGGCCCCGCCCCCGGCGGGAAGCTCTTGCCGGGGATCGTCACCCCGCCGTTGGCGCCGCCGTCGAGCGGGAGGTTGCTCGCCAGCGCGGCGCCGCGCACGCCGGGGACGGCGCGCACCGCGTCGAGCGCGCGGCGGAAGAAGGCGTACTGCTGCGGCGCCTGCGGGTAGCGCGCGTTGGGCAGGGAGACCGAGAAGGTCAGCGCGTGCGCGGCGTCGAACCCCTTGTCCACGGCGAGCAGGCGGCCGAAGCTGCGCAGCAGCAGCCCCGCGCCCACGAGCAGCAGGAACGACAGCGCCACCTCGGCGACGACGAGCGCGGGGCGCACGCGGTCGCGCGGGCCGCCGACCGTCCCGCGGCCGGCGCCGCGCAGCAGCTCGGCCGGCCCGCCGGCGCGCGACAGGCGGAGCGCGGGGACGAGCCCGAAGAGCACGCCCGTGGCGGCGGAGACGGCGAGCGCGAAGGCGAGCACGCGGCCGTCCACCGCCGCCTCCGACGCGCGCGGGAGCGTGGCCGCCGCCCCCGCGCGCAGCGCCGCGAGCCCGCCGTACGCGACCGCGACGCCCAGCACCCCGCCGGCGAGCGCGAGGACGAGGCTCTCGGTGAGGAGCTGCCGCGCCACCCGCCCGCGCCCGGCCCCGAGCGCGCCGCGCACCGCCACCTCGCGCGTGCGCGTCGCGCCGCGCGCGAGCAGCAGGCTGGCGACGTTGGTGCAGCAGACGAGGAGGACGGCCGCCACCGCGGCGAGCAGCAGGACGAGCACGTGCCGCCCGTCGCCGACGACGCGGTCGGCGAGCGGGACGAGCGCCAGGCCGTGCCGCGAGGAGTCCTCGCGCCGCAGCCCGCGCGCGAGCGCGTCGACGCGGCCCCGCGCCCGCGCGAGGTCGACGCCGGGGCGCAGCCGCCCCACGGCGCTCAGGAAGTGGAGCCCCGGCGGCGCCCCCTTCTCGTCGACGCGGAGCGGGAGCCAGAAGTCGCGCCTCACGCCCGCGGCGGCGTCGGTGGGGAGCACGGCGTGGGCGCCGCCGGGGAGCACGCCGACGACGACCCACGGCCGGCCGTTGAGCGTGAGCGCGCGCCCGACGACCGCCGGGTCGGCGCCGAAGCGGCGGCGCCACAGCCCCTCGCCGAGCAGGACCACGCGCTCGGCGTCCGGCGCGTCCTCCTCGTCGCGGAAGGCGCGGCCGACGAGCGGCGCCACGCCGAGCGTGCGCGCCAGGCTGGCCGAGACGCGCGCGCCGGCGAGCACCTCCGGCTCCCCGCCGCCGGTGAGGGTGACCGTCGTCGTGAAGTAGCCGGCGACGTCGGCGAAGACGTCGCCCGCGCCGCGCCACGTGAGGAGCTCGCGGTAGTCGAGCGGCGCCTGCGGGTCGTCCTGCCCGTCGACGAGGGCGACGAGGGCCGCGGGGCGCGCGTAGGGGAGCGGGCGCAGGAGCGCGACGTCGGCCACGCCGAACACCGCCGTCGTCGCGCCGATCCCCAGCGCGAGCGTGAGCGCAGCGACGAGCGCGAAGGCCGGCGCGCGGCGGAACGTGCGCGCGGCGAAGCGCAGGTCCTGCGCGAGCGCGTCGAGCGCGCTGGCGCCCGTGGCGTCCACGACGCGCTCGCGCACGCGCTCGGGGCGGCCGAAGCGGCGGCGGGCGCCGCGGGCGGCGGTGTCGGGGGGCTCCCCGGCGTGTCGGCGGTGCATGGCCTCGGTCTCGAGGTGGAAGGCGATCTCCTCGTCCAGCTCGCGGCGGAGCGCCGCGCGGTCGAGGAGGGCGCGGCGGAGCATGCCTAACCGGTAGCGGGCGGCGTCCAGCAGCGACATCGATCTCTCAAGTCGGATGGTTCCGGTGGGCAGCGCAGCAGCGCAGCAGCGCAGCGTGCTAGTCCCCGCGCAGGACGTCCGCCGGGGGGACGGCGGCGGCGCGGCGCGCGGGCCCCCAGGCGCTCGCGAGCCCGCCGGCGAGCAGCAGCGCCGCCGCCGCCCCGTACGTGGTCGCGTCGCCCGACGTGACCCCCCACAGCAGCGAGTCGGCCGCGCGCGCGGCGAGGACGGCGACCGGCAGCCCGGCGAGCAGCCCGGCGGCCACCGTCGCGCCGCTCTGCCGCAGCACCGCGCGGGCGACCGCGGCGGACGTCGCGCCGAGCGCCATCCGCACGCCGATGGCCCGCCGCTGCCGCCCGACGTGGTAGCTGAGCACCCCGTACAGCCCGACCGCCGCGATCAGGAGCGCGAGCGCGCCGAACGCCCCGGCGAGCCGGGCGAGCAGCCGCTCCGCGAGCAGCGTGCTGTCGAGCTGCCGGCGCGCCGTGATCACCTCCGAGATGAGCGCGCTGCGGTCGGCGGCGGCGACCGCGCGCCGGACCGCGCGGAGGAGCGCCCCCTCGGGGATCTCCCCCTCGGGGAGCCCGGACGCGACGGAGAGGGTGAGCCGCCGCGACCAGTCGGCGTGCTGCGCGACGGACACGAGCACGAACGGCGGCGCGGCGTCGCGGACACTCAGGTGCTTGCTGTCGGCGACGACCCCGACGACCTGGTGCGCCTCACCCGGCGCGTTGCCGGGGCCTAACCGCGATACCCGGCCGATCGGGTCGCGGCGCGGGAAGAGCGTCCGCGCCGCGGCCTCGTTGAGCAGCGCGACCCGCGGCGCCCCCGCGCCGTCACGGTCGGTGAGGGCGCGCCCGTGGAGCACCCGGATCCCGAGCGCCTCGACGTACCCGTCGGAGACGTGGTTGACGCGCACCGTGCTGTCCCCCGCCGTCGCGGCGCGGTCGCCGACGACCTGCACGACCGACAGCACCGGGTCGCGCCCCGAGAGCGGCGTGATCGTCGCGAGGCCGGCGGCCCGCACGCCGGGGATCGCGCGCACCCCCCTCAGCACCCGCGCCCAGAAGGCGGCCGGCCCGCCGGGCGCCATCCCGTCCGGCGGCGCGACCGAGAGCGTCAGCACCCGGTCGGCGCGGAAGCCGGGGTCGACGTCGCGCAGGTTGACGAGCGTCCGGACGAACGCCGCCGCCCCCACGAGCAGCACGAGCGACAGCGCGACCTGGACCGCGACGAGCGCGCGCCCGAAGCCGCCGGCCGCGCGCGACTGCCCCGACCGCGCCTCGCCGTCGCGCATCCCGCGCTGCGGGTCGGTCCGGCACGCCCGCCACGCCGGGAGGAGCCCCGCGGCGAGCCCGGCGCCTAACGTCGTGGCGGCCGCGAACGCGAGGACCCTCCAGTCCACCCCCGCGTCGAGCGTGACCGTCCGCCGCCCCTCGGCGAACAGCGCGGCGACGGCCCGCACCCCGTAGGTCGCGAGGAGCACCGCCGGCGCGAGGCCGAGCGCGAAGAGGAGCAGCGTCTCCGTCAGCAGCTGCCGCACGAGGCGGCCGCGCCCGGCGCCCGTGGCGAGCCGGATCGCGAACTCGCGGCGCCGCGCCGCCCCGCGCGCGAGGAGCAGGTTCGTGACGTTCGCGGTCGCGATCAGCAGCACGAGGGCGACGATCCCCGTCATCGCGTAGAGCGGCCGGGCGAAGCGGCGGCGGAGCATGTCCAGGCCGTGCGCCGCGGGGCGGAGCTCCGCGCGGTCGAGGGCGCGGCGCCGCGCCTCCTCAGGGTCCGGCGCGCCCGCCGCGTACGCGCGGACAACCGCGTCGGCCTCGGCGGCGGCCCGGCCGGCGGGGACGCCGGGGCGGAGGCGGGCGACGACGTAGCACCAGAAAGACCGCGCGTCCCGGTCGGTCAGGTGCTTCCCCGCGACCGTGATGGGGATCGTCACGTCCACCGGGTGCCCGGGGCCCAGCCCGGTGAACTCCGGCGCGGTGACGCCGGCGATCGTGAACGTCTGCCCGTCGACGGCGATGGCTCGCCCGATCACCCCGGGGTCGCCGCCGAAGCGCCGCCGCCAGTAGCGGTAACTGATCACCGCGACCGGCGGCGCCAGCCGCTCGTCGGCCGGAGACAGCACGCGGCCTAACGCCGGCTCGACGCCGAGCAGCGCGAAGTAGCTCCCCGACGCGATCTGCCCCATGACCGACTCCGGCCCCTCGCCGCCGACGTCGACCCGCACCTCGTCGGTCGCGAACGCGGCCGCCCCGGCGAACGCCGTGACGTCGTCGCGCAGCCGCTCGAACAGCGGGTACGGGGGCGAGCCGGCCGGGCCCGCGCGCCCGGCGGTCTGCACGAAGACCAGCTCCCCGGGGGCGCGCACGGGGAGCGCCCGCAGCACCACCGCGTCCACGAGGCTGAAGACGGCGGCGTTCGCCCCGACCCCGAGCGCCAGCGTGACGGTGACGACGAGCGCGAACCCCGGGCTCCGGCGCAGCGCGCGGGCGGCGTAGCGGAGGTCCTGGGCGAGGGCGTCGAGCGCGCTCGCGCCGGTGGCGTCGATGACGGGGGCGCGGGCGCGCGCGGGGTGGCCTAACCGCACCCGGGCGGCGCGGCGCGCC
>JADMIO011204668.1_pt1 | contig 28753 bp, 26 predicted proteins | sample 8958161 | NCBI WGS metagenome assembly JADMIO01 (sample SAMN16585339, study PRJNA669376) | soil metagenome | isolation source: Crop rotation soil | place: USA: Cullars Rotation, Alabama | collected 2011 | reverse complement strand
GTCGGCACCGCCCCGACGCCCCGCGCCTGGTGGGGGTGGTTCCTGTTCGGGTTCGCCCTGCTCCAGGGGCTGGTGATCGGGCTGGCGTACCTGTTCTACATGGGCACCGGCGTGTGGGGCATCAACCAGCCGGTCGGGTGGGGCTTCGCGATCGTCAACTTCGTGTGGTGGATCGGCATCGGCCACGCCGGGACGCTGATCTCGGCCATCCTCCTGCTGCTGCACCAGAAGTGGCGGACGAGCATCAACCGGTTCGCCGAGGCGATGACCCTGTTCGCGGTGGCCTGCGCCGGCCTGTTCCCGCTCGTCCACATGGGGCGGCCGTGGCTGGCGTACTGGCTCTTCCCGTTCCCGAACAACATGGCCGTCTGGCCGCAGCCGCGGTCCCCGCTGTTCTGGGACGCGTTCGCCGTCAGCACGTACTTCACCGTGTCGCTGGTGTTCTGGTACGTGGGCCTCATCCCCGACCTCGCCGCCCTCCGCGACATCGGCCGGAACAAGGCCCAGCGGTTCGTGTACGGCCTGCTCTCGCTCGGCTGGCGCGGCTCGGCGTTCCACTGGCGGCGGTACGAGAAGCTGTACCTGCTGCTGGCCGGGATCGGCACCCCGCTCGTGTTCAGCGTGCACACGATCGTGTCGTTCGACTTCGCGGTGTCCATCGTGCCGCTGTGGCACGCGACCATCTTCCCGCCGTTCTTCGTCGCCGGGGCCATCTTCAGCGGGTTCGCGATGGTCGTCTGGCTGGCCGTGCCGCTGCGGCACTACTACGGGATGAAGGACCTGATCACCGACAAGCACATGGAGTTGTGCGCGAAGGTGATGATCGCCACCGGCCTGCTGGTCAGCTTCGGCTACTTCTGCGAGGTCTGGATGGCGTGGTACGGCCGCTCCATCTACGAGTGGAACACCACCCTGCAGCGGATGTGGGGCGGCCCGTACTGGTGGAGCTACTGGGCGCTGATCCTCACCAACACGGTGATCCCGCAGCTCCTCTGGAGCCGGCGGATCCGCCGCAACGAGCTGCTGCTGTTCCTGATCGCCGGGTCGGTCCACATCGGCATGTGGTTCGAGCGGTACGTGATCGTCATCACCCTCAGCCGCGACCACGTCCCCGGGGCGTGGGGCCGGTACGCCCCGACGGAGTGGGACTGGGCGCTGCTGGTCGGCTCGGTCGGACTGTTCATCACCGCGTTCTGCCTGTTCCTCCGGTTCCTGCCCATGATCTCGATCACCGAAATGCGCGAGTTCCTGCCGTCCCGCCAAGGGGGCCGGGACGGCCACGCCTGCATGGAGAACGCCCGGTGAGCGCACCCGCACACACAGCCCCGGCCCTCCACGGCGTCATGGCGGAGTTCGCCACGGCGGACGACCTCGTCGCCGCCACCCGCAAGGCGCGGGAGGCCGGGTACACCCGCATGGACGGGTACAGCCCGTACCCGGTCGGCGAGGTGGCCGACGAGCTGGGGTTCCCCCGGTCCGAGATCGGCGCCGTCGTCTTCATCGGCGGCCTGGTCGGCGCGACCATTGGCTTCCTGCTGCAGACGTGGATCACCACGATCGACTACCCGCTGAACATCGGCGGCAAGCCGTACTGGTCGTGGCCGCAGTACGTGCCGGTGACGTGGGCCCTGCTGGTGCTCACCGCCAGCCTGAGCGGGCTGTTCGGGCTGCTGGCCCTGTGCGGGCTGCCGCAGCCGTACCACCCCGTGTTCAACGTCCCGCAGTTCGCGCGGGCCACCCGCGACCGCTTCTTCCTCTGCATCGAGTCGTTGGACCCGATGTTCGGCGACGGCGCGGGGCCCAAGCAGTTCCTGGCGACGCTCAACCCCGAGAGCGTCGCGGAGGTGCCGGAATGAAACCGATCCAAGGCGGAAGTCGGAAGGGCGAAGGCGGACGCAAGGTCGTCACACTCGCTGCGCTGCTCCTCATCGGGGCGGGTTGCCAGCAGAAGATGGCCGACCAGCCGTACACGAAGGCCTACGGCCAAAGCCCGCTGTTCGAGAACAACCAGGCGGCCCGGCCGCTTGAACAAGGCGTCGTACACCGCAATCAGCCGCTCAACGACGAGCCGATGGTGACGTGGCTGACCGCGCAGGGCAAGGCCGTCGTCGCCGACCCGGAGTGGACGAAGGCCGTGGACCCGACCGGCAAGACCGTGCCGCCGCCGGGCGCCCCGAACGACGTCGCGAACTTCGTCAACGAGTTCCCGTTCGCCCCGACCGAAGCCGACCTCGCCCGCGGGCAGGTGCTCTACAACGCCAACTGCGCCCTGTGCCACGGCGGCGCCGGGCACGCCAACGGCAAGATCCCGGAGCGGGGCTTCCTCCGCCCGCCGTCCTACCACACCGACCCGGCCGGTCACGCCAAGGACTGGTCCACGATGGCGTTCAACGCCGAGAAGAACGTCCCCGAGCCGAAGTACACCGACAACCCGCAGGGCACGAGCCGCGGCTTCTTCCGCTACGGCAAGACGGTGCCGCTGAAGGAAGTCCCGGTCGGGTACATCTTCCAGGTCATCACCTGGGGGTTCGGCGGCATGGCGGCCCACGACACGCAGATCCCCAACCCGGCCGACCGCTGGCGGGTGGCGGCCTACGTGCGGGCGCTGCAACTGAGCCAGGGGGCGAAGGCGGCCGACGTCGCCGGGGTCGCCGAGAGGATCGAGAAGCAGAAGGCGGACGCGAAGAAGGGTTCGGAGCCGAAGGCGGGGGGGAACCACTAATGGCCGCGACCGCGACCGACACGCACGACCACCACCACACCGAGACGCCGCTGCCGGACGCCACGGTGGACACGGCCCCCGTGATGCGGGGGTCGCTGATCGCCGCCGCCCTCGGGTTCCTCGTCTACGCCGTCTGCGGCGTGATCCAGTCCGGGGCCGACCACGAGCACGGCACCCGCGACTGGTTCCTCACGTACCTGTGCGGGTTCATCTTCTGGGTCAGCGTGCCGATCGGGTCGCTGGCCCTGAGCATGATCGGGTTCCTCACGAACGCCACGTGGGGGATCGTCTTCCGCCGCATCTTCCAGGCGTCGATCCGCACCCTGCCGGTGCTGTTCGTCCTCGGCCTGCCGGTGATCGTGTCGCTGTTCATCCTCGATGGGAAGCAGTCGCCGTTCTGGTGGTCGGACAAGGGCTGGGAAGGAGACCCGGCGGCCGTCGCACAGGCGATGCACAAGGGCCGGCCGGAGGCGGTCGTGGAAATCCAGCACCGGCTGCACGACTTCCTCAGCGTCAAGCCGTCCGCACTCGGCGGGTTCCCGCTGCGGTACGTCATCTACTTCGCCATCATCGGGCTGTTCGCCTACGGCGTGATGCGGAACGCCCGCCGCTACGAGGAACTCAAGGACGAGCGGACCCTGAACCGCCTCCAGGCGGTCAGCGGCCCCGGCGTCCTCGTCTGGGCGCTGTCGACGGCCGTGTTCTGCACCGACTGGGTGATGTCCGTCGAGGAGACGTGGGCGTCGAGCATGTTCCCGGTCGTGTTCGGGATGAACCAGTTCCTCACGACGCTCGCGTTCAGCGCCTACCTCTTCTACACGCTCACGAGGGGCAAGGTCGAGGTGCTGGCGATCATCAAGGAGAAGTTCCGCATCGACATCGGCAGCCTGATGTTCGGGTTCACCATGCTGTGGGCCTACGCCAGCTTCTGCCAGTACATGCTGGTGTGGGCCGGGAACCTGCCGGAAGAGATCACGTACTACCTGAAGCGCGGCGGCGGCGAGCGCGGCCCCGACGGCGGCTACCCGAACGCCTGGATCTGGCTCTCCTACGCCCTCATGCTGTTCCACTGGCTGGTGCCGTTCATCGTGCTGCTGTTCCGGGGGATCAAGACGAACCCGAAGACGATGCGGTTCATGTGCGTAATGCTGATGACGGTGTGCGCCCTCGACGTGGTGTGGTGGATCGTGCCGGCGGTGCCGCACGTCCACGGCAAGCTGCACGTGCCGATGGCGCTCGGGGCGATCCTCGGCGTCGGCGGGCTGTGGGGGCTGGCGCTGGCCCGGGAACTGAAGAAGGCGCCGATCCTGGTGCGGAATCACGAGGCGCGGTTCATGGCGGACTGGGGCCACCACCACTAAGGGGTGGGCCGGCGGGGTTGTGGACCGGACGCGGGACATACGGTGGGAGGGTGCCATGGCGGACAAGCACGGGGACAAGAAGGACACGCCCATCCAGGCGATGTGGATGTCGCTCACCGGGGCGTCCGCGCACCTGCACGAGGAGGTGCCGGGGATCGACCCGCACAGCCAGCAGGTCGGGCACGAGCCGGACCACTTCGGCATCCGGTCGATCGTGTACGTGCCGCTGGCCGTCGTGGTCGCGCTGCTCGTGACCTACCTGATCGTCAGCGGCACGTTCGCCTACCTGATCGACCGCGGCGAGACGCCGCACGACAAGTACGCGTTCAACGACCGGGCCGCCCGCATCAGCTCGGACGCCCCGAAGCCGCTCGACGGGACCAAGCCGGCCGTCGCCCAGCCCCGGCTCGAAGGCGTCCAGCAGGTGCTGAACGGCCGCCAGGGGCAGGTGGACCCGCCGTACCTGCGGTCGTTCATCCCCAGCGACAGCGGCAACAACTCGCCGCAGATCTACCCGCAGTTCCTCCGGCCGGAGAACTTCGTGGACCCGACCACGGGCAAGAAGGCGCTCGTCGAGTACGACTGGGTGGACAAGGACAAGCAGGTGGTGCAGATCCCGATCGAGGAGGCGATGCACCTGCTCGTCGAGAAGAAGCAGTTGAAGTCCAAGGACGGGGCGACGCACCCGGCCGCCGTGTCGGTCGGCCTGCCGAAGATCTCGACCGGCGGCCGCGGCGGCCCGGCCGAGCCGAAGCCGAAGGACGACAAGCACGACCACGGCCACGACCACAAGCACGATCACAAGGACGAGAAGAAGTAGGACCGATGCCGGCCCCCCTGCGATCCCTGGCGCTCCTCCTCGCGGCCCTGCTCGGCATGGCCGGCGGCGCCCCCGCGCAGAACGTCGGCTCGTACGGCCGCTCGCCGCGGCCCGCGAACATCGACCCGTCGAGCGTGAGCCTGCCGGTCGAACAAAAGCTCGGCGAGACGATCCCGCTCGACACCGTGCTGTACGACCACTCCGGCAACCCGGTGGTGCTGGGCGACCTGCTCGGCGGCAAGCCGACGATCCTCGTGCCGGCGTACTACGAGTGCCCCAAGCTCTGCAACGAGGTGCTCAACGGCCTACTCACGGCCCTGCGGCAGATGCAGCAGGCCGACCCGAAGTTCTCGGCCGGCGACGCGTTCAACGTGGTGACGTTCAGCATCGACGCCCGCGAGGCGCCGGCGCTCGCGGGGCCGAAGCGCGAGTATTACCTGAAGGCCTACGACGGCCGCGACCCGAAGGCGGCGGGCTGGTGGTTCCTCTCCGCCACGCCGGGGCAGGGGAATGGCGACGTGCCCGCCCTGAAGCAGAACGTCCGCCGGCTCACGAACGCCATCGGCTACCCGTTCCTCGTCCGCGACCAGCGGCCGACGCGGGGGCCGAACGGCGAGGAGATGTACGAGAACGAGCGGGGCGAGGTCGTGCCGGTGGCCGGGTCCGGGTTCGTGAAGTCCGGCAGCCGCGAGCGGGACTACCTGCACGCCAGCGCGATCGTGGTCCTCACCCCGGAGGGGAAGATCAGCCAGTACATGCTGGGCGTGGACTACGACCCGACGACCCTGCGGCGGCTGCTCGTGGACGCCTCCGGCGGCAAGGTCGGCACGGTCTCGGACAAGGTCGCCCTGCTGTGCATGAACTACGACCAGATGAGCGGCACCTACAAGACCAGCATGAAGATCGTCTCGTTCGCCGCGATCCCGTTCGCGCTCCTGGCCGTCGGGATCGCCGGGTACGCGGTGCGGCGGGCGCGGCGCGAGGCGCGGGCGCTCGCCGCGGCCCCTCACGAACCAACGGCTACGGAAGGGTAGGGACATGTTCGCAACGTATGACACCTCCGCGTTCCTGCCGCCGACGGCGTCGGTGTTCGCGGAGCAGTACGACCAGCTCTTCTGGTACGTCTCGGCCGTCTGCGCGCTGGGCGCGCTGGCGGTGTACGCGCTGCTGACGTACTGCTGCATCCGGTTCGCCCGCCGCGAGGGGGTGGCCCCGATGCGGCTGCTGGGCAGCACCCGGCTGGAACTGCTATGGACCGTCATCCCGCTGATGTTCTTCCTGTCCTTCTTCGTCTGGGGGGTGCGGCTGTACGACGCCGCCATCACCATCCCGGACGAGGCGGCCGAGCGCGAGTACTTCGTCGTCGGCAAGCAGTGGATGTGGAAGGTCCAGCACCCGGGTGGCCAGCGCGAAATCAACGAGCTGCACCTGCCGGTGGACGTGGCGGTGAAGGTCACCGGCACCAGCGAGGACGTGATCCACGACTTCGGCGTGCCGGCGTTCCGCAGCAAGTTCGACGTCGTCCCCGGCCGGTACACGTCGGTCTGGTACAAGCCGACCAAGGTCGGCACCTACCACCTGTTCTGCGACCAGTACTGCGGCCAGGGGCACTCGCAGATGGTCGGCAAGGTCCACGTGCTGAGCCAGGACGACTACCAGAGCTTCCTCGACGGCACCTACGTGACCCGTCCCGGCAAGAACCCGACCGACGGGTCGCCGTCGTGGGAGGGCCGCAAGCTGTTCCTCAAGCTCCAGTGCATCAACTGCCACAACCGCGAGTCCGAGTCGCGGGCGCCGAACCTCGAGGGCGTCTACAAGACCCGGCGGGCCATCCAGGACGGCAAGACGGTAGTGGCGACGGACGAGTACCTGCGGAACTCGATCCGCAACCCGATGCTGCACGTCCGCGACGGCTGGAAGCCGATCATGCCGGCGTACACGAAGGCGCAAGTGTCGGAGGAGGAGCTGCTGAACCTGGTCGCCTACATCAAGTCGCTCAAGCCGGGCGACCTGCCCAGCCGGACCGAGCAAAGCCCGGCGCCGGTGGGGGCGAAGACGGAAGACACGCAAGCGCCCGGGGGGGGCAAGTAACATGGCCACGACGACGCACGACACCCCGCGGCCGGTGCCGCGGCTCGACTACACCCCGCAGATGCTGCCCGAGCCGGAACTCTCGGAGGAGCGGCGGCGCGAGCACAAGAACTACCTGAACCACGACTACCGCGTGCTCTCCTGGCTGCTGACGGTCGATCACAAGCGGATCGGCATCATGTACCTGCTGGGGGTCAGCCTGTTCTTCGTGGCCGGGGCCATCGCCGTCGGGCTGGTGCGGACCAACCTGCTCACCCCGACCGGGGCGATCCTGGAGCTGGACCAGTACAACAAGGCGTTCACCGCCCACGGCACCATCATGCTGTTCCTGTTCCTCATCCCGGTCATCCCGGGGGTGCTGGGGAACTTCCTCGTGCCGATCATGATCGGCGCGAAGGACATGGCGTTCCCGAAGCTGAACCTCATGAGCTTCTACGTCTGGGCGTTCGGCGCGCTGTTCTTCATCTGGCAGCTCATGGTCGGCGGGCTGGACACCGGGTGGACGCTCTACCCGCCGTATAGCTCGAAGTACAGCCACACGAACGTGCTCTACGCCGGCCTCGGCATCTTCATCACCGGGTTCTCGTCGATCCTCACGGCCATCAACATCCTGGCCACCGTGCACAAGATGCGGTGCCCCGGCATGACGTTCAGCCGGCTGCCGCTGTTCATCTGGGCGATGTACGCCACCAGCGTGATCCAGCTCCTGGCCACCCCGGTGCTGGCCGTCACGACCCTGATGCTGGCGGTCGAGCGGGTGTTCGGCATCGGCATCTTCGACCCGACGATCGGCGGCGACCCGATCCTGTTCCAGCACATGTTCTGGTTCTATTCCCACCCGGCCGTGTACATCATGATCCTGCCGGGGATGGGCGTCATCAACGAGGTCATCACCTGCTTCGCCCGGAAGAACATCTTCGGGTACAAGGCGGTGGCGTGGTCGAGCGTCGGCATCGCGGTGGTGGGCTTCCTCGTGTGGGGCCACCACATGTTCCTCGCCGGGCAGGGGTACTTCCTCAGCCAGGTGTTCGCCCTGCTGACGATGCTCGTGGCCGTGCCGAGCGCCATCAAGGTGTTCAACTGGACGGCCACCCTCTACGGCGGCAGCATCACCTACCAGGCGCCGATGCTGTTCACCATCAGCTTCCTGATCCTGTTCACCATCGGCGGGGTCACCGGGCTGTTCCTCGGCACCCTGGGCTCCGACATCCACCTCCACGACACGTACTTCGTGATCGCCCACTTCCACTACACGATGGTGGGGGGGATGATTTTCGCGTGGCAGGCCGGGCTCCACTTCTGGTGGCCCAAGATGTTCGGCCGCATGTACTCCGACTTCTGGAGCCGGCTGGCGGCCGTCCTCATGATCGTCGGGTTCGCCCTGACGTTCCTGCCGCAGTTCATCGCCGGCTACATGGGCATGCCGCGGCGGTACCCGAACTACCCGCCGGAGTTCCAGATCTACAACGTGCTCAGCACCGCCGCCGCCTACATGCAGGGCGTCGGGTTCGCCATGCCGGCGTTCTACCTCACGGCGTCGCTGTTCTTCGGCCGGCCGGCCGGCAACAACCCGTGGCGGGCGACCGGGCTGGAGTGGCAGACGTCCAGCCCCCCCTCCCCGCACAACTTCGAGGGCCTGCCGCACGTCTACTTCGGGCCGTACGAGTACGGCGTGCCGGACGGCCTCCGCATCCTCGAGGGCGGGTCGGCCAACGGCGTCCACACGAACGGCGCACACGCGGACAAGGGGGTGGCCAGTGGCAGCTAAGGTGTCGGGGCCGGTGGCCCACCACTTCAACAACCTGAACCAGCAGCTCTCCACCGTCCGGCTGGGGATGTGGCTGTTCCTCGTGACCGAGATCCTGTTCTTCGGCGGGGCGTTCGTCGCCTACACCGCCTACCGGATCTGGTTCCCGCGCGACTTCGAGGCCGGCAGCGCCGCCCTCAACGTCGGCATCGCCAGCGTCAACACCTTCCTTCTGCTCACCAGCAGCCTCACCATCACCCTCGGCATCCGGGCCGCCTATTCCGGCAACACGGCCGGGCTGCGGCGGGCGCTGCTCGCCACGATCGTGCTCGGCACCGCGTTCCTCGCGCTGAAGGCCCGCGAGTACCAGCTCGACTACGTGGAAGGGCTGGTGCCCAGCATCAGTCGGATGAACCCGGAGGCCGAGCACGCGTTCCGCGAGAAGCTCGCCGTCGAGGGGGTGACCACGTCGATCGCCGACCGCGAGCGGTTCCAGCCGGGGCGGTTGAACGAGAAGGTGCACGTGTTCGGCGAGAACCTCGCCGTCGCGCTCAAGCACGTGGGGTACAAGGGGCAGCCGGGCATCGACTACGACCCCCACCGGGTCGAGCTGTTCTTCATGTTCTACTACAGCATGACCGGGCTGCACGTGCTGCACATGGTCGTCGGCCTCGGCCTGCTGACGTGGCAGTACGTGCTCGCGGCCCGCGGGTTCTTCAACTACACCGCGCGGTACGTCTACGTCGAGGCGCTGAGCCTGTACTGGCACTTCGTGGACATGGTGTGGATGTTCCTGCTGCCGCTGCTCTACCTCGCCGGGCCGCACACCGCGAGCCAGGCGATCGAGCAGTTCAAGCAGGCCATCGGCATGGCCGCGGGGCACTGAGACGGATTTGTTAGCCCGACGCGCCAGCGAGGGCTTCCAGAACTACCGCCGTCATCGGCACTCGTGTGAACTGGTTGAACGACGGGGTTGGAAGCCCTCGCTGGCGCGTCGGGCTAACAAGGCAGTTGATGCGGGAACGGTCTCATTCAGGAGTCTGACGTGTCACACCACCATCACGAGCACGGCCACAACGCGGTCATGCACCCGCAGGAGACGGTGGAGCACGAGGTCGCGCCGACCTCGAAGTCGCTGTTGATCTTCGCCGTGCTGGTCGGGCTGGCGTTCCTCGCGCTCTTCGCCGGGTTCTCGGACATCGGCCCGTGGAAGGTGGCCGTCAGCCTCGCCATCTCCGCGGTGCAGGCGACCGTGCTGGCGGTCTTCTTCATGGACCTGAGGCAGGCCGACCGGCTGACGTGGCTGGTGGCCGCGGCCGGCCTGTTCTGGACGTTCCTGCTGTTCCTGTTCACCCTGACCGACTACCTGACGCGCCACCTCGGCGTGATCTAGGCCGGCGCCGACGGTTTCTGCTCGATTGTGCTCGATTGTGCTCCGGGGGGAGGGGTCCCCCCCTGATCACAATCGAGTTCGACACCGCCCGAGGCCGGCCAAGACCGACGATCCGCGATGAGGACGAACGACTTACGTGCGGGCGGGGCGGGGTTCCGGTGGATCGGAATACCCCCCGCGGCCGTCGTTCTGGCCCTCGCCGGGTGCAGCCAGCCCCACCTCGACGGCTACGACCCGCAGTTCCGGTACGAGCTGCGGACCGACCCGATCGTGACCCAACCCCCACCGGCGGCACCGACGAAGAACGACCTGCCGCGCGACGGCAAGATCAACGAGTTCCTGCGCGGCCTGCGCAAGCTCGGCGGGAAGGTGCTCGACCCCGCCACCCTCGACGAATCGACGCGGACGAAACTACGCGACCTGCTCGACGACCGCTTCGGCACCCCAGCGAACCCGAAGACGCCGACCGACGAGCCGGACCTCGGGCTGGACCCGGCGACGCTCGCCGCCGGCAGCGCCAGCTACCGCGCCCGCTGCACCCAATGCCACGGCATCAGCGGCGACGCCCGAGGCCCGACCGGGCCGTTCGTGAACCCGCTGCCGCGCGACTTCCGCAGCGGCCAGTACAAGCGGTCCACCGCGGCCGCGCTAAACGGCAAGCCGCGGCTCGACGACCTCGTCGCCGTGCTGCGGCAGGGGGTCTCCGGCACGTCGATGCCCATGTTCGACCTGCTTTCCGACGCCGACCTGCACGCGCTCTCCGGGTACGTCGTACACCTGAGCGTCCGCGGCGAGGTGGAACTGATCGTGCTTCGCGACCTGCTCGACGAGGACGCCGCGGCGGCCGAGGACCTGCCGCGAATGATTGACACCGCCTACTCCCGCGTGGTTGCCGCGTGGAAGGCGGCCCAGGTGCCGCAGCCACCGGTCGCGGTGGCCGACTCGGACGACCCGGACTCGATCCGCCGCGGGCACGCCGTCTTCCTGAAGGCCGGGTGCGCCGCCTGTCACGCGAACTACGGCAACACCGAGACGTTCCGCTACGACCTGTGGGGCTTCCCGAACGCCGTGACGAACCTGCGGCAGCCGGAGCGGCGCTGGGGCCACGCGCCGCACGAACTCGCGAACACCGTCCGCCGGGGCATCCCGCCGGCGTTCATGCCGGCCGCGGCGTTGGATGATGCCGACCTCGCGGACCTCGTCCACTTCCTGCGGGCGCTGCCGTACCCGGCCAAGCTGCCGGGCGACGTGCGCTCGACGGTGGAGGGGGCGCGATGAGCCGCGTCGTCCACCGGATCGCCGTCCTCACGGTGCTGGCCGCGGTCGTGCTGCTGACCCTCGGCGGACTGACCACGTCGTTCCGGGCCGGCATGGCGGACCCGGTCTGGCCGACCGAGCCGTGGTTCCTGATCGTCAACGGGCACAAGTATCAGCTCGAACAGCACCGCGGCTTCCTGCTCGAACACACGCACCGGGCGGCCGGGTTCACCGTCGGCGGGCTGGCGTCGCTGCTGGCGCTGGCCGCGTGGTTGAGCGGGCCGGAGAAGAAGAAGTCACGGTGGTATGGCGTCATCGCCGTGGTGGTACTCCTCGTCACCTACGGCTGGCTGCACGGCCAGATGACCGCCGCGTGGAACCTGCGCAAGCAGGGGCTGCCATTCGAGTGGCCGCACGCGGCGATCAACGCCACGCTGGCCGCGGCCTGCCTGCTCCTCGTCGCAATCCAGTTGCACCTCGCGTCCCGCCAGCCGGAGAAGTGGGTTCGCTTCTGGGCGAGCGTGCTGTTGATGGCGGTGATGGTGCAGGGCTTGCTCGGCGGCCTGCGGGTCTTCCTCGACGCCCAACTCGGCATCTCGCAGACGCTCGGGGTGGAACTGGCCGCGGTCCACGGGGTCTTCGCGCAGGTCGTGTTCGCCGGGCTGTGCTGCCTCGCGATCCTCTGCCGGCCGCCGGCGCCGGCCCGCACGGTCGCACCGGAGGAACGCGGTCGGCTGCTGACCCTGTCCGTCGCGCTCGTGGCTGCCGTGTTCCTGCAACTGATCTGGGCCGCGTGGGTGCGGCACACGCCGACGCCGCTGGGCCAGCGGCTGCACATCCTCACCGCGTTCGTCGTGCTGGGGGTCGCCGTCTGGCTTGCGATGCGGATCTCCCTCGGCGCCACCTCCCGGCGGGCGTTCCGCTGGGCCGCGGCGCACCTGTTGCTGATGCTGGCCCTGCAAATCCTCCTCGGCGTCGAAGCGTGGATGGGCAAGTTTTCGGCGCAAGGGCCGAACGGGGCGCTGCCGCCGGACCTCCGCCCGGTGACGACGCACACCGCCGCGATACGCACCCTGCACCAGTTGATCGGCACCGCGATCCTCGCGTCGAGCGCGGCCCTGGCCCTGCGGGTGTGGCGGCGGCCGCACCCGGTCGAGAACGCCGTGGCAACCGAACCCGCCGCCCGTAGAACAAACGAAGAAGCCCTCGGAAGCCCCTCATGAGCAGCGCCTTGTTGACCACCCCGCTGGCCGCCCCGTCCGTGCTGCGCGACGCGGCTTCCCTTCGGGTGACGCTCGCCGACTACCTCGAACTGACCAAGCCGCGGATCGCCGTGATGGCCCTCGTCACGGTGGCCGTCGGCTACCTGCTGGGCGCGGCGCCGGGGCTGAACGCGGAACTGCTGGTCCACACGCTGATCGGCGCGGGTGTCGTCGCGGCCGGCGGCAGCGCGCTGAACCACTGGCTCGAACGCCGGTCGGACGCCAGGATGCGCCGCACCGCGGGCCGGCCGATCGTGGCCGGACGGGTTAGCCCGCAGGAGGCGCTCTCCTTCGGCCTGAGCCTGTCGATCGTGGGCGTCGTCTACCTGCTGTTCGCACTCCCCTCGCCGGCGGCCGCGGTTGCCGCCGCCGCGACCGCCGTCCTCTACGTCGCCGTCTACACGCCGCTGAAGCGGGTGACGGTGTGGAACACGGTCGTCGGTGCGATCCCCGGGGCGCTTCCGCCGGTCATCGGCTGGTGCGCCGCCCAGGGCGGCATGGCCCCGATGGGGTGGGCGCTGTTCGCGATCCTGTTCGTCTGGCAACTGCCGCACTTCTTCTCGATCGCCTGGCTGCACCGGGCCGACTACGCCCGCGGCGGGATGCGGATGCTGCCGGTGGTGGACGCCGCGGACGGCCGGCTGACCGGCCGCGTGACGGCGGCAACCGCGGTGCTTTTGGCCGCCGTCACGGCGGTGCCGTTCCTGCTCGGGGCGGCCGGGTGGGTGTACCTCGCCGGGTCGCTGCCCGTGGCCGGGTGGTTCCTGGCCCGGTGCGTCCGCTTCGCCGCCGATCGCAACGACCGCACCGCCCGGTCGGTCCTGCGCGGGTCGCTGGTGTACCTGCTGATCGTGATGGCGTTCTTCGTGGCCGACGGGGTCGTGCCGCGCTACCTCGGAAGCTGACCGTGAACGACCCGTCCCTGCCGTCCGCCGGCACGCCCGCCGTGCCGCGCTTCGTCCCCAAGCCGTGGCTCGTCTGGACCCTGCTCGGGCTGGCCGTCGCCTGCGGCGTGGCCGCGTTCGTGATCCCGCTGCGGAAGCCGTCGCCGAAGCCGGTGGAGGCCGCCCCCGACGCCTACTTCCCGGCCCCGTTCTTCACCCTCAAGGAGCGGTCCGGCGAGGACGTGACGACCGCCGACCTCCGCGGCAAGGTCTGGGTCGCCTGCTTCATCTTCACCCGCTGCAAGATGGGGTGCGAGGAGGTCACTGCGACGATGGCCCGCCTCCAGGCCGATCTGCACCTCGCAGACGCCGACGACCTGCGGCTGGTGACGTTCACCGTGGACCCCGAGCGGGACACGCTCGACGCCCTCAACAAGTACGCGGAGAAGGTGAAGAGTCACCCGACGAAGTGGATCTACCTCACCGGCCCGGAGAAGCTGGTGCGGCCGCTGCTGATCGAGGGGTTCAAGGTCACGGCCAACCGCAAGGAGGGGGCCAAGGAGGGGGACGAGTTCTTGCACACGACGAAGTTGTACGTCGTGGACAAGAAGGGGATGATCCGTGGCAGCTTCGACGGCCGGCAGGGGGACAACGACAAGGACGGTGCGAACTTCGCGAAGAGCCAGGAGCGGCTGCGGGCGCTCGTGGCGGAGTTGCGGGAGGAATCGACCGCCCCGCTCACTTCACAATGATCTCGTACGCCCCGGCCGGGAACTGTCCGTAGTTGCTCGTCTGCACCCCGTTCGCACTCCCCCCGAAGAACTGCGGCGGCGAAGGGACGATCCGCACCTTCACCACCCCGGCCTGCCCGACCTTGAGCGCCCCGGCGAACACGGCCGCCGTCGCCAAGTCCGAGTCGCCTGTGAACGGGCCGCTCCCCCACACTGCTCCTTGGATCGCCCCGGTCGTGCGGATGCCGACCGTCTTGCCCATGTGCGTCTGGAGCAGTTGGTACACCGAACGCCCCTCGACGATCTCCAGCTTCTCGTCCGGGTCGGCGCCGCGCCCCTGCGTGAGCGCGGCGCAGTCCGTGACCCGCAGCTTCAACTCGCCGAACTGCCACGTCTGGATGCGGAGCGACGGCGCCTGCACCCGCCCGGCGATCTTCGAGTCGTCGGTCACCACCACGTCATAATCGTGCGGCTCGGCCTTCGGGTTGGGCAGCAGCGCTTGCAACCGCGCGGCGACCTCGGCGAGGTGCGGGATCGCGTCGTCGTCCGCCGTCCGCTGCGCCCGGCGGACGTGCGGCAGCGCCTTCGCGCCGAGGTCCGCGAGCGCCTGCTTCCCCTTCACCCGCTTGCCCGCGTCCTTGCCCAGCACGTCGGCCACAGCCTGATCGACCTTCGCCTGGTCGGCGTCGGTGAGCCGCTGGCCGAACTCGATCCGCTTGATCTCGCGGAAGGGGATGTGCAGCGGCCCGTAACTAGTGACGAGCGTCACGTGCTCGTCGAGCAGGGAGACCCGCATGGTGCTGTCGTCGGTGTACCGCACCTCCCACTCGCCGCCGAGCGGCTTGGGCTTGCCCTCGCCGGAGCCGGGAGTCGGGAGTGATTGAGCGGCGGCAAACGGGACGAGCGCGAGGGCCGGCAGCAGGCGAAGCAGGGCGTTCATCGGGAGGCCTCGGAAGGGGTCAGAACTCGGTCGCCCGCAGGGAGCGCACGCCGGCCCGCAGCGGAACGACGGTCGCGACCGCACTCGCCAGCAGCCCGACCGGGACGCCGGCCCACGCCCACGCCGGCAGGTCCACCCTCGCCGGGAGTTCGCCCTCGGCGACGGCCGGCAGGCTGCGGGCGAGGCCGGCCGCGTGCAGCGGGCCGCACGTGGAACCGACCACGAGCACGATCAGCAGCAACCCCAGTATCATGTTCACCGTCCCGGCGAATCCCAAGACAATTTTCGACGGGTCGGTCTCCCGGAAGTTCGGCATCGCCGCCCCGAGGCCGACGTTCAGCCCGCACAGCCCGAGCGCCAGGCCGACGACGCAGAGCAGGTGGATCGCCACCGCCTCCCACGGCATCCCCAGCAGGACGTCGCCCAGCAGCGTCAGCCCGCCGACGAACACGCAGGCACCGGTCGCGGCGAACGCGAACTTCCCCAGCACGATGCTCTCGCGCCGCACGGGGACGAGGCCGAGCACCCAGAACTTCCGCCCCTCCAGGCTCATCAGCGGGAAGATGAACCGGCTCAAGCCGGCGCAGAGCAGCACCGCCGTAGCCGCGAGGTTGACGAGGCTGACGACGTACCGGTCCATCACCGGCATGTCGGTGCCGTAGTACTGGCGGAAGTTCGACGCCCCGAGCAGCAGCAGCCCGCCGAAGATGAACAGCAGCACCCATTGCGTCGGGTCGCGGCGGAACGTGCGGAAGTCCTTGACGACGAGCACCTTCATGGGCTTCGGCAGGTAGAACACGGCCGCCGCCATGAGCCGGTCGAGCGGGTGCGAGCCGGCGAACTTCTTTCGCCGCGCGGTCCCCGTCGCCCGATCGGCGGCGGAGCGGTACACCCGCTTCGCCAGCCACGCCGCCAGCACGAACAGCAGCAGCCCGTTGCTCCAGATCAGGGCCAGCGGCAGCAGCGCCGCCTCCGGCTCGCCGCGGGCCGCGGCCATCACCCCCTCGGTCATCCAGTGGCTCGGCGTCAGCGGGTGCCGCACGAGGTCGAACTGGCCGATCAGCCCCTCGACCTCGTTCCGCTTGGCGGTCGCCACGCTGCGCTTCAGTGACCCGGTGATGCGCACGCCCCATGCGACGCCGACCACGACCAGCAGCAGCACGATCCCGACGAGCGCCTGCTTGCGGTTCCGCGGCAGGTACCGCACCAGCAACAGGCAGACGATGGCGGACGCCGAGCCGGGCAGCAGCACGAATCCCAGCAGGAAGACCGGCAGCAGCGCGTGGTAGTACCACGGCAACCCGGCCACGACGCCGTAGGCGACCAGGATCGGCATCCCGAGCACGAGGAACGCCCACGAGCTGAGGGCGACGGCCGACTGGAACTTCTCGGCGAAGATGCGGTCGGCCGTGGCCGGGGTGGTGAGCAGGAACCGCGACTCCGGCGACGTGAACAGGCTGGCGTACAGGATGACCCCGGTGCTGAAGACGAGCATCCCGCCGAGGGTGAAGAACATCAGGTCGTACAGGCCGCCGACGATCAGCCCCTTGGCCGGTACCTGGCGGTCGATCAGCTCGGCGAACCCGTACCACGACAGGGCGAAGACGAGCGCGGCCACGAGAGCGCTCGTGCTGACCATCGTCAGCACCTTGACCCGCCCGGCGACCATCGCGGAGGCGATGCCGTTGCGGACGAGCCGCCACCGCAGCCGGCGGAACACGGCGGCCTGGTTCGACGCACTCACGGTGCCGCCCCCTCGGCCTGTTCCTCCGTGATCGCCATGAACAGCTCCTCCAGGTTGCCGTCGGAAGCGGCCTGGCGGCGCAACTCGGCGAGGGTGCCGCAGGCCATGAGCCGGCCGCGGTCGATGATGCCGATGCGGTCGGCCAGCTCCTGTGCGATGTCGAGCGTGTGCGTCGAGAGGAGGACCGTGACCCCGTTGCGGGTCTGCTCTTTCAGGATGGCTTTCAGTTCGCGGATGCTCTTCGGGTCGAGGCCGACGGTCGGCTCGTCGGCGATCAGCAGTTGCGGCTCGTGGGCCAGTGCCGCGGCGAACACCGTCCGCTGCCGCATGCCGTGGGAGTAGCGCTCGGTCAGCTCGTCGGCGAACTCTTCGAGGTGGAACATCGCCACGACGGCGGCGATCCGCTCGGCACTGCGGGCCGGCGCCATGCCGTACAGGTCGCAGGTGAATTGCAGGAACTCGCGGCCGGTCAACTTCTCGTACAGGAACGGCTGGTCCGGGACGTAGCTGATGAGGGCGCGGGCCTCGTCGCCGTGCGTGCGGAGGTCGAAGCCGCCGACCCGCACCGACCCCTCGGAGGGGAAGAGGAGGCCGCAGAGCATTTTGAGGGTGGTCGTCTTGCCGGCGCCGTTCGGGCCGAGGAAGGCGAACAGCTCCCCCCTGGGGATCTGCAGCGTCAGGTCGGCGACGGCGGTCTTCGAGCCGTACCGCTTGGTGGCGTGCTGGATGTCGATCACGCGGGGCGCCCTGGGAGTCTCCCTCCATCTATATGGGGGATTCGGCGGCGGGTGCCACCGCCGGCGGAAACTTCCGCTCCGGCATGAATCCGGTGTCGGCGGACCGGGGCCGGGCGCTATCGCCGGTGAGCGCGTTCGGCCGGGCGCGAGCGCGGTGTCGGGAATCGGGAGGGCCGGCAGGATCGGCGCGGAAGAAATCTCCGATCCATTTGACCAACCCCGTCCGCCGACCTACGGTTCGCACGTGGGTGTGCCGACCGAGTCCTCGTTGAGCCGCCCGACGCCTTGCGCGACGCCTCCGACCCGGCCCCGAGCCGGCGACGACCAGCCCTGTGCCCGGCGGCGGGACCGCGCCGGGGCGCCGGGGCAGACCCGTCACACACGGAGCAAGCCATGGTGCGCGAGGCGTTGAGAGGCGTCCTGCACTTCCTCAAGGAGGAGGAGGGGCCGACGGCCGTCGAGTACGCGGTCATGCTCGCCCTGATCGTTGTGGTGTGCATCGCCGCCATCACCAGCATCGGGACGGCGACGAACGGCGTTTACAACAACGGCATTTTGAAGTCCGGGCTGAACGGCTCGTGACGACACGTGACACGGCGGGTGCAGCGCGGCGGCCGACCCCTGTCGGGCGGACCGCTTGAGGGAGTCGGATTCGTTCATTCATCGTTCATTTCCAAGGAGTGTTCCAATGCGTGGCATGACCAAGTCGCTGGTGAAGTTCCTGAAGCGTGAAGACGGCCCGACCGCGGTCGAGTACGCCGTGATGCTGGCCCTCATCGTCGTGGTGTGCATCGCCGCCATCACCGCGATCGGCAGCTCGTCCAACACGACCTTCTCCCGCGTCGGCTCCGCCGTCGGCGGCAGCTGATTTCTTTAGCCGGGGTCTGTGACCCCGGTTCGGGTCCGGCCGGGGTCACAGACCCCGGCTACAGGTGACGCGAAACATTTTCAGGCCGAGCCGGATTTCCGGCCCGGCCTGTTTGCATTTGAGGGCCGGCCGTCCTAGCTTTCGGCGACACCCGTCTCACCCCCTCACCGAGACACCCAAGGAATCCCGCGTCATGGCGAACGAAGCCCTCACCGCCCCGAACCCCTTCGCCGCGGCCGCCCCGCCGGCGAGCGACGACCTCGGCATCGACCGGGCGTTCGTCGTCAGCATGGCCCGCATCCCGCTCCTGGCGGTGGTCTGGGTCGCGCTGGCCGCCGCCGCCCATTACCTGTGGGCCGCCGCCGGCATCACGGCGATCAGCGGCACGGAAGTCGGCAACCTCGGGCCGGTCCTCGTCTTGGCGTTCGGCATGGTGCTGGCCGCCGTCATCGACGGCTGGGCGTTCAAGGTCCCGAACTGGCTCACCCTCGCCCTCGTGATGAGCGGCTGGTACGTCGGCCTGCTGCACGAGTTCGGCGTGAACGTGGTGCCGGGGTACAGCGCGGAGCTGTCCGGCGGCCTCGGCTCGGCCCTCGGCGGCACCGCCCTCGGCTTCGCCCTGCTGTTCCCGATGCTCTTCATCCAGGGGATGGGGCAGGGGGACGTGAAGATGCAGATGGGCTTCGGCTCATGGGTCGGGGCGCTGTTCGGGATCGGCGTCGGGGCCAGCGTGATCCTCTGGGCGTTCTGCATCGGGGCGATCATCGGCGGCGTGTTCGGGCTGGTGATGATGCTCGCCCGCCGGCAGTTCGGCAAGAACAAGGAGAACTTCCAGGCCATCCTCGGCGACCTGCACACGCTCGTGACCGTCGGCCCCGGCCAGGCGGCCGACCGGGCCAACGCCCGCCGGGCGAGCTGGGTGCGGCTGCCCTACGGGGTGCCGCTGTGCGTCGGGTTCCTCGGCTACCTCTGGTACCGGCTGATCCTGACCGCCTGAGCCGGTCGCACCGATTCTGACGCCACCCCGCGCCCCCGCCAGATTCGGCGGGGGCGGTTCTTTTGGCAAGCTGCGAAAGTTCCGAAGGATCGACACGACCGGAAAGGTTGAAGGAACCGGTACGGCCGGGTCGAAAGATACGGGTGTGTAAACCCCGCTGCCGCGCGGCAACGGGTCTGAGGCCGGAAAAAACTTTCCGCCCCGCAGGTTCCTTGCGAAAGGAGAAGTTCGTTCTAGGTTTCGGCATCGACCCTTGCCCCACCCCGCGGACGCCGCGGCGGGCCGCCCGGGCCGCGAAACCAAGCCAACGACTCCTTGAGGGACCCGCGATGAAGCAGAAGAACATGATCCTGGTGGGGGTGGCGGTGGTCTGCGGCCTGATCGCCGCGTTCCTCACCTCCCAGATGAGCGCCCGCTCCAAGAGCAAGGCGGTCGAGACCGTGAAGGTGCCGCAGGCGGTCAAGGACCTGCCGATCGGCACCAAGCTGAAGGGCGAGGAGATCAACGAGTACGTGAAATTCGTGGAAGTGCCCAAGGAGTCCGCCCCGCAACTGTTCGTCGAGGAGATCGAGCAGTTGAAGAACAAGCGGGTGACGCGGACGATGCGGGCGAACGACGTGTTCAACCCGCAGGACGTGACGAGCAACAACGCCCTGAACCCGCCCGAGGGGTACAGCGTGATGACCATCCGCACGACCCTTGAGGAGGGCGTCGCCGGGTTCGTGCTGCCGGGCACCCGGGTGGACGTGTTGGCGTCCGTGCAGTTGAAGAAGTCGCAGCGGTACGTCGTGTTCCCGCTGTTCACCGACATGCTGGTACTGGCCGTGGACTCGAACGCGTCGGCCCCGGAGAAGGGGGGGATCAACGTCCCGACCATGAGCATGGTGTCGTTCGCGGTGGACGCCCGGACCTCGCTGATGCTCCAGGCGGCGATGACCCGGGGCGCGCAGCTGCGGCTGACCCTCCGCCACTCGGACAAGCCGGTGGATTACAAGGACCAGAAGCTCGACGACGAGACGATCTGGGACATCCTGACCGACCGGATCGAGGAGAAGGAAGAGGCCAAGAAGGCTCAAGCCAAGAAGGAACAGGAGCAACCGAAGGCCGAGCTGGTGAAGGTCGCCGTGCCGACCGCGGACCTGACCGCCGGCACCCCGATCACCGACGAGCTGCTGGCCAAGGGCTTCCACGAGGTCGAGTACCCGAAGGCGCTGGTGCCGGAGAACGCGGCCCGCGACCTCGCCGACCACGCCAAGAAGGGGCACTACCTGCTGAAGGACGTGGCGGCCAACTCCTTCGTGCCCAAGACCTACCTCGGCGACAAGCCGGAGCCGAAGGAGACCAAGCCGGACGTGGTGGAGAAGCCGGAGCCGCTGACCCCGGCCCCGAAGAAGGAGTACGTGGACATGACCGTGGAGTCGGTGCGCGGGACGATCCGCCACCGCTACGAGAAGCTCCCGGACGGCGGCTACAAGTACGTCGGCGTCACCGGCGGCGGTGACGACGGCGAGGAGAAGAAGCCGGCCCCGAAGAAGACTCACGCCCCCGGCGCGACCCGCCGGGGTGCACGGATGCAAGACCCGACTCCGCTCCGGGCGACCGGGGCGGTTCACACACGGCGGATGACTGTCACCCGCCATCGCGAGGGAGAGGTGAACGGATGCACCTGACAACGATCGCCCGCCGCCGGCTGTTGGCGTGCCTGGCCAGTGTTGCCGGAATCGTGGCGGCCGACCGCGTGGCCGCCCAGCAGCCCGCCCCGCCCGCCGCGGCGGGGGGCACGGTGGCCAAGGTGGACCCGAAGACGCAGGCGGTGCTGGTGCCGCTCGGCGGCTACGCCCGGTTCGACCCGGCCACCGGCAAGCGGATCAAGAACATCGAGGTCGGCAACGCGGACGTGCTGGCCGTGAAGCCGGTGGACCGGGACCCGCGGAAGGTGGACCTGGTCGGCACCCTCGGCGGGGCCAGCACCCTGACCCTGACGTACGAGGACGACACCAAGGGGACGTACTCGGTGATCGTGCAGCCGGACTACGAGCAACTGCGGTTCGTCATCCGGCAGGCGGTGCCGACCGCGACCGTGGACATCATCCCGGGCGTCGGGAACGTGATCATCCTGAGCGGCTCGGTCAGCCAGCCGGGCGACGCGGACACCATCATCCGGATCGCGAGCAGTGCCGTGGGTGGCAGCCCGTCGAACGTGATCAACGCCTTGCAGGTCGGCGGCAGCCAGCACGTCATGATCGACGTGACGGTCGCCCAGGTGGACCGGACCGAGCTGAGGGAGCGGGGCTTCGCCTTCAGCGTGCAGGGGAACACCGTCACCTTCTCGAGCATCCTCGGCGGGCTGGCCACGGTCACGGCCGCGGCGGCCGGCGGGGGCGGGGCCGCCGCGACCGCGACGTTCACGCCGGGGGCGAACGCGAACATCGTGGCCGGGATCGTCCCGGCGAACGTGAACGGCGCCCTGCGGGCGCTCAAGACGGAGGGGCTGGCGAAGTTCCTGTCCGAGCCGAAGATCGTCACGCAAACGGGCCGCCCGGCGTTCTTCCGGGCCGGCGGACAGCAGGCGACGCTCTCGGCCGGGTCGGGCATCCAGGGCCCCGGCGTCGTGCTCACCCCGGTGGGGACCGAGCTGGAGGTGCTGCCGATCGTCTACGGCGACGGCCGCATCTACCTCGAGGTCAACCCGCGGGTGTCGTCGGTGAACAACGGCCGCGGCATCACCACCGCGTTCGGGTTCACCCCCGGGTTCAACGAGCAGCAGGTGCGGGCGGCCGTCATGCTCCAGTCCGGGCAGACGTTCGCCATCGGCGGGCTGCTGGAGACGACGGTGAACGCCACCACCCAGAAGGTGCCGTACCTCGGCGAGCTGCCGCTGGTCGGGCTGGCGTTCAGCAACGTCAGCCACCAGGAGACGGAGAGCGAGCTGGTCATCCTCGTCACCCCGCGGCTGGTGGAGCCGATGGACTGCAACCAGGTGCCGCGGCGGGTGCCCGGCAAGGAGACCCGCAGCCCGGACGACTTCGAGCTGTTCGTCGAGTCGCTGATCGAGGCCCCGCGGGGGCAGCGGAAGCCGTGGTGCAACGGGTACGTGCCGGCCTACAAGAGCGACCCGCGGGGGGCGTACCCGTGCTACGACAACGTGTCGGGCGCGTGCAACCCGCCGCGGTGCGTCAAGGCCCCGGTTGCCGGCCCGGCGTGCAACGCCCCGACCCCGGCGGTCGTGCCGACGGTGGCCCCGGTGGCGGTGCCCCAGACCCTGCCGGCGGCCAAGCCGGCGGGCCAGGAAGTGGCCAAGCCGGCCTCCGGCGAGCCGGTCCCGGTGAAGCCGACCGTCCTCACGGCCTCGTCGGTGACGACGGTGCCGGTGACACCGGCCACGACGGCCTCGACGACGAACGCAACGACCGGGCACTACGGGGCGCACCCGATCGCCGCCCCGGTGGTGCCGCTGGTGCCGCTGCCCTCGATCGGCACCGCCCCCTGACGGGCGGCGAGCAACGCAACGCGGCAGGACGCCGGCCGGGGGCACGCACCACGCGAGCCCCCGGCCCTCGCCACGAACGGCGACCGACGGATCGACACCCCCTGAGCCACCACGACCCCGGTACCCGGCCATGCAACGCGTCGCGATCGTAGACCCGTCCGAGTCGAGCCGCGAGTCCCTGCGGACGCTCCTCCTGGGCGTCGACTTCGTCTGGCTCGAGGCCGAGTGCGCCAGGTACGAGTACTTCTTCGACGTGATCGCCCAGTCGATGCCCGACCTGGCGATCGTCGCCCTCGACGCGGACAAGGCGAAGGCCCTCCAGATGATCGGGCAGCTCGCCGTCGAACACCCGCGGCTGCCGATCCTCACCATCAGCCACGACCACCAGGCGCTCCTGCAATCCCTGCAACGGGGGGCCAAGTACTTCCTCACCCACCCGGTCGGGCTGGAGGACATGCTGGCCGCCCTGCGGCGGGCGCTCGGCGAGGCCGGGTCCTCGTCGGACGTGACGTACCACAGCGGCGGCCTCAGCCGGGCGCAGGCGCCGTCGCAGATGGTCGCCGTCCTCGGCTCCCGCGGCGGCGTGGGCACCACCAGCATCGCCGTCAACCTCGCCGCCACCCTCGCCAGCGACCCGAACAACGGCGTCGCGCTGGTGGACCTCGACTTGGCCCTCGGCGACGCCGACATCGCCCTCGAGGTGAAGGGGATCGACAACATCTCGATCGCCGACCTGGCCCGGAACATCGAGCGGCTGGACATGAACTTCCTCCGCCGGGCGATGGTCCGCCACCCCGGCACCGGGCTGGCCATCCTGCGGCACCCGCTGGAGATCCAGGAGTGCGGGGTGCTCCACGAGGGGCACGTCGAGCGCGTCCTCAACCTGCTCAAGATCAGCTACAGCCACCTCGTCCTCGACCTCGGCAAGGCCATGCTGCCGACCGACATGATGGCCCTGCGGATGGCGGACGTGATCCTGCTGACCGCGCAACTCGAACTGAGCAGCCTGCGGAATGTCGTCCGGCTGTCCCACATGCTCGGCACCGAGGAGGGGCTGGCCGAGAAGGTCAAGGTGGTGATCAACCGGGTCGGGTCGGAGGCGGTCGAGGAGGGGATCAGCCTGAAGAAGGCGGAGGAGGTGATCGGCAAGCCGGTGTACTGGCAGGTGCCGAGCGACCCGAAGGCGATGATCGCCGCCCGGGTGGCCGGGGAGCCGCTCGTCACCCACGCCCCGAAGAGCCGGGTCCAGCAATCGATCGGCGGCCTCGCCCTCGACCTCTGTGGCGGCCGGCCGGCCCAGACGCCCGAGCCGAAGGCCAAGACGGGTTGGAGTATTTTCGGCCGCAGCAAGTAACACCGCCACCGCAGACCGCACCGCGAACCAGCACCCGAGGGTAATCGGCCATGTCCCGGCTCCAACAAGGGATCTCGAAGCTCAACAGCCTGAGCAATCAGGGGAACAGCGGCACGCTGTCCAAGCTGTCCAGCCCGTCGTTCGGCGCCGCCGGGGGCGGCAACAAGAACTTCGAGGAGTTGAAGCGGCAGATCCACTCGAAGCTGGTCGAGCGGCTCGACCTCAGCCGGGTCAAGGACCTCGCCTCGGACGCCATGCGGCGGGACATCCGCCGCGCCATCGAGCACCTGTGCGACACCGAGAACCCGCTCCTCAACCGGATCGAGCGGGAGAAGCTGATCGAGGAGATCCTCGACGAGACGCTCGGGTTCGGCCCCCTCGAGCCGCTGCTCAAGGACCCGACCGTGAGCGAAATCATGGTCAACGGGCCGAAGAAGATCTACGTCGAGCGCCGCGGCAAGATCGAGAAGAGCGAGGTCGTGTTCCGCGACAACGACCACCTGCTCCAGATCATCGACCGGATCGTGTCCAAGGTCGGCCGGCGGGTGGACGAGACCAGCCCGCTCTGCGACGCCCGCCTGCCGGACGGCAGCCGGGTCAACGCCGTCATCCCGCCGATCGCCCTCGACGGGGCCAGCCTCAGCATCCGGCGGTTCGGGGCGCAGCCGCTCAAGCTCGAGGACCTGTTGAACTACAAGGCGTTCACCCCCGAGATGGCGATGCTCCTGGAGGGGGTCATCAAGGCCCGGCTGAACGTGATCATCTCGGGCGGCACCGGCTCCGGGAAGACGACGCTGCTGAACACCCTCAGCGCGTTCATCCCCGGCGACGAGCGGCTCGTGACGATCGAGGACGCGGCCGAACTGCAACTGCAACAGGACCACATCGTCCGGCTCGAAACGCGGCCGCCGAACATCGAAGGCAAGGGGGCGGTGAGCACGCGGGAGCTGGTGAAGAACGCCCTGCGGATGCGGCCCGACCGGATCATCGTCGGCGAGTGCCGGGGGGCCGAGTCGCTCGACATGCTCCAGGCCATGAACACCGGCCACGCCGGATCCATGACCACATTGCACGCCAACACTCCGCGGGATGGCCTCGCCCGGTTGGAAACCATGATCATGATGGCCGGCACCGAGCTGCCCATCAAGGCCATGCGGCAGCAGATCTGCTCGGCCGTGGACCTCATCATCCAGGTGAACCGCCTCCAGGGCGGCCCGCGGAAGATGGTCAGCATCACCGAGGTGATGAGCATGGAGCAGGACATCATCATCATGCAGGAGATCTTCCGGTTCCGGCAACTCGGGGTCGACCAGAACGGCCGGGCGTTCGGCCAGTTCGAGGCCACCGGCGTCCGCCCCAGCTTCGTCCCCCGGCTGGAACAGAAGGGGATCAAGCTGCCCAGCAACATGTTCACCGAGCGGGTGCTGTCCCGCGACTGACCGGCGCGGCGGGGGCGGTCCCCGCCGGGCAACGAACCGACACGACGAACGGCCGAAGGCGACCACCCCCACGAGTCTTGCACTATGAGCCCCATGATCCTCTCGCTGGCCATCGGCGCCCTCGTCGTCGGCATGGTGCTGGCCATCGTCTTCGCCCTGAGCGGCCGGAAGGACGGCCGCGCCGCCGACCGGCTCGACGTGCTCGTCGGCCGCAAGGAGCGGAACGACTCGGCCGCCGACATGCTGCTCAAGCAGGCGCTCGAGGAGGTGGACAAGAAGACGCTGATGGACCGGCTGACGCCGAAGATGTTCAACCTGACGGAGTGGATCGAGCAGGCGGACGCCAACGTCAAGCCGAGCGCCCTGTTCGGCATCGGCATGGTCGGGGCGTTCGTCTCCGCGGTGACGACGGCGTGGATGGTGAACATCTACGTCGCCCCGGTGGTCGGCCTGCTGTGCTTCACCGGCCCGTTCCTGTGGCTGTTCATCAAGCGGAAGCGGCGGCTGAACGCGTTCGCCCAGCAGCTCCCGGAGGCGATGGAGCTGGTGGCCCGGGCCCTGCGGGCCGGGCACTCGCTGGCGGCCGGGCTGCACGTCGTCTCCGAGGAAAGCCCGGCCCCGATCTCCAAGGAGTTCGGCCGGGTGTACGAGGAGCAGAACCTCGGCATCACGATGGAGGAGTCGCTGAAGAACCTGTGCCGGCGTGTTCCGAACCTCGACCTGAAGTTCTTCGTCACCAGCGTGGCGATCCAGCGGCAGACCGGGGGCGACCTGGCCGAGATCCTCGACCGCATCGGGTACGTGATCCGGGAGCGGATCAAGATCCTCGGGCAGGTGAAGGCGCTGACGGCCGAAGGGCGGCTGTCCGGGATCGTGCTGATCGCCCTGCCGATCGGCCTGTTCCTGATGATGCTGTGGATGAAGCCGGACTACATCTCGATGCTGTGGAAGGACCCGGTGGGCATCCAGATGAGCGTCGGGGCGATCGTGCTCATGCTGATCGGTGCCTACTCGATCAAGAAGATTATCGACATCAAAGTTTAAGGAGTTTTCAGGGTTCAGTTTTCAGGGTTCAGCAAAGACACAATTGATGAACGGACGTGACTGACCCCTGACCCCTGACCCCTGACCCCTGACCCCTGACCCCTGACCCCTGACCCCTGACCCCTGACCCCTGACCCCTGACCCGTTGACCGCACCCTGGAGTCTCCCCGTGGCCCCGCTCGCATTCGTCTCCGCCGAGACCCTGGCGCCGATCTTCGTGTTCGTGGCCATCCTGACCGGCACGTTCTGGCTGCTGTCCCAGCTCTCGAAGCGGAACAGCCTGGCCGAGGACCGGCTGGAGCGGATCGGCCGGCCGAAGTCGCTGGTGGACCTCGACCTGTCGGGCGCGGAGTCGAAGGAGCGGTTCACCGGGCTGAAGGAGGCGTTCTCCAACCTCGGGGCGTCGATGCAGCCCCAGTCGGACCTGGAGAAGAACAGCCTGCGGGTGAAGCTGGCGAACGCCGGGTTCCGCAGCGAGAGCGCCCCGTCCGTGTACCAGGGGCTGCGGCTGGCGTGCCTCATCGGGCTGACGCTGCCGGCGGCCATCGCCTGCCTCGCCGTGTACGGGTTCACGCTGGCGGCCCTGTGGAAGATCGGGGCGGCCGGGTGCGTCGGGTTCTACCTGCCCCAGATCGCCCTGATGCTGCTGGTGAACGACCGCAAGCAGCAGATCTTCCTCACGCTGCCGGACGCCCTCGACCTGCTGGTGGTGTGCGTCGAGTCCGGCCTCGGGCTGGACGCCGCCCTGCGGAAGGTGACGGAGGAGATGAAGGACCACGCCAAGACGATCTGCGAGGAACTCCAACTGGCGAACATGCAGCTTCAAATGGGGCGCCCTAGGCGGGAGGTGCTGCACGACCTCGGCGTGAGAACCGGCGTGGACGACGTAAAATCCTTGGCCGCGATCCTCATTCAAGCCGATAGATTCGGTGCGAGCATCGCGCACGCCCTGCGGGTGCAGTCCGATGCCATGCGGACGAAGCGGCGGCAGATCGCCGAGGAGAAGGCGGCCAAGACGGCGGTGAAGCTGATCTTCCCGCTCGTGCTGTTCATCTTCCCGGCCATCTTCGTGGTGCTGGTCGGCCCGGCGGCCATCCTCATCATGAAGAACATGCTGACGAAGATGACGTAACCCCCGCGGGCCCCCCCGCTTCACTCAAGGAGGAGTGACGATGTCCCGAACCCCCCGCGCGGCCGCCCTGCTGGCCGCCGCGCTCGCCCTCCCGGCCGCCGTCGGGTGCGCCAACGGCCCGGGCGTCCAGGCCCGCACCGGCAACTTCTACGACCCGTGCTGGCCCGAGCGGTACAGCCAGCAGGCCCGCGAGGCCGTGCTCAACCCGTTCGACACCCAGGTGAACAACGCCCGCATCATCGACCAGACGGTGTGGAACTACCACTTCGAGCCGGGCACCGCGGTGCTCAACGGCAACGGCCGCCAGAAGCTCGACTACGTCGCCCGCCGGCTGCCCGTGCCGGACGCCGACGTCTACTTCCAGACCGCCCGCGACCTCGCCTACGACCCGGCCGCCCCGGAGAAGCTGGTGGTCGCCCGCACCGCGCTCGACGCCAAGCGGGCCGACGCCATCCTCGCCTACCTCGCCGCCCAGCCGAACGGCGCGACCGCGAAGTACAGCGTCCAGGGGATCGACGCGTTCGACCCCGGCGTGAACTCGGCCGGCCCGGCCCAGTCCGTCCGCGGCCTGCCGCTCCAATACCGCAGCACACTCAGCGGCGCGGTCGGCCAGCCCCTGAACGGGGCCGGCGGCAACCTCGGCTTCGGCGCCCCGGCGGCACAGACGACGAACCCGACCAACCCGCCGGCCCGGTAACGGCCCGCGGCGGATCGCACGACGCCGGCGGCGGGGTGGGGCA
>JADMIO011280065.1_pt1 | contig 28754 bp, 35 predicted proteins | sample 8958161 | NCBI WGS metagenome assembly JADMIO01 (sample SAMN16585339, study PRJNA669376) | soil metagenome | isolation source: Crop rotation soil | place: USA: Cullars Rotation, Alabama | collected 2011 | reverse complement strand
ACAACTTGTCCACGTGGAATTCTAAGCTTAGGATCCCAATGTGCTGGAAAGTGAAACTCCGCTCCAGCGGGATGATCTGCGTGACGGCCTGGCTTTTCGCATCGAGCAGCGCCAGCGCCGGATTCAATCCCGAGCACACAGCCGCGAGTGTCTTATGGTCGGGCGAAAGGATCATTTTCAGCGGCAGATCGCTGACGCGCGCGTGTCTTCCGGCAGGACTTAATCCCCAGCCGTTGAAGAGCCGTGTGGTGGGCGCAGGGGTCGGAGAATCGGCGCTTGCGAACGGAACGACGCAGTAGAGCGCAATCAGAATGAGGCGACGGATCATCGAGGGATTCTAACCAGCGGCGCGCGAAAACGCATTACTGCGTGACTCGGCTTATCACCGATAATAGCGGATCTGACTCCGCATTTGAGGCGAGCTACTTGCCTCAAGGTAGGTGGCTCAGTTTGCACGGCTGCGAGCCGCGAAGTTTCGGAGTTCGTCGGGCTTTGGAGAACTGGGCTATATGTCTAGCCCACGTTTGGATTGAAGTCGCGCCACGGAAGATAAAGGTCCCGCCGTTGTTGGCAACATACCTGTTCGTGCCTGGGTAGGGCTTTGGCGAGTTTCGAGCGGCTCTCAGAGCAAGGACTCAACGGCACGACGACTGTGTGCGTCCAATTGATCGAGCCGGGGCATCTCATAAATATTGCCATCGGCGTCGCGGATGCTGAACCGGCCATCCGGTAGAAACCGGATGTCTTCGCGTTCTTGCACGCGGAATTCGATGCGCCCGCGGTCGGTCTGCACTTGCCACTGCTGATATCCGAATCGGACATCGACCTCGACGATTCGCGTGATGCGGGGAATGAAGCTGTTGGTTTCGAGCCAGCGCTCGATGCGAGCGCGCAGGTCCGCCCCTAATCCGGCAATGTCGTCGATCAGGAGCAGTTCCTTGCCCTCGCTGCTGCGGATGCTGATATGCCGGCCTGGCTGGCTCCAGGGAAACGCGCGGCGGATGCGCACGTCGGCGGCATCGTCCTGCCCCGTGCGGCGAAGCGTCAGGCGATGCAGTTCATCTTCAATTAACTCAAATGGCGGCGGTAAAGGCGAGGCTTTACCGGGTGATTCCTGTTGCGCGGTCACGTGAGCCTCGTTTTTTCCAGAGCATACACATGATATGCCACGGCACTGGGCGTGCCGCCGGCGTGTTTGATCATGGTGTTGATCTGCCCGCGATGATAACTCCCATGGTCGATCACGTGAAGCATCAAGTCGCCCAGCGGCACGTTGTAAATTTCGCCGCGCGTGTTTTTGTATTGAACGATGCGCGCCAGGCCCTTTTGCGATTGGAGCCCCAGGAAATCGAGCATCGCCGCATGCACGAGCGGCCACCGCTGCTCCAGAGAGTCGCGCGTGGGAAAATCCTCATGATTCTCCAGGCGTGTGGGAGATTCTCCGCGCCAGCGCGACAGCCAGATCCATTGCGCCGCCATGCAGTGTACGAGCAGCTTGTGAATCGAGCCGATGCTGATGCGCTGCTCGCGGTAATAACCCTCATCGGGCACGGTTCGCGCCGCGCGAATCATCGCGCTGTCCGCCCAGCGCACGTACTCAAACATGTTGTGCAGGTGGTCCTTGGTTGCAGTCATTTGAATGACGGGAGCAAGCGGCAAGCGGCAAGGAGTAAGAGCTTTCATTGTACTATTCTCTCGTCCCTCGCCCCTCGCCACTCGCCCCTTTTCCTCTTATACGTGTCTTTCATCCCCAGCATCTACAAATCCTGTTTCGACAGTTCCGGCGACCTATCACTGTGATAGCGCCATCCGCGCTGGCAGTTGTGTTCTTATCTGACACGTCGATGAGTGTAGCCCAAAAATCGCGGGCAGGACGGGCCGCGTCAACACTCCTTTGGCGGTCATAATCCCGCGGGTTCAATAATCCTGCTCCTATCATTCCGCCAGGCCGATCAGGCATCCGCAGCGAAGCGCCCCGGCGCGCCGCAGCGCCGCGGACTTGAGAGCGCCGGCAACCCTTGCGGCCTGTGCCGGCGACAATGTCTCCTGCACTCCAACCGATTCAAGGTGCGCATCCACGCGCGCACTGCCCGCGTCATCTGCAATGACGACCAGGCGGAAGCAGAGGTGTCCCGCCACGTCGCCATTACGAGCAAATGCCACGAGCAGCACCTGCCGCGCCGACAGCCAGCCGTCGGCGTCAATATTCAGCGATTCAAGTTGTCCTAACGACGCGATCGCGTTCAGAACTGCCGGCCAGCGCGCATGCCAGTTGTCCACCGGCTCGACGCAAGCCTTATTCTTATTGTTCGTTTTCGCACGGCGAAGGTTCTGGTTACACATGACAAAAATCTCCGAAATGGCACAGCCCCGAATCACAGAACGGCTAACTCGCGCGATACCTTCGATATTTCCCGCGTAATTGCTAAACCAGTTTTCCAGGGGCGAAACCGGGGATGATGAATGTGAGGGATATGACGTTGGATCCGGCGGTTACCGAACTCCTGTCAGCGCCGCCATCTCCACTTGTGTTTTATGGAGTTTTGCAAACACGCCATCGGGTTTGTCCACGAGCTCATTATGCAAGCCCTGTTCGACGATCTTGCCTTTCTCCAGCACGATCAATCGATCGGCAGCTTGAAGCGTGCTCAGGCGATGCGCAATTGCGAAAGTGGTCCGGCCCTCAACCAGCCGATCCAAAGCCTGCTGAATCTGCTTTTCGGTCTCGGTATCGACCGACGATGTGGCTTCATCCAGGATCAGCAAGCGTGGATTGTGAAGGATCGCGCGGGCGATGCTGATTCGCTGGCGCTCGCCTCCGGAAAGACTTTGGCCGCGCTCGCCGACCATGGTGTCGTAGCCGTCCGGGAATCCGACGATGAAATCGTGCGCGTTGGCCGCTCGCGCGGCGCGAATGACGTCGGCCGAACTCGCTTCTGGATTTCCGTAACGAATGTTGTCCGAGATCGTGCCGTGGAAGAGATACGGCTCCTGAAGCACCATTCCGATCTGCCGCCGCAACCATTTCACGTCGTAATCGCGAATGTCCACATCGTCGATCAGAATCTGCCCGTCAGTCACGTCGTAGAACCGGCACAGCATATTAACGAACGTACTCTTGCCCGCGCCGGAAGGTCCGCACAGGCCGATCATCTGGCCGGGCTCGACGATCAGCGAGATTTCTCTGAGCGCCGGCTGCGCTCCTTCGTAGCTGAAGCTGACGTTACGGAATTCTACTTTGCCCTCGAGGCGCTCCTTAATGACCGCGCCCTGCCGCGAGTAAATCTCCGGCGGCGTGTCCAGCACCTCGAAAATCCGCTGCGCGCTTGTCGCCGCGCGCGTCACCATTCGGTTGCTGTTGGCCAGCTCCATGATCGGCTGATAGAACTGCCAGAGGAATCCGCCGAAGCTCACCAGCGTGCCGAACGTGATGCGCGGATCGAGATTGCGGATCACCATGTATCCGCCGACGACCCAGATCAGCATGCTGCCGAAGCGCATCATGCCGCTGACCATTGGCGAAAGCGTCGTCCACACGATGTGAATCTGCCGTTCTTTCTCGGTGTATTCATCCGATCTTCGATCGAAGCGCGCAACCTCTTTGCCCTCGTTGGCGAAGGCCTTGACAACACGCACGCCCGGCAGCGCGTCGCCGACGACGGCCGTCAGACGGCTCCAGTAAGTCCAGAGCTTGCCAAACATCGCCTGCATCTTCATGCCGCGCTTGTAGGTCAGCACCGCCAGCGGCGGCAGCGGAAGCAGCGCCACGATCGCCAGCTTCCAGCTGAACCAGAACATCACCGACGCATAGCACACGATCATCGCCACATCGCGCACCAGATCGACCGAGCCAAAGACGATGAAGTCCCACAAACGATCGGTGTCGTTGGTCACGCGCGTGATCAGCGAGCCGGTGCGGCGCTTGCTGAAGAATCGCAGCGAAAGATCGTGCAGATGCTTGTAGACCATATGCCGCAGATCGGCCGTGATCTGCGTGCCGACCATCGCGAGGATGCGCAGGCGCGTGCCGCCGAGGATTTCGGTGACGATGATCGCGACGAAGAACGCGATTGCCCAGACCGCAAGCCGATGCAGGCGCACGTCCGTGCTGATCGCTTCTTCGACCATCTTTCCGGTCTTGGGATCCATCACGACCGGAACGATCGCCCGATCAATGAGAAATTTCTGAAGCGCGGTCGGCGCCGCGCCCAGGCCGGCCGTTAGCACGGTCAGAATCAGCGACAACCGGATGCGACCTCGATACGGCTTGGCGACGTCGAGCAATCGCCAGAGAATCTTTCGCTTATGCAGACAGCGCGGGCAGGCGCCTTCGGCATAGCTGGGGATCACCTCACCGCACTTGGGGCAGTGCTCGGATTTTTCCTCGCGGCGCTCGACGACTTCGAGCCATTCCGGCGGCAGCTCGGCCTCGCCTTCCTTTCGCGGGCGGCGGCGGTCGATCTTCCGCTGAAGCCGCGTCATGTCGCGCCGCTGCCGGCGCGAATAACGCATCTCGGCGGCGAGCTTGCCGTCTGAAATAATCTGCAGCCGATCAACGCCCAGACCTTCGATGATCTTCGCTTCACCAACTCGCGAAAGGTCGATCGCGCGCGGCCCTTCCCCGTCCAGCACGATCAAATTCTTCTCGGTCAAAACTGCGAACTGCTGGTGATACTTGTTCTGTGGATCCAGATCGAACTCGGCCCATGCGAGGATCGTCTGACCATCTAACTGCCCATTGGCTCGCGCGCGCAGCGCCTGCGGCAAGTGCTGCTGGGCATCCTTGCCGTTCGTTTCGATCGCTGGTTCAGTTCCGTTCATGCTGCACCAAACAAAAAACCACGCGGCTTAAAGCGGCCGCGTGGTGATTCTTGCGAACATGAGAAGCGCTAACCTAACGTCTCGCCTCCCGCCCACGCGGCTTTACAGCGGCCACAAAACCAATCGTCGGCTTGCGTGCCTCGCTGCGAAGATAAATTGCCCTGTTGAGTACCATTCAGACGTTCTCCGAATTGAGCCGCACAGAATGACGTTGAGCCGCACATTTGTCAACCCCGCAATTCAGAATTATTGTTGAGCGCATGGCCGACGATCGAAAACTCGCGCTGGTCACCGGCGGCGCCGTGCGCGTCGGGCGGGCGATCGTCGAAAAGCTGTCGAAGTCTGGCTTCCTCGTCGCATTCACATATTGGAATAGTGAATCCCAAGCGAATGAAGTTGCGAAATTCACTGGCGGAGAGGCAATTCGCGCCGATCTCACGGAACCGGCCGGGGCCGTCGAGCAGATCGGTAAATCGCTGGATCGCCTCGACGTATTGGTCAACAATGCCTCAGATTTTCTTCACGCCAGGCTCGCCGATACGAAGATCGAGCAGATTCGCCGGCTGAATGCGATTCATCTCGAATCGCCGCTGCTGCTCTGTCAGAGATTCGAATCGAAGCTTCGCGCGTCGCGTGGACACGTCGTCAACATGATCGATCTGCTGGTCGAGCGCCCCTGGCCCGAATATCTCGCCTATTGCGCAAGCAAAGCCGCGCTCGCGAGCCTCACGCTGGGGCTGGCGCGCGAGCTGGCGCCGGAGGTGACGGTGAACGGCATCGCGCCCGGAGTTGTCGAGTGGCCAAAAGATACGCCCGATGCGGAGAAGGAAAAGTATCTTAAGCGCGTGCCGTTAGGTCGCGCCGGCACGCCGCAGGACGTTGCGAACCTCGTGCATTTTCTGTGCACCGACGGATCGTACATCACGGGGCAGATCATTCGATTGGATGGAGGACGCTCGATTACGTGACATGCAGAGCGAATTTTTCGTTTAAACGACATTCTAATATTCTTAAGAATGTGAGAATATTTCCGAAGCGCCGTGAACATCACCGCCAACAAGCTCGTCGGCTACACGAAGAAGCGCTGTCCCTGCCCCTTGCCCCTTGCCCCTTGCCCCTTGCCCCTTGCCCCTTGCCCCTATTAGGCTGTTCGCATGTCCTGGGAAGCCTTTCGTCTCACGAGTAAATCGCCCTCGGAAGTTCTGCACGTGCTCGGTCCGCACGGCGTGGATGATCTGATCCGCAAGATGATGGACGAATGCTGGCGAAATTCGCCGGAAGAGGGGCGAACGTTTCAATCCGTGAAGAAGCTGGTTCAGGAAGTCTACGACCGCAACATGAAAGTCTGGTCCGCAATCAAGAAGCCCGCGCCGACCGCGTTTTTCGCAAATCTCCGTCCCAGTGCCGCCGACGGACATATGCGGCAGGCGCTTGTCCTTGCCTGGATGATGATGCCCCGCGCTGGTGGGCGGAACTTTTCCGATGTGAAGAAAATCGTCGCGAAGATTTTCGAGCGAAACCTCGCTGCGTGGGAGCAGGACAATCGCACGTTCAGCGCTCCGGCGCCACAGAAGAAAGCGAAGGCGCCAAAAGCTACGAAGAAGAAGCCAGCGAAGAAGAAGCGGAAATAGTCATGGCGTGGCCTGCTACGCGCATATATCCTTGCGCCAAGGACAATGCCACCTCCCTGGATGCAACCACTTCCCGGTGTTCTGGCCTTTATTGTGCTTGGCGCCGGCTGGTATTACCTGTTCTATTCGCCCGCGGCCAAGCGATTGTCGGGGATGGAGCAGCCCGCCGACAACGCCTTGCGTGTGCGCTTGCGGCGCGCGAATGGCATTGTGATGATGCTGCTTGCCGTCGCGTTCTTTGCTTCGTACTACACGGTGGACGAGCGCACGCCTGGGCACTGGGCCATTCTCGTGCTGATGTTGATCCCGATCCTGCTGTGCGCGATGATCATATTGGCGCTGATTGATGTTCGCCTCACGCGAAAGCTGCGGCGCGAACGAAGAAAGGACGCTCAATGAAAGGCGTCGGTTGGAGTTTTTCCGCCCTGCTGGTTCTGGCTTCACTCATCGGGTGCGACTCATCCGCATCGGCGCCATCCACCGCGCCGGCGGCGCTGCGCACAACCACGATGCAGATTGGCAGTCAGAATTTCACGCTCGAAGTGGCCGACACCGATTCGAACCGCGAGTTTGGCCTGATGAAGCGCGATTCGATGCCGGGGGATCATGGCATGATCTTCGTTTTCTCCAGCGATCAGCCGCGCGGGTTCTGGATGAAAAACACGCGCATTCCGCTGGACATCATTTTCGTTCGCTCTGATGGCACGGTGGTTTCGATTCACACCATGCGCGCATACGACCTCACTCCGACGAACAGCAAAGGGGCGGCACGATACGCGATCGAATTGAATGCCGGCGCCGCAACTCAGGCCGGCGTGAAGCCCGGCGACAAGCTGCACATCCCGGAAGATGCCCGGGACCCCGCGAACTGAACGCACGCCCATAAAGTCCGCATTCCACCCTGCCGACAAATTGATTGGAGGCCCGCGCGCGTGGCGCGCGACGGCCGCGCATCTCCAGGGATTATCGGAAGCGCGCGGGCGCGGCCCGATCATATGAGCTCGCTGACAACCCCAATGCGGCTGGTTCGCGACGACAATCTGCCTCCGCCGCAGATTACAACACCCGTCAACGAAGTCGAACGGCAGATCGAATCGCTTCAGAACGAGATTGCCTCGCTGCGCACCGAGGTGGATGCGCTTCGCCATCGCGATGCGAGCCTGCACCATCATCTCTCGAAGGTGGATGATGAAATGCGTCTGGCCGCGCGATTGCAGCATGACTTCTTGCCCAAGAGCCTGCCGCGGCTGGGAACGGTCAGCTTTCACACGATTTTCCGCCCGGCGGGTTACGTCAGCGGCGACTTATACGACGTGATGCGCCTGGACGAGACGCACGTCGGCTTCTACGTCGCCGACGCCGTCGGCCATGGCATGCCCGCGGCACTGCTCACGATGTTTCTCAAAATGGCGCTGGTGACCAAGGAGATCACTCCCGCGGGATATCGCCTGCTCACGCCCGGCGAGACGATGGCGCGACTGAACGATGCGCTTGTGGCGCAGAATCTCTCGCATGCTACTTTCGCCACAGCGATCTATGGCGTGCTCGACACGGCCACGCTTCAACTCCAGCTCTCGCGCGGCGGGCATCCGAATCCCGCGCTTATCAGCGCCGACGGCAATATTCGCGACGTTCCCGTCGATGGCAGCCTTCTGGGAATCTTCCCCGGCGAGCAATACGAAACGCGCACGGCGCAGATGCATCCGGGTGATCGGCTGCTCGTGTTCAGCGACGGCGTAGAAGTCGCATTTTCCGGCGATCAGAACATCGACGTCATGCGCTGGCGGCAGGAAGTCTACGACCGCCGCACGCTCCCTACCGAAGAATTGCTGGCTGGACTTGTCGAGCAAATGGATAAGGCTGCAGGCAGCATTCAGCCAAAAGACGATCTGACGATGATCGTCATCGACGCAAGAGCTGGATAAACCAATTTCCCGCCTGATTTTTGCAGTAGATCAACTCAGTCATCTCCGATTAGCGTCGCGCTTGTTGTTCAACAAGGAGACGCACATGCGTTCGATTTATCGCAACCGATTCGCGACCACGGCAATCATGAGTTCAATTCTGGCGCTGGCCGTTGCCGCCTTTTCAACCGTGCATGCATCGGCGCCGCAGGACACGTTGCGCGGAAGCAAGATGGAAGATGTTCGCCAGGCGATGGACCATTTGCAGAAGGCACAATCGTTGCTGTCAAAGGCTGATCACGACGAAAAGGGCTGGGATTATCAGGCCCTTAAAAAGACCGAAGAAGCGATCGATCTGTGCAAGAAGCAGCTGGGTATCAAGGACTGAATCCATCGCTCACAAATGCCTTTGCTTCCAGCGGCGCGAACGAAAGAACAAGCCTGCTCTTTTGCGCCCCCAGCGCTGCCTGCGCATGAATGTCTTTTAACTTCGTGTCCGCAAGTCCGACGATTTCGACTGTCGCCTTGACCGATGCGCGCTCGGTATTGACGGCGAGAATCAGCCAGCCTTTCTCGAGCTTTCGGGCGCGAACTTCTATTTTTACATCCGACGAGACAGCTTTTGGTTCCTGGCCATCGGCCATAAGCAGCGGCGCGATCTGCCTTAACTCAGCGTTGAGCTCGCCTATCGAATTCCACGTCTCCGGCGCCTTGGGCCAGTATGAGAAGTACAGAATGCCCTGAACGCGATGCACCAGCGCGATGTAGGTCATGCAGCGCACTTCTTCGGGAATTGGTTGCGCCCATTTTCCGCCGTCGGTGTCCGGCCCGCCAAAATCCTGGATGTAGGCCCAGTGAGGCCAATCGGGATTCCCGTGAACAGCGCGCGCTTGATCGATGTGTATGCCAACATTCTTCAGCGGCACGTCGCGATCCTTCGTAACGGGATAAACATCGGTCATCGTGAAATCGCAGGCGTCTTTGAATTGCGCCAGTGCGTCAAAGAGATAATGGCAAAGCCCGATCGGATGGCTCGGATCTTTCGCGCGCAGATGCGCATAAGCGTCCTTAACGTTCTGCGGCGCATGCCCGGATTCCGGCTCATCGACCAGATACCACGCCAGCACCGCCGGTGAGTCTTTGCCGGCTTTGACGAATTCATCGCTTGAGAACGGCACGCACATCAGCCCGTTGGCGTGGATATACTCGAGCTGATCCGCGCGAAACCCATTGCCGATGATCGTGTTGAAGTGCTTGGCCTTGATGTCTTTCATCACATCAGGCGTCAACTCGTAGAGATAGATTCCGATCGGAAAGAACGGCTTGCCGTCAGCTTGAATGAAGCCACACGCGTCGAATTTGGTTCCGGCGTTCGCGGCCGATACAGACAGCACGATCAGCAAAAACATCAAGCAACGCTTCATTCTTGTATCTTGGTCATGGTGTGGTGGCAATCCAATGCTGGCCGGCTGCTAAATCCTGCAGACACGTCAACTTCGGACGAAGATGCCCGCGTTTACAAGCCTATGTTCGCTGGCACATTCGCGGAAAATCCTTGTATCCGGGCCAGACTTTCATAGACTGCTATGCGCGGCGACGCGCTCGTGGGTTGATGAATCTGCCCGCCGCAATGCACCTCGCCTCTGGCTGGAAAGGACTGCCGTGAGCAAGCTCGCAAGCAAAGTCGTTTATACCAAGGTCGCTCCGCCGGCGCCAGTGGTCATCAAGCCGCCGACGCCCATCGCACCGACGCCGTCGATCAAACATCTTCCGAAGATGGTTCAGGTTGGCAATGTAATGGCGCCGGCCGCTCCGACGAATTTCACCGAGACCGACGTCGATCAATTCGTGATCACCGATCTTGCGGTGAAGCTGGCGAACACCGTGCCGCGCCTGACCAGCGACTGGGCGAGCAATGCGCTCAGGCTGCCGATTCCGCTGGTGGAAAAAATCGTCTGGCAGCTCAAGGACGATCAGCTCGTGGAGATTCTCGGCACGGCCGGGATCATGAGCTATCGCTATTCCACCAGCCAGCGCGGCCGCGATCACGCCAATCGTCTGTTGGAAATCTCCGGCTACGTTGGCCCGGCGCCAGTTTCGCTGGACTCCTATCGCGCGATGCTGGAATGGCAGTTCAGTCAGCAGACGCGCATCATGTATGAAAAGGTTCAGCAATCGATCAACTCTCTGGTGCTGAAGAAGGAAGCGGTAGATGTTGCGGCGCTGGCCGCGTCGTCCGGCCGCAGCCTGTTCCTTTTCGGCCCGCCCGGCAACGGCAAAACCACTCTCGGCCGACTGCTGCACCAGACACTCGAAGGCGATCTGTGGATTCCCCACTGCATCGCGATCGACAGCCACGTCATTCGCGTTTACGACGAGCAGGTTCACACGCGCGTCGACGGATTCGAAGATAACCAGCGCATCGATCAGCGCTGGGTTCGCATCAAGCGGCCGTTCATCGTCTCCGGCGGCGAAATGACCATCGACGAGCTTGACCTGGCCTACAGCGATTCGCTCCGCTTTTATGAAGCGCCGCCTCACGTCAAAGCCAACGGCGGAACGTTCCTCCTGGACGACTTCGGCCGGCAGCAGATCGATCCAACCGACCTGCTCAACCGCTGGATCATCCCGCTGGAATCGCAGATCGACCACCTGACGCTCAACACCGGGCAAAAGATTCAGATTCCGTTCCGGCTGCAACTGGTCGTGGCGACGAATCTCGCCGTCAGCGACGTGGCCGACCCGGCGTTCCTTCGCCGCATGGGGTATCGCTTGCACCTGGATCGGCCGGACGAAGCTCGCTACATCGAGATCTTCAATCGCTATGCAGCCTCGCTGGGCGCGATTGCTGAGCCCGATCTGATGAGAAGCGTGCTGAAGCGCTACAAGGACGAGGGCCGCGAGCTTCGCGCCAGCGAGCCGCGCGACCTGATCGAGCGTGTGAAGGACATCTGCCAGCTTCGTCGTGAGCCGTTCATGCTGAACGAGGAAAACATGCACATCGCGTGGACCGCCTATTTCGGCGACACCACGACGCGCGGCGGGGCGTGAGACCGTCCGACGCAGACAGATTCCGCGGGAAAGCTCGCTCCGTCATTTCGTCGGATGTAATGGTGAATCAGTCGCTCTCGCGCAACTCTGACACGGGCTTGCGCCCGGCAAAGCCGGTCTGAAGCTCGTGCCAATAGCCGATTCGGCCTTCGCCGAGCTTCCAACAGAGATAAATCTCGCGACCCTGATGGCGGCCGACGAAATCGACCAGGCCCGACTGATAATCCTTCAATTCGCAGCCGACTTCGCCAAGCTCATCGACCAGGCTTTGAAGGCGTTCGAGCTTATCTTCCAGCTCTTTTTCGGCCTTATTCTGCTCGCGCGAGGTCTTGAGGGTTTCCAGCCGAACTTGCAACGTGGTTGCGGCCGTGTGCGCTGCCACGATGTCTGCAACGATCCGGCTTACAAGCGGAAGCGCTTTATTGGCCTGTGCCAGCGTGAATCGGCGTTTGGATTTGGGCGGGGATGCGATCGGCGGGGTGAAAAACTGTGGAGCAGCCATAATAATGCCGCCTTTCTCGTGTGGCGATCTCACCGGCGTGCGATGCAATCGCCAGACGTAAAACCCTGAGGTCAGGGCTGGCCCTCGACCACCGAATCGGGCTGAATCGCGCACGGCTAATGCCCGGATCACCCGACGGCGCGATTATGCCAGCGCGGGCCGGGCAGTCAACTCGATTCCATCCTCATATCGGCAAATCGTGTGCCCGCTCCATAAGAGAGAGAAGCCCGTCCGACAATGCGGACTATTGACTGGCCGCCGATGTTGCGCTCCGACTTGCCGGCCGCGTTGTCGGTTTCAGCTGCGCGCGTTGAACATCCGGCCATTCCACCAGCAGGCGACAGGCGTTGTCCTGCAAGCCTTCGAACGGCGCGACGTTGCCGGGGATGTTGTTGTAGATAGTCGAAAAGCACAACCACTTGCCGCCGCGAGTAAGGACATAGCCACTTAAAGCGCGTACGCCATTGATGTACCCCGTCTTGGCAAAGACATGGCCGGCCAGATCGTCCATGCGCTTTCCGACGGTTCCGTCTTTGCCGGCAACCGAAAGGCTTTCTCTGAACGTCGTGCCATAGCGATGCTTGTTCATCGCCACAAGCAGATCGGTGATCAGCCGCGCCGTCACGCGGTTGCCGCGCGCCAGGCCCGAGCCGTCGATGATTACGTACTTCGAATCGTCTATTTTCTGCTTGTGCAGAAACTCGCGAATCGCCTGACCACCCGATTCCCACGAGCCTGGCTCGTCCTTGTCACGCTCCAGATTCCAGGCGCGCCCCTGCGCCTTGCACATCGCCTCGGCGAACAGATTCTGGCTGTTTTTGTTGATACGCCAGAGGATATCGCTCATCACCGTTTCGTGAACGGCGATGGTCTCATCGGCTGTCGGCATCGGCGAAGCGCACAGCGCATCTCCGGTGCGCTGCGTCTTGCCGTCGATCGTGATGCCGTGGGCTAACATGTTGACGCGCAGCGCATCGGCGAAGAACAGGCCGGGATCGGTCACCGGCTTGCTCTGAAGCTTCTTCTTCTCGTTGCAAGAACCGCCGAGCGTGTAGATGTTCGCGTCGGGCGCGCGATCGATATCGGCCGGTGGCTTGCCGGCGCCGGTTGTGCAGTTGTTAACCACCGTTGCCTGCGAAGTCGGCGGCGTCATCTCGTATTGCGCCGGCTGTCCATTGTTCGTTGGAAACACCGTGATATCGACGCAGTTGTCGTTGAACGCCAGACCGGTCACCGGCGCGGCATACCAATCGACGAGAAAACTCTTGCTCCAGGCCGGGTTCACCCACTGTCTGTCAAAGGTGGATTCGTAAAAATAAAGGTTGCCCTTGACGTGCGTGATGCCCTTTTTCTTGAGCGCTTCTGAGAATTCATCAAGCATTGCTGTGGTCGTACTATTGTATTTCGCCGCGATCTTATCGTCGCCACAACCGGGATCGCCGGTGCCCATCAGCCATAGATCATTGCCTGCCATCGCGAGGAACGTTTTGAACTTGTAATCAGGCCCGAACCGATCCAGCGCCGCCGCGCCGTTGGCTAGCTTGCCGTTGCTGGCCGGAATCATCGGCTCATCGGCGTGATAAGCATACAGCTCGCGGCCGTTCGACAGATCGACGACGCGCGCCGCGTAGATCGCGCCGCTGTCATCGAAACTGTGAAGCACGGGATCAAGATGCTTGGCCAGGTTCTCATCCGGCCCGCGCGTGGATTGACAAGCGGTCAAGCCGAGGCAAAGCAGGAGAGAAACAGCGTATTTCAGCGTCGCTCGATTCATCGAAATGATCCTCCGTCGAAAGCGCGCGGATTATAGAGTTGGACTGACGATTTCGCATGCACCTGTCATTCCCGCATGCTCTTTCCCAGATTCGCCAGCCGCAGCACTGCCGACGCGGCGCGGAATCGCGCGCGGTCATATTTGTCGGCCAGGTGCTGCTCGATCACGTCGAGCGAGGGATGAATGAGCGCGCGAAGACGATCGGCCGCATCATCGTAAAGCTCGCGTCGACGGCGCTCCAGTTCCTTTGTGAAATTCTCATCTTGTCGCCAGCGATGGAGCGTCCGCGGGTCAATTCCGATCGCGCTTGCAGTCGCGATAAAGGACTTGCCCGCGAGCATAAGTTCAATTGCCGCGCGCCGCCGTTCGTCACATGGATAACGGTCGGCTCTCAAATCCTCGCCGCCAACCGGACAATCCCGGACATTTTCAGACTCGGCCGCCTTGTCGATCACAGTAATGTCATTCATGGATTCTTCACCCTTCCGTAGCTGAAGTCGTAAGACTTCAGTGTTTGTTTGAGATGCTCTGAATTCTAACGAATTCCGCTAATTCTCCTTCGAATCTCCTCGAGATGAGAGAGGATTCCTCTTTTTGATTGTCGCCTGCAGACGGCGGCGCTTACGCCGTGCCCGAGCGGGGTCAGCGACCCCGCCTACAGCGCGCGCTAATACTACGGGCCGACCTTGAAAATGTCGGCCATCCACTGCGGCTTGCGATTTCGCGTCAGGTTCCCGGTTGCGTGGCGGGCAAGCTCGACATTCTTCGAATCGTCGATGATGGCGCGCTCGATGGCGAATCGTTTACCGCACGCGCTGGATGGCCCAGCTCGCGCTTGTTGGCCGACAGCGCTTCTTTATTCATCAGCTTCCGCGCGCCGCTGATGACTTTTTCCCAATCAAACGCCGGGCCCGGGTCGGTTTTGTTGTCCTGCACGTGATAATGACCCAGCAAGCCCTGGTAATTGTCATACTGTTCGTCAGGCAGAACATGATTAATCACGCTGCCGTCCGTTTCGCGCGGGGCATCGCAGTTCATCTTGGGAAAAAGCGTGCAAAGCGTGGCGGTGAGCTTGATCAGCGAATCGTACTGCTGCGGTGTGAGATCATATTGGCGAAGCTCATGCCCCTGAATCTCGCCGACGATGGGCTGATTGCGGGCCGGATGCCCGATGAAGTTCGGCGTGCGAATTCCGCCGTCGTTGGGAGCATAGGGCGGCAGAACAATTCGAACGCGGCCATCAGGTTCCGTGCGATACCACGTGCTTAGAGGATTGTCGCTGGCGCGTGTCGTGCTGCCGCTTCGACGGGTTGTCGGATGCGTTGAATACGCGCCGATGTTGGCGATCTCGATGCCAATCGATCGGCTGTTCGCTTTGGTCGCCTGCCAGGCGCGCTCCTTCACGTCCAGCGTTTGATAAATCGTTCCATCAACATCGAGCATAAACTGCACCGAGAGGGCGCGATCATCCTGAAGCGTGCGGAAGCAATTTCGACTGACACCGGCCACGTCGTAGTGATAGACGAACTGATCGACGCATTGCTGGAGCGTCTTCAAATCCCATCCGCCGCCGCGGATGCGCTGGAACGTTTCATCATCCACCTGACTCTTGCGAATGCCGAAGCGGGCCGGGCCGTTCTTGGCGATTTCAGGAACGCTCGGCTTGCTCTTTTCATAGCTGGCCTGGTCCCACGGCGAAAATCGCCGTTCGGTTCGATACGCGTCGTAACCGCCCGGATCCATCCATAAGACGACCGGCGCGCCGGTGTGATAAAGCTGCCCACAGACGACGATTTCGTCATTCTTGCGCTGCACTATTTCGCCCGGTTTTCCGTACTGCGAGGGAGATTTGCATCCGGTGAAGATCGCGATGGCGCAAGCGGCCAAGGCGACTCGCGCCGTCAGAAGTGATTTCATATGGCGGGGAAGTTTAGCGACGTTGAGCGGCGATTTCCAAAATGCGACAATGTCGCGCGATGCATCCCAAAGAGCCTTCAAGGATCAAGTTGGCGCAATTACCGACAGCGGTTGTTGAATTGAAAAACCTGGCGCGCGATCTGGGCTTGCCGCGCATCCTGATGAAGCGCGATGATCTCACGGGGCTGGAAGTCAGCGGAAACAAGGTTCGAAAGCTCGAATATCTCATCGCCGACGCGCTGGCCAAGGGATGCGACACGCTGGTGACACACGGCGGATATCAATCCAACCACTGCCGCGCGACGGCGGCGATCGGCGCGCGATTGGGAATGAACGTGCGATTGATTCTTCGCGCTCCGGGCGACGGTTCGTCGCCGGCTAATGACGGAAATCTGTTTCTGGATCGACTCTTCGGCGCGCAGATCACGATGCATTCGATCGACGAATACGGCGCGAGAAAACAGGAACTGATTGACAACGCGATTGAAAATGAGAAGCGACAGGGCCGCAGGCCCTACTTCTTCCCCGTCGGCGCTTCGGTGCCGATGGGATGCTGGGGCTACATCCGCTGCATGCACGAGCTGATGCAGCAGATCGGGCGCGAGGCGAACGTGGATCTGTTCGTACCCGTCAGCTCCTCAGGGACATACTGCGGCGTGATGATCGGCAAGGCGCTGTTAAAGCTCGACAGCTGGCGCGCCATCGGTGTGCCCGTGAGCGATAGCGTCGAGTACTTTCAGAAAGACCTTCGGCAACTCGAGCGCGCGACGAACGACGCGTTTGATTTGGGATTGAGTGATTCGCAAACACGAATCGACCTTCTCGACGGCTTCGTCGGTGACGGCTATGCGATCCCATATCCGGCAGCGATCGAAACGGTGAAAATTCTGGCACAGCGCGAAGGAATATTGCTCGATCCAACGTATACATCGAAAGCGATGGCGGGAATGTTGGCGACGATTCGCGAGGGAAAGATTCGTGACGGCGCCACTCCTGTTTTTCTCCACACCGGCGGCGCTTTCGGCCTTATGGCGCGGCGGGATTTGTTCGACGGAGCAAGATGACAGGAGTTGTTCGATGCCCACAGGTACATTAACCCGTTCGCGCGGCAATCGGATGATCGCAGGCGTCTGCGGTGGTCTTGCGCGATGGCTCGGCTGGGACGTCACCGCCGTGCGCATCGGCTATGTCTTGCTGTCCGTGCTGTCCGTGGCGTTTCCAGGAATTCTGGTTTACATCATCATGTGGATCGTCATGCCTGAAGGAGATTAGCGTGCATCGAACCGTGATCTTCCTGGCGCTCGTGTCTCTGGCAACGAGCGGATTTGCGCAGGCAACCAAGCCGGCGATTGTCATGGCGCAGCAATGGGGCTCCAGCCCGCAGCCGATCGACGATTCGCGCAAGCACACGCCTCACTGGATTACCATTCACCACGCCGGCGAGATGTGGTTGGCGAAGAAATCGCCGGATCAATATGTTCGCGACATGCAGGCGTGGGGCCAGCGCGAAAAGCACTGGCCGGACTTGCCCTACCATTTCCTGATCGCGCCCGATGGGCGAATCTTCGAGGGCCGGGCGCTGATTTATGAGCCGGACACGAACACCAAATACGAATTGAAGGGCAACATCGGCGTGGAAATGATGGGCAACTTCGAAAAGCAGCGGCCAAGCCCGCAGCAGATCGAATCTTGTGCGAAGCTCACAGCGTGGCTCTGCCAGGAGCTGAAGATCGACCCCGATCACGTTCGCGGCCACAAGGACGCGGCCCCAAACCAGACCGATTGCCCGGGGAAAGATTTCTATCGATATCTCGAGGACGGACAGTTCAGGCAATGGGTAAAGGAACTGTTGGAAGGAAAATCGCCGGAGATTAGGGGCGGCCCGCCCCTTGCCGAGGGCCCGACGGACCCGATTCCGACGACGGCGCCCATCCGGTGATCACTGTGACTTGGGTGCATTTCGCGGCACGACGCGAAATTCAAACGGCTTGTTCCGGTCTTCGCTGCTGACCACAACGCCCGGCGGAAGCGACCGGTTTTCGAACACCAACGTGCGGGACAGCTTTCCCTCTTTGGTCGCATCGTCGCGATAATATGGCAACGTCGCGTGCGGGATAAATGGCTCCTTGCCGATCTGGTTCAACATCTCTCGCGGGCCAGTCACGGTGATTCCACCCGGCACGAAGAAGGCCGGGCAGTCAACCCGAAATTCGTTGCTCACCGAATCCGCCGCCTCGGGCCACACCGGCACCGTCTCGATCTTCTTTTGGGCAACGTCCCGTTCAACCGTAACCGTCGCGTTGATCTGCGACGGCGAGATGGTGATCGTCTCCCCGCGCGTGCTGGCGGCCGCTTGAAGAGGCGAAGTCACCGGCACGGTCGTTGGGCCGTGATTTCCGGGCTCGGAGACCTTCGGGATCGCTGTCGTGTCGGCGATCGCCACCAGTTCCTTCTGATGTTCCGGGCTTGTCAGAAGCGTGCGCGAGCCGCGAATTCGAACCGTGCGCGGATCGCTGGCAAAAGATGTGAAGTTGTTGGGCTCCGGCGCCTGCACGGGAACCTCGATCTGCTGATACGTGTCGATCCGCACAGGAATGCTCTGAGGGTGAATGTTCTCCACGCTCACGCCATTTGAAAGGAATATCGGCGCTTCCTTTATTGTCTGAGTTGAGATCTGATAAAGCCCCGGCTGGAGCGTCGAAGCGACCTCGATGGGAATGGCGGCGTCAGGTCCGGCGCTTGCGAGCGCCTGCTTAACCGCGTCCACCTTGGCGCGGGGGCCGTTTAGATCGACGGTGACCGTCTCGTTGCCGGCGCCCTCAATCGTAACCGCACGGTTGGGTTCCGAAGTCTTGAGCCGAATTGGAACAGGCTGGCCCTGCTCCGTGTAGACCTGCTCATTGACGGCATAGAGCCATATCAGGACCGTCAGCAGGCTGACCGGCAACAGTTCCTTGAGAAAAGCAACCGAAGATTCCCAGTTGACATTGCGCCGCCACCACCGGCGGGCCATGCCGTAATCGAGAATGGGAAGAGTTGGCTCAGACATCGTAATTCAAGCGGCAATTTTTTCAGGGACTTTTTTTTTCACGCTCATATCCCCGCGGCCGAGCAGTTCGCCGAGCATGCCGCGCAGGGCGTCGGGTGTAAGCTTGCGCAAAAGCGTGCCGCGCTCGGCCAGGCTCACATCGCCGGTTTCTTCCGAGACGACGATGACGATCGCATCGCTTTCGTTGGATAATCCGACGGCCGCGCGATGGCGCGAGCCCAGCTCGCGCTCCAGTGTGCCCTCTTCGGCCAATGGAAATTGTACGCCGGCAAACGCGATGCGGCCGCCGCTGATGATGACGCCCAAATCGTGCAGCGGAGAGTTGGGCCAGAAAATCGTATTGAGAAGCGGCGCGGAAAGATTCGCGTTGATGCGCGTGCCGCTTTCCGCGATACCGCCAAGCCCCGTCTCCCGTTCGATGGCGATCAGTGCGCCGATCTTGCGCCGCGAGAGAAACGTCGCGGATTCCACAAGCTGATCAATCTCCTCGTTCAATTGATTGGCAAATCCGCGGAACAGGCGCGTCTCGCCAAGTCGCATGATCGCGCGTCGAAGCTCGGGTTGGAACACGACGATCACCGCCACCGATGCCACGCCCAGGAAGGTGCGATAAAGAAACTCGATCGCCTCCAGGTGCAACTTCTTGGCGACGATTGTTACCAGCAGATAAAGCGCGACCAGGACGAACGCGATTCCCTTCAGCAGGCGCGCCCCGCGCGTGCCGCGCAGGAAGCGAAGCGTCCAATAGACCGCAGTGCCGATCAGCAGCAACTGCAACGCCACCTGCCACCAGCTGTAGCCGGCAAGAAATCGTTGCAGGAGATTCCAGCCTGTTCCGTTCACGAGCCCTTTCAGAGGACGGGTTGCTGACCGAACTATATCGACAAAGATTCAGTTCGGGCAAGAAAACGAAGGGAATTTTGGAAGCCAGAGGTCAGGTGCCGGGAGCCAGAAAATCTCATCGACGCAAGCTGCGCTTCTGGCTTCTGGCTAATGACTACTGGCTCCTTCCTCCATAATCGCCCGACACATCTTAACAACTTTCGCCATCGCCTCGACATCATGGACACGCACGATGCTCGCGCCGTTTGCGATGCTCCAGGCGACGGAGGCGGCCGTGCCCCAGACGCGGTCGGCCGGCTCATCTTCGCCGGTGATCTGCCCGATGAACCGCTTGCGGCTGGTGCCGATAACGATCGGCCGGCCCAGCACCGTCAGCTCGCGCAGGCGATTCAGGAGCGTGAGGTTGTGCCCGGTCGTCTTGCCGAATCCGATGCCCGGGTCGATCAGAATTCGCGTCAGGTCGATGCCGTGAATGCCCGCCGTAACGATCCGTTCGTTCAAGAAACCTGCAACCTCGGCGGTCACGTCGTCGTAGCTCGGCGCGTGCTGCATGGTCGCGGGTCTTCCCAGCATGTGCATCAAAACGACGGGCACCTGGCGGCGCGCAATCAGCGGGAACATTCTCGAATCATCGCGCCCCGCGGAAATATCGTTTACCAGGGTCGCCCCGGCGTCCAGCGCGGCTTCTGCGACCCTCGATTGCGTCGTATCGATGCTCAACGCCGTTTGCGGCAGTTGATTCCGCAAAATTTGCAGCACCGGCACGACGCGCCGAATTTGCTCGTCGGCGCTCACACTTTCCGCGCCGGGCCGGGTCGATTCGCCGCCCACATCGATCAGCTCCGCGCCGGCGGCGGCCATTTCCAAGGAATGTGCGACTGCCGAATCGACCGAGGCGAATCGCCCGCCGTCGCTGAAGCTGTCCGGAGTCACGTTCAAGACGCCCATAACCAGCGGCCAGCGGGCTAGTTCGATCAGCCAATTGTCGAATTCTGCGCTTGTCACTTTGGTGAAACTTTTTTGTTAGGCAGCGCTGCTTTAGGTCGTCAGCTTTATATCCGAGACATAGAATCGAGACGTCTATGCCAAACACAATTCGCGCGATGCTATCGATTTCCTTGGTGCTGGCCGTTGTCGCGGTGCTCTGGGCATATGCCAACGAGCTTTCGTTGTCGCGGCTTCAGCGTATCATGCGGCCTCAGCAGCCGACCGCGATCATATCGATTACCGATCGCGATAATACTCTCCAGCCGGTCGCTATTGTCGCGCCGTGGGCTGCGGGCGATGCGTTCGATGCGGCGGGACATTCATAGCCGCACCAGACTGATCCAGACTGACCTCAAGCCAAAAATCCAGCTTAATTGATGTCCTCCCGGGCCTGCGACAGTACATTTATTGTCGAGTGAAAGGAGAATCATCATGAAGCTTGGATCGTACATCCTGTCGGTCGGATTCCTGGGCAGCGCAATCGCTCTGATTGCGGCCAGCGCGCTGGCCGAAGACAAGAACGCCCAGAAGCAAGCCCCCGACGCCGTCAGTGTCGCCGCCGCCCCGCCGGTGGTCGTATCAACCACCCCCCAGGCCGGTGCAACTGATGTGGATGCGTCTGTCACCGAAATCAGAGTCACTTACAGCAAAAAAATGGCCGACGGCACTTGGTCGTGGTCTACGTGGGGCGAGAACACCTTCCCCAAAACCACCGGCAAACCCCATTACGATGCCGACAAGCGCACCTGCGTATTGCCCGTGAAGCTGGAAGCCGGCCACACCTACGCGATCTGGCTCAACAGCAACAACTTCGGCAACTTCAAGGATGCGGACGGGAAGAGCGCGGTGCCCTATCTGCTGGTATTTGAGACGAAGAAGTAGTCGATCCACTATGCTTTTGGCGAATCCCGGCTTGTTAGACGCACAAAATTTGGTACAATATGGCAAAGGCCGATACGCGATTGGACGTCGTTTTCTTTCGGTCTAACAGGGGCAACGAGCCTGTGCGTGATTGGCTGCTCTCGCTGCCAAGGCATGAGCGCAAGATCATCGGTGACGATATCTTAAAAGTTCAGTATTGCTGGCCGATCGGTAAGCCGCTCGTCGGAAGTCTGGGAAACGGTCTATGGGAAGTCAGGTCGCAGCTGGGCAGTCGAATAGCGCGCGTGATCTTTTATGTTGAGACTGGAACGATGGTGCTGTTGCATGGCTTCATCAAGAAAACCCAAAAGACGCCAGATCAGGAACTCGATCTGGCGCTTAAACGCAAGGCGCAATTGACATAGGTGATGGAATGAAACGGAAACACCTGGGGTCCGATTTCGAAGACTTCCTCGAGGAGCAGGGAATTCTTGAGGAATGCCGCGCAACTGCGATCAAGTTCAAAATCGCCCATGAGCTTGAGAAGGCGATGGAGAAACAGCGAATCACCAAGGCTGAAATGGCAAAACGCCTAAAGACGAGTCGCACGGGAATTGACCGCTTGCTCGATCCCGAAAACACCTCGATTACGTTAAACACGATGGCCAAAGTGGCCCACTTGCTCGGAAAGCGAATTGATTTCGCGCTTCGCTGAATCGTACGGTTGCGCAGGGCAACCTTTACTGCACAAGTATCTCCGCAAGCACAATCAGATCATCAGCATGCACTGAACCGCAGCGGATGCTGATAATTTATTGGGTCGCTTCGTGTCGCGCCAAGAAGTAGGGAAAGACATTGTAGTAATCGTCTATCGCTCTTGGTCCTACTTTTGGTCCTGCCAATTGCATGTGCTTCCGATAGCCGACGTACCGCTTATCCTCGCGCGAACGGATGGCGCCGGCAAAGTGCGCCTCGCAAAGCTCTTGTTCGTTCGATGCCTGTTCAATCAACTCGCACTCCTTTGATTGCCTTAAGAAAAAGCGGACGATTGGGCCCGGCCCGGGCGATAAGCTGTGCGCCCACCACGTACTTTGTAGTCGTTTTTCGTAAAGTGTGCGCACGAGATTGGTGTCCAGCTCATTACCCGTGTGGCAAGCCCCGAACCAGAGCATCAGGCCCGCCTCGATTCCCCCGCCGATGTGGGAATACGATACGAGACCTTGCGCAAGTAGGGAGGTTGTGTAACGCCAAAACGAACCCGCGAGCTCTCGATGCCCCTCGATCCAGTAAGTCACGCCGATTGCGTTGTGCTCGCTATCGGAGTGTAGTCGACCGCGCTTGGTACGGAAGTCCTCGGCCCGCAATCGGTGCGTTGCGTCGAAATCCGATCGCGCCAGCTGTGTGTCACCTCGATAGAGGCGAAGATGCGCGCGCTCGCAGTAAAGCAGCCTATCCTTCGGCTGCTTTCGGATACGGTCATCCAACAAAGAAAAAGACGGCTCTCCATTTGCCCCGTTGTACCAGCAACGACCAGTCCGCCGCTTTGAGACGCTTGGCCATGATTTGTCGAGGATCAAGATCACTCCACCAGCGTCTTCTCAAACACAATCAGATTATCCGCATGCGTTGAATCCCAACGGATGCCGACGATGTCGTAGCCCACGGCGACGGCGAAGTGGATGAATTCTCGCTGGTGGTTGAGGCATTCGCAGCGGATGTATTCGTAGCCGTGATCCTTGGCCCAGGCTTGCTGTGCATCCTGAAGCTGGCGGCCGACGCCGTGGCGGCGAACGTCTTGCACCACCGCGCCCAGCCAGTGATAGAACATGCCGGGCTTGAGCTCGAAGCCGATCCAGAATCCCACCGGCTTGCCGTCCATGCGTGCAAGCAGGGTGAGCGCGTTGTACCGCCCCATAAATCGCCGCTTGAAGAAATCGACTTCACGCTTGGGGCGGAAAATCTGGTTGTGCAGCTCCACCGCGTGCGGCAGGAGCTTTTCGTCCGCGATGATGATGTCTGCCTCGGCCACTCGTGAACCTCGTCGTTTCTGCCGGGGTGATTGTAGCGAGGTTTGCGCAAAAACGTGAAGTTCGTTCGTTAACACTGCTTACCACGGGCGAGCAATGGACGTGTGATTCTGGCTTTTGAGCGTTGCTTTCTGGCGTCCAACTGGACGGGCCGTTAATCTTCCCGCGCCATGCGCGTCGTTGGATTCCTCCTGATTGCGTCCGCTCTGTGCACCCGCGCCTGGGGCGACGCGCCTACGTCGCAGCCCGCCTCGCGATTTTCGGCCCCGATTCTTCTGACGCTCAATCCCGATCCGCCCAGCGTCTACGCCCCGCCCCCGCCACCGACTGAAAAGGAGGGCCTGAACGAGGGCGGCGTTCACACCAGCCTCGACGTCAATTACGTGACCGATTACATCTTCCGCGGTCTCAATCGCTCGGCCGGCCAGGGGCTGAGCACCACTGCTGACCCCAATCCGGATTTCGGCGGCGGGCCAAATCTTCAGTTCGACGGCAAGCTCTCGTGGGATTTGGGCAAGCTGCCCCACCCTTACATCGAGCTATTCGTCAACGTCGATGGCTCTGATCCCGTCTCGCGCTTTCAAGTTGTGCAACCTATCTTCGGGCTGGAGTGGACGCTTCGCCCGATCATTCTAGAAGTCGGCCAGGAAAGCTTTATCTATCCCGAGCGCGACGATCTGAACACCGCCGACCTCTTCACCAAGATCACGCTGGACGATTCATATTTCTTCCGCACCGAGCGGCCGATCTTCTCGCCTTACATCCTGGCGGCATGGGACTATGACCTTTACGACGGCTGGTATCTTCAGATGGGCGTGCGGCACGATTTTCCGATCGGCGACACGGGCGTCACGATGTCTGTCCTCGGCGACGTCGCGCTGTCGGCCAGCGATCAGCAATTCGCGCTTATGCCCGGCGGCGACGACACTGGCTGGCAGCACTACGACGTCGGCCTGATCGGTACATTCTCGCTCAATCAGATCTTCAATCTCTCGCGCCGCTATGGCGAGTTCAGCATCAAGGGATATTTGTTTTACACGGATGGGATTAGCAACGAATTGCAGTCGAGCACCGAACTTTGGGGTGGATGCGGTGTGTCGTTCAAGTATTAAACCAATATGTCAGCCATAATCATGTAAAGCGGTGTCATTCTAGAGTGATCATCTGGCCGCGCCACACCCGCGAGCAATCAAAGAAACGTCACCCCAAGCGTACCGCGAGGCGTCTCCAAAGCTGAACGACTCGGGTTTTTGGAGATGCCTCGTGGGTACACTCGGCATGACGGATTGAAGAATCGGCGACCGACATTTCACCGCGCCCGCCCTGCCATTTCCTGAATCGCTCGCGCGCGGCGCATCGCGTGATCGCGCTGCTCAAAGCTCTCTTCATCCGTGATCTTCATCGCGGCAGCCTGCGTGAATTCGCCTCTTGCAGCGTCAGCATCGAGGTCTTCCGGCGCTATCGCCTGCGTGGTCAGGACCGTCAGCTTGTTGTCCTTCATCTGCGCGATGCCGCCATCGACGAAGAGTGTGCGCTTCTGTCCACCGGCAAGGTCCAGCCGCAGCGGCCCGACGCCGAGCTTCACGAGCAGCGGCGCGCGGCCGGTGAGAATGCCGATCTCACCGTCGTGCGCCGGCAGAATTGCCTGCGTGACCTTCTCATCGGCGGCCTGCTGCTCGGGCGTCACCACCACACATTGAAATGCCATATCGATCCTCGATTGCGGGGCGAAGTGTATGAACGGGCCGCATAATCGTCAAACTTTCAACGCAAAAGCTCGCCGGATACGATCTTTACTTCATGCTGGCGGCTAACGATCCGGCGCTCGAACTGTCAATTAGAGTAAATGGAATTCGCTTGCATCGTTGTCCAATGAATCGCTCGATCATCGCCACTCTTTTCACGATTCTGTTGTCTTGCTCGGCGCTTGGCGCTTCAGCAGATGATTCGGATGATGCGCGCTCGGCGCAGGTGTCGGCCGCCACCGCGGGCGCTGTGCTTCGTTTGCAGGACGACATCAGCGAACAACGTTTGGCGCCTCGTCTGAACGTTGGACAATTCCTCGAGCGCACCGGACAGTCGGCAGCGCTGACGGATTTGCTGCGCCGCGCCGATCAGATCGGCGGGCCTCGCTGGCTCGACGAAAACACCTGCCAGGTGAAGCTGTCCATCGCCGGTCAAAGCGTCGCGCAATTGCTCGAACAAATCGCGTCGGACCTGGGTTCAAAATCACCGGTACCGCCGGCGGCGATTCGCATGAAGCTGCGCGACTGGAACGGCCGGACATTTCTCGCCACCGGCACGAGCGTGTCGGCTGGAAAGCTCGACTCGCTGCGCCCGCCACCCAGTGCGCCAGGTTGGCAGCAGGTGGATGACGCCTCGCGAAAGCGCGCCATCGCCGACGCCGCGCGCGATGCCGCAAAGCGCGCGCTCCAGCCGGTCACCAATCTGCGGATCGCACAGGATCGCTCGGTGTCTGATCTGCTGGCTGATCCCACCATTGCCGCGCGCTTGGACAAATGGCTGGCTACCCGACCAGTGACGAATGTGAGATTTCACGACGATCTTTCGGTGGATCTGACCCTGGGCGTGACCGGCGATGAAGTTTATGACGCCCTTGAGCGCGCCGCGGGAATACATCAGACCGCAAACGATGAGCCGCCGGTTTCGTTTCCGCCAGGAAAGTCGCTGGTCAATGCCGGTGCACACGTCGATGCGCTGCGGCGCGATTTCGATGCGCAGTTTGAAGTGCCGGTCGGCAAGGGTCGAGCCGAACGCGCCGCAACCGCCCCGGCCGTTAACTCGCGTCTAATTTTGCCCGATCAACCGCCGCCGTGGCTGGCCAATCCGATCCGCGCCGAAGCAAAATCGGCCTGGCGCGGCTCGAAGCTGAAGACGTCGCGCGCCGCCGAATCAGCGGCCATGGACGCTCTGCGAAAGCAGGTCGACGCGCTGCCCCTGGGGTCGCAATCGGTCGCCGCGTATTCTCGCCAGAGCACTGCAATCGCTCGCGGCGTCGATGACGCGCTGGTGCGTGCTCGGGTCACGAAGATCGAATATCTGACCGATGGGCAGGCGGTTGTTCATGTCGAGCTCGACCCGCGCGATCTTTGGGATGAGTTGCGCGAAGTTCCATGATGCGAATTTCGCAGCAATCGGGTACAATCCAATTGAATCATTCTTTCTGGAGGATCGGCAGATGAGAAGTGTTATTAAGTTTGTTGCGCCGGCGTTGGCGGCGATGATCGCGCTGGCCGCCATCGTTCAAATTGCGGCAGCGGGCGACGACAAGCCCAAGGCAACGACTGGCACGATCAAAGGAACCGTCAAGGGCGAAGATGGCAAGGCGGTTGCGAATGTGAACGTTCGGCTGTTTCGCCCGCGGATGGGCGGCCCGCGCGGGCCGGCCACGCAGCCCGCATCACCGCAGCTTGCCCAGCCCGACGAAGGCGCCAAGCCTGCACCGCATCCAGGCCCCGGTGGCGGGCCAGGCGGTGCTCGCCCGGCTCCGCTCAAGACGGCCGTCACCGATGCCGACGGAAAATTTACCATGGATGACATTGCCCCAGGCGAATATAGGATTCGCGCCGGCGAGTTCGGACAGGCGATGGGACGCGCCATGATCACCGTGAAGGCCGGTGAGACCGCGAATATCGACCTGGTCCTCGCCGCTGCGCCCCCAGCACCCGCGGCGCCGCCACAATAGCAACGCGCGTCGCCTCAACGATGATTGAACCGGCCGCCCCAAATCATTGGGGCGGTCTTTTCGTTTCGACTTCTATTTATTCGATTGCCTGGCCGCGCAGAATCATCTGCACATAAGGATTCTCTCGCCGCTCGTCCCCGAGCGTGCTGACTTTTCCGTGCCCGGGGAGCAAGCGCGTTTCGTCCGGCAGCGCCATGATTCGTTGGATGGAGGCCGCCAGCACTTTCGCATCCGCATCGGGAAGATCGGTGCGGCCTATCGAGCCGGCGATGATTAGATCGCCGCCGACAAGCACACGTTCGGCGGGAAAATGAAACGCGACATGTCCCGGCGAATGGCCGGGCGTATAAATCACCTGGACATCGAGCGAGCCAATCTTCAGCCGATCGCCGTCTTGCAGAAGCGAATCTGCCTTGCCCGGCGGGATGACGAAAGGCAACTCAAACGCCGTGCTGCCGGGCTTGTTCAGACGCGGCTCGTCGAGCTGATGAATAAAGACTTTCGCATCGGGAAACCGGAATTTGACGACCGCGTGATCGGCGAGGTGATCAAAGTGGCCGTGGGTCAGCCAGAGGCCGATTAACGACCAATTGCGCTGCTGAAGTTGATCGAGAAGCGGGCCGACCGTGTCGTTTGGCGCGTCAAAGAGCACGGCCTGTTTCGCCGCCTCGTCGGCGATGAGGAAACAGTTCGTCGAAGCGATGCCGCCGGTGTTCATTAGAATCTGCATGGCCACATGATAAGATTTAGGCGTGAACGACGCAGCGGCCTATGTCCAAGCCCTCGGTAAGAACGCGCGCCGCGCCGCCGGCGATCTTGCCGCCATGCGCGGCGAGGCGAAAACCGCGGCGCTGTTGAATATCGCCGCCGCCCTCCGTAATTCGCACGCAGAGATACTAGCCGCGAATGCGAAAGACGTCGCCGAAGCGCAGGCATCAGGATTGGCTCCGCCGCTCATTGAACGATTGACACTGAATGAGAAGCGAATCGCGTCGATGGTCAACGGTGTGATCGATATCGCGCACCAAAATGATCCCGTCGGCCAGACGATCGAGGGACACTTCCGTCCGAACGGCCTGCGAGTCGAGCGCCGCCGCGTGCCGATTGGCGTGATCCTGTTTTTCTACGAGAGCCGGCCTAATGTCACCGCCGATGCCGCGGCGTTGTGCATCAAGAGTGGGAATGCGGTCATCCTTCGAGGCGGCAAGGAAGCGTTTCACTCGAATCGCGCGATCGTGCAGATCATCAAGGGTGCGCTGACCGAACTGCCCGATGCAATCCAATTCGTCGAATCCACCGACCGCTCGCTGGTTCCCGAGCTTCTCAAACTTGATAAATACATCGATCTAACGATTCCTCGCGGGGGCGAGAGTTTGATCCGAGCCGTCGTCGAAGGCGCGACGATGCCCGTTCTCAAGCACTTCACAGGCAATTGCCATCTGTATGTCGATTCGTCAGCGCGCGACATTGAGAAACAGGTGCGCGAAATCTGCGTGAACGCCAAGACTAGTTATCCCGGCGGAGCGGTGTGTAACGCGGTGGAACATTTGCTTTTTCACACTGATGTCGCGTCGATGATTCCGAAAGTCTGCGAGGATCTTGCAGCAAAAGGCGTGGAAATTCGAGGGGCTTTCCAGCACAGTGGGATCCGAAGCTTGGAATTCACGTGACTTGAAGTCGC
>JADMIO012771027.1_pt1 | contig 28765 bp, 21 predicted proteins | sample 8958161 | NCBI WGS metagenome assembly JADMIO01 (sample SAMN16585339, study PRJNA669376) | soil metagenome | isolation source: Crop rotation soil | place: USA: Cullars Rotation, Alabama | collected 2011 | reverse complement strand
ATTTATTATTGCAATTTAAATCAATATACATTATACATTATACGAAGTTATATTCGATGCGGCCGATCTAGCAGAAAGTCAAAAGCCTCCGACCGGAGGCTTTTAACTTCTGTCACCTAGGTTACGCCCCGCCCTGCCACTCATCGCAGTACTGTTGTAATTCATTAAGCATTCTGCCGACATGGAAGCCATCACAAACGGCATGATGAACCTGAATCGCCAGCGGCATCAGCACCTTGTCGCCTTGCGTATAATATTTGCCCATGGTGAAAACGGGGGCGAAGAAGTTGTCCATATTGGCCACGTTTAAATCAAAACTGGTGAAACTCACCCAGGGATTGGCTGAGACGAAAAACATATTCTCAATAAACCCTTTAGGGAAATAGGCCAGGTTTTCACCGTAACACGCCACATCTTGCGAATATATGTGTAGAAACTGCCGGAAATCGTCGTGGTATTCACTCCAGAGCGATGAAAACGTTTCAGTTTGCTCATGGAAAACGGTGTAACAAGGGTGAACACTATCCCATATCACCAGCTCACCGTCTTTCATTGCCATACGAAATTCCGGATGAGCATTCATCAGGCGGGCAAGAATGTGAATAAAGGCCGGATAAAACTTGTGCTTATTTTTCTTTACGGTCTTTAAAAAGGCCGTAATATCCAGCTGAACGGTCTGGTTATAGGTACATTGAGCAACTGACTGAAATGCCTCAAAATGTTCTTTACGATGCCATTGGGATATATCAACGGTGGTATATCCAGTGATTTTTTTCTCCATTTTAGCTTCCTTAGCTCCTGAAAATCTCGATAACTCAAAAAATACGCCCGGTAGTGATCTTATTTCATTATGGTGAAAGTTGGAACCTCTTACGTGCCGATCAGATTAAAACGAAAGGCCCAGTCTTTCGACTGAGCCTTTCGTTTTATTTGACCATGTTGGTATGATTTAAATTAATACGACTCACTATAGGGTCAGTGCGGCCGCGACTTCAAGTCACGTGAATTCCAAGCTTCGGATCCCACTGTGCTGGAAAGCGTGCTCCACAACCCAGTGCCGCACGGGAGGCGCGGCCACCGCCAGCCCCGCCACTGCGACGAGAATCGCCGCCGCGCGAACCGCGGGACGCGTCCACCACGCCGGCGCTGCCACCGTCTTCCGCGCGCGCCGCCGCGACAGGTCGTCGACCGGCGGAAGGAGGCGTGTGCTGTCGACCGGCTCGGGCTCCGTCTGCCTGAGGATCACCGACAGCGACCGGCTGCGACGCCGGTAGCGATCGAGTCGCGCCGCGCACTCCGCGCATCCGTCGACGTGTTCGCGCACCGCGGCGGACACCGGCTCGTCGTCGATCATGCGAATGAGATCGCTGTCGCTCACGTGCGCGGACGATGGGCTGCTGGCGAGATCGTTCATCAGAGGTGCTCCGGGTCGAGATTCATTCGTTCGGACAATCGGTCGAGCGCGCGCGCGATGAGCGTTCCCACCGAGCCCGTGGTCGTGTCGAGCGCGGCCGCGATCTCGCGGTGCGCGTATCCCTCCTCGCGCATCAGAAGCGCGGTGCGCTCCTTCTCCGACAGCGTCGCGAGCGCGGCGGAGACGGCGTCGCGGCGCGCGGCGCCTTCCACGAGCGCGTGCGCGTCCGGCGGCGGGTCCGCGAGCGGGGCGCGCGACTCTCCCCCTGCGAGAAGACGCACGTGTCGGACACGCCCGCGCTGGTCGTCGCGCACGATGTTCGTCGCCACGCGATAGAGCCAACCCACCTCGGGCTCCCCCGCCGGCGGCCGCTCGAAGAGACGCACGAACGTCTCCTGCGCGGCGTCCGCGGCGAGATCGGCGTCGCCGCAGAAGCGCTCGAGATAGCGATAGAGCGCCTGATGATGCCGCTCGAAGAACGTCGTCACGTTCATGCTCAGAACACCGCGCGGACGCCGAGGGCGGGGACGAGCGGGATGCCGCGCTCGAAGCGGTCTCCCGGCACGCAGCCGTTCACCACCGCTCCCTGCACGACGCAGCTCTCGTAGTCGATGTACGACGCGTCGTTCCGCCTGCGCAGGACGTTGCGCAATTGCAGAAATGCCGACGCCCGCGCCCGCCCGAGCGTGAACGACCGCTCGGCCATGAGATCCGCGCTCGCGTAGATGCGCCCGCGCTCGGCGTTCGGCTGTTCCGCCACCGGCGGCGTCACCCACCGCGCCACGCCGGCCGAATCGCGCAGGAATTCCCCCGCGGTGAAGCGCGTGAACGGCGCGCCGGACCGCACGGTCATCGCGCCGCCGATCGAGAACGCACGCCCCGCGTGCCAGAGCACGGTGGCATCGACGACGTGACGGCGATCCTGCGCCGACGGAAAGCGCAGTCCTTCGCTCTCCGTCGTCGTCCGGCTGAGCGTGTAGCCGAGCGAGCCGGTGACTCGTCCCGCGAGCTTGCGCAGCGACAGCTCGGCGCCGCGAGCATGGTCGTGCCCCGTGACGGAAAGCGGGCGGTCGATCACCGTACCTGGACGTGGATCGGGGAGCAGCTCTCCCGTGGACTGGCGCACGTACACGTTGAGCGACGAGATGATGCTCCCGCTGAGCCATCGCTCGACGCCCGCGGTCGCGACGTCGGTGCGGAGCGCCGGGGTGTCGGCGCCGGCCAACATCCACAGCCGCGACGGATAGAGGAGCGACTGCGCGCCGCCATGTCCGGGTCGCCCGATCCCCTGCTCGTATTGCCACGAGCGCCCGACCGCGGCGGAGAGGTTGGTCGAGGGGTCGAGCGCGTAGCGGATCTGCACGCGCGGCATCGGGCGAAGCGCGCCGCCGTTGGCAATCGCCGCGCCGGCGTCGGCGCGGAGCCCCAGGTGGAGCGCGACACGCGTCCCGATCTCCTGCACGCGCTCGCCCCACACCGACACGTACGTATGCTCCCGCGTCTGCGTCAGCGGCTGCACGGCAAAGTCGTCACCGGTGAAAGCCTGAGTGGCCGAGCCGTCGAAGTGAAAGCGTGTGTGCGTCACGCCATAGCCCGCGCTCCAGCGCCCGTGCGCCGCATCGGTCGGCGCAAGATCTCCCGTGAACACGAACTGGGCGAGGCGTGTCCGGAGCGGGAGCTCGCGATCGGTGTTGAACGCCGCCTCGAGAATCGGATCGGGCGCCACGGTGTCGATCCGCGCGTCGAAGCCGCTGGCGCCGAGGGTGTGCCGGACGCCGACGCCATGCGTCTGCGTGGCGAGCGTGACGCGCGCGCCGGCGTTCCCCCAACGCGCGCGATTCCCCTGCGCCACGTCCGGCGCGTCCCCCGTGAGGGCGTCGCGCGTGACGAGCGCGCTCGCCTCGATCGCCGATGCTTGGCCGAGCCGGTGATCGATGCGCGCGACGACGTCGCCGAAGTGATAGGGAAGGGCGTCGGTGGCGCCGGCGAGCGACGTGAGCCAATCCAGATACGTGCGCCGCCCCGCGACCATCCACGCCCAACGATCGTCCGGAGTGCGCCTGTCCAGCGCCACGCGCGCGCTGACCAGCGACAGCTCGGCGATGCCGCGCACGCGGCCACTTCCGCCGCCCCCGCGCGAATGCAGATCGAGCACGCCTGCGCCGCCCGATCCTATGGAAGGGGGGCGCACCCCGGGATGCAGCAGCGCGGCGCCCAGGGCGTTGGACTCCACGGCCGCGAACGCCCCGAAGGCGTGATGCGGATCGAAGAGCGCGAGTCCGTCGAACAACACGCGCGTCTGGTCGGCGCGACCGCCGCGCGTCCACAGCTCGGCGCCGAAGTCGTCGCGCGCGCTCACTCCCGGGAGCCGCTCGAGCGCGCGGAACAGATCCGTCTCGCCGAGCGTGACGGCCTCGACGACGTCGGAATAGGTGAGCTCGCGGACGTCGGTGCTCGCGTAGTCGCGCTGCCGAGCAAGCGCAGCGTCGATACGCGACGCCGCGGAGCCAGCGGCCGAGGAGTCGGCCGCGCCGAAGCTCCGTACGAGGTCGCGCGTGCCTCGCGTGAGCTGCGGCTCGAGTCGGATCGGTACGACGGTCAACCCCACCGACACGCGAGCTTCCTGGCCGGCGGGGAGGCGAACGTCGATCGTCGTCGCGCGATAGCCGATCCGCTGCACGCGGAGGACGTAGTCGCCGCCCGCGAGACCGGTGAAGCGATACACACCGGCGCCGTTCGTCGTCGTCTGCCGCGCCTCGGCCAGAAACGCCGACGGCGACGCGCCGAGCACCGGACCGGCGGGGCGCGCGCTCAGCGTGACGGTGGCGCCGACGATCGGAGCGGCGGTGGCCGCGTCGATCACTTCGCCGCGCAGCGTTCCCGCCGGCTGCGGTTCAGCCGATTGCGTCGCCCCCTGCGCCGACACCGCGCGCGCGAGAACGCACGCGGCGGCGAGGAGCCGGACTACCAGTGCCATGAGAGGCCGAGGGTGCTTTCCATATCGGTCGCGGTGCCGCCACTCTGGAATTGGTCGAAGCGCGCGCGCAGCTCCGCGCGTATGCCGAGCCTTTCACCCAGCGGCGCCCGGATGCCGGCCATCACCTGGTTCGTGGGTCGAAAGAAGCGGTCCCCGCCGGCCGGCTCGAAGTAGCCGAAGAGTCCGAGTCCGATCCCGACGTACGGTTGAACGTATGGCGTGGCCGCTTCCGCCTGCACGGACACGTCGACGTCGAACAACGTCGCCCTCACGTCGGAGGTGACCACGCTGGAGCCGAGCGGCGTACTGATGGTGCGGCCGGGGCGGGCGCCCATGACGCCGATCTCGGTGCGCAGGTAGCGGCCGCGCTTCCAGTCCGCGCGTAGGGCGGCCATGGGGGTGGTGGCGTCGCCGCCGAAGTCGAAGTTGAATCCGCCGGCCTGGACCGTGACGGTGCGGTTGGACGTCTGAGCGGAGGCGGGAAGGGAGATGAGTGCAAAGAGGGCAGTGGCGGCCAGAGGCGCGCGAACGGTGTGGCGCATCGAGGTGATTCGAGTGTAGAGGGGGACAGGAGCCGCGCATGCGGAAGGCGCATGCCGGCATTCACCCTTCAACGTGCGAGGCCTCGAGTTTCTGTCAGTGGGCGCGCGTTCGCAGCGTCCCCGACCATGTCTGCCGCGACGGGAGTTGCGGCGTTGGTCGCGCAGGGCCGACTTGGCGAGCGCGGTAGACTAACCCGCGGCTCCCAGTCATCCCCCTCGCGTCACCATGATCCTGAGATTGCTCACGCATTCGGTAGAGTCGACGCGCGACGCCGCCGCGCGGCTTTCGCCTCTGCTGCGCGCGGGTGACGTCATTCTGTTGTCGGGCGATCTTGGCGGCGGAAAAACCGCGTTCACGCAGGGTCTGGCGACCGCGATGGGTGTCCGGACCGCGGTGTCGAGCCCGACGTTCGTGCTCGCGCAGTCGTACGACGCTCCGGAGATGCGCCTGCACCACCTCGACGCCTACCGGCTGGAGCGGCCGGCGGAGATTCTGGATCTGAACATCCCCGAGCTGCTGGAGGATCGTGCGGTCACAGTAGTCGAGTGGGGTGAGAAGATCCGGCCCTACGTCGGCCAGGATTATCTCGTGATCACCATGCTGACGCCCGATCCCACGCAGCCGGAGAACGATCGCGTGATCGAGATGGAAGCGTACGGCGCGACATGGGCGGATCGCGAGAGCGCGATCAGAGACGCCATGAAGCCGTACGCGCTCCCATGATCGTCCTCGCCATCGAGACGTCGGCCGCGGCGACGGGCGTCGCCCTCGGAACGCCGGACGGCATCATCGCGTCGACGACGTTCAACCATCATCGCCGGCACGTCGAGACGCTCGTCCCGACGATCGACGCGCTCTGCCAGACCGTCGCGATCCGGCTCACGGACATCTCGCTGATCGCCGTCGACGTCGGGCCCGGGCAGTTCGCGGGGCTCCGCATCGGCTACGTCGCGGCGAAGGCGCTCGGCTACGCCAATGGAATCCCGTTGGCTGGCGTTTCCAGTCTCGACGCGATCGCGCTCGCGGCCAGCGCGACGGACCGGCGCATCATCGCGACCGTCGACGCGCTGCGCGACGAGGTCTACTTCGCGGAATACGCGCCGAGCGCGACGGGGGTCGATCGCGTATCCGATCCGCTGCTGATCCGGGTGGATGCGCTGAAGAAGCTTCTCGCCGAGCGTGACGCGGATTTCCTGCTCGCCGGTGCCGCGGGCACCAAGCACAAGGGAGCGTTCGAGCAGCTCTCGCGCGTTCGCCTCGCCGGGCGGATGCACGAGTTTCCGTCAGCGGCAGCGGTTTGCGAGCTGGCGCTGCTCAATGCGCTCAGGTCGGAGCCGCAGGACATAACGCCTGCCGACATCCTGTATCTGCAGGGGACCTACGCCGACGCCGCGAGAATCAAGGCGTAGGAGCCGGCTCTAAACAGCTGGCTCGAGCTGCCACCCAGGCGCGGAGCCGAAGTCGAGCGAATCACGGTCACCCGACGCGAAGCGCGGCCAGGCGGCGGCGGCGATCATCGCCGCGTTGTCCGTCGCCAGCTTGAGCGGCGGGAGACAGACGCGGACGTCGTGCGCCTGCCCCAGCTCGACCAGCCGCGCGCGCAGGATCGGACTGGCGGCCACGCCGCCGACGATCGCGATCGAGCGATAGCTGGACATGGACAGCGCCCGCTCGAGCTTGGCGACGAGCACGTCGACGACCGCCGCCGCAAAGGACGCCGCTACGTCCTCGACGCGGAAATCGGCGTTCTGCCGGACGAAGGTGCGAACCGCCGTCTTCAACCCAGAGAATGAAAACTCCAGCCCATCGTTGATCATGGGACGCGGAAAGGACAACACGTCCTTCCCCGATTTTGCCAGACGGTCGATGATCGGCCCGCCGGGGTATCCCAATCCGAGGAGCTTCGCGACTTTGTCGTACGCTTCGCCGGCGGAGTCGTCGCGCGTCCGTCCGAGAATCTCATTCTGCCCCGGCCCGGTGGTCCGGGCGATCAGCGTGTGCCCGCCGCTGACCAGCAGCACCAGACACGGATACTCGGCTGGCTCCGCCCCCATCCCGATCGTCGCCATGTGGCCCTCGAGATGATTCACGGCCAGCAGCGGCTTCTGCCACGACAGCGCGAGCGCCTTCGCCGCGGAGATCCCGACGAGCAGCGAGCCGTTGAGACCCGGCCCCCGGGTGACGGCGATGGCGGCGAGCTCGGGGCCGGAGACGCCCGCATCGCTCATCGCCCGCTCGATCGTCGGCATGATCTCGAGCGCGTGCGCTCGGCACGCCAGCTCGGGAACCACGCCGCCGTAGCGCGCATGGATGTCGACCTGACTGGAGACGACGTTCGCGACGACCTCGAGCGACTGTGAGACGAGCGCCGCAGCAGTCTCGTCGCACGAGCTTTCGATTCCAAGAATCAGACTGGCCACTTGTCCTCAGGCTCCAGAATTCCTTTTTCGAGAAACGGCCTCAGCGCCGATACTCCGATCTCCCCGACTCTCTCGACTCTGGCTGGAGAATATCGCGTGTTGATGATCGTCGACGGGGTCGAGGCGGTCTGGCCGCCGTCGACGACGTAGTCGGCGAAGTCGTGCAACGACGCGGCGGCCTCGTGGGCCAAGCGCTTGGCTCCCGTGCCGTGCGCGTTGGCGCTGGTGAGGAGGTAGGGTCCGCCCAACACCGCGGTGTCGAGGAGGATCGGGAGCGCCGGCATCCGGATGGCGACCTCGATCCGGCCATCCAGCCAGTGCGGCCGCTTTCCGGCGCCGAATCCTATGACGAGCGTCAACGGCCCGGGCCAGAACGCCTCCGAGAACATTCTCGCCGATGGATTCACGTCGACGCCGAGCTCCTGGAGCTGGGTGAACGTTCCGATGACGACCGGAAGATTGAAGTCCGACGGCCGGCCTTTAAGCGCATAGACGCGCTCCACGCTCTCGGGGCGGTCGGGCTTCACGGCCAGCCCGTAGACCGTCTCGGTGGGGATCACCACGGTGGCTCCCTTCGACAGCCAGTCGGCTACCTCGGCGGGCGTGACCGAGTCGAGCGGCCGGATGCGAGGCTCATTCATCGGGCTGTTTCTTCGCTGCGCTCTTCCTCATAAGAGCCTTCTTCTTCGGCGCGGGCGGAGCGGCGCCCAGAATCAGGCTGGTCCCCGCTGCTCGAACGGACCAGCGGAGGCCGAGCTTGACCATGGCAATCTCCTGTCGATTGGCCGGAAGTCTTCACCGGCGTCCCGGTCATCCGCAAGCTCGGTTCGGCGTCGGTCAAAGGCTCCGAATCGTCGCCAGCCAACCGACCTTACGCCGTTTCTGGCCGCGCGGTCTTGACGACAGTCCTTGCCTGCTCGACGGCTGACGCCGGCGGTCGAACGGCTGTCGCTGGCGGCAGGACGCCTGTCGCCGACGTCTCGACGGCTGTCGCGACGGGCGCGCTGGCTGTCGCTGCCTTCTCGACGGAGGTCGGCGCCGGCGGCACGGCTGTCGCCGCCGGCTCAAAGGCTGTCGGCGGTAGCTCGACGGCGGTCGCCGCCGGGTCAACGGCTGTCCGCGCCGGCTCAACGGCGGTCCGCGCCAGCTCGACGGCTGTCGCCGTCGCCTGAACGGCGGTCGGCGGTCGCTCGACGGCGGACGCCGGCTCCTCGACGTGCGTCGCGGCATGCTCGACGGCCGACGACGCTGACATGACGGCCATCTTCGCCGTCGCGACGGCGGTCGGGGATCGTGAGATGACTGTCCGTGGGAGCGCAACGGCCGTCGCGGGGTGCTGAACGGCTGTCGCTGAAGATTCAACGGCGGTTCTTGCCGTCTGTTCGGAAATGCCGGCGCACGACATCCCAAAGCTGATCGCTGTACAACACGAAGCTCTGTCCCAGACGTTTTGCTGAAATCTCGATCGACGCCCCGCCGTCCACCCCTCGCGACGATCTCCGAGAGAGCACCCCGCGGTATCCTTGATGCGTGCAATCCGGTCCCAACGGTGCAACTCCTCCAGCGCACCGGCGTGCGGCCGGCGTCCAGGACTTCACGCGGATCGAGCGGTACTCCGGATCGCGTCCTTCTCAAAGGCTGATGAAGCTCTACACCCAACTCAACTTCGGCGGTAACTGCGCCGACGCCTTCCGCTTCTACGCCGACCACCTCGGCGGCACGATCACCATGATGATGACCGTCGCCGACCTGCCGCCGGGCGCGCCGAGGCCACCCGGTCCTCCCACCAACGTGATCCACGCGCGGATGAGCGTCGCAGGCGTCGAGCTCATCGGCAATGACGTCCCCGCCGAGCGATTCCAGCCCGTGCGGAGCTCGTACCTCTACCTCTCGCTCGACTCGGCCGAGGAGGCGGACAGGGTGTACGCGACCCTCTCGGAGGGCGGCGAGGTCGGGATGCCCATCACCGAGACCTTCTTCGCCACCCGCTTCGCGCAGCTCCGCGACCGCTTCGGCGTCCTCTGGACCATCCTCCATGAGAAGGCCCGGTAGTCGTTAGGCGGTTCGCGCCGAGCGCAGGGCAGTCACGGCTACCGAAGGTGCCGGTCATCCGGTGATTCCGCTCCCGCGGGAGTTCCGTAGATTAGCCATCGCTGGTTCACCCGATGGCGGGGCGCGATGTCACTCGAGGAACAACTGCGGCGAGGCCTCAGCCGCACGCACACCATCGAGCGCGAGCTTGGCGGCGGCGGGATGTCGCGCGTCTTCGTCGCCACCGAGAACGCGCTCGGCCGCAAGGTCGCCCTCAAGGTCCTGCCGCCGGAGCTGAGCGCCGGGATCAACCTCGACCGCTTCCGACGCGAGATCCAGCTCGCGGCCACGCTCCAGCATCCGCACATCGTGCCGGTGTTCGCCACGGGCGACGTGGACGGCATGCCGTACTTCACCATGCCGCTCGTCGAAGGGGAGTCGCTCCGCACCATCATCAGGCGCGGCGAGCTCCCGGTTGGCGAGGTGGTCTCGATCCTGCGCGACATCACGCGCGCGCTCGTCTACGCGCACGCGCACGGCGTGGTGCACCGGGACATCAAGCCCGACAACGTCCTCCTCTCCGCGCATTCGGCGACGGTCACCGACTTCGGCGTGGCCAAGGCGCTCACCGAGGCGGCGAGCCCGGGCGCGCCACTCACCGCCACCGGGATGGCACTCGGCACACCCGCGTACATGTCGCCCGAGCAGGCGTCGGCGGACCCGCAGATCGACGCGCGCGCCGATATCTACTCGCTCGGCGTGCTCGCCTACGAGATGCTCACCGGTCAGCCACCGTTCGCCGGACGCACGCAGCAGCAGACGCTCGCCGCGCACATGACGGAGACGCCGCCCACGGTGTCGTCGCAGCGGTCGTCGGTCCCCGAGCCGCTCTCCGATCTCGTGGCGCGATGCATGGCCAAGCGGCCCGGCGACCGGCCGCAACGCGCGGAAGACGTGCTGCACGTGCTCGATTCGCTGCCCACGCCCACCAGCGGAATGACTCCCACGGGTATGCTCCCGCTCCGGCCGCGGCGGCGTTGGCCGATGGCGGCGGCGGCCGCCGCGGCGGCGGCGATCATCGTGGTCGGGGCGCTCGTGACACGTCCGTGGACGCGAGCTGCATCGCGCGAGGACGCGGCGGCCACGGCGGCGCAGAGCGGCACCCCGGCCGCGGCCAAGCGCTTCCGGCCAAAGAGCATCGTCGTCGCGCCTTTCACCAACATGACGGGCGACACGTCGCTCAACGTGCTCGGCGCCATCGCCGCGCAGTCGCTGTCCGACGGCTTGCAGAACGTGGACTCGCTGGCGGTGATGACGCCGACCGCGGGGCTCCTCGACTCCACCGGCGCGCTGCGCAAGTTCGCCGGCGCGGACGCCGTGCGCGCGCTGGGTCGCGACTCCAAGGCGGCGACCGTCGCCTGGGGCTCCTTCTACAGGGACGGCGATTCGCTGCGCTTTCAGGGGCAGGTGATCGACGTCAGCGACGGGCGAGTGGCCATCACGCTCAACGCGGTGCGCGCGCCGATCAAGTCGCCGACGGCGGCGATCGAGTTGCTGCGCGACCAGCTCGTGGGCGCGATCGACGCGACCGCGCTCACGCCGGTGCTGGGCGCCATGGGCCGGGTCCCGTCGCTCCCCGCCTACCGTGAGTTCCTCGACGGGCTGCGCGAGAAGTGGGGTGGCAAGGGCGAGCTGGCGGCACTCCCGCACTTCGAGCAGGCCTATCGCCTCGATTCGACGTTCGCCATCGCCGGGTGGTACATCGTGGGCACTCACGGCAATCAGGGGCGGGAGACGGGGCGGGCCACCCGGATCGCCCACAACCGCTCGGCCGACTCCATGGTCGCCGTGATGACGCGCCGGCGCAAGACGATGACGCCGGTGGAGCTGGATTTTCTGGCATCGGCCACGGCGATCGCCAACGAGAAGTACGAGGCGGGTCTCGCCGCCGACGGGCGACTTCAGGCGCGCGATTCGTCGATGCGGATGGCGAACAACGTCGAGTACAACGCGTTGAACGCTCATCATCCGAAACAGGCGATCGCTGCCGTGCCGTCCCTGCCGCTCTCGGACATTCCGTTCCAGCAGATGATCCTATGGCAATGCCAGGCGTATCATCAGCTGAGCGACTACAAACACGAGCTCGAGACGGCCCGGCGGGCCCACAAGCAGTGGCCAACGTCGATCGGCTTCGTCCATCGCGAGATGTTCGCCGATGCCGCGCTCGGCAACCTCGGCGACGTGCATCGTATGGTCGACAGCCTGGACGCCGTGTGGGAGGGTACGGGCTCGCCGACGCGATGGGGTGACGTGGCTCTCGAGCTTGCCGGGCACGGCCAGAAGGCGGAAGCGCTCAAGCTGGTGGAGCAGGGACTCGTCGCTCTGGCCACCCATCCGCTCACGGGAACGGCCGTCGTGGCGCGGCGCGGCCAGACGGCGCGCCTTCTCGCGTATCGTGGATGGCTCGGCGGCAATCGCGCCGACCTGGATTCGTCGCGTGCGCTGTTCGCGCTGAACGTTCCCGGGGACACGCTCTACAACGGCGGGCGGATCAACGTCGCGCTGGTGAGCGCGATGCTGGGTGACACGGCGACCGCCATGCGCACCGTGGCGTCACTCGACTCGATCGCGGCGGCAGAGAAGTACGATCACGGCCGAGCGAAGTACCAGGCGGCGAGAATCCTGGGTCAGCTCGGGCTCAAGGATCGCGCGGTGCAGTACCTCCGGGCGGCTATGGGCGCCGGCGTGCCGTTCGACTACGGCAACGACTGGCATACCGATCCGGCGTTCGCGTCGTTGCGCGACTTCGCGCCGTTCAAGGAGATCCTGCGGCCGAAGGGGTGACTCGCTAGATCTCGCGGCGCCGGGCAAATTCGGCGATGTGATCCGCGGCGCGAAACGCCAGCGCCTGGATGGTCAGCGTCGGTTGACCGCGTCCGCTCGTCACGAACGAGCTGCCGTCGACCACGAAGAGATTGCGCACATCGTGCGCCCGATGATACCGGTCGACCACCGACGTCTTTGGATCGTTGCCCATCCGGCACGTGCCCAGCAGATGCACGGTCGCGAACGGCTCGGTGATGGGCGTGTCGTGGATGGCGAGCGCACCCGCGGCCGTCAGGAGCTCACGGCCGCGCTCCTGGAAATACTTGTAGAGCCGGAGGTCGTGCTCGTGCTCCCTGAACGTGGTGCGGATGACCGGGAGCCCCCACGCGTCCTTGACGTCCGGATCGAGCGTCACGGAATTGGTCTCCACGGGAAGCGACGTGGTGTGTCCGTAGGAGACCGCGGTGTTGTTGTACCACGGCGCCAGGCGCTTCTTGAACGCGCTGCCCCATTGCGGGCCATCGTGCATGTCGAGCGTCGTGAGGATCGGCGGCACGTCGAAGCGAAAATCGAAGCCGCCGCCGCCGACGAAGCCGAGTTTGGGGTCGAGCTCATAGTGGTGGTGACTGATGCGCGACACGACCGGACCCATGTGGCCATTGACCGCGTGCTCGAACTCGCCGCGTGAGCTCGCGCCGCCGTTGAACATGAAGTGCTTTCCGACCATGCCGCTGGAGTTGGCGAGTCCGTCGGGAAAGCGATTCGACCGGGACATGAGCAGCAGCCGCGGCGACTCGGCGCCGTTGGCGCACAGCACCACGGCGCGTGCGCGCTGCATCACTTCCTGCTTGTCCTTGTCGAAGTAGATCACCCCCGTGACGCGCCCGCTGTCGTCGGTCTCGATCTTCCGGGCGTAGCTCTCGGTGCGCAGCTCGCAGCGGCCGGTCTTCAGCGCCTCGGGAATCATCGTGTAGTTGGCGCCCGACTTCGCTCCCCACTCGCAGGGAAAGGCGAGACAGAAGCCGCAGTTGTGGCAGGGCTGACGACCCTGATACGGGCGCGAGAGAATGGCCATCGGAGCGGCCATCGACGACCAGCCGAGCTTCTTGCACGCCACGTCGAGCAGCACTCCCGGGCCCGTGACGTTGACGGGAGGGAGCGGATACGGCCGGGAACGCGCGGGCTCACCCGGCGCGGTTCCGGGCTCGCCGGACACGCCGATGGCCCACTCGACGGCCGAGTAGTACGGCTCGAGCTCCTCGTACGTGATTGGCCAGTCCGCGAGCGCTGCCCCGGCGACGCCGCCGCGCCTGGAGAACTCGTTGAAGTCGCCGGGACGGAAGCGCCAGTAGTTCCCCGTGAAATGGAAGGTCGACCCACCCACGGCCCGCGCGTAGAACGCAAACTGCCTGGGCTCGGCCCTGGCCGTCGGGGTCTTGCGAAAGGTCTGCGGCTGGAGCTTGGGATCGGGGCCCCAGCGCGAGTTGAAGAACGCACCCAGCTCGTCGTGCTCCATGTCGGCGGGGCCGAACGCGCGGCCCTGTTCCAGGACGACGACGTCGAATCCCTTGCGCGTGAGCTCGCGCGCGACGGAGCCGCCCGCGGGGCCGGAGCCGATCACGACGAAGTCGACCGGCGCACTGGTGGAGAACGTCTTTCCTTGCGGCTGGCTCTGTTTCGGTGGCATCAGAGCACCCGGCCCAGAAGCGCCTGCTGGTTTTCCGGACGATCGTACCAGCCGAAGGGCGGCGTGAACTGAATCTCGTGCGCGCGTCCGATCAGCTTCCATCCGGCGTAGTCGCGGTTGCCGCCGTAGCTGGGCAGGGCGAACATGCCGGCGATGGTGGCGAAGCGGATGGCGCCGAAGAACGGAGTCTTTTCCATGGCGCGCAGGACGTCATCCTGCTGCGCGGGCGTCAGCGACGAGAATCGCGCCTGGGGGCCGTGTGCCTTGGCCACGGCCTTGGCGAGATCCGCCAGGCCGTCGGCGAAGAGCTTCTGCTGATCGGACGCGAAGGTGACGAGAGATCGGTCGATGAAGTACACGACGCCGGCTTCACGGGCACCGGGCGTATCGTCGGTGGGGATGATGCGTGCGGTGATCGCTTCGACCTCGGCGCCCTGCTCGGCGGTGAAGTGCGTGAGCTGCTGAGGCGGCGACGGTTGCTCCCGCATCGAGCCGGGAACGGCGGAATCGGGCGCGGCGTCGTGGGCGGCGCGGCACGCCGTGGCGGCCGCGGCCCATGCGGCGGCAATCGTGGAGCTGGCGAGGAATTGTCGGCGGGAGACGGGCATCGTGCGGGAGGGGGGAGCCAACAGTATGACGACGACGAGATGAGGGCGGAAGGAGACAGCGATGAATCGTGTGGCCGACCTCTGACCGGGCGGCGGTTTTCAACGCTGATCAATGGCCATTCAGGCGGCCCCGCCGTCACCGGGGCACAACGGTTGGAACGGTCGGGCGATCTCTACGTAGCACTCTCGCAGCTGTCGTCCCTCCACGCTGGACAAGGGATCTGCGATGCCGCTGCCTCCGGAGATCCCTCCACTACGCGCTCCGCTTCGCTCGGGATGACAGGTGGCCTAACCAACGACGAGGACCCATATGGAATCCGAGATCCTGGCCCTGCAGGACGCCCTCGCCGGCGAATACTCCTTCGAGCGCGAGCTTGGACGCGGCGGGATGGGCGTCGTCTACCTCGCCCGCGACGTGCAGCTCGACCGCCCCGTCGCCATCAAGGTCCTCCCGGCGCGACTGGCCGAGCGACCGGACGTGCGTGAGCGATTCCTTCGCGAGGCGCGGACGGCAGCGGGGCTCTCGCACCCCAACATCGTCCCCATCCACCGCGTCGGCGAAGCGGCCGGGCTTCCGTACTTCGTCATGACCTTCGTCGAGGGCGCCACCCTCGGCGAGCGGCTGCGCGAGCGCGGGCCCGTCTCTCCCGCCACCATGGCGCAGATCCTCCGCGACGTCGCGCAGGCGCTCGGCTACGCGCACGGGCGCGGCATCGTCCACCGCGACATCAAGCCCGACAACATCCTCCTCGACAGTGCCACGGGGCGCGCGATGGTGACGGACTTCGGGATCGCGGCGGTCGTCGGGGAAGAGGTGATTGGACCGACGTCGGGGACGGTCGGCTTCATCAGCCCCGAGCAGCTCGCGGGACAGCCGGCCGACCGGCGCAGCGATCTGTACTCGCTCGGCGTCGTGGCGCATCTGGCGCTGACCGGCGCATTGCCGGCGGGAGGCGGGAGGCGCGAGACGGGTGGAGACTCGCTCTCATCCGCGGTTGCGCGGTGTCTTTCAGATGATCCGGACGCGCGGTTCGTGGATGCAGAAGCGTTGCTGGCCGCGATCGACGAGACGCGGAGCGTGGCGCGTTCCAGTCTTCCCCCTGTCTTGCGGAGGTGGGTGAGTGAGCACGCTCCGCTGGCTCCGCTCTACGGGTTCGTGTCGGCAACCAGCGGGGTGGCCGTGGTCCGGTGGGTGGCGATCATGATTCGCGATGAAGCTGGGCCCGGGATCGTTCCGTTCTTCTACATCATGCTCGCTCTCACCGTCCTGCCGTTGATCCCTACTCTCGCCTTCGAGGGCCGCAAGACGATACGGACGCTGGTCGCGGGCTACCGGCTCTCGGATCTGCGCTTCGCGCTCAAGACGTGGCGTGCCGAGCGCATTGCGGAAATCGACCGCGAGGATCGTTCGCTTCGATTGCGCGACCGGATGCTCGTCCATCTCCCGCTCCTCTGCATTCTCGGAACGCTGTCCGGCGCGCTGTTCCCCATGGGGTTGCTGTTCTGGACGAATTGGCTCCAGTACCTCTTCATCGGTTCGCTGGTACTGCTCCCTGCGCTCGGTCTCCCCATCGCACCGGCGTCGCTGCGGCGACGCTTCACGGCCGGTGCGCGTCGCCTGATCTGGGGAAGCCGCATCGGTGATTGGCTCGCCAAGCGCCTCGCGCCGAAGGGCGGGGGAGTGCCCGCCGCCGCGTTTCGCCCCACGGAGATGGCGCTCGAGGTTGCGATCGAGGATCTCTTCGCGAGCTTGCCGACATCGTATCGCGAGTCGCTCCGCGATCTTCCCGCTATCGCCAATCGACTCACGATGCACGCGTCAGCGATACGCGACGCGGCTGGAGAAGGCTCGGCGCAGCTCACCGACACGGTGAAGGCGCTCGAGCGGCTGCGCATTGGACTGCTCCGCCTCCAGGGCGGCCTCGCCGACCTCCAGCCCGTGACGACGGCGCTGGACGTGGCGCGAGCGATCGATCAGGACATCACGCGCCTTGTCGCGGCGCAGACCGAAATCAGCGGAGTGCGGCGTCCGCTGATGTTCGAGGCGAGGTCGCCGTCACCGGCCTGAGGGATATCGATTCAGCGACGATAGTCGGGATCGATGTCCGCGAGCTGCTGGCGGATACCGGCCCACGCGTTCCGAACGTCCGCCGACGGTCTCGCCTGCTGGAGCGCGGTGTCGACACGAAGTGCGGCGCTCATGAGTGCGCGACCTGCCACCTGCGCGCGGTCAGCGTTACCCGACGCGCGTATCAATTGTTCGTAGAGCGACGCGTTGTCGGCGAACGCCGAGAGTGCAAACCACAGATCTACGTCGGCTTCGGCGTAGGCACGCGACGCGTCCAGGCGGCCCGTGGTCGAGATGCCCAGATCCTGTCGCTCGCGTCCGGCGAGCGCCTGCGCGTTGCGGCGCACCAGACCGGCCTGGTCGGCCGACAACACCCTCCGGCTGGGGGCATTCGCGGCCCCGAGCACGCCCAGCGCCTGCGCCGTTCGGCCATCGAGATTCCCGGTGGCGACCATCCCCTGGTCGATCTGGAAATCGAACAGCGCGCGCTGCGTGGCGTCATCGAGCTGTCCGTTGATCTGTCCACGATAGTAGTTCCGAGCGGCCAGCTCTTTCTGCGCCGCCCGAATCTGGTCCGCGGCGGTGAATACGGTGCGCGCGTCGGGGGCGCGCGCGAGCCCACGCGTCCGCAGTGATAGCTCCTGCGCGAGTCGAACCGCGAGCGTGGAGCCGGCCGGGAGACGGACGTCGCGACCCTCCGAGAGCAGGCCGCCGAGCGCGGAAAGGATGCTGGACACCGGACTCTTGTCGGAGCCCGCGCCGGCGATGCCCGCCCCGACGCCGCTGCGGCCCCCAACGAGCACCACGCGCGAGTTGGGATCGGATTCGATCTGTCGGCGCTCGGCGGAATCGGTGCTCGTGAGCTTGCCACGAAGGGGAAGGACGGTGCCGTCCGTCAGCGTGAGGCGATCGAAGTTGACCTCGATCACACCCGACCGTTCCCGGGTGGCCGGTTGAACGAAGGCGATCACGCCGCGAATACGGCTACCGGCGGGGATGACGGTGTAGTTGTCGAGCCCGATCGTATCGATGACCACGGTCTCGAACGACTGGCCGACGGCCGCCCTGGACGACTCCAGCGCCTGCTGAGTCCGGACGAGAATGACGCTCCCCTCCGGCAATACGCGGCGCTGCTGGGCCGACACGCCCGAGGCGACGAAGGCCGAGAGGGCCACGATCGTCGCGCGACGTGCGTTTCCATGTAACGGCATGTGAATCTCCTGATGTGCGGTCGAGGTTCCTTCAGACCTCACCACAGGTCAAGAGCCATACCGCGATTCAGCGAGCGCGACAGCCGCGGTGTCGGCGAGTGGGAGTGGGAGTGGGAGTGGGAGTGACGGGGGCAGCGCGGAGCCAAACTGGGCGGACTCTATCGCGGGACGCTGATCGGGTGAATGCTTGACGCAAGCCCACCAGCACCACCATCCGGATCCGTTCAGGAGAGAACGCCATGCGTCTTCATTCGATCACCGTGCTCGGCTTCATCGCTGGCGCTTCGCTCGCCCTGGCGCCGCAGGGCGGGCCCTATTCCGTGTTGCGCAAGGTGAAGGTCGGCGGCGCGGGCGGCTTCGATTACGTCTACGCCGACACGGCCAATCGCCGATTGTACATCCCCCGCGCCGGACAGGGCGCGCGCGTCAGCATCTTCAATCTCGACACCTTCGATTCCGTCGGCACGCTCCCGAACACGAGCGCGCGCGGCGCGGTCGTCGATCCGCGATCGAACCACGGATTCGCCAGCAGCAAGCCGGTGGCGATGTGGGACGCGAAGACGCTCCAGCTCATCAAGACGATCGACGTCCAGGGGAGCCCCGACGGCATCATGTTCGACGCGTTCAACGGGCGCGTCTGGGTCCTCAGCCACAGTCAGCCCAACGCGACGGTGATCGACGCCGCGCAGGGGACGGTGATCGGCACGATCGACCTGGGCGGCGCGCCCGAGCAGGCGGTCTCCGACGGCAAGGGCCACGTCTACGTGGACATCGAGGACCAGGAAAACGTCGCCGTCGTCGACGCGAAGACGCTCGCCGTCACGGCGCACTACAGCGTCGCCGGCAAGGGCGGCACCTGCGCGGGGCTCGCGATGGACGTGAAGAACCGGATCCTCTTCGCGGCATGCCGCAACCCCGCCAACTTCGTCGTCCTCGGCGCTGACGACGGACACATCATCACGACGCTCCCGATCGGCATGGGCACGGACGGCGCCACCTTCAATCCGGCGACGATGGAAGCGTTCAGCTCCAACGGCGGCGGCGACGGATCGCTCACGATCGTGAAGGAGAACAGCCCGACGAGCTTCGCGGTCGAGCAGACGCTGACGACCACGCGCGGCGCCAAGACGTTGACCTTCGACGCGAAGACGGGCCACACCATACTCATCGCGCAGGAGTACTCGCCCGCGCCACCGGCACCTGCTGCGGGTACTGGAGGCGCGGGCGCGGCTGCCGGTGGCGCGACAGCCCCCGGTCGAGGACGCGCGGGCGGAACGCCCATCCCGGATTCCTTCACGATCTGGGTCGTCGGAAAGCCATAGCGGGCGACGGGCGACGTCGTTCGTCATTTGTTTTCCTCACCACTCGCGTAGGTGGGCGGAGGGCGCCATGTTGGGGATGCCGCTTCGCGACGCGGGATGAGTCGCCGCCCTTGCATCGCCTCCAGCCCGGCCCGAAATAGTGACGCTCCACGACGACCTGCAGCGCACGCTGGGCCACGCCTACGCGCTCGAGAACGAGCTCGGGGGCGGCGGCATGTCCCGCGTCTTCGTCGCCGTCGAGGTCGCGCTCGACCGTCGCGTGGTGGTGAAGGTGTTGCCCGCCGAGGCCGCGGCCGCCGTCTCCATCGAGCGCTTCAAACGCGAGATCGGATTGGCCGCGCGGCTCCAGCATCCCCACATCGTTCCCCTCCTCACGGCGGGGGAGTCGGACGGGCTGCCGTACTTCACGATGCCCCTCGTGGAAGGGGAATCGCTGCGCGCGCGGCTGGCCAGGCAGGGCGAGCTTCCGGTGAGCGACGCCGTGCGACTCCTGCGCGAGATCGCCAGCGCGCTGGCGTACGCGCACGACCGTGGAATCATTCATCGCGACATCAAGCCGGACAACATCCTCCTCTCCGGCGGCAGCGCGATGGTCACGGATTTCGGCGTGGCCAAGGCGCTCAGCGAGTCGAGCGGCGGGGACAAAGGGAGCCTCACCTCGCTCGGGGTGGCGCTGGGCACGCCGGCCTACATGTCGCCCGAGCAGGCGACGGCCGACCCCTCGATCGACCACCGCGCCGACCTCTACGCGTTGGGCGTGCTCGCGTACGAGATGCTCACCGGGCAACCGGTGTTCGCCGGGCGCGGGCCGCAACACGTGCTCGCGGCCCACGTCACCGAGGCGCCGGAGCCGGTGGAGCGCCGCCGTCCCGGGACGCCGACTCCCCTGGCCGCGCTCGTGATGCGGTGCCTGGAGAAGCGCGCGGCCGATCGGCCGCAGACCGCCGCCGAAGTGGTGCGCGCGCTCGACGCCATCAACACACCCAGCGGCGGAACGCCGCCGACCAACGCGCATCTGTCGCTGCCGCCGGCGAAGGTGGCGCCGCCCGTTTCGCGGCGCGGCGTCGGGATCACGCTCGTGGTGATCGCGGTCGCCGCCGTGGTGGGTGGATCGGCGTGGATGCGCGTCCGCGGAGACGCCGGCCACGGCGCCGCCGCACACCGCATCGTCGTCCTGCCGCCGAGCACGATCGGCGGCGCGATGCAGGCGGACGTCGCCGAAGGAATCGTGGAAGAGGTGAACAGCCGCCTGGTCGGGGTTCGCGCGCTGGAGGTCATCGGACGCACGACGGCCGAGCGCTATCGCGACACGAAGCTCTCGCCGCGCGAGATCGGCGCCGAGCTGGGCGTGGGGTACGTGCTCGCGCTCCGGATCGGGCGCGACGCGGGCGACACCAAGCGCCTTCGCGTGTCGACGGAGCTCCTCCGTGCGTCGAGCGAGGCGGCGGTGTGGAGCAAACCGTACGTCGTCGACTCCGCGGCTGACAACGTTCGCATGCAGGCCGACATCGCCGAGCAGGTCGCGCGCGAGATGGGCGTGACGATCGCGAGCGATGTGCAGGCGCGCATGGCCGCGCGACCGACGGATAATCAGGAAGCGTACGACGAATTTCTCCGCGGGCGGCCGCTGGTGCTCTCGCCCCTGGCGAAGGACATCCGCACGAGCGTGACCGTGCTGGAGCATGCGGTGGAGCTGGATCCGCGATTCGCGGCGGCGTGGGCCGCGCTCGCCATCGCGCACATCAACAAGTACTGGGTCGCGACCTTCGACCCGGCCGAGCGGAGCCGCGCGGAAGTCGCCGCGACGCGCGCCTCGTCGCTCGCCCCGGCCGCCCCCGAGACGGAGTTCGCGCTCGGCCTCATCGCCTACTGGGGGCATCTCGACTACGACGGGTCGCTGGTGCATTTCCGCGCCGCCGTCGCCGCCGATCCGGGGCGCGCCGAGTACCAGCGCTACATGGCGTATCCACTTCGCCGCTCCGGCCGATTCGAGGAAGCGCTGGCGGCGTTGCGCCGAGGAAACGCGCTCGGTCCGCGGAACGCGGATCTTCTCTCAGACGGTTTGACTTGGACGCTCTCGCTGCTTGGCCGCTTCGACGAAGCGCTCGTCTACGCCGACAGCGCGATGATCCTCGATCCGGACGCGTTCTACTCCATCGCCGCGGAGGTGGACGCGCTCGTGACCCTCGGTCGCGTGGATCAGGCGTCGCGCGTCGCTACCAGGGCGCTGACGGAGCGACCGGGAATCCGGCGTCTGCTCGTGGACCAACCCTCCATGGTCCTGGACGTCGCCTGGTTGCTCGCGCCGGCCGAGCGGGCGCGCGTCATTGCCGGCGTGCCCGAGATGCTGCCGGGGGTGGTGGACTCGACGCTGTACATGCTTGCGCGGGCGCAGCTCCGCGACCTGGCCGGTATCGACGCCCGCGCCGACTTCGCCGAAGTGGCGAGGCGGCTGGCCGTGCGAATGGCCACGCAGCCCATCGACCCCTGGGTGCACGTCAGGATCGAGGTCGCGTACACCGGTGCGCGCCAGCGCGACGCCGCGGTGCAGGCGGGACAACGGGCGATCGCGCTGTACGACGCGCGCAGGGACAGGTACGAAGGTCCGGACGCGCACATCGCGATGGCGCTCACGCACCTGGCGTTCGGCGAGCGTGAGGACGCGGCGCGGGAAGCGGAGCTGTGGACGCGCGCGAACAAGGGGAACATCGAGCGCCTGCGCTACTACCCGACGTATGCGCGGCTGCGCGAGCTGCCGCGTGTTCAGGCGCTGGTTGGCGGGCGCTGAACGGCCGGGCACCGCTGTTTTCTCATCGCGGCCGGGCATCCCTGTCATCTCATCGCGGATCTCGCGGATGTGTTCTCGAGAAGCGCCCATAAAAGCCCTTCGATCCGCCTCCATCGGCGGGAATCCGCGCTGAAGATGTCGCCGAAACTGAAGCTCTATCGCGGGCGCTCGGGGTCCAGCAACCGCTGCAGCCGGCGGCGCGCGTCCGCCACCTGCGGCTGTAACTCGGCGTCCGCGTGCGCCCAGAGCGTGATGAACTTCTGAAAGTACGCCGCGGCCTTCACGCGATCGCCTTTGGCCTCGTACAGCTCCGCGAGCTGTCTCGCCGAGAGGGCGAGATAGTACGGGTCGAAATCGTTGATGATCCGCTCGGGGTAGAACTCGTTCTGCACCCGCTCGAGCTGGGCGATCGCCGAATCGGCCATCTTTGCCGCGTCGAAAGCGCGCGCGAGTTCCATCGCGAGGCAGAGCGCGCAAGCGCTCGTCGGACCGTCCGGACGCAGGTCGCCCAGCCGCAGTTCGCGGATGGCATCGGCTGGCTTGCCTTCAGCGACGAGAATGTTGCCGAGCGCGTTGTGCAGAGGCGTCTCGCGCACGCGTTTCAGCGAAGTATCCCTGGTCTCCGCCTCGGCGCGGGCGATGATGGCGCGCGCGCGATCAGGGCGCCCAGCAAGCGCGTAGGCCCTCGCGATCGTCATGTACGCCCGGTCCGCCTCCGGTATCGTCGCCGTCTGCACGGCGGCCACCGTCGCGTCGAGATCCTTCACGTACTCGGCGCGGTGGTCGAGGATGGCCGTCCGTACCCAGAGCTCGCGATTCGCCGCCAGGCGGTTGAGACGCGCGACGGCTGAAAGGCTCGCGAGATCCGGCCTGATCCGCGCGATCAGACGCTCGGATTCGGCGACACGGCCATGGAGGAGGGCGAGTTGCGACAGGCGCAAAACCGCCCACGCGCGGCTGCTGGTGTCCCGATCGACGACGACGCTGTCGAGCGCCCGCCGGAAGCCGGCCGTGTCCCCGCGCATGTACAGCATGTCGACGCGGCCGCGCTTCGATTCGACGTCGGTTGGAAAGTATTTGAGGCCCAGCGCGAAGGCGCTCTCCGCCGCAGCGAACTTTCCCTGGAACAGCTGCGCGCGCGCGAGATAGGGGTACGCCTCTCGAAGACGATGGCTCACGAGGAACAGGCGCCATGTGGACTCGGCGCGCGCGAACTCCCGCCGGTTCGTCAACAGAATCGCGAGGTTGTCCGCGGCCGCTCCGCTGTCACCGAGGCTGATCGAGCTTTCGAAGATCGTCGCGGCCCTGCCGCGATCGCGCCCGGGTCCGGCAAAAAAGTACGATCCCTCGGTCAGCAGCCGCTCCCGCTCGGGCAACTTGGAGCGAAAGCGAAAGGCCTGCGTGAGCGCGGAATCGATCTCGGACCGGGGGCGACCCGCGTTGCTGAGCACGATGCCGAGCTTTCGCCATGCTTCGGCGAAGGTGGTGTCGATCGCGACGGCCTCGCGGAGCAGGGCGATGGCCCGCGGGTGATCCGCCTCCAACTGGTCCGCGCGCGCCCCGTCCACGTACTTGCGGAGCGCGTCGAGCGAGGCGGTCGTCACCTGGGAGTACCTGGGAGTCGCGCGGACGGCGCGCAGCGACTCTCCCATCTTGCCGCGCAGGTCGCGTGAGAGCTTGTCGGCCACGCGGATCAGCGCCGGCGCGTCGGCGGCCGTCTCATGGAAGGAGACCAGCTCCTCCGCGGTTTCCGTGGCGACGAGGCGGATCGCGACGAGAAATCCAGCGCCGGGACCCAGTCCTGTGACCTCGCCGTCGACGATCGCTTTGACGTTCGAGCGGAGGGCCAGCTGTCGCGCGACCGGGAGTTGGAGCGTCGTGGTGACGGGAAGTTCCATCCGCTTGAGCGCCGTCGCGATCGCCTCCGGCGCCATCACCCGGACCGCCTTCGACTGCACGAGCATGGCCGTGGTCGCGCCGCTGATCACGCGCCCGAGTGTGGAGTCGGCGTTCTGCACCCTGAAATCGGCGACGAGAATGGGATCGCGCGCGTCGAGCTTTCCCGCGGCGATGAGCGAGCCCGCGGAGCCGATTCCCTCCGCCCGCAACGTCATGTAGCCGGCGATGAGAAGCACGAATCCGCCGAGTGCCGCGGCCCCGCCGAGGGCGGTACGCCGCCAGCTCATGTGCGGGCCGGCCTTGAGGGCCAGCGACGCGAGCGCGCCGCGCGGCTGCCGCGTGGTCTGCGTGCCCCCGGGCGTGTAGGTCGGCGTCGCCGTGAGCGCGCTCCGCGCGAGGCGGTGTGTATACGCGGTGAACAGCACCACGGGCAGGCCGAGCGCCATGACGATGAGCGTCCCGGGAAACACCCAATCCGGAACGTCCCATGCGATCATCGCGGCACGGGCCACGCCCGCCGCGGCCAGGAAGGCGCCGATGTACGTCGCGATCGCGCGCCGCAGCATCTGTGGGCCGCCGAGCACGAGCGGCGGCTGGGCGGGGAGCGCGGCGCCGCTCGTCACCGAATCGAGCACGCGGACCAGCTCGGCTGCCGACTGCGGGCGGCGGTCGGGATCCTTCTCGAGACAACGCATCACCAGTGCGGCGACGGCGTGCGGCGAGTCCGGGCGGAGGTCGCTGATGGGCGCCGGCGTGTCGGCCATGTGCGCGGCGAGGAGCTTCTGCGGCGACTTGGCCGTGAAAGGGGGGCGCCCCGCGAGCAGCTCGTAGGCCAGACAGCCGAACGCGTAGATGTCCACGCGATGGTCGGCCGACGGGTCGGCGGCGGCCTGTTCGGGCGCCATGTACGCGGGGGTGCCGAGCGAGACGCCGACTTCGGTGAGCGTGCCGTGCACGCCGTCGCCGCGTGCCGCGCTGATCGCCTTGGCGATGCCGAAGTCGGTCACCACGGCGCTTCCTCCGGAGAGGAGCACGTTGTCCGGCTTGATGTCGCGGTGCACGACGCCTTCGTCGTGCGCGTACGCCAGCGCCTTGGACACGTCGCGCAGGATGCCGGTGGCCTCGCCGATGGGGAACGCGGCTCCGTGCGCCAGACGCAGGCGCAGCGACTCGCCGACCACGTACGGCATGGTGTAGTACGGCATCCCCTCCACCTCGCCCACGTTGTGAACGGGGACGATGTGCGCGTGCTGGAGCCGCGCGGCGAGCTGGATCTCGCGGCGGAAGCGCTCCACGTTCACGCCCTCGCCGACGTCGGCCGGAACGATCTTCACCACCACCCGGCGGCCCAGCGCGCGCTCCTCGGCCAGGAAGACGCGGGACATTCCGCCGCCGCCGAGCTCACGCTCTATGGCGAACGCGCCGCCGAGAGAACGCTGGAGATGTTCCTGGAGGTCCAAAGGACTCGGAAAGGGGTGGGTTCGACGCCTGATGATGCCTCGGCGCCGCGGGGCGGTCAAGATCGAAGCAACTCCTCGAGCTGCCGGTGCTTGTCCCGGCTCAGCGGCGCGGTGTCGCCGTTCGACATCGCCACCGTCCACGAATGCGGCGTTTCGGCGCGGATCGCCCGCACGCGCGACAGCCGCACGATCGCCGAACGATGCGACCGGAAAAACTCCGAGGGATCGAGCGCGCGCTCCAGCACGGACATGCGCTCTCGCAAGAGGCGGCTCCGGTCCCCCGCGCGATGGATGCGCACGTAATACGTCTCACCCTCGATCCACTCGATGTCGTCCACGGGGATCACCACGCGCGCGCCGCGATCCGGTACGACGAGCTGCCTGAGGTAGCGTCCCGGCTCCTTGGGCGGCGCAGCGAGATCTTCGCCGCGCTCCAGCTCCGCGGCCAGCGCCCGAACTTCCGCCACGCGCGTGAGCGCGCGCCGGAGGGACTCGGCCAGCCGCGATTCGGGGACGGGCTTGACCAGGTAGTCGAGCGCGCGCACGCCGAACGCGCGGAGCGCGTGCTCGTCGTAGGCGGTGAGGAAGATGATCGCCGGGGGCGTGGCCTCGGGCTCCAGCTGCTCGAGCACCTCCAGCCCCGTGCGATTGGGCATCGCGATGTCCACGATCAGGACGTCGGGTCGATGCTCCCGTATCGCACGCTCCGTCGACGCCCCATCGTGGCATGCCGCGACGACGTCGATCGGCTCGATCGCGCGCTCGGCCACCAGCCGGCCGATGCTCCGAACGAGACCGTCGCGCGCGAGCGGCTCGTCGTCCGCGACCACCACCCGTGCCCTGGCCATGGTCGTCATGACGACGGCGCTTCGCCGACGGAGAAGGGAAGGGCCACGGTCGCGCGCGTCCCACCCCCATCGCGCCGCTCGAGCGACACGCGCGCGCGATCGCCGAACAAACCGGACAGCCGCTCGCGCGTCGCCGCGAGTCCGATCCCGAGCCCCGACGTTTCATTCGCGGCGGTCGGGCCGGGACCGTCGTCCAGGACGGTGAGGACGAGCGAGCCGTTTTCCCGCTTCGCGCCGATCGACACGACGCTCCGCCCGTCGCCGCCCCGCATCCCGTGCTCCACGGCATTCTCGACGATCGGCTGCAGCACCAGCGGCGGCAGCCTGGCCGACAATACACGGTCATCGTCGACGTCCACGGTCCACGTCAACCGGTCGCCGAAGCGGACGCCCTGGATGGCAAGATACTCGCGCACGAAGGCCAGCTCGTCGGCGAGCGTCACCGACTTCGCGCGGTCGTCCAGCGCGTAGCGGAGCAGACGCGTGAGCTTCTCGAGCACGGCCGACGTCTCCTGTCCGCGATTCTCGCGCGCGAGCATCACCGCCGCGTTCAGCGCGTTGTACAGGAAGTGCGGATTGAGCCGCGCGCGGAGCGCGTCGAGCCGTTTCTCGAGGATCGCCGACTGGAGCGCGCGCTCGCGCTGGAACGCGGCTGCCGCGTGTCGCTGGCTGTCGGAGATGTAGGCGAAGCCGAGCACCGCGCCGGCGCAGAGCAGGTTGGTGGTGGCGTAGGTCGAGATGTTCGCGCGCCAGACGAACCAGAATCGCCCAGGGATGAGCGGGTTCGGCGGCTGCCCCATCGCCGTGGCGAGATAGATGAGGAGCAGCCCGTGCAGCACCATGAACGCGAAGACGACGGCGGCGTAGAGTGCCGCTTCGACGATCGAGAGGCCGCCGTCGCCTTCCGCGCGCGCCGCGGCGCGGCGGATGACGGGGCGCAGCTCGAGGATCCACGGCGCGAAGACGATCCACATCACGAAGGTGAGCGCCTGCCACGCGGGAAAGATCCGCTCGACGAGGGCGACGCCGGATTGGCGCAGCGCCGTGTAGGTCGGGACGAGCCCCGCCGCGACGATGACCGTCAGCGCGACGGGGATGAGCACGCGCGCCTCCAGGCCGCGCCGATACCACGGCACGGCCGCCCCCGCCGCCCCCGCCGCCCCGCTTCCGCTACGCGAGATGTCGAGGCGGTGTCCGGCCACCCACCCTGCGGCCGCGCCGAAGCCGACGGAGAGACAGGTCCGGATCACGAGGAAGGACGGGGCCTCGCCCACGTGCGGACCGAGGCGGAAGACGAAGCTCGCGAACATCGACGCGAGCGTGATCGCGATGATCGACGCTCCCCCCGGCAGCGCCACCCAGAATCCCACGAGCGCGAGGACGAGCACCGACGTCGCCGGTCCCATCGGGAGCCGCCGATCCAGCTCGACGGCGAGCGTCAGCGCGAACGCGACCGCGCTCCAGGCGGCCTGACTCGCGGCGGATCGTCGTCGAAAGAGCATCGGTGAATCGTCACACCGCGGCGCCGGGATTGGCAGGGGCGTCGCGGCCGCCGGACCGTGCGACTGCAACGAACGGCCGGCGGGGTGCAACCAGACGCGCTCAGGTGACACCGCCGGCGATCCTCAGCCCACTGCCGCGCTCGTCGCTTGCACCAGAATGTCAGAAGGCGCGGAAGCCACTCAGCTCCCGCGCCTTCAGCCTTCAGCCTTCAGCCTTCAGCCTTCAGCCTTCAGCCTATTTCACCTTCGCCAGATCCGCCACCGCGTTGATCAGCAGCTGCGTGCGCCCGCGATCCGCCGCTGACGGAAGGTCCTTCTTGATCTCGTCCGCGAGCTTGGACAGCGCGCTGCTCCGCGCCGACCCAGCCGCCGCTTCCGCGCTCGAGAGGCTCTGACGAACCGCCGCGATGCGCGCGGCGCTCAGCCCCTGGTTGCGCTCCATCTGGTCGACGTACGCGCGCGCCAGCGCGAAGCTCGGCGGCCAGACGAAGTGGACCTGCATCTGCGCGTTGAGCTCGGGAAGCTGAACCGTCTTGGCGGCGTCGATCTCGTTCTGCGAGAGATACGGGCTCGGGACCAGCTCGTGAACGTCCATCCCGCGACGCTCGTCGGACGCGACGATCACGCCGTTGTACCAGTAGATCGACCAGTAGCCGCCGCCGGGGCCGCGGTCGAAGAAGGCGATCTCCATCGGGTGCGCCGGATCCGTCCAGTCGAAGACCGTGGTGCCGCCCTGATAGAACGCCTGCACCATGATGTCCCGACCCGGCACCGGGATCAGCGAGCCGTTGTGCGCCGTGCACGTCTCGTTGTCCGCCTGCGCCGCCGGCATCTTGTAGTAGCTCTTGAAGTTCAGCTGCGTGCCGTTGAGCGAGAAGATCGCGTTGCCGCCCCAGTTGAGCGGATCGGTCGCGCGGCAGCGCGGCTGGCCGCCGCCGCCCCACTCGTCCGAGAAGAGCAGCTTGGTTCCATCGTTGCTGAACGTGGCCGAGTGCCAGAAGGCCATGTTGGAATCGGCGACCACGGCGACGCGCTTCGGATTCTTGACGTCGTGGATGTCGAACAGCAGGCCGTACCCGGCGCACGCTCCGCCGGCATATCCGAACGCCGGATACGTCGTGATGTCGTGGCAGCCGTTCTGTCCGATGGTGTCGGGGAAAG
>JADMIO011276598.1_pt1 | contig 28776 bp, 26 predicted proteins | sample 8958161 | NCBI WGS metagenome assembly JADMIO01 (sample SAMN16585339, study PRJNA669376) | soil metagenome | isolation source: Crop rotation soil | place: USA: Cullars Rotation, Alabama | collected 2011 | reverse complement strand
CGCAGGAGAAAAATTCCCGCCGCCATTCCCGTTTCCATTGCTCCCCCCATTTCCATTGCCGCCACCGTTGGATGCGGATTCAAAAGCGGGCCCGTTGGGTTGGTTGTCTTGCGTTGCCGTCTCAACAGAAGCCTGAGCCGGTTGGTCGCCCGCCACGGCTGAACCCGGCAGCGCCTTGCGAACCAATGTTTTTCCATCTGCTTCGAGTTCGAACGTTTCCACAGAAACAATAATTGTGCCTTGCAGCTTGTCGAGTCCCGCCGGCAGCTTCAAACGCAACTCTTTTGTTCCGTCGGCTTTCATTTCAAATCCGGCGGCCGCAATAAAAGATGTTTTCCACAGCAATTGGGCCGGCGGAGAATCGGCCGTGGGTTTTAGCGAGGGAATCAAAGGCACCGCATTACCGGAATCCACGGTGCCGGAGGGAAATGAATACAGCTTCACTTCAACCCCATCATTCGAGCCCATGGTTTCGGTGGCGATAAAACCAAACGGCGCCCCCAAATCCACATAGGTCACTGTGTAACCATTATCGGCCGGCAGCACGGTGTTGAGAAATTGCGCGGGCAAAGCATCGATCTTGAGAATTTTTTGGTCGCCGTTGTCTGAGTGAAAAACCTTTGCGCTAACTTCATTGCCAACGATGGTCGGATCGATGAGAGAAATCTCGTTTCTAAGCGTATCGGCCTGCTTGCTGAACACCGCGAATTCGCTTTGCAGCTCCGATCCGCGAGTGGACAAATGAGGCGCCTGTGCCACAGGCACAGGTGAAACTGAAGGAGTGGCTCTGGGCTCAAGCCATTCCAACCCCAATAGCCGGCTAAAGCGAGAATGGTGGGGCCGCGGTCTTCGGTTTCCGGCTCCCAAGGATGTTCTTTTGCGCCACCATCTTTTAATGGGATTTTCGATCACGTTGCGCGGCCGGTTCGGCTGATTGATATTTTTAATCGCCTTGCGAATCAGTTGTGCCGGCTGCGGAGACCGGCGGGCCGCAAAAGCAACATCCAGATAAAGCGGCCCATTTCCATCGGGCGCGCCCACCATAATTTTCTTAACTCCCAGGAAAAGTTTTTCCCCTTTGAACACATTTTCCAGCGGCGCTTTTTCCTGCTCAAACACCGACAGATAAGCGGGGGTGCCGTTTTCTTCCGAGACGGTGGCCACTTTGGGCGAGACCAACACGTAGGACACTCCGCGCTGTTTTAAAAGCTCTTTGATTTGCGGCGCATGAAAACCGCCGACAACGAGCGCCGCCGTTTTTCCGTTTTGGGCCAGCAAATTGGTCACCATTTTTTGGCTGCGGATTTCTGCATTCACATAAAACTGTTCAAACGGATCCAGCAACTCAGCCCACTGCGGCTTTCTCAGTTTTTTGTAAGCGGCCCATTCGGCCGGTGTCAGCGTGAATTTGCTGAGCTTTCGGGTCAAACGCAACCATGTCAATTCCTGTAGCAGTTGTTTCTGCAGCGGCGATGAAGCCAATTGATTGAAAGTGGTTCCTTTCCAGTGATCGATGTCAGCCAACAACTGTTCTGCGTCGATCTGATCGTTCAAAGACACATAACTGAGATAGTTTTCAAAAGCGGGGGCGGCCTTCAAAGAAATGCCATAGCGCTGCAAAAGTGTTTTCAGAAACGCGTAAAGCTCAGCGTAGCGAAGAGCGCCGTCTTGATAAGCCTGGCCGCGGCTAAGCAAAGCATCTCGGTCGGACGGCTTCAAATGTTCGGACAATTGGTCCAAGATCCGCGTGCGTTCGCGCTCCACTTGCTTCATGTCCATGGTTTTTTCCAGGCGGCAGGCCTGCATAAACAAATCAATCTGACGCGAACGCCAGCCGTATTTGAATCCGGCCTGAATAAATTCCGCGGCGCCGATGCGGCCGCTGTCGTAGTCGTCGATCAATTGATCCAATTCCAGCAAGCGGTGTGAAAAGATGTTCGGCTTGGTTTGCGACAGCGCCGCCGCGATCAAATTTAATTGGCGGGCTGTTTCTTTTTTGACATCCAGCGAATCCAAATAAGCATCCACATTGGCTTCATAGGCGTCGGCATCGTCCACGCCGATAAAGGGCGGCGGTGCAAGCGGGCTGGTTACGCCCACATAAGAAGGCGCTCCGATCAAATTGGCGTCGAGAAACTTATCAGCCACTTCTTGGTTGATGGTTTTGTCGGGAAAAGAACGGTACGGCTTAAAGTTGAGTTTTTGAAAGGCGGCTTCGACGGCCACCAAATCCACGGCTTTGCGGTTGAGCAGGTTTTGCAGAATGACCGCAATGTTGCGCTGGGCTTCGTTGTTCATGTGAATGTCTTGAATCAGAATGACCTTTTCGATTTTCGACTTTCGATTCACGACTTTCGATTGATATGTTTCGTGCACCACTCCATTTTTCAGCGGAATATCGGTCAGATGAGAAACGCGTTGTGAAAGAAGGGGCGGCATCAGCGTGGTGGCCGCCGGAGCCGTGGTCATCACGTGGCGCTCCGTCCAAAGCGACATCTCCGCGTTGGCCGGCGAAATCGCCACCGCCATCAACTGGACAAATGCAATGAAAAGGGCCAGAATTCGCTTCACATTAACAGGGTAACCAACCTCGATTAAGAACTCCTTAAGAACCAGTAAACGTTTGGTAAAAAAAGGCCCCTTAACCGCCGGAGGAAGTCCCTCAAAACGTTGCGAAAAATCAACCTAATTTAAGGAGGACAGAATATGCTCGGGCAATTCAACATTGTGGGGCTCGTTTTTGCCGTTGTGGTGGGTTATTGGATCTTGTCCTCGGGAATTAAGATTCTTTCGGAATACGAACGCGGGGTGATTTTCCGCTTGGGACGGGTGCTCGGCGCCAAAGGCCCAGGCCCCATTTTCTTGATTCCCATCGTCGACCGGATGGTGCGTGTGGATTTGCGGACCATCACGCTGGACGTGCCGGCTCAGGAAATCATCACCAAAGACAACGTGACCGTGAAGGTCAATGCGGTCGCTTATTTTAAGGTGCTCGATCCGAACAAAGCCGTCATTGAGGTTCAAAACTTCATTCTGGCCACCTCCCAAATTGCCCAAACCTCCATGCGCAGCGTGGTGGGCCAGGTGCCGCTGGACGACCTGTTGTCAGAGCGCGAAGTGTTGAATGCCAAGCTTCAAAAAATCATCGATAACCAGACCGAACCGTGGGGCATTAAAGTGAGCATTGTCGAACTGAAAGACGTGCAGATTCCGGAGAGCATGCAGCGGGCGATGGCGCAGCAGGCCGAAGCGGAACGGGAACGGCGGGCCAAGATTATTAACGCGGAAGGAGAACTGCAGGCGTCACAGAAATTATCCGAAGCGGCCGATGTGTTGGCCAAATCCCCCGGGGCGATGCAGCTGCGTTATTTGCAGACGGCGCGGGAGATGACCTCCGCCAAAAGCTCGACGATTGTTTTCCCCTTGCCGATGGATTTGCTGAGCGGGTTTATGAAGCTGGTGCAGAAGTCTTAAGAAAAGCTTTAACGCGTTCGAACCAGGTTTTTTCTTTCCAGGCGGTTTTGATGCCGCCGGAAATCATCCACTCATCCAACGCAATGGACGGAAAGCGGTCCGACTCCAAATCTTTTTCCCCGAACTCCGCGTACCCGGTGTCCGTTTCATGGACGATCACCTTGCTCACGCGGGCGTCTTTCTCGCCGCTCAATTTGGGCCCCGTTTCCAAAATCGCCTGACACACAACAAAGCAGGCTTTCGCAATCATCTCGGCCGTCGGCACAAATGGAACCACCATGTGCCGCTCGGGATTGATCTGATTGATCATCGGCGCCAACGTATCTTTTTTCCAGATCATCACTGCATGGTCAAAGGAATCGAAAAAATCGTTGATGCCGGTGTCTTTGACGGCTTTAAAGTCGGCCACCATGTTGGCATCATTCGGCTGGGTGCTTTCCAAGAAAAGCTCAAACTTGTAGCTGTGGCCGTGCAGATGGTTACAGCGCTGGGTGTACGCCCCTGGAACCACGTGGGCCATTTCCGCTTTGAATAACTTTCGAATCAACATGGATAACCTCTAGTAATAAAACTCTCGTCCTGCATAAAACGCATTCGGATAATGCCGGGTTCCCAAAGGACCGATGCTCACCACGTCAAAGCGGACCAATTGATCCTGCATTCCCGCTTCCTGGAGAAATCCCAGCGCCCCTTTCACCACATGGTCGCGCTTGGTTTGGGTGACCGCTTCTTCGGGCGCACCGAAATGGTCATTGGTGCGGCGCTTCACTTCAACAAACACATAAGTCGCTTTGTATTTCATGATGAGGTCGACTTCGCCCCATCGCGTGGAATAATTGGAAGCCACCCACGTGTAGCCTTTTCCTTCCAGAAAAATCCGGGCTAGTTCTTCCCCACCCCGGCCGAAACGTTGATTGTGTTCTGACATGTTTCCCCTCCTATTGCGGAGGGGAACAAAAGATTTCTGACCGGCTCAAAGCTTTTACGGTGAATGGGGCACGGCCCGTATTTTTCCAGCGCCGCCAAATGGACGGGCGCGCCGTAACCTTTGTGTTCGGCAAATCCGTACTGCGGATATTTTTCGTGCTCTTCTTCCATGATGTGGTCGCGTGTGACTTTGGCCAGAATGCTGGCCGCCATAATGGAAGCGCTCAGCGCATCGCCGCCGATGATCGGCTGTTCATTAAATCCGCTGCCCAGTTTCTGATTGCCGTCGATCAATACCATGTGGGGCTGCATGCTCAAAGCCAGCACCGCTTCGCGCATGGCTTTCAGCGAGGCTTGCAAAATATTGATTTGGTCGATCACTTCGGGACCCACGTCGATGACCGCAAAAGACAAAGCGACCTCTTGAATCTCGCAGAAAAGGGCTTCACGTTGCTCTTCGGGGACCACTTTGCTGTCGCGCAGTCCGTAAATTTTGGGGTTGTCCGGCAAAACAACGGCGGCCGCCACGACGGGACCGGCCAACGGGCCGCGGCCAGCTTCATCGGCACCAACCAATACAAAAGGAGTGTTCAAATCAACGGAAGGGAAAATAAATCGGGCGTCAAATTGATAGCCGAGCATGCGATAAGCCTATCAAAACCTCGGCGGAGGGGCGAAAAACTATTTCGGTTTGGCGACGGCGAGTTCGGGTTTGACAACGGGTGCGGCGGCGGCTGCTTTTTTATCGGCAACGATCTTTTTGGCGTCAGCGGAGCCCTGCTCTTTTTCTTCCAAACGGGCTGCTTTGCCGATGCGGTTGCGCAGATAATAAAGTTTCGCGCGGCGCACATGGCCCGAACGGATCACTTCGATTTTTTCAACGGCCGGTGAGTTCAGCGGGAAGCAGCGTTCCACGCCGACGCCGAAGGAAATTTTGCGGACGGTAAAATTGCGGGTGCCGGAAAGCCCGGTAAAGGAAATAACGACGCCTTCGAAAATTTGGATACGGGTGGTGTCACCTTCAGAGATGCGCACATGCACGCGCACATTGTCGCCCACGCGAAACGCAGGCTGTTCTTTGATCTGAAACTTTTGGTTGATGTATTGGATGATTCCTTGTTTGTTCATGGCACCTTTTTCCTCAATAGTTCGGGCCGCTTACGCTTCGTTTGCTCTTGCCCGGCTTGTTCACGCCAGGCCGCAATCTCATGGTGATGACCCGTTAAAAGTTTTTGCGGAACCTCTTTGCCCCGCCATTGTCTCGGCCGCGTGTAATGCGGATAATCCAGCCGGCCGTTCATGAAAGACTCGTTCACAATCGATTCAGGATCTCCCACCACTCCCGGCACCAGCCGGGCCACTGTGTCTGCGAGAACCATGGCCGGCAATTCCCCGCCGGTCAGAACGTAATCTCCAATCGAAATCTCTTCGTCAATCCATCCCATCACGCGTTCATCAATGCCTTCGTAATGGCCGCACAACAAAACCAAGTGTTTCTTTTTGCTCAGTTCACCGGCGCGTTTTTGGGTGAGCACTCGTCCTTGCGGGGAGAGATAAACCACCCAAGCTTTGCGGTTCTTGCCGGTTCCTGCCAGCTCTTTAATCGCCCGGTACAACGGTTCTGGTTGAATCACCATTCCGGCACCGCCGCCGAAAGGCCGGTCATCCACCTTCTGATGCCGCTCATCGTCCGACCACTTCCGCAGCGAGTGAACCTTTACTTCAATCAAACTCTTTTGACGGGCCCGGCCCAGCAAACTTTCTTCAAAGGGCCCCTGAAACATAGCCGGAAAAAGGGTGACGACATCAATCGTTAGCTTTTTTACCGGCACGACAGAAAAACAGCTAGGCGGTGGTGGCGGAAGGGGCGAGCGCAGGCGCGCCCGGTTTCACCTGATCCCAAACTCCTGCTTTTTCCAGCGCAAAGCGGACGGAATCCGTCGGCCGCGCTCCTGTTGAAATCCAATAACGCACGCGTTCGGTGCGAATGGCGTCTGGTTTTGACATGTTTCGCGGATTGAATGCGCCCAGGATCTCGATGGGTTTGCCATCGCGAGCTTGAATGCGGTCAATGGCCACAAGCCGGTACAAGGCATTGTGAGGCCGTCCCACGCGTTTGAAACGTAATCTTACACTCATTTTTTTATCGTCCTATAAAAACAAAAACCACGCTGTCTGTGCCACTTCGGCTCGGAACAGCCTGGCTTTATGATTTGAAATGGACGAGGATTGTACTTTTACGCAAGCGGAAACGTCAAGGCTTCTTTTTGTCCAAAACCAGGTTGTTCACCATCCGCTTGGTGATGGAAGATAACCCCAATTTCGACAGATGCGTGGGATGAACCCACTTAAATTCCTCGTATTTGAGGCCCTTTTTTGACAGAAGGGCGGGGTTGTTGGTGCGCAACTGGCACAAATAACTCCGCACCACAAACACACGATGCGTGAGCTGATGCTCAAAAGCGGGCAGCGCTTCCTGCACTTCAATGGTGAGGCCGGTTTCGCGTTTGACCGACTCTTCTAAGTACGGCACGAGCTCGGTGTTGGGCGCGGCATCCGCCCCGACAAATTCCCAGAGTCCGCCGAAGAGGCCCTCTTCGGGCCGGCGGCCCATCAACCAGCGGTGACCATGCGTGATGATCGCGTGCACGCGCCTCACCGTCGGGCGATCCATTTTTTCTCCCCCGGGCGGGATGTCTTCCTGCTTGTTGTATTTAAAAGCGAGACATTCTGCCTTGAGCGGACACTCACCGCAGGAAGGCGAGCGCGGCGTGCAGATGGTGGCGCCCAAGTCCATCAGCGCCAGGCTCAGATCACGCGGGCCATTTTTTAACGTGGGTGTGGGTTTTCTTTTGCCCAAGGAATCCAGCGACAAATCGAGCGCCGCTTTTTTCAACACCACCTGCACCACTTTCATTTTCGGGTCGTCTTCAATGGCGAGCAGCCGCATGAGCACGCGAATGATGTTGCCGTCAAGCACAGGCGCCGGCCGGTTAAAAGCAATGGTCGAAATGGCGCCCGCGGTATAAGGCCCGATGCCGGAGAGTTTCAGCAATTTTTCCAGCTCAGCCGGAATTTTTCCGCCGTGCTCGTTCTGCACCGCATTCATGGCCGCCCACAAATTGCGAGCCCGTGCGTAATAACCCAAACCAGACCACAACGCCAGCACGTCTCCGAGAGGAGCCGCCGCCAAATCGGCGGCTGTCGCAAATTTGCTTAAAAAGCGGTCGTAGTACGGACGCACCGTGGCCACGGTGGTTTGCTGCAACATGAATTCGGAAACCAGAATGCGGTAGGGGTCAGTGGTTTTTCGCCACGGCATGTCGTGGCGGCCGCTTTTCCAATACCAGGTGAGAAGTTTTTTTAGGATGGTTCGTCTTTGATGAGTCCAAGGCGTTTGCACAAGAGGTCCAGGTCCCACGGAGAGTAGAACGCAAATTTCATCCAGCCTTTTTTGCCGGAGGTTTGAATTTCCACGCGCCGGCCGAGCACCCGTTGAAATTCTTCTTCATAGCGGCGCACCTCTGCCGTGGGTTCGCGGCGCTGCGCGCTCTTTTTGCCTTTGGTCGGGACATTTTCGTTGGCCATCAGCGCTTCCAAGTCGCGCACCGACAATTTTTGAGCCACAATTTTTTGGAGCAGGCGCAGCTGCTCAGAATGCTCCGGAATGCCGGCCAAAATCTTGGCGTGGCCCTCGGTGATTTGTCCCGAACGAAGCGCGGTTTGAATGTCTTCATGGAGCCGTAAGTAGCGCAGCACATTCGCAACGCCCGAGCGACTTTTGCCGAGGGCGGTGGCCGCCTGCTCCTGCGTCAAATCAAATTCCTTCATGAGGCCGTCGACGGCCATCGCTTCTTCCATCGCGTTTAAATCCTCGCGCTGGATGTTTTCGATCAGCGCCAACTCAAAACGTTCGCGGTTGGTGAGCTTTCTCACCACGCATGGCACTTTATCGAGACCCGCCATTTTGGCGGCGCGCAAACGCCTCTCGCCCATCACCAATTCAAAATCGCCGCCACCCAAGGTTTCCGTGATCACCAGCGGCTGGGCGATGCCGTGGTTCTTAATGGACTCGGCCAAATCCTGCAGCGTTTCTTCATCGAACTGCGTGCGCGGCTGATGACGGTTGGGTTTGATTTTGGAGATGAGAACATCACGCACATCGTGAGACGCCGCCACCGCGGTGGCCGTTTGCACAGCCGCTTTCACGTCCGCCGCCTTCGGCGCCGCCGGTGAAGCCGAAAAAAGCGCTTCCAATCCCCGTCCCAGTGCTTTGTGTGCCATTAGTTCACCCCCGCCATTGCCGATGTCTCAGTCACATCGTTGCCGATCCGGTACTCGCTGACCCGGTTGTTCTGGAGAAATTCATCCGCCAGTAGTTTATAGGCGCGTGCCCCCACCGATTGCGGGTCATAGGTCACGCCGGGCTGGCCGAACCCAGGCGCCTCCGCCAAACGGACGTTGCGTGGAATGATCGTACGATAAGTTTTGGTTGAAAAATGTTTTTCCACTTCTTCTTTTACCTGGCGCGTCAAATTGGAGCGGCCGTCGAACATCGTGAACAAGATGCCTTCAATGCCGAGGTTCGGATTAAAACGTTCTTTGATGAAATCAATGGTGCGCACCAATTGGGTCAGCCCTTCGAGCGCATAATATTCGCATTGCAGCGGAATCAGCACCGATTGCGAGGCCACAAACGCGTTCAGCGTGACCAGTCCCAAGGACGGCGGACAATCCAGAAACACAAATTGAAAATCGTTGGACATGGCGGCAAGGCCATCTTTCAAACGCCGTTCACGATCCGGCAAAGAAGCCAATTCTATTTCCGATCCCACCAAGTCCACGCCCGAGGGCACCAAAAACAAATTGGTCACCGAGGTCGGTACCACCAACTCACTCAATGTTTTTCCACCCACCAGTGCTGCATAAACATTGTTGTCGATACCGGCCTTCGCCACGCCCAGGCCCGAGGTCACGTTGGCCTGCGGATCAATGTCGATCAACAACGTTTTCACGCCGGTCAAGGCCACCGCGGCCGCGAGATTGATTGAGGTCGTGGTTTTGCCGACGCCGCCTTTTTGATTGGCAATCGAAACTGTTTTCATGAATTTTTATTTTCCGTTATTTTGTCGGCCGCTTTGTCGGGCAATTTGGGCGGTTTCATTTTTTTCTTTTTGGGCAGCTCGGTGTAGCCGGGCATCTGCCACTTCTCTACCTTGGCCGCGTAATCATCAAGGATCTTGCGCGCGTGGCGCTCGGTCTTGGCTTCGGCCCACACATGGCAGTAGGCTTCGTTTCCGTCGGGCAAAACCAGCGCCCATCCGTCTACAAAATGTATTTTGATGCCGTCAATGAGTTCGAGCTTCTGATGCTCGTTGACCACCTGGGCCAGGCGCATGACTTGCCCTTTTTGGCCCCAGGCGCACGGTACGCGCTTGTGCAACACATGGATTTTCCGCGGCAGAAGCTCCCACGCCTTGCCCAGAAGCGTGTTCTGCTCGGCCATCAGTTCGAGGATCCGGGCCAGCGCGAACATCGCGTCGAATGCCGGCTGAAATTTCGGAAAGATAAAGCCGCCTTCGGCGTCACCGACAAAATTAACATTGGGTTTGCGCGCGTATTCAACAATGTAGCGTGGATTCATCGGTGTGCGCAGGACAGTCGCCCCGCGCATGACCGCCAACTCTTCGAGTAAAGAGGTGCCGCGCACCGGATAACCGATCACTTGTTGTTCGGCACTCTGCAGTCCCAGAAGCCCGACAATCACCAGCGCCTCTTCAGACGGAACGATGCGGCCGCGCTCATCCACCATAAACAGTTTCTCGGCGCCGTTGTCCATCAAGAACCCAGCGTCGGCTTTCAACGTCGTCACGATGTTGGATAGTTCTTCCAGCGATTTTTTGAATTCGGATTCGGTGCGCGGAAAGCGTGTGGTGGAAGTGTGGGCGTTTAAGGCCACGCTTTCAATGCCGAGCTCGCCCAACAGATCCGGGAAAATCATGGCCGCGGCCGAATGCGAATAGTCAATCACGATTTTAAATTTGCGGTGGCGCAACAACGGCGCGTTGATGTGTTTGAGAAAACCGGTGCGGTAATATTCCTGCGCGCGCGGCGGCACCGACAGCTCACCCACATCCGCCACGCTGGCGCGCTTAAAATCTTCCCGCATGAAAAGCTGTTCGATGGATTTTTCTTTCCGGGTCGGCAAATCGTTGCCGTCGCGGTCGAAAATCCGAATGTCGATCTGGCGGGCATCAAACGGAGAGAGCCGCACATGCACGCCGCCCACTTCGCCTTCTTTGCCCATTTCATAGCGCACCACCGGAACCGGCACCATGCGCAAGTCGCCCACGCGAACGCCGCTCGACAAAAGTCCCGAAATGAGCGCGCGCTTGATCAGGCGGCTGGCTTTGTGAGCGTCGCGGGAGGTGATCACATAAGCGCCCGGCCCCAGATAAGCGCCGTAGGCTGCGCCCAATTTGGCCGCGAACTCCGGCGTGACTTCAATGTTCGTGAGCCCCGTGATGCCGGCCGTGCCGAAAAGAGCCGAGTTCCATTTTTCGCCCCACACCAACGACGACGAGAGAACCGATCCCGATTCCAAAATTTTCTCGGGCCACATTTTCACGTTCGGTTTTAAAATCGCTTCGGCGCCGATTTCACAGCGGTTGGCCACAACAGCCCCCACTTCGATGCGCACTTTTTGTCCGATGCGCACGCTGCGGCCGATCACGGCCTCGCGCAAATCGGTTTCAGGGCCGATCAAGGTTCTGTCCCACACAACGGATTTGCGAATGCTGGCGCCCGAACCGATGCGTACGTTGTTGCCGATCACCGAACGCACAATCTCGGCGCCCTGCGCGATGTGGCAGTTCTTCCCGATCAACACCTGCCCGTCAAATTTAACACCGGGCTCGATTTCGCAATTTTCTCCAACCCGCACGTTCGGATGGCCGGCCAGCGGAGTCCCATCCATCTTCACATCGACTTTTCCTTCCAGAATGTCGACGTGCGCCATCCGGTATTCGGTCAAGTCGCCGATGTCCTTCCAATAGCCCTCGGCGATATAGCCGTACAACGGCAAGCCAAGCTCCATCATTTTTGGAAAAAGATTTTTGGAAAAATCGACTTCCTGGTCTTCCGGAATCAGTTTCACCACGTCGGGGTTCAAAATATAAATGCCGGTGTTGATGGTGTCTGAGAACACCTCGCCCCAGGTGGGTTTTTCGAGAAAGCGGACAATGCGGCCGTCGTCGGTGGTGATCACGACGCCATAGGCCAAAGGTTTGGTGGTGCGGGTCAATACAATGGTGGCCGCCGCTTTCTTTTCCAAATGGTATTTCCAGGCCTTGGTCAGATCAATGTCGGTCAGCACATCGCCCGACATCACAATAAACGGCTCCTGCGTCAGGTATTTGTGCTCCGGGGTTTGCGCGGCAAAGCGGATGCATCCGGCGGTACCCAAATCCACTTCGGGTCGCAGATAGGACATGTGAACATCCCAGTTTTTTCCGCTTTCGAAATGTTTTTTGATGACGTCAGGCGAGTAATGCAGAAGGGCAAGCAAATCTTTGAAATCGTGTTTCTCACAAAGCCGCACCACATGCTCCATCATCGGCTTGTTGGCCACGGGCGCCATCGGTTTCGGAAAATCGATGGTTAAAGGGCGCAAGCGGGTGCCAAACCCTCCTGCCAAAATTATGCCGTGCATGCGGACGCCTCCCTGAATGCCATCGACGGAATCTTACCAAAAAGGCTAAGATCGGCCCTCCTTTATGAAGAAAGTCTCCATCATCACCTTGGGCTGTGCCAAGAACACCAACGACACCGAGAACCTCGCGGGGCTGTTGAAAAAAAAGGGCTATGACACCACCGACAACCCCGATGAGGCCGATGCCATCGTGGTGCACACCTGTTCATTCATTGAGGCCGCCAAAAAAGAATCGGTTCAGGCTGTTTTAGAAGCCGCCAAATTTAAAAATGGCACCAAACAACTGATCGTTTCCGGCTGCATGGTCCAGCAGCACGGCAAAGAAATGTTGGAAGAACTGCCCGAAGTCGACGCTTTTCTCGGAACAGGCCAACTGGCGCAAATTCCGGAGCTCTTGGAGAAACCTCGCTCCCGCTTTCTCGACCGCCGCGATCCGGGCGGACTGACCGACCCCGACGCGCCACGCGAACTCTCCACCAAAGGCGCGATGGCCTATGTGCGCTTATCCGAAGGCTGCAGCCATCCGTGCTCGTTCTGCGTGATCCCCAAACTTCGCGGCGGCCTGCAGAGCCGGCCCGAAGCCATTGTTCTACGCGAAGCGCGGGCCTTGGCCGAAAAAGGCATTGAGGAGCTCGTGTTGATCGGGCAGGACACCGGTGAGTGGGGCAAAGATATTTACGGCGAGAAAAAATTGCCGGAGCTTTTGAAAAAACTGCGCGAAGTGAAAGGCGTGCGTTGGATCCGGCTCATGTACATGCATCCGTTTTCATTCACACCAGAAGTTCTCAACGTGATGGCCGAATCCCCCGAACTTTTTCCGTATCTCGACATGCCGCTACAGCACATAGACAATGAAGTGCTCATGAGCATGAAGCGCCACATGGGAGAAAAAGATTTGCGCGCTTTGGTTGAAAACATCCGCAAAAAACTCCCTCAAGCGAGCCTGCGAACCACGTTTATCGTCGGATATCCAGGCGAGACCGATGCGCAATTCGAAAAGCTGAATCAATTTGTGAAAGACGGTTTCTTTAATTACCTGGGCGCCTTCACCTATTCGCAGGAAGAAGCCACGCCGGCCGGCATCGCCAAAAACCAAATTCCGGAAGAGGTAAAAAATTTCCGCCAGGAAACCATCCAGGCCTCTTATTTCGACACCGCCCACAAACAAGGCTCTAAACGCATCGGATCAATTGAGACGATTGCTCTGGAAGACACGGAAGGTGACACCGTCGTCGGAAGAACCAGATGGGAGGCGCCGGAGATCGATGCGATTGTACGCTTACCCGCCAAAGCAGCCCGCGGCGGAAAATTTGTTAAAGCGAAGATTACCGGTTATGACTCTTTTGAGTTTTCAGGCGAGATTGTTTAAACCGTCATTCCCGCGTCCCGTTCAATAATAATCATAGTCGGGACTGTCCCTTTGGGACGAAAGCGGGACATTCGGGGATGACGACCTAGTCGATCCACTGCTTCGACGGCTTGCCGGTGATTTTTTGGTAGGACAAATTCTTGGTCAGGCGGAAAACGTTTTTGTTGAGCCTGCGGCGCAGCGTCACCTCCACCAGCGTGGTTTGGTTGGGTTTTAAAAATGTCGAAATGTCGGAAGCCGTCCCCACATACTGAAATACCGGATACTCGACCAACCGTGTCCCCGTGGCCGCATGCACGCGAAAGCCCAGCTTCCCGCCTTTCACCTTCGAGAGCAAATCGTAATTCAAATAAAACACAAACCGCTCGGGCGTCACTTCGTTTTTGTGCTGATGCCCCATAAAGCCCGTCGGAAGCCGGTCGCCGCGGCCCTCGCCGTCCAACAGTTCAATCGCAAAATCCGTCAAGTGGTTTCCGGTGTCATCGATGATGCGAAACACCAGCTGACAATAACGGTCGAGCCTTGAACCGTCATAAAAAAGTTCGCGCTGCTGCAAATCTGCTGTGCGCGCCGCAAAATCGGCGGTCAACGCGTTGTACGTTTTGCGGTCGCGTATTTTCAAGATGGAAGCAATCGCCGACAAAACCGGATGCTCCCCCTTGGACGGAATGCCCGCCATAATGCCGAAGGCCGCGTCGGTGTGCGACGTTTTGGGCGTGATCAAAAAGCCTGCGCCCTGCAGCTCCTCCCGCAATACTTTTCCGTCGGTGGTGATGGAAAATTTCCGCGTGTTTAAATTGGCGGAAGAGGCCCGCACCACGCCGTCGGAGCCCCGTTCATAGGTGGCCGGCGCCAACACATCCCAAATTTTTTTGTCGATCCATTGTCCGGTGATCACAAACGGATAAAAACCGTCGGCCTGATGCAGTTTTTTCTTAATCCAAGAGGAATTCAACTCCCACTGAAATTCGCTGGCGAGCTCCAAATCGTTGAGAATTTTGACGCCGGGTTCCACGCCAAGCACCGAACGCAAGCGACTGAGTTTGGACTTGCCGAGATTGGCCAGGCGTGAACCGTTGCTGGGCGGAGCCAGCATGATCAGATGTGTCATGGGCAGAGCCCGCATTTTGCGGCCATAATATTTGTCGATCCAAGCGCGGGCCACCAAGCCGCCGGTGGAGTGCGTAACGCAGGCAAATTCTTTGGCGTCCAAGTTGGGGCCATAAACATCGAGGAGAGCGGCCTGGAAGGCGCGGACGATGTCATTTAAGGTCAAATCATCGTCGAGCGTGACGTATTTACTTAAGTAGATGTTGCGGACATTGTAGCCCAAGCCCTTCAGGCGCCGAGGCAGAACGCCGTAGGTTTTGGTCGAGGTGACGTTATAGCCGTGGAGAAGGAGAACGTCCATTCATCAGTCAGCAAGCCGCACGAGATATCCGGGCGACGGCGTTTGGCCGGAGGTCACGGTGGCAATGGAGCCATCATCGCCGAAGTAGGAAGACACTTTGAGCGAGCCGATCTGCTTTTCGGTTTTGCCGATCACAAGACCCGTCGAAGGATCCTTGATTTCTTTGCCCTGTGAAAAAATCGTGAGTTTTTGTCCCAGCTCAAGACCCGATTCCTGGCCCGCGTTTAAATACACGCTGCCGTCTTCAACGGCGGCCACGCGGCACGACCAGGGTTTGCGGTTGATCTGCGACACCAAATTGTCCATGAACTGAACGATGGCCGCACGCAGCGCTTCGCCTTCCAGCGTTTCGTCATACTTCGACTGGTTGCCCATGCCGAGAATTTTGCCGCTGCCTTTTCTCACGAGGCCTTTGCCCGAATCGGCGTACAACACCTGGCCGGTTTCGGTATCGACGGCGCGAATATCGACGGTGCACTCAACAATCTGCTGTTTGCTTTGCGAAACAATGAAATCCTTGCCCTCTGTTTTGACGCCGAACTGCGAAATGCTGCCGGTTAAAATCGCGTTTAAGCCGAGCACTTTGCCCACTTGGGCTGCGGTCGCCGGATCCACCACGCCCGACTGTCCTAGCTTCTGTTCTTCCAAAATTTTGTCCATCTTGTCGCGCTCCACCACGATAAATTTGCCGGTCTTGGTGAGTTCCGTGATGATGATATCGGTGGCGGTTTGGCCGATGCGGGCCTGCGCGTAAGGCGCTTTGTTTTCGAAGGCCACCACGCCGATGCGGCGCTTGGGCCCTGTGTATTTGGAAGTCACTTTTTCGGTCACATCCACCGTGGTGGATTGTTTCTTTTTGATGGAAGTGCTGGGAGCGCAGGCGCTGAAGAAAAGAGTGGTGGCGGCGGCCAATGAGATGGATCGTGACAAAAACATGTGTTCCTCCTAGTTATTTCTTGAGCTTTGTAAAACCATTAAACTGAAATCCCGGCAGAGTTGAAAGTGTTTTGATCACCGCTTGCTGAACTTGTTCCTCAAGCGGAGATTTGAAAATTTTCTCGGCGGCTTGATTGCCCAGCTCCTGCACAAAATTGTTTTCCGCATCTTTTTTATCAAAGGCCACCTTGCGATCGGCTCCGGTGCCCTCATTTTCCCAAAGCGTGGCTCCGGTTTTCCCGTCCACCAGTTTCAACGACAGCGTCACCTTTTTTTCTGCGTAAAAACCGAGGTTGGTATAGCCGAAATGCTCGACATATCCGTAGAGAAGGGCCTGAACCCCGAAATCTTGGGCAATTTTGACCGGATCCAGCGCCGCCAATTGGCCGCCGTCTTTAATACCGACTTTGTCCAAGCGGTCATTGGAGTCTTTGATGTCCATAACGTGATACGCAGAGGATTGAAGGGCTGAAGCCACGTGGGTCTGCAAGATGGTATCGGCATTCACATCATTGGATTCATTGTCAAACAGAAGAATGGCCATGGTCTCGACGAGCGGCGACTTGGGCACAGGAGCTTTGCACGCCGAAAACGCAAAAAAAACCAAGGATGTTATCCGCCACGGGCGGATCCAGGTTTTTATTTTCATTTCGTAGTCAGTCGTATGCTGTCAGGGCGGGCTTCGATCACTTTGAGGGCTACCACTTGGCTGGCTTCCAGATGAGTGGCCAGCTCCGTCGGTGTCACATCTCCCAGTTCCACTTCAAACTGGGCCAAGTTATCGTCGTAGGTACGCAAAACGAGATCTTTCACGCCTGGTTGGGAAGCGATATGTTTTTTAATCCGGTCCACTTCAGCAAAAGAGCCGACAGCTTCCACCGCCAAATAAATGGTTTTCTGATTGGTCCAGACTTTTGCCAATTCCTCACTCAACTCTTCTCCCACCATATGGCCGACGACTTCCAACGATTTAAGCCCGGCCAACTCGGCGTTGCCGCCCAAACCGCTGGCTTCTTGGGTCACCGAGGCCACCGATTTTGAGGTACCAGGCCGCGTCACATCCACCGTCAATCTCGCCCGATAGGAAACAAAACCTCCCAAACCTTCGGCCTGAAACGGATAGGCGGAAGCCGTGCCTTTGATGACAAGGTCCGGCGGTATGGAATCTTTTTCAGTGGCGGCAATGTTGTAGCCGTTGTCGGTCAGTTCTTTCTGCAGCGCGGTCGAGGCCGGTTTTTCCTCGACAATGTCTTTCTGGATTTTTTCGGTGATGTTGACTGCGACATGCGGCCGGCTTAACTCCGTCGAGCCGAGCAAAGACATTTCTTTTAAGTCCTGCTGCAGGTCTTTTAAGGCCACCAGTGCACGGATCCGCGTGTAGTAAAGGCCGCCGTCCTGCCACTCTTTGACGATGTCGTATTTCTTCACATAACCGTCGGTGCGGGCGAGGATGTTGTTTTCAATGGCCACCGCTTTTTCCACCATGGTGCGGCCCGAAACAAAAACGCCGACCGCTTTTTCCACGGCATTTTTCTGAGCGTCCACGAGGGAGGAACGTTTGGTGGCCAGGATATCGGCCGCGTTGTAAGGCGCCGCGCCGTCGGCTTCAACAACTTCGCCGTTGGAGGATTGGCCGATTTTCAGCCGCGAGTGGGAACCCGCACAGGCGGAAAAAAGAAGAAGAGCGACAACTGCAATAGAAAGGTCATCCTGAGGGCGACGCCCGAAGGATCTCATGAGATTCTTCGCTATGCTCAGAATGACAATTCCCTTATTTGAACTTGACGCCCATCATGTCCTGCAGGCGTTTCTTGTCCAAGCGCAGCGTCACCAGGCAACCATCGTCGTTGGTCCACTCGCTTTTCACAATTTCGGCGCCTTTGATGGCCGCGTCAATTTTGGTTTGAAGAACGGAATCGGTTTCCATGGCTTTCTCGACGCGGATGCCGCCTTCGAGATCGATGCCTTTAATCATGGAGAGCATTTCGTATTGGGCCGCAACAACGGCGGCGTTTCTGGAGGTGGCCCGGCGTTGGGTTGAATTGGTGAGGGTGGCGTCAGCGGCGCCGATGCCGATGGCTTCAATGTACTTCTTCTGGACCGCAGTCTGGTCGAGCGATTTATCGATCTCGCCCTTTTTAACGTATTCGTGTTTCCCGCTGCAGGACGCCAGCAGAACCCCTGTCATCGCCGCCAAAAGCACTTTCTTCATTGCACCCCTCCTTGCAAATATTGCGAATTGATGATGCAAAACTACCATGAGTCGGGGGTCCCTTCAAGGGCAATCTGTTTTTTATTTTAGGACGATTTCTTGAGGTGAATGTTGTTGGATGGAGATGTTGGCCGCCACGCGGCCCGCGATTTGGCTAAAAATCTTGGCCGTGGCGCTGGCGGGCTGGTCCACGACGATGGGACGGCCCGAATCGCCGCCTTTGACGATGCGGGGATCGATCGGAATGGCGCCCAAAAACGGAATGTCGAACTCTTTGGCTTCTTTTTCACCGCCGCCTTTGGTGAAAATGTCGGTGGTGTGATGGCACTCGGGGCATTCAAAGCCCGACATGTTTTCAATCAGCCCCAAAATCGGCACTTTGAGTTTGCGGAACATCTCAATGCCTTTGACGCCGTCGGTCAGACACACCGCCTGCGGCGTCGAGACAATGACGACGCCGGCCAACGGAACCGATTGCACCAAGGTGAGCTGGGCATCACCGGTGCCTGGCGGCAAATCCACCACCAAATAATCCAAATCATCCCAGGCGGTTTCGCGCAAAAGCTGCTGAACCGCGCCATGCACCATGGGTCCGCGCCAAATCATCGGCGTGTTGGCGTCCGTCAGAAATCCGAGCGACATGAGCTTAACCCCATGGGCCAAAAGCGGCGCGATCTTGTTGTTGGGCGCGGCCTGAGGCCGGCCCGTAGCGCCCATCATAATCGGAATGTTGGGCCCGTAAATATCGGCGTCCAGAAGACCCACCTTGGCGCCCTGCTTGGCCAAGGCCGTCGCGAGATTCGACGCGACGGTGGATTTGCCCACGCCGCCTTTGCAGGCATAGACCGCGAGCACATTACGCACGCCTTCAATTTCCATTTTGCCCGTGACGGGGCGCGCCGCCGCCACCCGGGACGTAAATTCAATGGCCACGCTTTTGACGCCGGCCAGCGGCGACACTGCCTTTTTAATTCGGTTCTCGAGCTCATCTTTCATGGGGCAGGCGGGCGTGGTAAGTTCAATCACCAAGCTCACTTTCCCTTCGTCTTGAGAAATCTCTTTCACCATGCCCAAGGACATAATGTCCTTGTGGAGTTCAGGCTCCTCGACGGTGGAAAGCGCGCGTTTGATGTCGTCGGTATTGGCCATTAAGCGTTGGACATCGCCTCGACGGAAACAATCTCGGGGACTTCCATCTTGATGATGCGTTCAATTCCTTGTTTGAGCGTCATGGTCGACATGGCGCAGCCGCCGCAAGCGCCGACCAACTGCAAAATCACCATGCCTTCCGGCGTGACCTCCACAATTTCAGCGTCGCCGCCGTCGGCCTGAAGCGCGGGCCGCACTTTGTCGAGCGCGGCTTCCACGCGTTTTTTTGTGCCTTCAATATCGGTAATCATGGTTGTTTATCCATCATCGGACAGCCGTGACCAGCCGCTGCGCCGCACGGAGAACATCCGTCAGAGCCGCGCATGCGATGCACCATCCCGCAAACAATGCCGCCGATGGCGACCAAAATAATCAACCCGCCCAAGATCCGGCCGATCAGATCGAGCGGTTTCTGCTGACTTTGAGAAATTGTGAGAACCCAATAACCGACGGCCACACAAACAAGAAGCAATGGAGTGATAAGCATTTTTCCTCCCGGAAGTTGTGAATTATGAAAGTACGCTTTGGTGTTTGAGCAGTACGGTATCGCGCTGGGACTTCAAAAACAGCATCAAGACAACCTTTAAAATAACCACCACGGGGATGGCAAACACCAACCCCAGAAAGCCAAAAATTTCAGCACCCACCAGCACCGAAAACACCATCAAAAGCGGGTGCAGCCGCACGTTGCTTCCGACGACAAATGGGATCAGCACCATGTCATCTATAAGTCTAACAAGTAAGAACAGGCAAAAAATCCCTAAAAGTGTGGTGGTCGATTTGCCCTGAATGATGGCCGCCAGAAGCGCCAGCCCCCCGCCCACCACCGGCGCCAAAAACGGCACCACGTTCACCAATCCCGTTAAAACACCGTAGAGGACGGCGCCCTGCACATCCAGCGCGAAAAGTCCGATCATGGTCATAAATCCCACCACCAAGGACTCCAGGAAGATACCACGGATGTAATCGCCGAGCCGCGCATTCAATTCGGCCAAAAGTCCCAACAAACTCTCCACATACTTGCTCGGCGTCCAGTCGAACAAAACGTCGATCCATCGTTTCCCGTCGGAAAGCGCAAAAAAGCTGACAAACGGAATCAGCAGAAAGAGCAGCACCATTTGCGCCACAGTAAGCAGATTGGATGGCACTGCGCTCACTAGGCGGGCCACCATTTGCTCGGCATGCAGCGGAATGCCGATCTCGGCGGCTTTGGAACCGAGCACCGGCTTGAGAAATTTCCGCAACGGCAAATTAATTTTGTCGATCAGATTGTTGACGGTGGTGACATAGGTGGGTGCCTCAGCCAAAATGTCATTCAACTCTCGAATCAGCGAAGGGACCAACAAATATGAAAGCAGCAAGAAGGTCCCTAAGAAGGCCGTGTACAAAACGATGACCACGCGGTCGCGGCGCAGTCCCATGGCCGTGAGACGATCAACCAGCGGCGTTAAAAGATAGGCAATGGTCAGCCCCACCAAGAAGGGAATGCAAACGGCGGCCATATTATTGGGCGTCCATTTCGATATTCGACTTACGCACCAACCCGGAGAGCATGATGGCCAAATTTCTCATGAGCGTCGCTCCGATCCACGGATGCGCCCGGACCAGCGACTCCAATGTGGCTGTGTACAGAAGATAAATATCGCCGTCTTCCACCATAACCGCACCGGCCGCGCGCGGCTTGTTTTCCAAAAGCGCCATCTCGCCAAAAATTTGGCCCGGTCCCAACTCTCCAACGACGCGCTCGCCTTTCGGCGTGTTGCGAACCAGTTTCACGCGGCCTGAATGAACAATGAACACGGCTTTGCCCGGCTGGCCTTCACTGAAGAGCTCCTCGCCGGCATGATAAGCCCGCCTTTGCAGCGCCTGCATGACCCGGCCCATGTCGCGCGAGCGCAAATTGTGAAACAACGAGACGCTGCGAAAAAACGCCAGGTCCTCCCAATAACGGGTGTCCCGAAAAAATTTTTTAATCCAGCGGTAGGGCATCATAAAAGTTCAACCTCGATCTCGAGTGATTTGCTCTTGGTCACAAAAGCGCGTTCCAACAAAACTTCTTTATCGCCGCGGCGCAGAACCGGCGCTTCTTTTCCGTTGGCGGTGACCGCTCCAACGCGCCACGCATCGTAGGACAATTTTTTCGCGTTGCGGAACATCACTTTCACGCGCACACCTGCAAAAAAGAGCTCGGCTGAGGCTTGGCCGCGGCGGTCAAACTGGGCCGGCATGAGTTTCGGCGCAATCAGCAAATCCCCGGCTTCACCGCGCAGGCCAAAAGCTTGGGTGAGCAGCGTGTACACATACCAACTGGCCGAACCGGTTAAATAACAATAGAGACCGCGGCCTTCCGCATTAAAATATTCGGGCAGTCCTGGATAAATACGGCTGCGGGCGGATTTGGTTGCCATTTTGTAAAGCGAGGAAAGGACCTCAAAACCTTCGGCGGCAAATCCCCGGCGGTAAAGCGCGTTGGCGTACATCACCACCATGTGGCTGAAAACGGCGCCGTTTTCCTTGTCCCCGTACACAAATGAAAAAGCCCGGCCCAAATCGGGCTGCAGCCCGCCAAAATCGGTGTTCAGCCGCACGCTGCCTAAAGAGGGATCAAACAAATGTTTGCGCACCGATTTCACCATGGCCCGGACCTGATCGTCATCGGCCACGCCGGACATGATGGGAAACACCTGGCCGGTCAATGTCATGCGGGCCAGGCCTTGGGCTTGCGGGCCGTCGACGCGGCGGCCCTTGTTGTCGTAGTAGCCGTTAAACCAGCCGGCGCCTTCGTGAGAAATCCATTCTTGTTTGTTCAGATGCTCTTTGATCCATACAGCCTTGGCTTTTAAATCGGCGCACAGCTGATCGATCGACAGAGAACTGCGGCGGCCGCTGAAGCCTTTACCGATTGAGGCGCGAAAACGGTTGCGCCGCTCCACTTTTTCACCGACGTTGTTGTAATTGACCCGCTCGTTCAGCGTGTCGAAGAGCGGCAGCATTTCTTCAGCCAATGCCGTTTCCCTCAACCCATTTTTTTCTTTGGCCAGCCGCAAAATGTCTGCGAGATTTTCCAAATTGCCGGCAAAGAAAGCCGTGAACGCCACGCTTTCGCCGCGGTCGTGGCCCATGTCGAGGCCGTCGTTCCAGTCCGCGTCCAAAAGGCGAATATTGTTGTGTTCGCCCACATCGAAAAACGGGGCCACAGTCTGAAGGAGCAAATGTTCCAGGACGGTGCCGCGGCTTGGACCCGCATCGAAATACGGCGCTTCTTCCTGGAGAAATTTCCAGTCGCCGGTTTGATGAAGATAAAGCTGGGTGGTAAAAAACGGCCAGAGGCCGTGGTCCATCCACACGCGCGAAATGTTGTTGCGGTCGGCAATAAAATCCACGCCTGATTTTTTGCGCACGATGATGGTGGCGTTGGATCCGTCGGGCCGCACCCCGCCGAAATTATTCAGCATGTCCTGACGAACGCGCGTCGGCTCGGACAACAGAAGGGCCAGACAATCCTGCCACAAATCCCGCCAGCCGCGACCACCACGGCCGTAATCAAAATCCGGCAAAAACGAATTGCCGAACAGTTTTCTTAAGGTGGGCTGGGTTTTCACCCACATCATCCAGCGGTTGAAGGTGTCATCGCCCGTTTCAAATTGGATGCGCTCAGCCAACCCGCGCCAGTGCGCCTGGGTGTCCGTCCACAACGAATAAATTTTTTCCAGCGATCCGTTTTGTTTCACCAGCTCGGTGTGGTCGGTGGCGCCCGTGCGGTCGATGCCGACCAAAAAAGCAAAGCGCGTGGCCTGGCCTGCGGCGAGCGTGACGGGTTTAAATTGCAATCCGCCGAGCGCCTCGCGTCCCTGATGGAACGCCGACAATTTGGTGACGGGCTTTAAACGCTGCGCCAGCGCGGCGGGCTTCTCCAAATCCCCCGCTTCGCCGATAAAAGAATCCACCGTCGGAAAAACACCGGCCGCAGGCGCGCCTTTGGCGTCGAATCCCAAAACGTAATAAGAAATGTTGTTGATCAAATGGCCCCGCTCATTAAAGGACATCGTGGGTTTTAGCGTCAGCCCGTGTTTTTCGAGAAACACACGATTGAGCAGTGAAGTCACGTGACGGTGATCGCGCACATTGTCGGCGGAGCGGCCATACAGCGGAATGGCTGAGGTGAGTGTGAACGAGATTTTCTTTTTGGAGATGTTTTTGACTTCCACCACCATCACTTCAAACGCGGCTTCATTTGACGGAATGAAACTGAACACGCTGGCCGAGAGTCCGCGCTTTTTGCTCACGCGGCTGACTTCATGCCACAGAAGCCCCGCCTGCAAAGATGATTGTTCATCACCGGCGCTTCTCTGCCAAACCGAGCGGCCACTCACTGACCACGGATTTTGCCCCGGGCCAAACGACAACCAGAAATTAAACGAGCCGCGGGACAGATGAAGGTCTTCGCTCACCAGCGGCGGATTTAAAAAAGAGTGCTGGTCTAAAGTCAGCGCGCCTTGAAGATCGGGGGTCGTAAAACCCAACAAACCTTCCTCATTGGCCAACGGAAAATACAAACCCCGGGTTGCGCTGGGATTGTCCACTTGGAAGTCACCGTCTTTGTTGCGGAATTGGAAGGTGAAATTTGATCCTTTCACATGCGGTTTATAGCGCATTCCTCCCCCGGTCGTACAGTGGGGGACGAGCTAGGAGCGGCGAGAGAGGACGGACGTGGGCAAGGCGGGACTGGCGAAGAGAAAACCCTGTCCCAGGGCCACTCCTTCGGTCATGGCGATGATGGCGTCGGCCCGGGACTCCAGCTTTGTGCAAATGGCCTCGGAGCCGACCTGGCGGATCAGCCGGATCGTGTTGGCAAACTCGCCGCGGCGCTGCACGTCATGCGTCATGTCTTTGTACGACATCATGTTCAACTTCACATAATTCGGATGCAGGTCGGGCAAAAACTGCAGCCCATACCCCGACAGAATGACCGAACCGTCGATACAAATTTTTAGCCCCTGCTCTTTCATGCGGCGCAGCGTCACGAACAGGTCGCTGGCGTCGGAGGCGCGGTGCGAGCCCGACAATTCGAACACCAAATCCACGTTGCGCGTTCTCTGATCGGTCAGAATTCTTTTGAAACGCTCTTGATCGTCCAACAACGTTTCCGGATAAATATTGATGAACAACTTCATTCCCCGTCGGAAATCATGGGCCGCCGCCACAACCGCTTCAATACACAGCATGTCCAGCTCCACCACGTTGCCGGAGGTGCGGGCGGTTTGAAACAGCGCGTCCGGGTACTCGAGCGGCGTGCCGGCGGGTCCGCGCACCAAACCTTCATGACCGATCACCGAATCGTCTTTCATGTCGATCACCGGCTGAAACAAAACCGAAATTTGTTTTTTGTTGATGATGTCGGACAATTGGCCCGGCATGTAGGAATTCAGCGCCGCCGTGATGCTGGCCAATACTTTCGAAGACCCTTCTGCTGAACCTGGACCCCAGGTGTATTCGGCCAGCGAAGCGGCCAGCGTGCGGCGATCGCGCACCACAGCGCTGCCTTGAAACGATTTGGCGTATTTTTTGAGCTGGGTGAGTGAATGGTTGATTTGTCCGATGTTGGTGAATTTCTGCCCTTCATCGGAAACCATGCCGATGGCCATCGACACAAACGGGAATTTGGATTCGACGCCGCGGCGGTCTTCGACCAGAATAAATCCATTTTTGCGGTCTTCTTCCGGATAGAACGGAACGACGCCTTTGTCGAACTCACTGGTGATTTTCTGGCACACGTCGTTGGCCTGATCGTACCCGCAAATGAAAATAAAATCATCGCCGCCGATGTGGCCGACAAACGACAAATCGGGACTTAACTTTTGCACGCTGTTAACAATGGTGTTGGCGGCCAACGTGATCATCAAATCGCCTTGGCTAAAACCGTATTTGTCGTTGAATGCCTTAAAATTGTTGAGGTCGGCGTAACCGACCGCATAGGGCTTGCCTTTGTTGATGTGGCTCTTAATGGCTTCCACAATCGCGCGGTTTCCCGGAAGCCGGGTCAATGGATTGGCATCCAAGTTGGTGCGCGATCGCTCCAACACAAGTTTGGTGCGCAGCAGCATTTCCTGAATGTCGAAAGGCTTCACCAAATATTCGTCGACCACCACGTCCATGCTTCTCATTTTCTCCATGAAATCCGCGCGGCCCGACAAAAGAATGATCGGGATGTGGCGCAACATCATGTTGCGTTTGAGTTCGCGGGCCACATGAAAACCGTCCAAGTCGGGGAGATTGATATCGAGGATGATCAGGTCGGGAGGTGATTTAAAGATGGAAGCGAACGCCTCTTTGGCGGTTTGGGTGACAATCACGTTGAAATTTTGGTCGCGAAACAACGTTTCGGTGACGTCAATCACATCAGGATCGTCTTCCACCATCAGGATGGTTCCAGCGGACGGGAGGGTTTCTGTCATAGAGGATGCTGCCTCAGTTGATGGGCGCGGCGTTTCCTCTGCGCCGCACAAACTGCCGCACGATTTCGTAGAACTCACGGACCGGCGGCGGATCGGTTTTCAACGTGTCAAGATAGCGATAGTTGCGGTTGTCGGGGAAAACGCCGCCCAATGTTGGCTGGCTGGCCAAAAACATGGCGCCCAAGAAATCGAGGGAATACGGGGAAGGAATCCTAGGAGTCGTACCCGTCGCAGGAGTGCCAAAATCATGGCACGCCGACAAGCTTCCGAGCGGATCATAGCGGATACTCGAATCGGGCGAAATCACCAACACCCCCTGAATTTTCAGCGCATTGCCGTATGTATTGGAGTTACACCAATTCCCGTCGATGACGACGCCTTTTTTGGCATAAATGACCAGTTGGTCCGCTTTAGACGGTAACCCCTTGGGAACATCTTGCTTGCGGGGATTGCTGGTATCAAGATCGGGCGATGTGTAGTTGTTTTGTGATTTTGATGGAGGTTTTGTTGGATCGCCCAAATCACCATGGTTAATTGTTATCGAACCTTGAATATAGACCGTTCCCATGGCGGCAATAATGACTTGGCCGACGACATTTGTATTTCCAATATACGCATCACCGGGATGGAGAGCATCAATTTCCGGACATAAATAAACATGCTGAAGATTGGTAATCGAACTGTCGGACGACCATGGAGCTGCAAACATAGGCAGCTTTAAATCACCGGAAAAATGACAATTTGCGTAATCCGTTGATGGACCGGGTTGCGGCGTGTTGGTGTTTTTAAAAAAGGTGAACTGTTCGTCCAAGCTGGGAAAAACCAACCCGTTATCGATTCGTTTAAAATTCTGTTGATTGCAAAAGCGGGTCAATGTGGGATCCGTGGGCGAGGTGGGCATCAAAATGCTTCCATCCGTGGGCCAATCGCCGCTGTTGCAATCAGGGATGGCATCGATCATGTAATCGACTTCCTGGAGTTTCATCGGATTACCGGAAGACGCATTTTCCAGATCAAAGTTAAAGGTACGGCCATAAACTTTGGCATTGGCCAGTTGGGCGCCCGGTGTCAGCGTCAACTGGCCTTTGACCGCACAAAAATAATCCCCCACATTGGACAAGGTGACAAACGCATGGGCCGTTGCAGGGCTCATCGGCTTGCCGTGTTTATCCAGCGCCCATCCTTCCGTGATGATGTGAAAAATATCGCCGACAACCGGCGAATGATCCGAATGCACAAAAATGTCTGTTGAGGCATTGTGCCATTGTAGGCTGAGATCATCCGGGTCGAATCGTTTTACTTTCGCAAAATACATGCCGACTCTCTTGTTGCTCGAATCGCTCAGCGGCATGGGGTATTCCGGAGTATAAATGCTGAAAAAACCCGCTTGGGCCACACTGCCGTCGGCGCCGCAAGTGGGGCAAAGATTATTCGGCGGTTGGCTGAGAAACTGATTGTATGTGGTGCTATTTGGATCCGGATCTTTCATGTTTTGATACAAATTCTTAAGGTCGGGATTGGCGCGCACAATATTGATGACGTCTTGGAGGGCGGCTTCCGCCACATCTGCGCTCTTGTCGCGAAAATCAATAACAATGTTTTCGCGGATGCTGTTCTGAATCACATAATAGATACCGCTGAAAAAAACAAGGACCGCCAGCGCCACCACCGCCGCCAGCGCCGTTACGAATCCGTTGGCCCGTGATTTTTTCATCACCACACCGCCGGCGCGGCCATGGTCACCGCTGCTGAAAAATAACGGGGCGGATCCGTTGGTTTGTCGTAAGTGGACTTAAGTCTGAGTGTCACCTTAAAAAATTGCTGATTGCTCCCGTAATCGACGAAAGTCGGCACGGACCCGTTGGGAATAATTCTTCCCTGAAGAAAACTTGTTGTCTCAGGCGGGGTTGGGGAACCGAGCCACAGCGTTCGCCTTGAAAGATAGGGCTTTGTGTTGCCGGAACCTGGAACAACTTCATAAATAATCTGTCCATAAGTCAGCTTCTTATTGTTTCCCACTATTTTATACATATCCGGATTTTCAAAGTCGCCTCCGGCGCCCTCATAACGGTTGAAATCATAAACCCAAACAACCATGCATTCACCTTTTGCTACACCGGCGGCACAATCCGGCGGAGGCAGGTTGATATTGTTAGGGTCTACTGTGTCCACGTGGACCGCGTTGGTCACATCATGAGAGATTTGCCAAAGGGCCGCTTTGGCATCTTTTTGAATGAGGCTTCTCTGTTGGAGGTAACCCAGTGAATTGAAAAGATGAAGCAGAATGGGCAATAAAAAGGCCAGGAGGCCGAGAATGCTGACCGCGATGATCAATTCCATCAACGTCACGCCTGCATTACGTTTCATGTGTTTCAAAGTCCCTCGTGAGGAGCCGCCGGTGCCGTGCTGGCCGTCGCAGGGACGAGGTGAATGCCCAAAACAGCACCATTGCTGCAGATATTGCTTGTCGTTGTTGGGGTTGCCACGCCTGCATTCGCGATGGCGGCGGGAGGTTCCGCTTTTCCCAGTCTTTGGGCTTCTCCAGGTGCAAGGGCCGCTTTTAGATCGCCGTCTTGAAATCCAACAAACGTGGTTAACTGCCAGCTTAAACCTGCACAACCCATAGAGTTGCCGTTTAAGTCGTAACAATCCGTAACGGGGTCGTTTTGTCCTAATGTTAGATTGCTCAAAACGATCATGCCATTATCTGTGGTGGCTGTGACGCGCGGCTGCCATTGATCACCCGTCTGGCGGAATTTTTTGAGGGAAGAGGTATACAAGGTGACTTTGGCGCCATCAACAAGTCCATGTTCGTCGCTGACAACAATAATTGCAAACAATGGCTTTAAGATTCGGTAAAAAGACAAGGTTCCTTGCAGCCCATAAAAGGCGCCGCCGGAGTAACCGTGGTAACGACCACATTGGGCCGCCGGCGCCGCTCCCCCGCAGAATTGGGTCGGTATGCCCAGGATATTGGCGCCCGCCGGGGAGTTAGAATCGACAAATTCGGTAGACGTATAATTGGGATCCGCGCGAACATAGTAAGTTGGATTTTTCTCATCATTGGCATTGTCAGGCATGACAATATCAACACCGGGCTCCACTTGCGTCACGCCGGGTCCGGGTGCATCT
>JADMIO011347001.1_pt1 | contig 28777 bp, 24 predicted proteins | sample 8958161 | NCBI WGS metagenome assembly JADMIO01 (sample SAMN16585339, study PRJNA669376) | soil metagenome | isolation source: Crop rotation soil | place: USA: Cullars Rotation, Alabama | collected 2011 | reverse complement strand
GGCGCCTCCTCGTCCGGCTCGTCGACGACCGGCAGCGGCCGCACGTCGACCACCACCGAGCGGGCGCGCAGGTCGTGCCAGCCGCGGCGCCAGCCACTGGGGTCGACCATCGCGGTCCACGCGAGCGCGGCGACGCCGAACCCGGCGGTGGGCAGCGTGGCCACGCCGAGCACGAGGGTCCGCAGCATCCCGCGGGGCACGCCGATCGGCCGGGCGTCCTCGGGCGAGAGCACGCGGAGCCCGAGCACGGCCTTGCCGGGCGTGAGCCCGAAGTGGCCGACCAGCACCGAGGTGACCAGGCCGAGCAGCAGCACGAGGCCGGCGATGGCGGCCACCCCGGCCCAGACCCGGCCCGGCTCGATGAGCAGCACGTACGCCGCGTAGCCGCCAGCCAGGCACAGGCTCCAGACGACCAGCCGGTCCAGCACGAAGGCGTAGAAGCGCCGGTCCGGCCCGGCCACCAGGTGGTCCGCGCTGGGCTGGGCGGTCGTGGGCGCCTCGGCGACGTCGGCCACGATCAGGGGCTGGCGACCTGGATGGTCACGCCATCGCCGAGGTCGATGAGGGCGCCGGGGATCAGCTGCACGGCGACGCCGGGCGAGAGATCCTCCGGGCCGAGGCCGGGCTGGACGAGCACGGTGCCGTTGGTCGAGCCCAGGTCGGTCACGACGGCGGTGCCGTGGTCGGCGCCGGAGCCGGGACGCACCTCGAGGTGGGTCGAGGAGATCTCCAGGTGCGGACTCGGGACGGTGACCAGCAGGGGCTGCTCGGTGTCGTTGAACCGGCGCGCCTCGGGCGCCCGGCCGATGACGACGGCGCGGTCGACGTCGATCACGTCGCCGTTGGAGATCAGCAGCCGCGCCACCGGCACGGTGACGTCGGGCGCGGGCGGCTGGCCGGGGATTCCCGGCGGCTGCGGGGGCGGCGGCTCCCAGGCCCCGCCCACCGTCAGCCCGTCGTGGTCGGTCTCGGGGGCGTCCGGCGCGGGCATCGCCTCGGTGGGCGGCTGGACGATCGGCGGCGGGGGCGGCGGCCCGGGCGGCTCCGGCGTCCAGCTCGGCGGCTCGGGCGACCGCAGCATGGGCTCCGGCTCCTCGGCGGCCTCGTCCTGGTCCTCCTCGTCCTGCACGTCCTGCTCGTCGTCGCCCGCGTCCACGCCCAGCGGGTCGGCCTCGTCCAGCGGGAACTCCCGCTCGTACGCCGGCTCCTCGGCGAGCTCGTCCGGGCCCTCGTGCGCCGGCGCCTCGTCCAGCCTCGAGATGCGGAACAGGCCGCCGTCCACGACGTACGCGGGCAGCTCGGCGCCGTCCGGGTCGTCGTGGAGCAGGATCCGCATCGTCTCGACGTCGGCCAGCGAGCGCTCCACCCAGGTGGTCGCGTCGGAGCCCTCCAGCTCGACGGTCTCCCCGTCGACGGTGAACTCCGCGCGGGCCGGGCCGCGGATCACCACCTTGGTCTCGCCCTCGCCCGTGCTGACCAGCACGAACGCCGGCAGGTCGCGGAGCCCGCCGGAGATCAGCGCGTCGAGGGTGACGTCGAAGCCCGCCCCGCCGTCCACGAGCTCCCAGAGGCCGGCCACCCGGGACTTCTCGGTGGGCGGGAGGATGACCACGGCTCGCTCGCCGACGATGCCGTACCAGTCGCCGGGCCGGTAGGAGCGGACGGAGTCGCCGGGTCGGGTCACGGAAGTGCCCCCAGTTTCTGCTCGAGACTCGCCCGCTGTCGCTCGGAGTCGTAGGCCTGTTCGGGCACCAATCCCACCACATCGACGACCACCGCGGTCGCGTTGTCGTCACCTCCGGCCTGCAGCGCGGCCGCCACCAGCCGGTCGGCGGCGTCGCGGGGGTCGGGGTTGTCGGTCAGGACCCGCTCGATCTCCTCGTCGACGACCAGGCCGCTGATGCCGTCGCTGCAGAGCAGCAGCCGATCCACCTCGCCGACCGGCAGCACGAAGTAGTCGGGCGGCTCGAGCTGCGGGCCGCCGAGCGCGCGGGTGATGACGTGCCGCTCGGGGTGCTCGGTGGCCTCCGCCGGGGTGATCTGCCCGGCGTCCACCAGCTCCTGGACGACGCTGTGGTCGGTGCTCACCTGGCGCAGCCTCCCGTCGACGACGGCGTAGATCCGCGAGTCCCCCAGGTTGGCCAGGAGCCAGGCGGGCGCGCCCTCGTCCTCGACCAGCAGCGCGGCGACCACGGTGGTGCCCGGCGTACGCCGGAGACCGGGGCCGCCCTCGGCGGCGTACTCGGTGATCCGGCGCTGGCAGGCCTCGAGGGCCGCGTCGATCACCTCGCGGCCGTGGGTGGGCCGGTAGCCCTCCTCGGCCAGCCGGGCGAACTCCTCGACCACGATGCGGCTGGCCACGTCGCCGTTCTCGTGGCCGCCCATGCCGTCGGCCACCACGAAGACCGGCGGCGCCACGAGGTAGGCGTCCTCGTTGGTCTCGCGGAGCGCCCCGACGTCGGTGGCCGCCCCGTGGTGGAGCTCGACCTGGGTCACCGCTGCGCCAGCCCGAGTAACTTGGGCGGGATGTCATCGGAGGGGTTTCGCTCGCTCGCCGACCAGCTGCGTGCCTGGCCGGACGAGCGGCTGTCCCGCCTGCTCACCGAGCGTCCCGACCTGGCCACACCCGCTCCTCATGACTCCGGCCAGCTGGCCTCCCGGGCCACGACCAGGTCCTCGCTCCTGCGCGCGCTCGACCAGCTCACCCGGCTCGAGCTCTCCGTTCTAGATGCCCTGGTCGTCGCAGGTCAAACGTCAGCCATGACGTTGGCGGGGCTGGTCAACGCCGACCTGACCGCGGTCGAGCGGGCCATCGACCGGCTGGTCGACCTGGCGCTGGCCTGGGAGTCGCCGGGCGGGCTGCGCCCCCTGAGCGGGGTGGCCGAGGGGCTGACCGGCGGGCCCGACGCGGGCGTGAGCGGGCTGCGGCCCTGCTCCTCCCCCACCCCCTCGCCGGCGGAGGTCGACGCCCGGCTGGCCGAGCTGTCCCAGGCGGCGCGCGCGATGCTCGAGCACGTGCTCGACGCCGGGGGCGAGGCGACCGCCGACGGCGCCCGGCTCACCGTGCTGCCCGAGGACGCGGGCACCCCCGCGGAGGAGCTGTTGTCGAGGCGGCTGCTGGCGCCCCGCGGCACCGGGACCGTCGTCGTACCGGGTGAGGTCGGGCTGGCCCTGCGCGGCGGGCACACGACGGCGGAGCGGGTCGACGACGTGCCCGCCCTGGCCAGCACCTCGCGCCCGGAGGCCCAGGTCGACGCGGTGGCGGTGGGCGCGGCCTTCGAGGCGGTACGCCGCCTCGAGCTGCTGCTGGACCTGTGGGGGGCCGAGCCGCCCGCCGCGCTACGCAGCGGGGGGCTGGGCGTCCGCGACCTGCGGGCGACCGCGGCCGCGCTGCACGTCGACGAGGCGACGGTCGCGCTCCTGGTCGAGACGGCGTCGGCGGCCGGGCTGGTCGCGACCGCCGCGGACGCCTCGGGCGCCCCGGTCTGGCTGCCGACCGACCTGGTGGACAGCTGGGTGCTGCGGCCGCCGGCCGAGCGGTGGGTGGCGCTGGCGCGGACCTGGCTGGACAGCCCGAGGATGCCCGGGCTGGTCGGCTCCCGCGACACCGCCGGCAAGCCGTGGAACGCGCTCTCCCCCGAGCTGGCCGGCGTGCACATGGCCGAGACCAGGTCGATGACCCTGGCCGCGCTGGCCTCGCTGGGCGAGGGCGAGTGCCTGGCCGCCGGCACCGGAGTCCCGTCGGTGGTCGCACTGCTGCGCTGGCAGCGACCGCGCCGGCCGCGGAGCCGCGCCGACCAGGTGCTCTGGACCGTGGCCGAGGCCGCGGTGCTGGGGCTGACCGGGCTGGACGGCCTGGCGTCGTACGCCCGGGAGCTGCTGGCCGGCGAGGACGCCAGGGCGCAGAAGGCCCTCGCCGGGCTGCTCCCCGAGCCGGTGGACCACGTGCTGCTCCAGGCCGACCTGACCGCGGTCGCACCCGGGCCACTGGAGTCCCAGCTGGCGCGCAGGCTGCAGCTGGTCGCCGACGTCGAGTCGCGCGGCGGGGCCACGGTCTACCGGTTCACGCCCGGGTCGGTCCGCCGGGCGCTCGACACGGGATGGACCGCGGTCGAGCTGCACGAGTTCCTGGGCTCGGTGTCCCGGACGCCGGTGCCGCAGCCGTTGAGCTACCTGGTCGACGACACCGCCCGCACCTTCGGGTCGGTGCGGGTCGGGCACGCCGAGGCGTTCCTGCGCGCCGACGACGAGGCCGCGCTGACCGAGCTGCTGCACCACCCCAAGGCGGCCTCGCTCGGGCTGCGCCGGCTGGCGCCGACGGTGCTGATCAGCTCGGCGCCGCTGGACGTCCTGCTGCCGCGGCTGCGCGAACTGGGTGCCGCGCCGGTGGTCGAGGCCGAGGACGGCACCGTCCACGTGGTGCGGGCCGACCAGCGCCGGGCCAGGACGCCGCGCGAGCACCGCGGACGCGGGGCGGCGGCCGCCCGCCGTACGGCCACCGTGGCCGCGGTCGTCACCGCGATCCGCTCCGGCGACCGGGCCGCCTCGTCCCGACCCGCCGCGGCCGAGGCCGCGCTGTCACCCTCCGGTTCGCTGGCGGCACTCCGGGAGGCGGCCGAGCGCGGGGCGGCCGTCCTCATCGCCTACGTCGACAACCACGGGACCCGCAGCGAGCGGATCGTCGACCCGGTCTCGGTCGAGGGCGGGGTGCTCACCGCGCACGACCACCGGACCGACGATGTGCGCACCTTCGCGATCCACCGGATCACGGCTGTAAGACCCATTTCGGGCTGAGCCCGTAGACTCGACAGGTGGACTTCATCCGGTACGCCGAGCGCTCGGCGGGCCTGCTCAACGTGGAGATCAGGGACGTGGACGCACTGCGCGCGCACCTGGCCGACCGGGACTGGCTGGTGCCGCAGTGCACCGACCGCGACTGCATGCTGCTGCGGAAGTTCCAGCGCGAGCTGCGGCCGGTCTTCGAGGCTTCCGCAGCCGGCGACACCGACGGCGTGGTCGAGGGGATCAACGAGCTGATGGTCCGGCACCCGATCACCCCGCGGATCGCTGCCCACGACGAGCACGGGCTGCACATGCACGTGGCCACCAAGACCCAGTCGGTCGCCGAGCTGCTGGTCGGTGAGTCCCTCCTCGGCCTGGCCAACCTGGTCTGCGACCTCGGCCCCGCCCGGCTGGGCATCTGCGCTGCCGCGCCGTGCACCAACGTCTACGTCGACACCTCGCCGAACCAGTCGCGCCGCTACTGCTCCGACCGGTGCTCGTCGCGGGCCAACGTGGCGGCGTACCGCGCCCGGCAGAAAGCCGTCGCCGCCAGTGCATGAGGGACCCCTCATCGTCCAGTCGGACAAGACCTTGCTGCTCGAGGTCGACCACGAGCGCGCCGGCGACTGCCGCAAGGCGATCGCGCCGTTCGCCGAGCTGGAGCGCTCCCCCGAGCACATCCACACCTACCGGCTGACCCCGCTCGGGCTCTGGAACGCCCGGGCCGCCGGCCACGACGCGGAGCAGGTCGTGGACACGCTGCTGGAGTACAGCCGGTACGCCGTCCCGCACGCGCTGCTGGTCGACGTGGCCGAGACGATGGCGCGCTACGGGCGGCTGCGTCTGGAGAAGCACCCCACGCACGGGCTGGTCCTGGTCTCGAACGACCGGCCGGTGCTCGAGGAGGTGCTGCGGGCCAAGAAGGTGGCCGGGATGCTCGGCGAGCGGATCGACGACGACACGATCGTGGTGCACGGCTCCGAGCGCGGCAACCTCAAGCAGGCCCTGCTCAAGCTGGGCTGGCCGGCCGAGGACTTCGCCGGCTACGTCGACGGCGAGGCGCACCCGATCTCGCTCGACTTCAGCGAGTGGTCGCTGCGCGACTACCAGCGCGACGCCGCGGAGTTGTTCTGGCACGGCGGCTCGGGTGTGGTCGTGCTGCCGTGCGGCGCGGGCAAGACGCTGGTCGGAGCGGCGGCGATGGCGCACGCGCAGGCGACCACGCTGATCCTGGTCACCAACACGGTCTCGGCGCGGCAGTGGAAGGACGAGCTGGTCCGGCGGACGTCGCTGACGCCGGACGAGATCGGCGAGTACTCCGGCTCGGTGAAGGAGATCCGCCCGGTCACGATCGCGACGTACCAGGTGATGACGACCAAGCGCGCCGGTGTCTACCGGCACCTCGAGCTGCTCGACGCCCGCGACTGGGGGCTGATCGTCTACGACGAGGTGCACCTGCTGCCGGCGCCGATCTTCCGGATGACCGCCAACCTCCAGGCCCGGCGCCGGATCGGGCTCACCGCCACCCTGGTGCGTGAGGACGGCCGCGAGGGCGACGTGTTCTCACTGATCGGGCCGAAGCGGTACGACGCGCCGTGGAAGGACATCGAGTCGCAGGGCTGGATCGCGCCCGCCGACTGTGTCGAGGTGCGGGTGACGCTGCCCACGGACGAGCGGCTGGTCTACGCGACCGCCGAGCCGGACGAGCGCTACCGGATCGCTTCCTGCACCCACGAGAAGCTGACCGTCGTGCGCGACCTCGTCGCCGCGCACGCCGACCAGCCCACGCTCGTCATCGGCCAGTACATCGACCAGCTCGACGAGCTGGCTCGTGCGCTCGACGCCCCCGTCATCAAGGGCGAGACGCCGGTGCGCGAGCGGCAGCGGCTCTTCGACGCGTTCCGCCACGGCGAGGTCGGGCTGCTCGTCGTCTCCAAGGTCGCGAACTTCTCCATCGACCTGCCCTCCGCCGAGGTGGCCATCCAGGTGTCCGGGTCGTTCGGCTCCCGTCAGGAGGAGGCCCAGCGCCTCGGCCGGCTGCTCCGCCCCAAGGAGGCGGGCAAGACCGCGCACTTCTACACGATCGTCAGCCGCGACACCGTCGACGCCGACTTCGCCCAGAACCGGCAGCGGTTCCTCGCCGAGCAGGGGTACGCCTACCGCATCGTGGACGCCGAGGACCTGCCCGCCTGATCACGGGGCGGGTGGTCTCCCGGACGCCCGTAGCACCGCCGGCTCATCTCCTGCTGCGGCCCACGAGCCCGACACGGTGATCACGGCGAGAGCCGAGGTGGGCATCGACACCCACTCACCCGTGAACCGCGTGGCCAGCTCCTCGAGCCCGGGGTTGTGGCCGACCAGCACCGCTGTCTCGACGTGGTCGGGCAGCTCCTCGATGACGTCGAGGAGCTGGTCGTCCGACGCGGCGTACACGCGGTCGTCGACCCGCGTCTCCGGACGCCCGGCCAGCTCTGCTGCGACGAGCTCCCAGGTGCTCCGCGCCCGCTCGGCGGGTGAGACGACAGCGAGGTCGATGCTGGCGATGTTCGCGGCCAGCCACCTCCCCGCGTCCGGGGCCTGGCGCCGGCCGCGCTTCGCCAACGGCCGCTCGACGTCCGTGTGGTCGCCGGACCAGTCCGACTTTGCGTGCCGGAGCAGGATCAGCGTTCGCACCTGGATCACCAGTCGACGTACGCGATCGTCCGGTCGTGCACGCCGAGCTCGGGCGAGCCCCCGCGGGCACCCACGGTCCAGAGCCCGGGCCGGGGTGAGGCGCCGAAGGCTCGAGGCCCGTCGCTGTAGAGCGCCAGCCGGCGGCCGTTCGGGGACCAGGCCGGGGAGAGGTCCAGGTTCCGTGTGGTCATGACGCTGCGCAGTCCAGTCCCGTCCGGCTTGATGGACCACACGTTGGCGGCGCGGTCCCAGTAGTGTCCGGTCTTGCGAGTGAACACGATGCGCTCGGGTCGGGGCGACCAGTCGACGTGCAGCTCCTCGCCCCGCAGCTTGATCAAGCGCCGGAAGGGACCGCCGTCGACCGGCACGATCGTGATCACACTGGTCTTGAGGTTGAGCCCTTCGCTGAACGCGATCAGGCGCCCGTCCGGTGACCACGCGAGGTCACGGGCGCAGCATTGGCCGTCTGCGGTGAAGGGGATCCGGTGGCGCTCGCCGGTGCTCAGGTCGAGCACCACGAGCTTGCGGAATGCGCCCCAGGCCAGCCGACGCCCGTCCGGGGACCAGGCAGCGCCGCCGGCGTACGTGTCGGCCCCGGCGACGCGTCGCGACTCCCTCGTCCGGACGTTCATCACGCGGAGCAGGACCCGTCCGGACACCGGGGCGGAGACGTAGGCGATCCTCTTGTGGTCCGGTGACCAGACCGGTTCCCGGACGCTCCCTCCGGAGGTGAGGCGGCGGGCTCCGGTTCCGTCCGGCCGCACGGTGAACAGGTCGTAGCCGGCGTCGGTGGCAGCGACGTAGGCGATCCGCGGCCCGGTCGCCGAGACCGGGGGTGGCGGCGGCAGGGCGGGGGCAGTGAAGTGAGGGCGCCAGCTCGGGCCCCAGCCGTTGCGTACGACGAGCGAGCGCGAGGTGCCGTCGGGGGCCATGGTCCAGATGCCGGCCTGGTCGGGGTACAGGCCGGCCTCGCTCTCGATCGCGATCCGCTGCCCGTCGGGTGACCACGCCCCGGCCTGGTCCCTGCCGGGCCGGGCCGTCAGCTGGGTCTTCGCGGTGCCGTCGGGGCGGACCGAGAACAGGTCTCCGCTGAACTCCCCGCCTCGTCCGTCGTAGCGCTCGGTGTACAGGATGGTGCCGCCGTCTGGGGACCATGCGGGCAGGTCGGCTTCCGGGTAGGTGTCGGGGATCTCGGTCAGCCCGGTGCCGTCGGGGTGCACGAGGAACAGCCCTCGGTAGTTGGTGTAGTCGTCGCCCTCCGCGCTCTCCCGGGTGAACGCGATCGAGGTCCCGTCAGGAGACCACGTCGAGCTGCGGACGCCCGGCCAGGAGGTCGTCGCTGCCAGGACGACGGTCTCGGAGCCGGTCAGCAGGTCCACGACACACAGGTCCGCGCCGTCGTGGCACGCGTAGCTCAGCCGCGCGCCGTCCGGAGCCCAGGCGGGCTCCGATCCCGCCGCGACGCGTCGTTGCGCGCCGCCCGCGGCGTCCATCAGCCAGATCCCGTCCGGCCGCGAGAACGCCAGCTGCATCCCGTCGGGCGACCAGGTGGGGTCGCCACCACCGGCTGTCGTCAGCTGGCGCCGGTGGGAGCCGTCGGTGTGGATCGTGTAGATCTCGAACCGCTGCCGGTCGCGGGTGCTCGCGGCGTACGCGATCATCCCGACCGCCTCGTTCGACGAGACGGGCGCTGGGTCCAGCCGGCCGTCCTCCCACCCCAGAGGCCCCGAGGTTGCTGCCGAGGGTCCGGGCTGGACCGTGAGCGCGGTGCTCACCGCCAGGACGATCGCCGCGTCGATCATCAGCTGCATGTGATCTCCTCCTCGTGCAGGCTCCAGGCTGGGCAGCCGTTCGCGCCCGGCGGCGGGTGGGGCATCACCATCTGGGGGTCGGTCCCGATCGCCACGAGGTCGTCGACGGGGGTCGTGAACTGCGCGTCGGCGGGGTCGGACGAAGTGGCTTTCACGTGCTCGGTGACGTAGGTGATCAGCGTCTCCGACTTGATCACCTTCACCCGTCGGTCGAACCACAGCTGGTCGAGGTCGGCGGTCGCGAGCTCGCCGCGGGGGACGACCATCCACATCTCCGGGGCGCCGCCACCGAGCCGCTCGGGTCGCACCGCGGTCGTCGTCGTCACCACGACATGGCCGTCGCCGGGTCGTTGGACGGAGCAGGACAGGGTGAAGCCGCCATCGGTGTCTCTGCGGCAGACCCGCTCCGGGTCGCCTTCGGCCTCGCCGCGCGAGTGCAGGATCGTGACGTCCCAGGAGTGCTCCGGGGATCCGTAGCTGACTTCGAGCTGGGACGCCTTGTCCCAGAGTCGCTCGGGTAGCTGGTCGCGCTGGGAGTCGTAGGCCGCGAAGGTCGGGGGGCCCGGGTCGGCGGTGCGGGCCAGCACGGTGCGGGTGTGCTCGTCCATGAGCTCTGGCATCCGGTGGACGTCGTACTCCGCCAATCGGCGGTCTGCGCTGGGGTCGACTGCCGTGGTCCGCGTCTGGTCGTGGCCGACGAGCACGGAGGCGGAGCCGGCGACGGCGACGAGCGCGAGCGCTCCCACGCCGGCCAACCATCGGCGGCGCCTGCGGACCCTGCGTCCGCGTTGCAGGGCCGGCCCCGTCAGCGGGGGCGGTGGCTCGTCGTGGCCGACGTAGTCGCGCAGCAGGGTCGCGAGATCGTGCTCGCTCATCGGTCCTCCTCGGCGTACGAGCTCGCTGGCTCGAGGTGCGGGACGTGGGCACGCAAGGTGCCGAGAGCGCGCGAGGTCTGGCTCTTGACCGTGCCCTCGGCGATCCCGAGGACCTCGGCGACCTCGCGGACGGACAGGTCGTCGAGGAACCGCAGTGCCACGATCGCTCGCTGCCGGGCCGGCAGCAGGGCCAGCGCGGCGCCGAGGTCCGAGGACGGTGTCTCCGGCTCCGGGTCGTAGGAGGCGTCGGGCACGTTCGCGGTGGACACCTCCGGCCGGTGCCGGCGCAGGTGGCTGAGGCACTCGTTCACGACAGCCCGCCGCGCATACGCAGCCCGGGTCTCCGCACGCACCCGCCGCCACCGCGCGTACACGTTCGCCATGGCCTGCTGCGTCAGGTCCTCGGCGAGGTGCCAGTCACCCACGACGACGTAGGCGGTCCGACGAAGCGCCGAGCCGCGGGCTCCGTAGAACTCCGCGAACTCCCGGTCGACGACGTCGCCGTCCCTCACACCCTTAGGACGCATTCAGGACGCCCCGAGGTTCGCGTTCTGCGTGGCCGGAGCGGTTCGGGACAGCGGCATGGTCCGCGGAGGCCCGTCGCCCCGAGGTCGTTCTGGCCATTGCTGACATCCCCCGCCACCCGCGACTCTGGGACATGGACCGAGGATTCGTCGTTCTTCCGGACCAGGGCCGCGTGCTGGACCTGGGGAACTTCCAAGCTGTCGTGCTCGCCGCTGGGAGTCAGACGTCGGGCGACCTGACCGTGTTGCAGACCCAGGGTGAACCCCCTGGTTTCGGCCCTCCGCTTCATCGTCATCGTGACGCGGCCGAGGCGTTCTGGGTCCTCGAAGGCGAGTACCTGATGTTCATCGACGGCGAGCAGCATCTCTGTCCTTCGGGCACCTTCGTCTACGTTCCACGGGACGTGCCGCATACGTTCAAGGTGTCATCCGAGGGCCCCGGTCGGAAGCTCAATCTCTTCACACCAGCCGCGATGCTCGGTTTCTTCGAAGAGCTGGCTGCTGCCGAGGCGGCTGGGACCGCGACACCCTCCGCTCTGGACGAGATCGCAACCAGGAACCAGATGGAAGTGCTCGGCCCTGTGCCCGAAAGCTATCTCTGAGAACACGCATTGCGGCGGGCGACAGGGCGCACGTCAGGACGGTGATCGTCAGTCACTGACCTCGAGCACGATCGTCTTCATGACCCCGGTCTTCTTGCTGGTTACCGCGAGCTCGAGGCTGGGCCGTCCAGGAGGTATCGGGAAGGTCAGGAGAACCCCACCATCGTCGTCAACATCAACAGTTGTGCCGAGCAAACCGGAATAGTCGAAACCGTCCAGGCTCACTGCGACTTCGTCCTGCTCGTACGTCGACTCGATGTGGTCGGGCTGTGGCTCGAACCCCTCCACGTAGATCGAGTAGATCTGCCCAGGTCGCGGGTTGCCCGGATACAGAAGGCGAAGATCGTGACCGAACATCGCGCCGCTCGCCGTGGCGCCCTCGACGGTGAGGACCTGGACACCTGGAGGCGCCTCTGGGAGGGTCACGGGACCGGTGATGCCACCATCCGCCGACGCGGTCAGGGTTGCGAGCAGGTCCCCTCCGTACGTCACGTCGGCAGTGGTCCCGGGCCCGTAGCCCGTCAGGTCGAGCGCCACCGACGTTCCGCCGCCAGCGACGGGAATGGGCTTGCGGGCTGCGGTGACGGTCTGGCCTGGCGGAGTCTCGATGACCGCTGAGGACTCGGCCGACGTCGTCGCAGTCGCGGCGGACGTGTCCCTGGCCGACGCCTGAGACTGTGCCTCGTCGTCAGCACACCCGGCCAGGACCGCGAGCAAACTCAGGGTCGCCACCGTCCTCACCGCGTCAGGGTGACACCAGGTGCAGCGGTTCGTTGCGGATCTGCGAAGAACGCCGGCCGTCCGGTGGATGCGAGTGACCAGCTCTCTGTGGAACGACGCGGAGGTCTGCTTCACGCCGTTCTTCCCACTCTCGCGAGCGGAACCCCTGCGCCCGTTACCGACGAGTTGACCGGGACCAAGGATCGCAGCCTCGAGTGTGCTGACCGCGGGCTCCGCATAACGCTGCAATGGGTGCATCCGGTGGTGACGTGGCCTCTTCGCGGCGGAACGACGCCCTGTTTGCGGCGGATCGGTACGTGACGGCCGCATGGTCGGGCGGAGCCCGACAGCGGCACGTGCGGATGCATGGGGATTGCGATGCCCGACGTGTCTCACTGACCGGTCTGGCCGTCGATGGCCTCACGGATCAGGTCGGCATGGCCGTTGTGCCGTGCGTACTCCTCGATCATGTGCAGGAGGATCCACCGAAGGCTGAAGCGGCCGCGACCGCCCGAAGCCTCCGCGGCCGAGAGTCCATCGAGCCCGACCCCGCCATCCGCCAGCGCCTCGTCGAGCACGGCGTCGGATCGACGACAGGCATCGTCGAACAGCGCCAAGAGGTCCTCAGCCGTGTCGTCACGGGCGGTGTGCCACTCCCAGTCGCGGTCGGCGTCCCAATCGACGGTGTCGAACGGTGGCATCAGCCCGCGGCCAGCGAAGTCGTCCTCGAACCAGCTCGAGTCCACGACCGCCAGATGTTTCATCATCCCGCCGAGGGTCATCTCCGACGGCGGCAGCGACTGGGCCAGCTGCTCTTGGGTGAGGCCGGCGCACTTCCAGCGAAAGGTCTCACGGTGGTAGTCGAGGAACGCTCGAAGGGTGGCGGCCTCACCGTCCCGCAGGGGTGGTCGAACGCGAGCCTCGGGCGGCGGGAAAGGTGTCATGGCACGACGCTAGCGAGGCGACGCAGGCCCGCACCGGGCTTCCTCGCCGTGGGGCCCAAGTGCGGATCGAGAGTCTCGGCTGGGTGCCGGTTACGACACGCGTACCCCGGGGGGTCTGGGCAACACACTCATCTCGGCTGAGCATGCACGGGGGCCTGCAGCGACATCTCGATGCCGATCGCCTTGGCTGGCTCAATGCGCTCAAGCCATGCATCGAGTAGCAGCAGGACGCGCGTACGCCGCGAAGGCATGTCCGCTCATCAGCATTCGGACGCTCGGGTCGCGGCAGATCCGTGCACGAGTGGCATCGCACCTTCGTGCCAGCTGACCGGCTCCGCAGCCCGTTGCACTGGCGGGTCGGCAAGTCGGCGTCGGTCAGTCGAGGCAGGCCGTCATGCGGATCGAGACGAGCAGTCCCGGCACCACGGCCCCGAGCTTGGCCGCGTAGCGAGCCGGCGGGTCAGAGGGAAACCAGCGGGCGTACTCCTCGTTCATGCCTACGAAGTCGTCGGGGTCCGCGAGCAGCACTCCTACTTCGACGACGTCATCGAGCGACGCGCCGGCTTCCCGCAAGACGGCCTCGCAGTTGGCCAACGCTTGACGGGTCTGAGCCTGGATGCCGTCACCAGCCATCCCACCCGTGCTCGGGTCGATTCCCGTGGTCCCGGAGATGAACACCAGGGACCCGGCCCTGACGCCTTGGCTGAACAGCGGTGAGCTCGGCGCGTTCGGCGTGCTGATGATCTGGCGCGACATAGCGGACCTCCGGGACCGATCGTCCCAGCGTCCCCTGCTTCGGGGAAGGCCGTTCCGATGGCTGGCGCTCGTGCGCGCCCGGGATATGGCGGGAGAGCGACCTCGCGCGCAGGATGATCGCGGCATGAGCGGGCGTTTCTCGCTTGCGGCAGAGTGAGAGTCATGCCTGACAGGTCGAATGTGACGCGGGAGTCCGTGGAAGCAGCACTGCTGGCTATACCGATCAGCCCTCTCGCGTCGGTCCGCTACTACGGGTTCGGCGTGGGATTGCCTGGCGGGCAACCAATCGACTCCGAGTGGGGCGACGCGAGCGACCTCGGCGCGGACGATGCGGAGCACCACTTCCCCGCTATGGGTGTTGAGTTGACCTTCAGTGACGCTTCGGCTGCCACTGTCTGTTGGGGTGACGCGTTCGGGCACTTCGGGCTAGAGATTGTGCCGGAACCCGCTGCCAGCGTGTTCCGCAACAGTCCTGCGAGCGGGGACGTGACCGGACATCGTTGGTGGGCTCCGTTGGTGGGAACGCTCCTGTCAGCCGAACTGCACTGGGCGACTGGATTCGCGGATGGCGCTGAGCCCGCCCCGCTAGTGCTGGAACTGTCGTCCGGCGGCTTCACGCTATGGCTCTCCGCATCGGAGTATGCCGACGACGGCACGGCGCTGTTGGGCATGGACGGCGTCACCGTTTCGCCCCGGCTGGATGCGCCGATGGCGTCCGTGACGACCTGAGTGGCGACGTCCGCTCATCGGCCGATCCGTGCGTCCAACGTGGCGGAAGGAAGAACTCCTACGACACCGGTAGGGCCGCACAGATCTCGGCGATCCGCGCGTCGCTCCCCGTGTCCTGCCGTCGGAATGAGCTTGCCGGATGAGCCCGCGGTGCCCACGCTCAGAGACCGCCCGATTTCCCTGTATCGCTCATTCCTTCGGTACTCAGGCCGGGTTCGCACCGACGCGCTCGTCATCGAGCTGCCTCGCAGGATCCGTGGAGCCGCGGCCGCACTCTGCCCATTCGATCCGGCCGGGCCCGGAGCCATGACCCAGCGTTGTCACGCGACGTAGGCGAGCGTCCACGTGCCCTGGCGCATGCGGAACCGCACCCCGTGGTCGCGCTGGTCTCCCCGAACCACCACAGTCGGCGGATTCTCGGTGTTCACCACGGTCACCTCGAGGCATCGGTCGCGGAGCCGGGGAGCCTCGGAGACGGTGCGGAAGGGCCCCCCGGTCGAGAGCTGGACCTTGGTCGGCCAGGCTGCGCCCGGTGCGGCGTACAGCCGGACGAGGGTGCCCGGGCGGCCTGGGTACGTGACGCCGCAGCGGCCGGTAGTGGCAGGGAAGCGGGTCGTGCCCCGGTCCGATACCACGGTGGTGCCCGTGGCGTCCGGCAGTGCGACCTGGTCACCGACCAGAGTCCACGGGCGGCGACCGACCTTGCCGACCGTCCAGGTGCGGCCGTCCGCGCTGACCAGGACGGTGGTCTTGCGACCACACCGCAGGTCGAGGACGTACAGCTCACGGTAAATGGTGTCGGTGCCCGGGGAGCACTTCCGACCGGAGGTGAACACCTCGATCTGGGGGCCCCACGCCTGGGCGGCGTCGTCGTAGACCTGGGTCAGGATCAGGCGGCGGTCAGGGCTGCCGATCGCGACGAGCGGGCGGTCGGCGTGGACGGTCTCGAGGTACACGGTGGGGATCAGGTTCTTCGAGGACTCGTAGGCGACCAGGCCAGGCGCCTCCCTCGGACGGATCCGAGTCAGGGTCCACGTTGCGCCGACGGTGGAGCGGGCCAGGGTGAACCGGTCGGCCCGCGACGCCAGGACCGTGCCGCCGGTCACGGTCAGAGCGTCCACGTTCTCCAGAACGCCCCCGATGCAGCCGGGATCGACGCCCTCGACGACCGAGTGGGTCAGGGCCCCGGCCAGGTCCCGGGTGTGTACGCCGACCACGCAGCCCCGGCCGTGCGGCTCGGGTCCCAGCACTGACACGGTCCCCGCGTCGTCCACGACGAGGGTCTCGCCGGCGAGCTCGTAGTCATAGGTGGTCGCGGCCGCCGAAGCGAAGCCGGCCTGGGCCGACCACTCCACGTACCCGCCGGTGCCGCCGGCGAGCCAGGCGGCGTAGCTGCCTGACGGTGAGATCGCCGGCGCCGCGTGGACCCCGAGCAGCCGCATCCGGGACCAGCCGTGCAGGTCGCGTGAGACAAGGGCGACGTTGTAGCCAGTGCACGCGAGCAAGAGTGCGACGCCGCCGGCGGACGCGCGGCCCTCGATCTCGCCGCAGGTGGCTCCACGCTTGCGATAGAGCACCGTGGGGGAGTCCCACGTGCCGGTCGCCGGGTCGAGATGCTGGATCTTCACGGTGCGCCGGTTGGGCATGCCGACCGCCACGGAGCCGAGACCGGGCGCGGTGAACACCTCCGCCTCGACGTAGCGGTACTGAGCCGGCGCGTTCGAGCCCACCGCGGGTGAGCTGAGCGTGACCGCGGTGGCCGTGGCAGCCACGGTCATGAGGAGGGACAGGCCGATCGAGATACCTCGCATGCATGTGTTGATGCCCCGTCGCCGGTATTGGTTCACCCCGAGCCCAGGACGTATTCGGTGCATCCCGCCTGCCCGTCCCTACTCCGTACGCGACTATCCGGATAGGTCGAGGCCGAACTTGTCCGCGTCTTTTTTGGGCGCAGTGACTCAGAGCTCCGCATCCGAGCCTTTCGGATCCGCACGTTTCGCTGGCCGCGTGACAACTGGCTACGAATCGTCGGGCGGGTCCGGGTCGGACGGGACGGCGTACAGGCATCCGTTCGACTCGGATCGGCGGGTGGGGCTGACGTCGGCCGTGCCCTCGTGGTTGCGGAGGAAGCGGTAGCCGTGCGGGCTGGTCCACAGGTAGGAGCCGGGCTCGAGGACGACGTAGGTCCAGCTGGTCTGGGTCTTCAGGCGGTGGTGGCCGCGGCACAGCGGCGCGATGTTGCACGTGCAGGTCGCGCCGCCCTGGGCGGCGGAGACGACGTGGTCGCAGTCGCACCGACGGGCGCGTCGGTTGCAGTGCGGGAAGACGCACCTGACGTCACGGAGCCGGGCTCGCTGCTTCATCCGGTCGGGGACCTCGTACCCCTCGACGTGGACGTGCTCGGCCAGGTCGATGACCGGCTGAACGTCGAGCTGCCGGGCGGGCTCCAGGCACCAGGCGGCCAGCTGGTCGATCATCACGAAGCCGCCCGTCTCCTGCACGCGGACCAGGGGCGAGGTCGGGTCACTCGACAGGTGCAGGGTGAGGCTGATGGGCCGGGCCCGGGTGGCACTCCCTTCGGGACCGTCCGCGGTGACGTCCAGCTCGCCGCGGGCGAGCATCCCCAACGCCTTGGCCCGGCGCACGTCCACGGGGTCGCTCGACCCCTCCTCGGCCAGCCTCGCCGCGCCGGCTCGCAGCACGTCCTCGAGGTCGACCGCGTCAGGCAGGTCGACGCTCGCGGTGACGTCGACGACGCCGTCGACGCCGGCTCCGGACAAATGCACGGTGGCGTGGCGACCCTCGGCCGCCTCAGCGGCGCGGAGCTCGGCCTCCTCGGGGTCGAACCGGGCCCGCGCCTCCTCGACCAACCGGTCCAGCGTCACCGGGCCGACCTTGTGGGCCACCGGCGCGACAGCTGCGGCAACGAACGCGGCCGCAGCCGCAGACAGCGACATCGTTGCGTCGGCGATCCGGCGCGCCCGCCACGCGGGGAGGTGGCCCGACTCGACCAACCTGGCCAGCGGGGGCAACCGGTGCGTCAGTTCTACCGCCTGGCCGAGGTAGCGCCGCCCGGCCTCCGTGGACATCCCGAGCGAGGCCGCGAACTCGGCCGCACAGAACTCCGCGATGTCGGGTGCGCCCGCCCCAGCGATCGGGATCGAGTCCTCCATCCAGTCGGCCTCACTGACGATGTCGCCGGTCGCGTGCATCCCGGCGTACGCCGCCGCGGTCATCAGCAGCTCCGCCTCGGCGCGGTCGGCCACCCCTCGCAGGGCCCGTGCGTCGTCGAGCAGCTCGCCGGGGGTGTCCGGCTCGAGGTCGCGAACGGCTGCCATGGGACCAGCCAAGCAGGGGCCACCGACAGCCCGACGTGCGTCAGCACCGGTCCTCCACAGGTGCCTGGCCGTTCAGCTCGGCCACGTTGGTGCGAAGGTCAGGAGTCCCCAGGATCGACTTCGTAGGCAGGATGCCGGCTCGCGACCTTCCGCCCCTCGGCGAGGTGGCCGCCAAGGTAGGCGCCGAGGCCCGTGACAGCCATACCGGCGAACGCCAGCCGGGCACCGGTGGTCTGCCGACCCCGGCGGCGAGCCAACCACGACGCCGTGTACATGCCGATAGCGGCACCATTCGTGACCGCGTGGACCAGTCCCACACGTTTGTCGCGCGGCCCGGCAGCTGACCACTCGGCCCATCCGGTCCAGGCGGTCGGCCCGACGGCGAGGAGTCCCGCGCCGATGAGCCTCTGGGCAGAGGTCGACGAGCGGGCGCCGCCAAACAGGTCGAGCACACTCGCAGAGGTCCATGTCCCCAGCGTGAAGTCGGTGAGCGCTGGGTGGACGGCGTGGCCCAGCCACTCGCCGCGCAGCACCGAACCTCGTGTCCCCGACCCGAACAGGGTTTCGACCAGCGGTTCCAGTGCCTGCACGGGGCGGTCGAGCGCCGTCGCGCCCTCGAGCCGAAGGGTCCAGCTGACAATCCTGGGAGGCCGCACCACAGTGTTCATTCCGGTTCTCCTCGGAGCCGTGTACGACGGGACGGTTCCCCGTCCACCGTCGGGCAATCGCCGCCCGACGCCCCGGTCACGCCAGATTCGAAAGCCTCGATGGTGCACCCGCGTCCGGCCGGGGTCGAGGGAGCGACCCGACATCAGCTCGTCGGACGGTGCGAGGTCCGGGTGCCGCGGGCCAGTGCCACCGAGAAGACGGTGAGACAGGCGGTGGCGATCACGCAGCCGGGCCAGGTGGCGTAGGAGATCATGAACGCCGCGAACGCAGCGACCACGGCAAGAGGCGCCCACCACCGCACGACGCCGGCGCGCCACAGGGCGAGCGCCGCGATCGGCAGGGCCAGCACGAGGCCGGCGAAGCCGGGCAGCTGGAAGATCGGCATCCCCCAGGAGATGTCCGCGACGCGGTCGTGCATGGCGTTCACGCCCTCGACGCCCCACAGCTGACCGGTCGCCGAGTCGACCCAGTCGCCGAACAGCAGCCCGGGCAGGGTGGTCATCCCGGCGAAGCCGAGCACGCCGGCGACGTTGGCCAGCCAGACACCGCGGCTGCGCACCAGGCCGGCCACGATGAAGGCGGTGCCGATCCAGAAGGCGTACGCCCAGTGGAAGGCCAGGGACTTGATCTGCAGCGCGTCCGGGTGCTCGGCGTAGAGCTGGTACATCCGGTCCCCGTCGATCCCGGCGGCCGGGTCGGCGATCGCGCCGACGGTCAGGCAGACGCCGGCGAGCACGGGTAACGAGAGCATCGCGTAGCGGCGGACGCGCAGACCCGGGGGCAGGCCGGCGGCCGTCGCGGGGGTCGCGGTCGAGGATTCGGTCAGGGTGGTCATCGCTGTCTCCTTCACGGGTGGTACGGCGGGGCGATCCCGCGGTCAGGGAAACAGTGGACCGAGGCCGATGTCCCGAGGGGCAGGGACAGCGAGGCACAAGAAGAGGACGAAATGACCCGGGCGGCCACGTAGGTTGCCGCCATGAGCGAGATGCCCCCGCCCGGCCCGCCACCCGGCCCACCGCCGGGGCCGCCGCCGGGGCCGCCGCAGCCCCAGCCACCCCAGCCCGCCCAGCAGCCGATGGGCTGGCTGCGGCTCACCCTCCAGGGCAGCGCGATGACCAGCAGCATGATCACGCCGACGGTGCTGGTGAACGGCTGGCGGGTGCCCGTGCGGTACGGCGAGAACGTCATCCCCGTCTACGCCGGCCCGAACCGCGTCGACGTCAGCTGCCAGTGGCTCAAGAAGTTCGGCGAGGCCGCGTTGGACACCACCGTCCCGCCCGGCGGGCAGGTCTCGGCGTACTATGCCGCGCCGCTGCACCAGTTCAGCCGGGGCGCCATCGGCTACGAGAAGCAGCGGCGACCCGGCATGCTCGGCTTCGGCCTGATGATGGGCGTGCTGGTGCTGCTGCTGCTCTCGGCGTTCGTGCTGCCGGCGGTGCTGGGCTAGCGGCAGCTAGCGGCCGAGGTCGCGCAGCACCCGCTGGCTGGCCAGCCGCCCGGGTGACCCGATCACGCAGCCGCCCGGGTGGGTGCCCGAGCCGCACTGGTAGTAGCCCTCCAGCGGGGTGGCGTACTGGCTCCAGCCCGGCGCCGGGCGGAAGAAGTACATCTGCGGTGCCAGGAACTCCCCGGCGAAGATGTTGCCCTCGGTCAGCCCGGTGCGGGCCTCGATGTCGACCGGCGTGACCACCTCGCGGTGCAGCACCAGCTTGGCGAAGCCCGGGAAGTGCGACTCGAGCACCGCCTGCGCCTTGTCGCCGAAGGCCTCCCGCTCGGACTCCCAGTCGCTGCCGCGGAGCTCGTACGGCGCGTACTGGACGAAGCACGACATCACGTGCTTGCCCGGCGGCGCCATGTCCGGGTCGACGACCGACTGGACGGCGGCGTCGATGAACGGCTGCTCGGAGTACCAGCCGTACTTGGCCGCGTCGAAGGCCCGCTCGACGTACTCGATGGTCGGCCCGATGTTGATGAACCCGCCGAAGTGGTCGACGGTGTCCGCGAGCGCCGGGAAGACCGGCAGCCCGTCCAGCGCGAAGTTCACCTTGGCCGAGACGCCGCGGAACTTCATCCGCCGCACGTTGTCCACCAGGTCCAGGGGCAGCTCGCGCGGGTCGCAGAGCTCGAGGAAGGTGCGCCGCGGGTCCAGCGCCGAGACCACGACCGGGGCCCGGAGCTCGGTGCCGTCCTCCAGCGCGACACCGACGGCCCGGCCCTCCTGGGTGATCAGGTCGGTGACCTGGGCGCCGACCCGGATCTCCGCGCCGTACGCCGTCGCCGCGCGGGCCAGCACCTGGGTGAACCCGCCGTTGCCGCCCTTGTGGAACGCCCACGACCCGAGGTGGCCGTCGTGCTCACCCATCTTGTGGAACAGCAGCACCAGCCCGGAGCCCGGCGACATCGGCCCGACCTTGGAGCCGATCACAGAGGACGACGCGTGGTAGCCCTTGACCGCCTCGTGCTCGAAGTAGTCGTCCAGCCAGTCCGCGGCGCTGCCGGTGAGCAGCCGCACCGCGTCGTGGACGGTCTTCTGGTCGAGGCCGCCGAGGTGGTCGAGCAGCCACTTCACGTCGACCGCGTCCTCGGGGTCGTTGCCGAAGACGTTGGGCGGCGGGTTGTCGAAGAGAGGCCGGACCGCCTGGCAGACCCGGTCGAGGTCGCGGTGGTAGCGGTCGTACGCGTCGGCGTCGCGCGGCGAGTGCCGCCGGATCTCCTGGATGTTCTGCATGTGGTCGTCGCCGAACAGCAGGTAGTCGCCGTCGCCAGTGGGGTGGAACGACGAGGGCATCATCAGCGGCAGGAAGCCGTGCTCGACCAGGTCGAGCTCGTGGATGATCTCGGGCCGGAGCAGGCTCAGCGCGTAGGAGAACGTCGTGAACTGGAAGCCCGGCATCAGCTCCTCGGTGATGGCGGCCCCGCCGACGCCGTCGTTCTTCTCCAGCACCAGCGTGCGCAGCCCGGCCTTGGCCAGGTACGCCGCGTGGGTGAGCCCGTTGTGGCCGCCGCCGACGACGATCGCGTCGTACTCGTTGGACCTCACGACTTCTTCCTCTCCGGGTCGAAGAACGGCATCTTCGCGGTGCTGACCCGCACGGTGGTGTTGTGGTGGTCGACGGCCAGCTCGAGGCGCAGGTCGGTGCCGGCGGCCGCGAGGTCGGGCCGGACCCGGGCGATGCCGATGTGGCGCTGGAGCACCGGCGAGTAGACGAAGCTGGTGCAGTAGCCGACCTCGACGCCGTCGTCGTCCAGGATCATCGACTCGTAGGGCAGCGGGTGCTCGGACTTGGGCGGGAAGTGCCCGCGGTCGCGGTAGAGCCGGTCCCAGTCGGCCCAGTCGACGACGATCCCGGTCGTGGCCCAGCGGCTGGTGCCGTCGTTCAGCTCCCGGCGGATCGCCTCGCTGCCCACGAACCGGCGGCTGCCGTCGCGGACGCCGCGGAGCATCCAGCCGAAGCCGAGCTCCTTGGGGGTGACCTTGTCGGCGTCGCTGAACGCCAGCCGCGCGTCGTGCCACTCGATGTCGATCAGCGCCAGCCCGGCCTCGATGCGCAGAGTCATCAGGGCCTCCTCGCCGAACGGCCGGATGCTGTGCGGCTTCCCGGCCTCCAGCACCGCGTCGAGCACGTCGACCGCCCGGTCCTCCGGCACGGTCAGCTCGAAGCCGAGGTCGCCGGTGTAGCCGGTCCGGCTCAGCGTCACCGCGGTGTCGGCGACCTTGACGGGGACGTGGTCGAAGAAGCCGAGCGTCTCCGCCTCCGGCGCCAGCGCGCTCAGGACAGTCCGCGAGCGCGGGCCCTGCACGGCGAGCATCCCGTAGCCCTCGGTGACGTCCTCGAACGCCACCCGCAGCCCGCTCCCGAGCTCCTGGAACCACGACAGCGCCGGTCGCGCCGCGGTCAGGAGGAACTCGTCGGAGGAGTGCCGGAACACCACCCCGTCGTGCATGACGAAGCCGTGGTCGTCGCACCAGCAGGTGTACTGCGCCTGGCCCGGGCGGCAGGCCCTGAGGTCGCGCACCAGCGCCCCCGCCAGCAGCCGCTCGGCGTCCGGCCCGGTGACGAGGTACTTGTAGAGCGGGCTGGTGTCGAAGACCCCCACCGAGTTCCGCACCGCGAAGTACTCGTGCTTCGGCGCGTGGCTGTAGCGCAGCGGCGACAGGGTGCCCTGCCAGTGGGTGTACAGCCCCTGGTCGTTGAGCTCGCTCAGCCGCGGGTGGAACGGAGTCGTGCGCACGCGGTCACGCTACTCGTTACTGATCCACCAGTCAGTAGACCTCCGCTGGCTTCCGGGAGCCGGGCCGCGGGTGGCCTACCCTCACGTCAACTGTCCATGACGGGAGTGGATGCCGGTGCACGAAGGACACGGCGGCATGGTCAGCCCGGTCTTCGTGGGGCGGGTGCCGGAGCTGGCCCGGCTCCGCGTGGCCCTGCACCGGGTCGGCGCCGGGTCGGCGCAGACCATCGTCGTGGGGGGCGAGGCCGGCGTCGGCAAGACCCGGCTGGTCGAGGAGCTGGTCCACGAGGCCGACCGGCTCGGGATGCTCGTCGTCTCCGGTCGCTGCGTGCAGGTCGGCGTCGACGGGCTGCCGTTCGCCCCGCTCGTGGAGGGGCTGCGCGCGCTGGCCCGGGGACCGGGCCGGACCCGGTCCGACGAGGTCGGCGCGCCCGCACAGGCGCTGCTCGAACGGCTCGTACCCGGCCCCGGGACAGCCGCGCCGCCGCTGACGACCTCGCAGCTCCTGGAGCTGGTGCTCGGCCTCCTCGAGAACCTGGCGACCACGGCACCCCTGCTGCTGGTCGTCGAGGACCTGCACTGGGCCGATGCCTCGACGCGGGACCTGGTCGCGTTCCTCGCCCGCAACCTGCGCGGCAGCCCGGTGGCGCTGCTGGTGACCTACCGCTCCGACGAGGTGGGCCGGCGACACCCGCTGCGGGCCCTCCTCTCGGACTGGGAGCGGCACCGCGACGTGACCCGTGTCGAGCTGACGCGCTTCGACCGCGAGGAGGTACGCGCGCAGCTGACCGCGATCCTCGGCGAGCCGCCCGCCCCCGCGGTCCTCGACGTGGTCCACGAGCGCTCCGAGGGCAACGCCTTCCTGGCCGAGGAGATGCTAAGCCTGGTCCGCTCGGGGGACCCCGGTGCCCTGCCACCGTCGCTGCGCGACGTGCTGCTGGCGCGCGTCGACGCTCTCTCACCACGCGCCCAGCAGACGCTCCAGGTCGCCGCGGTGGCCGGGCGATCGGTCCCGGAGCGGCTGCTGGTCGCCGTCTCGGGTCTCGACGAGACCGACGCCCTAGCCGCGCTCCGTGAGTGCGTGGAGGGTCACCTGCTGGTCGTGGACGCGGCCGACGGCTACGCGTTCCGGCACGCCCTCGCGCGCGACGCGACCTACGACGACCTGCTGCCCGGCGAGCGGGTGCTCCTGCACTCGAAATACGCCGACGTCCTCACCCGGCAGCCGGAGCTGCTCGACGGTTCGTCGCTCTCGGTGGCCGCCCTGCTGGCCCACCACGCGTACGCCGGCCTCGAGCTGGCCCGCGCCCTCGACGCGTCGGTGACGGCCGGCCGGGAGGCGCTGGCCGGTCAGGCTCCGCACGAGGCGCTGGCGCACTTCGAACGGGCTCTCCTCGTGTGGCCGCGGGTCGCGCCCGAGGACCTCCCCGAAGGAACCGACCAGCCAGACATCCTCGCCCGCGCCGGGTACGCCGCGTACCAGGCCGGTGAGCTGGACCGCGCGGCCGCCCTGCTCGAGGAGGCGGCCGCCCAGCTGCCTGCCGACCCGGCCCCGGATCGGCTGGCCGACGTCACGCTCGGTCTCGCCCGCACCGACCTGGGGCGCGGCCGGCTCGACGCCGCGCGAGACCTGCTCAGCGAGTTCCTCGGCCGGCTCCCCGGAGGTGAGGTCAGCCGGAACCGGGCCGAGGTGCTGGCCGCCCTCGCGAACGTGCTCGTGCGGGAGGGCGAGCTCGTGCAGGCCGGTGACCTGGCGCGCGAGGCGAGCGAGGTTGCCACGAAGGTCGGAGCGGTGGCGATCGCGGCCGACGCGCGGATCACCCGCGGGGCCGCCTACGCGCTGCGCGGCCGACCCGAGGAGGGCGAGACCGAGACGCGGGCCGGCCTCGAGCTCGCACTCGCCAGCGGCGAGGCGTACACCGCGCTGCGCGGCCACATCAACCTTGCCGACCTTCTCGAGAGCCAAGGCCGCTCCGCGGAGGCGGTCGAGACGGCCGCGCCGGGCATCGAGCTCGCGGTCCGGTCCGGGATGCGCCGCACCCTCGGCGCCTTCCTCCAGGGCAACCTGGCGGAGTCACTGATGCACACGGGCTCCTGGGCGCGAGCCCGCGCGCTCCTCGCCGCGGCGGTGGAGTGGCAGCCGGAGGGAGTCTTCGAGGCCACCGTGCAGCTGATGGACGCCGAGCTCTCGTTGCTCACCGGGGACCTCGACCGGGCCCGCCACGCGCGCGGCCGCGCCGAGGCGACCGCCGACCTGGGTGATCCCCAGTTCGCCCTGCCGCTGGCGGCCCTCGACGTGGAGCTGCGCCGGGAGGCCCGGGAGCACGCCGCCGGCGCCGCCCTGGGCTCCGCGGTGCTGGCTGAGGCCACCTCGTCGCACGAGGAGCTGCACTGGCGCTACGCCTGGCCGCTCCTGTGGTCCTCGATCCGGTCGGGCGTGGACGCCGTGCTCGTCGGTGAGGCCGACGGGGTCCCGGCATCCCTGCGCGACCACGTGGAGGCCTGGCCGGCCGCGTCCCGGCTGGCCGAGGGGTACCGCCTGCTCTGCCGAGCCGAGCTCGACCGGCCGGCCGGCAACGACGGGTGGCCGGACGTGCACCGCGCCTGGCACGAGATCGGCTGGCCGTGGCCGCAGGCCTACGCCCTGCTCCGGCAGGCCGAGGCCGAGGCCGAGCGCGGCGACGTGGACGCGGCGCTCGCACCCCTGCAGCAGGCCTGGCGGACGGCGCGGGACCTCGGCGCCGTACCCCTGGTCGACGACGCGGAGCGGCTGGCCAGGCGGTCCCGGATCGCTCTGGCGGACGCGGACGCCCCGGACGCGGGCAGCGGCGAGGACCCGCTCGGCGGCCTGGGGCTGACCGACCGCGAGCGGGAGGTGCTGCTCCTGCTGGCCGACGGGCGCTCGAACCCCGAGATCGCCCGAGAGCTGTTCATCAGCCCCAAGACCGCGAGCGTGCACGTGTCCAACATCCTCACCAAGCTCGGCCTGAGCAGCCGCGTCCAGGCCGCTGCCGTGGTCCACCGCCTGGCGCCGTCTGAGCACTGACGCGGGCGGCCTAGGACGCCGGCGCTCCAGTTTGAGCACCACCTGAGGCAGTTGCCCGATGCCGTGGGTCCCGGTTCAGCCGCACGCTCGAACCCTCGACACCGACACAGGTCGGGGTCCGGTGGAAGGAGAGCGGCCATGGTGCTGCGGAACCGAAGCTTCAGGAAGCTGCTGGCGGCCCTGGCGGTCTCACAGCTGGGTGACTGGCTCTACAACGTGGCCCTGCTCGGCTACGTGTTCGAGCGCACCCACTCGCCGGCCTGGCTGGGGGTCACGACCGCTGCGCGAGTGCTGCCCGTGGTGCTCCTCGGCCCGGTGGCCGGCATCCTCGGTGACCGGTTCGACCGTCGGGTGGTGATGGTGGTCAGCGACCTGGCCCGGGTGGCGATGATGGTGTTGCTGACGCTCGTGGTGGTCACCGGTGGGCCGGTGGCGCTGGTACCGGTGCTGGCGGCGCTGGCGACGGCGGCCGCGAGCCCCTACGCGCCGTGCGTGGCGGCCAGCGTGCCGCGCATCGTCGAGCGTGAGCAGCTCACGTCCGCGAACGCCTGGCGCTCCGCCATCGGCCCCCTGGCCGTCGTCACCGGCCCCGCGCTCGGCGCTGTGCTGTTCGCGCTGTCCGGGCCGGCCTGGGCCTTCGCGGTCAACGGCGCCACGTTCGCGCTGTCCGCGGCCCTGACCGTCACGCTGCGCCCCCGGGAGGCGTTCCGTCCGACGCGGACGGCCGGCGCGGAGGACGGCCTGTGGGCGTCCGTGAGCGCCGGAGGTCGCGAGCTGCTGCGACACCCGGCCGCCGCTCGCCTCGTCGGCGCCGACGTCCTGTGCAGCTTCTGCTACGGCGTCCAGACGGTCGCGCTCGTCGCGGTCGCGTCGCGGCTCGGCCACGCCGCCTCGGGGTACGGCTTCCTCCTCGCCGCCATCGGCCTCGGCGGCCTGGTCGGCACCACCCTGGCCGGCCGGATCCAGCGGAGCGCGGGTCGGAGCGCGACGGTGACCGGCGCACTGCTGGTGCTGGCGGGGTCCATCGCGCTCACCGGTGTGCTCCCGGGCTTCGCAGCGGTGGCCCTGGTCGCCCTCTCCGGCGGCGCGGCGTCGCTGGTGGTCGAGGTGCTCGCCGAGACGACCCTGGCCGAGCAGCTGGACGACGAGGTCTTCGCCCGCGCGTACGGCTTCGCGTTCCCGGTGGCCATCGCCGGCATCGCGGCGGGCTCGCTCGTGGCGGCACCGCTCATCTCGGGTCTCGGCCTGGCCGGCGGCCTGGCGGTGACGGGCACCCTGGTGGCGGCGTACGCCGGCTGGCTGGTCGCCCGTCAGCCCGCGGCGACGCCCAGCCTGTCGAGCAGCCACGCATAGACCTCGGCCTCGTAGGCCAGGTGGGCGAACCGGCCCGCCGGGCCCACGTGGGCGCCGGCGCCGGTCTCGACGCGGAACAGGCAGCGCGGCCCCCAGTCCGGGTCGCTCTCGCGGAGCGCCGCCACCCACTTGGCCGGCTCCCAGACCATGACGCGGGCGTCGTGGACGGCGCCGGTGACGAGCAGGGCGGGACGATTCCCCGCAGGCGGGATGTTGTCGTACGGCGAGTAGCGCACCATCCAGGCGTAGTCCTCCGGCCGGGACGGGTCGCCCCACTCGTCCCACTCGTTGATCGTGAGCGGGATCGACGGGTCGAGCATCGTGGTGACGACGTCGACGAACGGGACCTCGGCCACCACCGCGCGCCAGCGGTCGGGGCGCTGGGAGAGGACCGCGCCCTGCAGGAGGCCGCCCGCGGACAGACCCCGGGTCGCCAGCCGCGAGCCGTCGACCAGGCCGGACGCCGCCAGCCCGTCGGCCACCGCGAGGTGGTCGTCGAAGGTGTGCTGCTTGTGCTCCATCCGGCCGTCCAGCCACCAGCGCCGGCCGCCCTCGCCGCCGCCGCGGACGTGGGCGTGCACGTAGACCACGCCGCGGTCGAGCAGCGACGGGATCGCCGGGTCCCACTCCTGGTCGGGGAAGACGGCCTCGTAGGAGCCGTAGGCGTACATCACGCAGGGCGCGGTGCCGTCGAGCGGTGTCGAGCGGTGCCGCAGGATCGTGGCCGGGACGAGGGTGCCGTCGGCCGACGGGAACGACCGCTGCTCGCCGGTGTACGCCGCGGGGTCGAACCCCGGCGCCTCCTTGCGGAGCCGCTCGGTGCGCTGGCCGGTGGCGAGCGACAGCGCGGACCAGACCGGTGGCTGGAGGTAGGACTCGTCCACGACCAGGATCTCGCTCACGTCGTGCTCGACGTTGCGGTCGACCGGTGCCTGCAGCGAGGAGATGTCCGAGACCGGGCCGACGACGATGCCCTCGCCGGTGAGGTCGTCCAGCGGCAGGATCCGCAGCTGGTGGTGGCCGTCACGGCGCGAGGTGAGCACGACGTGGCCCGCGAACGCGTCCGCGCGCTCGAGCCGCTCGGCGGGGTCCTCGGGCCGCACGGGCGACCACGCGGCGATGCCCTGGTCGGCGGCTCGCGGCACCGGGCACCGGGCCAGCCGGAACTCGGTCGCCTCGTCGTTGGTGACCAGCAGCAGCTCGTCGGTGCCGTCCGGGTGGCGCACGTGCTCGGCGGCGTACTGGACGCCGCGCCGGCGGCCGCCCACCGACAGCGCCGGTGCGGTCGGGGCGGTGGCGTCCACGACGTACACCTCGCTCGTGTCGCGGTTCTCCGACGAGATCACGACGAGCGCGCCGGTCCGGGAGGGCCGCACCTCCAGCTCGAACTGCTCGTCCGACTCCTCCAGCACCAGCGCGTCGGTGGAGAGCGGGGTGCCGAGCCGGTGCTGCCAGACCTGGTGCTGCCGCCACTTCTCGTCGTGCACCGTGTAGAAGAAGGACGCGGAGTCGGCCGACCAGGCGCCGCCGTAGGCCGACCGCCGGACCACGTCAGCGAGGTCGCGCCCGGACGCCAGGTCGCGAAAACGCAGCTCGAAGACCTCGTCCCCGTCGAAGTCCACGGAGTAGGCCATCAGCGCGGAGTCCGGCGAGACGCACCACAGCCCCTTTCCAGCACATTGGGATCCTAAGCTTAGAATTCCACGTGGACAAGTTGTCGCG
>JADMIO012757463.1_pt1 | contig 28779 bp, 19 predicted proteins | sample 8958161 | NCBI WGS metagenome assembly JADMIO01 (sample SAMN16585339, study PRJNA669376) | soil metagenome | isolation source: Crop rotation soil | place: USA: Cullars Rotation, Alabama | collected 2011 | reverse complement strand
CTTTCCCGGGCTCGGCGCGTTCCTCGCGCTCTGCGCGCCGGGCGAGGTACTCGTCCACAACCACAAGGGCACTGACACCGGCCGGGTGTCGCGCGCGGCCTACGAGGCCGCCGGGGCCGCCAATAAGCTGACACGGAGCGCCGAGAAGCTCGACGACGCCAAGGTCGTCGAGTGGCTGGTGAAATAACAAGGCACGGCCGGGCTAAACCCGGCCGCTCGCCCGGCCCGGAAGAATACATGAATCGTTCCTTCCTCATCGTCGGCATCGCCCTCATTGCACTGTGGGCGCGGTCCGCGTTCTACAGCGTGGACGCGGCGGAGTTTGTCTACGTCACGCGGTTCGGCCACGTCGAAGCCATCCATGATGGTTCCTCCAACGCCGGGCTGCACGTGAAGGCGCCGTGGCCGGTCGATTCGGTCATCCGCATCGACCGGCGCGTGCAGTCGTTCGACCTCCCCGCGGTGGAGTCGCTCACCCGCGACCCGGTCAACCGCACCGTCGATAAGACGCTCGCGGTGGACGCCTTCGTGACGTGGAAGATCCCCGACGCGGAGGCCGCCGACCGGTTCGTGAAAGCAGTGCGAACGCCCGAACAGGCGAAGAGGATCCTGGGCCCGCTCATCAACGGCCGGCTCGCTGCGGTCATCAGCACGATGCCGCTCGACGACCTCATTGGCGTCGCCGACACGCAGACCACCCTCTCCGCGCTCGGCGGCGGGATGGTGGTCGGCCTGCCGGACGCCCCCTTCCGGCTCGAAGACAGCAAACTCATCGACGAGCGGAACGAGCGCGTCCGCCGCCGGATACTCGGCGCGGAGAGCCTCTTCGGCGGGACGCCCTCCCCCGGCGACGACCTGCGAACGAAGGCGCTCACCGAGTACGGCATCCAGATCATCGACATCCGGGTCCGGCGATTCAGTTACCCGGAGGCGGTGCGCAGCAGCATCGCGGAGCGCATCCGCAGCGAGCGGGCCAAGAAGGTGGCCGATTACGAGAGCGAAGGCCGCAAGCGGGCCTCGGACATCATCACCGACGCCGACCGTGCCGCCCGCACGATCGAGGCCAGCGCAAAGGCCCAGAAGACGATCGTGATGAGCAAGGCCACCGCTGACGCCACCGACATCCGCGCCGAAGCCTACGCCCAGGACTTCGGCTTCTACCAGTTCCTCGAAAGCCTGCGCTCGTTCCGCAAGGCCGTCGAGAGCGGCCGGAACTTGTTGATGCTCAGCTCCAAGCACCCGCTCTTGAAGCCGGGGCTGGACGGGCCACCGGCGAAGAAGCAGTGAGGAGTGAGGAGTAGAAGCCCTCCTCACTCGCGCAGGAATCTCCGAATGCTAACACCCCGCTACCTGCTCGCCGCGCTGATCGTCGCGTACCTGCTCACCGGTGTCTACCAGGTGGGGCCGGACGAGCGGGCCGTCGTGCGCCGGTTCGGTCAGGTGGTCGCGCGGCCGGGGCCGGGGCTCGGCGTCGGCTTCCCGTGGGGCATCGACCGCGTGGACCGCGTCCCGGTGCGAACGGTGCGGCAGGTCCGCGTCGGCTACGACCCCGACACCGCCAACGACACCAGCACGCCGGCCGGGCAGATGCTCACCGGCGACCAGAACCTCGTAAACGTGCAGCTCGTCATCGACTACGCCATCGGCGAGGCCGACGACGACCTCGACAACTACGTGATCCACCGCGAGTTGGTGGACGCCACACTCGCGCGGACAGCGGAAGCCGCGGTGGCGGAGTGGGCCGGGGGGCGGACCATCGACCAGGTGCTGCTCACCGGTAGTGCGTCGCTGCCGGCGTGGGTCATGGACCGACTCGCCGAGCGACTGCCGGGACTGCGACTGGGCATCCGCGTGCAGCGGGCGAGCGTCGCGATTCTGGCGCCACCGGACGAGGTGCGGGCCGCATTCGAGGCGGTCACGCAGGCGCAGACCGCCATCGGCACGCGGGAAACGCAGGCGAGGCAGGAGCGCGACCAGCGGCTCAGCCAGGCCGCCGCGATCCGGTACAAGTACGAGCAGGAGGCGGCCCAGTTCCGCGACGAGCAACTCGACCAGGGCCGCGCCGACGCCGCCGCGTTCCGCGCCGAACTCGATGCTTACCGCCGCACCGCGAAGAACAACCCGGACGCGCTCGCGCTTCTGTGGTGGCACGAGACGCAGGAAACCCTGGATACGCTGACCGCTCGCGGCGGCCGCGTGGAGTCCGTCGATCACTACCTCGTCAACGGCGAACTGAACCTCTACATGGTCTTCGACTTCTTTGGCCTGCCGCGGCGGTAACCGGCTGTAGGACAGGCTTCCAGCCTGTCGTGCTTGGACAGGCTGGAAGCCTGTCCGACAAAATCACTCCAACAGCAGCGGCCTGCGCTCACTCGCCGTCAGTTCGCCTCCGGCCACGCCCTTCTGCGCCCCGGCACGCTCCGCGTCCGCCGCGCGCCGGTTGCCGGTGCGCTCCAGCGCCTCCGCCAGGTACACCCGCACGCGCGGGTCGGTCGGCTTCAGTTCCTTCGCGTCGGTGAGAGCCCGCAGCGACTTGCACAGCATCTCCTCGCAGAACTCTTCGTCGCGGTCCGGCGCGCCGTCCATTTGCTTCACGAGCAGGAGCAACCCGACGCCGCGATGGAACAGTTCCCCGAAGCGGTCGTTGCGGCGCTGGGCGATCTCCATCAGTTTCGTGTGCGCCGTAACGAGGTGCGGGCGGAGCGTCGCCGGGCCGGTCTGCGCGTCCGCGGCGAACTTCTCGTAGTGGAACTTCGCCTCCGCGACCTGTCCGCCGCGCACGCAGAAGTCCGCGAGCTGGAGTCGGAACAGCATCTGATCGGGGTGCGCGCGGACGTAGGTGTCGAGGTGGATCGCCGCGCCGCGGTAGTCCTGGCGTTCGAGGCACTGCGCGACCGCCGACAGCGGGTCGTCTTCCGAAGGCGGCTGCGCGGGCGCCGATGGCGCAGGCTGAACGGCTGCGGTGCGGAGCACCTCGGCAGGCGGCTTCGGCGCTTCGATAGGCTTCACGGCCGCTTGCGGCAGGACACTCACTGGCTCCGCCGCGGGCCGCATCGACTCGCATCCTACGGCAGCGACCAACAGCAGACACGCAACCCGAACCCGCATCGCGTTTCCTCCGGCAATAGCGGAGGAATCGACGGCGTGGGTTGTAGCGGTTCACGCGATCTGGCGAACCTGGCGAGGCGAGGCGCGAATATGGGCAAGCCGTGCGCGTTGTTCCGCGAGTGCGGGCCGCGAGCGGGGGCGCTGCGAAAGTGTAGCACAACAAGCCGCCGTTTGAATGTCACGCGGCGGGCGACTGCGAAGGAGGTTGCACAAGGTTGCTCCCCCGACTGCGAACGGGCGGACGAAAAATCCTTGCACAACAAGCCACTGTTTGAATGTCGTCCGACACGCAACCGGCGACGGCACCGCCCGTCCTGATGCCGTCGCGGTTGCGCGCGTTCGGACAGGCTCGACGCCCCCTCGGCGTCGAGCCTCGAACGAATAGTATTCGCACGTTCAGTATTTGTCAACGGGCGTTGCGAGAATTTGTCACTCGCCGCTGAGGTCTTCGCTGAGCTTGGCGAGTGCTTCGCTTTCGATCTGGCGGACGCGCTCGCGTGTGAGGCCGAGGCATTCCCCGATTTCCTTGAGCGTCTTGGGCTCCTCGTCGTTGAGGCCGAAGCGCATCTTCAGGACGGTGGCCTCGCGCTTGTCCATCTTCTCCAGCAGGATCAGGACGTGCTTGAGGTCGTCGGTCTCCACCATCTCGGTGTCAGGCGTCTTGGCCCGGTTGTCCATCAGCATCTCGTCGATCGACCAGCCGGCTTCGGTCTGGTCCGATTGCGGCGCCGCGTTGTAGACCCGGATGGCCTTCTTGATGATCGCGAGCTTCTTCTTGGGCAACCCCAGGAGCTTGGCAACCTCTTCGTGCGTCGGCGGGCGGCCCAGTTCGTCGGAGAGCTTGTTGGTGGCCCGGCGCCACTTGGCCAAGAGTTCCACCATGTAAGCAGGGATGCGGATGGTCTTGGCGGTGTTCACCAGCGCCCGCTTGATGCTCTGCTTGATCCAGTAGCTGGCGTAGGTGGAGAACCGCGTGTTCATCGTCGGGTCGAAGCCCTCGACCGCCCGAAGCAGGCCGAGGTTACCCTCCTCGATGAGGTCTTGCAGGGCCAGTCCCTTGCCGGTGTAGCCGCGGGCAATGTTGACCACCAGCCGCAGGTTGGCGCGGACCATGCGGTCGCGGGCCTCCGTGCTACCCTCGCCGATCGCGCGCGCCAGTTCTTTCTCCTGGTCGGCGGTGAGCAGGGCGGTCTCGTTGATTTCCCGCAGGTACGTTTCCAGGGGCGACTGGACAACGTCCGGGCGGTAGCGGCGGAGTCGCGACATGAACAGGCATCCTGTCAACTGGTCGAGTTTCAACAACTCAGCGTGTGGCGTTCGGTTCGCAAGCATCCTGCAAGACACGGGCCGAACACCAGCCACCGCTCGGTTGAAACCGCACTGAGGGTCCGACATCGGTCGCGGTCGAGCGAGTCCGCGGGTCGCACAGGCAAGAGGCGTTCCCAACGCGCCTCCTGACGAACCCGCAGGGACGTATCGACCGCTGAAACGATAACCTGGATAAACGCGTCGGCGGAACGCTTGCGCGAGGGGAGAATGCGAGCGCCGTTGAGGAACCACGGGCACAACCCGGTCACCGCGACCAATCGTCACGGGCGGTGCAGCCGGGTGAGGCCGCACAACGCCACCGGGTCGAGGGCCGACAAAACCGGACGGGAAGGTTTTGCGGCTCCATCAAACATAACGGGGGCGCCGGTATCAGATCAATCTTTTTTTCCGCACGGAGCACGCACTATTCTCTTCCCTCCGCGCGGACTGCTACTCCCTCGCCAGTTTTATGACCCCGCACAACACCAGAAAGTTTCGTGAAGTCAACCGAGCTTTTGCGGAAAATCTTGCGCACGCCGTCGAATTCAACAGCGGCGGGAGATTTCCGATCCCGCGAACGTGCGAACCAGCCGCAGCGCACCGGACCACATCCCCCGGAAACGGAAAGCCCGCGAGCGGCCCGCCGCAGAATCCGTAGAACCGGAAAAGAAATCGGCCCCGGCGGTTAGCCGGGGCCGATTGTGCGGAGTGCCTCGCGTTCGCGACTCACTCTTCCTTCTTGTCGGCGGGCTTGTCGGCGGGCAGTTGGAACAGCGGGCCGGCGGCGCCGGTGCCGCCGCGGAGCCCTTCCTTCACCGCGTCGTCCTCCTTCTTCTTCTCCTTCTCCTTGCCGCCTTCCTTCTTGCCCGCTTCGCGGGCGGTCTTGGCGACTTCCATCGCCTTCTCGGCCTCCGGCCCCTCGATCGGCATGTCCGGAATCTCGTCCGGCACGGTCGGGTCATCGACGTTCCGCATCGACAGGCCGATCTTGCGATCCTTCGCATCGACGCGGAGAACCTTCACGTCCACGTCGTCGCCGACCTTCACCACTTCTTCCGGCGACTCGATCTTGTCGTCGGACAGTTCGGAGATGTGCAGAAGCCCTTCCAGGCCCTGCTCCAGTTCCACGAACACGCCGAAGTTGGTGAGCTTGGTGACCTTGCCCTTCACCTTCTGGCCGGGCTTGAACCGCGCCGGGATGTCGGTCTCCCACGGGTCGTTACCCATCTGCTTGAGACCCAGTGCCACCCGCTTGCGCTCCTGATCGACCGTGAGCACCTGGCAGGTAATCTTCTGACCCTTCTGAACCATCTCGGAGGGGTTGGACACCTTCCGCACGTAGCTCATGTCGGAGACGTGCAGCAGGCCGTCGATTCCCTCCTCTATTTCGATGAAGGCCCCGTAGTTGGTGAGGTTCCGTACCACCCCAGTGATGATCGTGCCCGGCGGGTACTTCTTGGCGACCTCGCCCCACGGGTTCGACTGGCACTGCTTCATGCCGAGCGAGATTTCCTTCTTGTCGTGGTTGATGTTCAACACCTGAACTTCAACCTTGTCGCCAATCTGCACGAGTTCCTTCGGGTCGGCGATCCGCTTGACCCACGACATCTCGGAGATGTGGACGAGCCCCTCGATCCCGGGTTCGAGCTTCACGAATGCGCCGTAGGGCATGATGTTGACGACTTCGCCCTGGAACCGCTGGCCGATCGGATACTTGGCCTCGATGTTCTGCCACGGGCTCGGGGTCTTGTGCTTCAGCGACAGCGCGATCTTTTCCTTCTCGCGGTCGATGTGCAGGATGTAGACGTCAAGCTCTTGATCGATCTGCACCACGTCGCGCGGATTGGTGACGCGATGCCAGCCCATGTCGGTGATGTGCAACAGGCCGTCGATGCCGCCGAGATCGACGAACGCGCCGAACTCCGCGATGTTCTTGACCACGCCCTTGCGGATTTGGCCGACTTCGAGTTCCGCGAGCAGCTTGTCCTTCTGGATGCGCCGACGGTCTTCGATGAGCTTGCGGCGGCTCACAACGATGTTGCGGCGCTGCTCGTCGATCTTGAGAATGACGCACTCGATGGTGCGATCGATGTATTCGTCGATGCTCTGCGGGCGGCGGATATCGACCTGCGAGGCCGGGAGGAACACGTTCACGCCGATGTTGACCAGGAGCCCGCCCTTGATCTTCTTGAGCACCTTGCCGCTGACGACGTCGCCTTCCTTGTGCTTGGCGAGGACCGCGTTCCACTCCTTCTGGCGCTTGGCTTTGCGGTAGGAGAGCTGGATGGTGCCGTCTTCGCTCTCGACGGTTTCGAGCAGCACCTCGACGGTGTCGCCGGGTTTGGGCGGCGGGGTGTCGCCCCCGTCTTCCTTCCACTCGTCGATCTTGATGACGCCTTCGGACTTGTAGCCGATGTCGATGACCACGTCGTCGCCGCGGATTTCGAGCACCTTACCGGTGACGATCTTGTTGGCTTCGTAGTCTTGCTCTTCGCTTTGAATCCAGGCTGCGATTTCCTGGTTGAAGTCGAGGTCGTTTTGCTGGAGGTCTTCGTCGGAAACGTCGAACTGGCGGAGGAGGTTGCGGTTGACCATAGTGTGATGAGGAGACGGGCCGCCCGGAGGTTCGCGAGAAACGCCCGGAACAGTAGGTTAAGGGTCTCTTCAGGCCCGGCAAGCCGACACGGCCCGCGACGTCGGGAATGAAGTTTGGGAATTGTAGCGACGGTGCGGCGTCTGCAACAGGGGAAGCCGGAAAATGACGAATGCCCCACCAATGCCCCTCCAATGACGAAGGGAAAACACAGGCGGGATTTACGATCGGTGCTTTCATTTCGTCATTGGAGGGGCATTGGTGGGGCATTCGTCATTCCGAAAAATGGAGCCGGAATGAATCCACTTCAGTTCATGAAGTTCGCCCTCCACGGCCTGTGGCGTCAGAAGACGCGGACGGCGCTTACGCTCGTCGGCGTGACGGTGGGCACCTGCGCGCTGGCGTTCAGCCTGGCGCTGGGGCTGGGGTTGCGCGAGTTCATCGAGCTGGAGTTCAAGGGCCGCGAGGACTTCTGGCGGGTGCTCGTCCGCGTGGACGAACTGCCGCCGGACCCGGACGCGGCGCCGTTCGGGCTGCGCGCGCTCGGGCACGAGATCCGGGGCCACTCCCCCGAGCGCTGGGCGCGCATCCGCGAGATGCTGGTCGAGAAGCACCAGAACACCGGCCCGCCGCGACGGCCCAAACTGCTGACGCCGGAGAATCTGGAGATGATCCGGGCAATGCCCGACGTGGCGGAGGTGCGCACCTACCGGACCGGCGACGGGCGCCTGTGGTCCGAGGGCGGCGCGAAGTTCGCGCCCACCCTGACCGTGAGCGGCCCGCTCGACGACCTCACCCCGCGACTCCTCGCCGGCCGACTCCCCTCCGCGTCCAGCACCGACGAGGTCGTCGTCAACGAGTTCGCACTGTACCAACTCGGCTACCAGAGCGAGTCCGACCTGGAGGCGGTCCTCGGCCACGCCCTGCGGCTCGACTTGGGCGGGGTGCGGAACGACCCGTCGCTGGCGCTGGCCCTCGCGATCCTCGGGCGCAAGCCCGCGGCCGACCTCACCGGCGAGCAGATGCGGGCGCTCAAGAAGATCACCGACGCCCTCCCCAAGAAGATCGACGCGTTCGACCTCAGCCCCGAGGAGAAGCTCTCGCTGGCGCAACTGCTGGAGCCGCCGCCCAAACAGGATTACGAGCGCCCGGGCGAGTCCAGCAAGTTCGTCACGGGCACCTTCCGGGTCTGCGGCGTGGTGCGGGTTTACACGCGCGAGGAGAAGAAGAAACTCACCCCGCTCGACCCGTGGGAGCTCACCAACGGCGACGTGTTCCTGCCGCCCGCGCCCGGCGACGCCATGTTCAACAAGCTCCCGTGGGTGAAGGATCGCGGCGTCTACAACGCCGACGTGCGGGTGAGGCCCGGCGGCGACCTGCCGGGCACGGTCAAGGCGATCGAGAACATGGGCTACAAGACGCACTCCGGGGCGAAGTGGTTCGCCGCCGCGAAGCGCGAAGTCACACTCATCGCCGCGGGCTTGAACCTCTTCGCAATGATCGCGCTGTTCGTGGCCGCGGTGGGCATCACGAACACGCTGGTGACGAGCGTGATCGAGCGGACGAAGGAAATCGGCATCCTGCGCGCGGTCGGGGCGACTCGCGGTCAGATCATGTCGCTCTTTTTGCTGGAAGGCGCGATCATCGGCATCCTGGGCGGCGGAATGGGCCTCGGGCTGGCCCGCGGGCTGGCGGCCTGGGCGGACAAGTGGGTCCAGAGTTTGATTCAGGGGCAGATGGACGGCCAGAAGATGCTCTCGACGACGATGTTCATCTTCCCGTGGTGGCTGTGGGTCGCGGCGGTGCTGTTCGCGGTCGGTGTGACGACGCTCGCGGCGCTATACCCCGCGCGGAGGGCGGCCCGGATTCACCCGATCGAGGCGCTGCAGTACGGGTGAGCGGGGCGCTATTTCTTTGGCTCGATGGTGCCGCTGTGCCAGATGATCTTGCACTTCGGCGAGGCCTTCGCGAACTCGGTCACGCCCTTCGCGGTCACTTCCGTCTTCTCCACATCAAGGTAGGTCAGCTTCGTGAACCGCTTGAGTTGGGCCAAACCCGCGTCATCCACCTGCGTACCCTTCAGGTAGAGTTCCCGCAGCTTCTCGCAATCCTTGAGATGCGCCAGCCCCGCGTTGCTCACTTGCGTCGCTTCGAGAAAGAGTTCCGACAGGTTCTTGCACTCTTTCAAGTGGGCCAGCCCCGCGTCGCTCACCCGAGTGTGGTCGAGGTCGAGCCAGGCCAGGTTCTTGAACTCTTTCAAGTGGGCCAGCCCCGCGTTGCTGACCTGAGTGGAGTCGAGGTCGAGATAGGTCAGGTTCTTGCAATCCTTGAAGTGGGCCAACCCCCCGTCGCCGACCTTCGTGCCCCACAGGGAGAGCCACGTCAGGTTCTTGCAGTCTTTGAAGATCGCCAGGCCGGCATCGGTCACTCGCGTGTTGTCGCGGAGATCGACAGCCGTTAGCCGGAACAGTTCCTTTGGCAAATCCTTCTCTGCTGTGAGATCCCGTTCCTCGTAGTTGGCCCGGAGCTTCCCCTTCACGGAGAGCACGTACAGCGCGGCCTCCCGATCGCCCTCGGAGCCCACTTCGAGCGTGCCGCCGTTCCACTGGATGGTGCAACCCGGCAGTGCCTTTGCGATCTCCTTCACACCCTTCTCGCCAATCTCGGTCACGCCCACCGAGAGGTACGTCAGTTTCGTGAACTGCTTGATCACCGGCACCGAACCCTCGTCCACCTGCGTGCCGGACAGGTAGAGATCCTTCAGGTTCGTGCAATACTGGAGGTGGGCCAGACCCGTGTTTGTGATGCCCGTTCCGATGAGGGACGCCCCCGTCAGGTGCTTGCACCGCGTGAGCACCGCGAGGTCCGAGTCTGGCACCTTCGCGGTCAGGGAAAGATCGACCAGCTTGAACGCGCCCTTCGGCAGCGCCTTCACCGATTTCACTTCGTTCCCGGGCTTGTCGATCTGAACCGTTCCGCCCGCAGTCAGCACCCACTCCGCGGCCTTGCGGTCGGCCTCCGTGGCGCAGGGCACGGTGCCCCCGTCCCACGCGATTTCGCTATGTAGCGCCGGCACGAGGTCGGCCACCCCGGCCGCGGTCACCTTCGTCCCCTGCAGGTAGAGGTAATCCAGCTTGGCGAATCGCTTGATATCCGCCAGGGTCGCGTCGTCCACCTGCGTGCCGATGAGGTTGAGTTCCTGGATCTCGGGGCAGTCCTTGAGGGCGTCCAGGCCCCGGGGGCTAATGCCCGTTCCCCGAATGTAAACGTAGGTCAGCCACCGGCACCCCGCGAAGTGGGCCAGCCCCGCGTCGCCCACGCCCGAACTATTGACGGAGAGAAGCGTCACGTGTCGGCAGTTCTTGAAAACCGCCAGCTCCGCGTCGGTCACCCGGGCATTTGCGGGGAAGACCACCTGGTTGAGGTGGAATGGGTCCTTCGGTAATTCCTCGATTTTCTCGACGTGAACGTCCTGGTCGTCGATGCTGATTTCGATGTGCCCGCCGCAGGACAGCACGAACAGCGCCGCGGCGCGCTCGGAGTCGCCGACCGGTTCCTGTTTGGGCTGTTCCTGTTTCGGCGGGTCGGTTTTCGGCGGTTCCTTCTTCGGGGGGACAGCCGGTGGCGGTTCGGTCTTGCCGACCTCGCCCTCGGTCTTCTTCCCGTTGAACGCGCCAGCCAGCCACAAGCCCAGCGGCACAAGCGCGAGCAAGCCGACCACGGCCGCCACCCAGGGGAGGCGCCGCACCGCCCGCGTCGGCCTGACGGGTTCAGGCGCGGCGTCGGGTTCGGGGAGTTCGTTCACCGTCTGGAGCAGTTGCGGGGCGGATGCGCTGACCGACTCCGCGGCGGGTGGCGCCACCGGCAGTGGAAGCGTCGGTGGCGGGGGCTCCTCGGGGAGTGGGACGGGCGTGGGGGCGAAGCGCGTTTCGCCCGCCTGTAAGTCCTTCGCGATCTGCCGGACGGTCGCCGCGACTTCCGCGGCGGATTGCGGGCGGCCGGCGGGGTCTTTGGCCATCAGCCGGACGATGAGCTCGGCCAAGGCCGGGGGCAAGTCCGGGGCGAGTTCGCGTACCGGCGGCGGGGTCTCGGTGGTCAGCGCGATGAGCACCGCCATCGCGCTGGGGCCGCCGAACGGGAGCCGGCCGGTCGCCATCCGGTAGAGCGTGACGCCGAGGCTCCAGAGGTCGGCGCGGTGATCGACCTTGAGTCCGCGGGCCTGCTCCGGCGACATGAACGCCGGCGTGCCGGGGCTTTGGCCGGGGGCCGTGATCTGGGCGTCCTCGTCGCCGGCGCTGCGGACGAGGCCGAAGTCGAGGATCTTGCAGCGGCGGATTTGCCCGGCCAGCGCCGGCGCGGACGGGTCGCCTTCGAGCCAGATGTTGGCGGGCTTGACGTCGCGGTGAACCAGCCCCTTCGCGTGCGCCGCGGCCAGGCCACTCGCCACCTCGCGGGCGACCTTCAGAATGAGGCCGACACCGGCGACAGGCACACGCGCGAGCCGCATGTCGAGTGACTCGCCCTGGAGGAAGGGCATCGCCATGAACGGGCTGCCGTCGGTCGCGGTGCCGACGTACCAGATGGGCACGATGTTGTCGTGGTCGAGTTTCGCCGCGCCGCGGGCCTCGCGCTCGAACCGGTCGCGGCAGGTTTGGTTCGCGGCCAGTTCGCGCCTCAGCGTCTTGACCGCGGCCTTGCGGCCGAGCCGGGTGTCCTCCGCGAGGTAGACCGCGCCCATCCCGCCCTCGCCGATCTTCTGAAGGATCACATAGTCGCCGATGAGTTGCGGGGCGTCCGCGACGGCCGGGTGCGGCGCGTTCGGGTGGTCGCTCGGCACCGTGGGCCGGCCGGCGGGGGCGTCGAGCCCACTGACGACGTCGGTGCCCTTGTCGGCCCCCCCAGGAGGTGGAGTAGCCGGTCGGGGTAGGCTGTCGCTCATGGCGATCCGGCTCAGGTGCCCGGCGCGGGGCGGCGGAAGTGGCGCGATCTTGCAGTTCTACCGCGGCACGCAAAGGCAGTCAACTTGCGGATTCCCGTGCCTCCGTCAGAATCGCATGTAAGCGCGGGCGCCGGGTGCGGTATGGGCGGGTGACACGCACCTCTTCCCGAAGGTGTCGCCATGTCGTCTCGCCCGTTCGTTGCAGTGTTGGTTTCGATTCTCGCCGTGCCCGTCGGTGCCGCACCGGTGCCGAAGGGGCCTCCGCCGCCGCGCGACTGGCCCATGAACGGCGGTTCGCCCGCCCGCAACATGGTGAACTTCCGCAACACGCTGCCGAATTTGCCCCCCGCCGGGGCCGACTGGGAGGACCAGGACGCAACCGAGCGGTGGGAAAAAGCGTGGCTGCTGTGGAAGGCGGAACTGGGCTCGCGGGCCTACGGCGGCCCCACCGTCGCCGGGGGCAAAATCTACGTCGGCACCAACAACGAACGCGCGCGCAACAGGCGCGACATCAAGAAGGGCCCCGACGGTGAGTTCGAGAATCTCGACAAGGGCATCCTGATGTGCTTCGACGAGAAAACCGGGAAGTTCCTCTGGCAGCACGTCAACGACAAGCTGCCGAATATGAACGTGACCGATTGGCCGAAGGAGGGCATCTGCTCGACGCCCACCGTCGTTGGGAACCGGGTGTACTACGTCAGCAATCAGTGCCGCGTCGTGTGCGCCGACGTCCATGGCTTCTCGGACGGCAACCAGGGCTTGCGCGACGAGCAGTACAAGGACGCCACCGACGCGGACATCATCTGGGAGTACGACATGATCCGGGAACTGAACGTGTTCCCACACAACATGTCCAACTGCTCCCCGCTCATCGTGGAAGACCGGATCTTCGTCTGCACCAGTAACGGCGTGGACGAGAGCCACATCAACATCCCTTCCCCCAACGCCCCGAGCCTGATCTGCCTGGACCGCAAAACCGGGAAGTTGCTGTGGCAGGACAGCTCGCCCGGCAAGGACATCATGCACGCGCAGTGGTCCAGCCCCAGTTACGCCGACGAACCGGTGCCGCAGGTGATCCAAGGGGGCGGGGACGGCTGGCTCCGCGGCTTCGACCCGGCCACCGGCAAGGTGCTGTGGAAGTTCGACTGCAACAAGAAGGACGCGGTCTACGAACTCGGCGGCACCGGGACGAGGAGCGACTTCATCGCGATGCCGGTGGTTCACGGCGGCCGCGTCTACATCGGCACCGGCCAGGATCCCGAGCACAGCACCGGGATCGCGTACCTGTGGTGCATCGACCTGACGAAGGCGCTGGCGCTGGGGGCGAAGGCGCCCAACCGCGACGTGTCGCCGGAACTCGTCGTGCGGGCCGAGAAGCAGAACGACGATGGGAAGGTCGTCACGAAGCCGAACCCCTTCTCGGCGCTGGCGTGGGTGTACGGCGGCGAGGAAACGCACAAGTGGGCGGCCCGCGACTTCAAGTTCGGCCGCACGATGAGCACGGTCGCCGTGGTGGGCGACGTGCTCTACGCCGCGGAGTTGCACGGCTACCTGCACTGCCTGAACGCGAAGACCGGCGAGCACTACTGGCAGTACGACACGAAGGCCTCGGTCTGGGGCTCGCCCTACTACGTGGACGGCAAGGTGCTGCTGGCAACTGATGCGGGCGACCTGTTCGTGTTCCGGCACGACCCCAAGCCGACCGTGATCTCCGAGTTGAGCTTCACCGCGAACAACCAGCGCGAGGCCAAGCTGCAACGGAAAATCCGCCGTGAGCACGTCGAGAAGCAGTACCTGATGCTGAGGATCGAATTCCCCGCGGCGATCCGCACGACTCCGGTGGTCGCCAACGGCGTGCTGTACGTGATGACCGAAAACATGCTCTACGCCATCGGGTCGCGGTAGTTCTTCGCCTCCCTTTCGTGGGGTGACGCCATGTTCCGCTTCCTGTGGCTCGGCGTGCTGGCCCTCGCGGTGCCGGTGGGCGCGGCCCCGCCGAAGGAACCGCCCTCGCAAGAGTGGGCGATGTTCGGCGGGACACCCGCGCGCAACATGGTGAACCTCCGCGAGAAGCTCCCGCCGCTGCCCAAGCAAGGGCCGAACTGGGAGGACGAGGAGGCCGCGAAGAAGTGGAAGGCCGAATGGGTGCTCTGGAAGGCCGAACTCGGTTCACCCGGTCTGCGCGGGCCGCTGACGAGTAGCCCGGTTGTCTCCGGCGGCCGCGTCTTCATCGGCACCAATAACGGCCGCCCGCGGAACAAGCGCGACACCAAGAAGGACGCCGAAGGACGTGCCGAGCCGATTGATAAGGGCATCCTGATGTGCTTCGACGAGAAGACCGGGAAGTTCCTCTGGCAGCACGTCAACGACAAATTGCCTGATCTCAACGAGACCGACTGGCCGTTGATTGGGGTGAGTTCGACGCCCACGGTTATTGAGAACCGCGTGTACTACGTGAGCAACCGCTGCACGGTGGTGTGTGCGGATGTGAATGGCTTCGCGAATGGCAACCAGGGTACTCAGACCGAGAAGTACAAGGATGCCACCGACGCCGACATCATCTGGGAATACGACATGCGGCGGGAACTCAACGTGTTCCCGCATAACGCGTCCAACTGCGCCCCGCTCGTCGTGGAAGACCGCATTTTCGTCTGCACCAGCAACGGCGTAGACAGTAGCCACGTGAAGGTGCCTTCACCAGAAGCACCCGCGCTGATCTGCTTTGACCGCCACACCGGCAAACTGCTCTGGAAGGATAACTCGCCCGGCAAGGACGTAATGCACGGGCAGTGGTGTAGCCCCGCGTATGCCACGGAACCGGTCCCGCAAGTCATTCACGGGCAGGGCGACGGGTGGCTGCGGGCCTTCGATCCGGCCACCGGCAAGCTCCTGTGGAAGTTCGACGGCAACAAGAAGGGCACGAAGTACGAACTCGGTGGCATCGGGACGAAGAGTGACTTCATCGCGATGCCAGTCGTTCACGACGGCCGCGTGTATATCGGCACCGGCCAGGACCCCGAACACAGCACGGGTATTGCACACCTCTGGTGCATCGACCTGAAGAAAGCGGTGGAACTCGGCGCGAAGGCCCCCGATCGCAACGTGTCGCCGGAACTGATCGAACGGATGGAGAAGCAGCCGAACGGTGACGAGAAGGTCACCACAAAGCCGAACCCGGCGTCGGCGCTGGCGTGGGCCTACGGCGGCGACGAAGTGCGGCAGTGGGCGCCGCGGGACTTCAAGTTCGGCCGCACGATGAGCACCGTCGCTGTGGTGGACGACCTTGTGTACGCCACGGAGTTACACGGCTACATCCACTGCCTGAATGCGAAGACTGGCGAATTCTACTGGCAATACGACACGAAAGCCTCAATCTGGAATTCGCCCTATTACGTGGACGGCAAGGTGCTGGTAGGCACCGACGCCGGCGACCTGTTCGTGTTCAAGCACGCGGCGAAGCCGACGAAGTTCGACGGCGTGGAAGCCGCGAAGGACGCCCCGAATATGAAAGCCGCGAGGGCGATCCAGAGAGCGGAGCGAGCAAAGGTCGAGAAGGAGTACATCCTCGCGAAGATCGAATTCCCCAACGGCATCCGCAGCACGCCAACCGTCGTGAACGGCGTGCTGTACATCTCGGTCGAGCACACGCTCTACGCCATCGGGAAGAAGTGATTGCTACCCGAACAATTCATTGAGCGGCTTCCCGCGGGCGACCGGCAGCGGGCGGTTGAGCTTGTCGCGAATCTCCGCCTCCGGGTCGATGCCCAGCGCCTCGAACATCGTCGCCGCGAGGTCTTCCGGGCGCGCCTGCCCCACCGTGGCGTAGGCGCCGATCTTGTCGCTGGCGCCGTAGACGAAGCCCTTCTTCGTGCCGCCTCCAGCGAGGACGGCGCAGTAGCACTGCGGCCAGTGGTCGCGCCCGCCGTTGGAACTGATCTTCGGGGTGCGGCCGAACTCGCCCACCCACACCACGAGCGTATCGTCAAGCATCCCGCGTTGCTCCAAGTCGGTAATAAGCGCCGGGAGCGTCTGGTCGGTCATGGGCAGTAGTTCGTCGAGCCGCCCGGTGACGCTCTCACCCTTGAAGCCGTGGTAATCCCACCCCTGCCCCGTCCCGCCGATGGAGCGGGCGAAGTACACGTTGACGAACTTCGCCCCGGCTTCGACCACGCGGCGCGCGAGCAAGCAGCCCTGCCCGTAGGTGGTGCGGCCGTACGCGTCGCGAGTCTTCTTGGTCTCTTTCGAGAGGTCGAAGGCTTGCTTGAATCGCGGTGAGGTCAGCATCGCGACCGCTTTCTGATAACTCTCGTCCAGGCCCTGCGCGACGAGCGAGTTTTCGAGCAGGTCGGACTGCTCGTCGATGAGCTTCAGGATGTCCTTGCGGCTTTCGAGCCGCTCGACGCTGAGGTTCTCGGGCAGCGTCAGTTCCGGCAGCCGGAAGTCGGACTTATTCGGATCCTGGTTCACGAACAGCGGGGCGTGTGCCTTGCCGAGGAAGCTCGCGTGCTGCCCCGGCGTGATGGAACCGTCGGCGATGACGTGCGGGTACGCGACGAACGTCGCGACGCCCTTCGGCGCTGGTGAGAGCTTATCGACGATGCTCCCGTAAGCCGGGAAGAGTTCGAGCGAGTCGCGGAGGCGCTGGTCGTCGGTGGGCGGCGCGACCCCGGTGAGGGAGTAGTAGCCCGCGGAGTTGTGGTTCTTCATCGTGTGCTGCATGCAGCGCACGATTGTGAGCTTGTCGGCCATCGCCGCGATTTTCGGGATACGTTCGCCAAAGATGACGCCGGGCAGCTTGGTCTTTGTGGCCCCATACCACCCGCGGACGTTATCCGGCGCATCGGGCTTGGGGTCGAAGGTCTCGTGCTGCCCCGGCCCGCCCCACTGGTGCAGGAAGATGACGGCCTTCGCGCTGGCCTTGTGCTTCGCCTTCGGCGAATCCGCCGCCGCGAGCAATTGCGGAAACGACAGACCAAGCAGAGAGGTGCCGCCCACGCGAAGGACAGTTCGGCGGGAAAGAAGATCGCGGTTCCGCACAATTCACCCCATGTCTTTAGCCCCGGAGGGGCGACCGATGTTAGCCCAGGGTGAAGCGCAGGCCGAAGGCCAAGCGCAACCCTGGGAAACGTACCCCAACCAATTCACCAAGCCCCGTAGGGGCGACAGAGCCTTCGCGTTTCGTTCTGTCGCCCCTACGGGGCTCCGTTCTTCTTTGGCATCGCGTACCCAGGGTTGCGCTCGCTGCGCTCGCTTCACCCTGGGCTAACATCGGTCGCCCCTCCGGGGCTAAAGACCGGCCAAGAACTGCCGCTGTTCCTGAACCCATTCGGCTGGGTATGGCTCGCGATCAACGGGATGGTTCGTTGTGTACACTCCCCAACCTTGCCGTTCGTAGTATCGAGTCATCGCTTCAAAGTGGCTGATCGCCCACACAGTCCAAACCAGTTTTGCATCCGCAGGCAATCGTCTCCGCGCTCCATCTCCTCCGGGCCCGGCGTGACAGAAGGTGTACAACGTCCCGCCGTCTTCGATGTATTCCCAAAGTTCGTGAAGAAGCTCATTCGCGCCGCCCATCTCTACCTCCGCAGCAAAAACTCCTTGCTATTCAGGAGCGCCCAGAGCACGTCTTCCCACGCGGCGCGGCGGTCCTTCGCTTCACCCACATAGGCGAGGAGCTTCTTCGATTCGGTCGCGGTCGGCGGGCGGCACAACGCGGCGAGGTAGAACTCCTCCAGCATCTCGGTGTCGCTCTTCCCCGCGGAAAGCATCTTCCCCAGGCGGTTGTCGCTGTCCTTCACCAGCGAGTTCATGAGTTCGCCGGTGATGAGCTGGAACGCCTGCAATAAGCCGGGGTCGTCGCTGCGCTCGCACTCGCACGTCAGGAGGCGGTCCGGCTTGCCGAAGGCTTTCAGAAACTTCTCGCCCATGCCTTCCCCGCCGAAGCGGCGGCCGCTCTGCGGGGGCGCGGGCATCTGGTTCGCCCGCATCCCAAGGGGATAGCCCTTGAACCGCACCGGCACACCGGTGACCTGGGCAAGCGCGTCGAGCAGTTGCTCTGCACGCAGCGGGGAGACGGTCGCGTGCGAGTGGTGCAGGTCGTCGCTCATCGTCGAGGAATCGCGCACGGTTGCGGCAAGTTGATACGTGCGGCTCGACATGATCGTCTTCACGCTGTGCTTCAACCGGAAGCCGCCGTTGGCGAAGTCCTTCGCGAGCCATTCGAGCAACTCCGGGTTCGTGGGCGGGTTGGTGGCGCGGAAGTCGTCGTTGGGATCGACCAGCCCGCGGCCCATCAGGTGCAGCCAGATGCGGTTCACCTGCGCCTTCGCAAAGAACGGGTTGTCCTTCGACGCGACCCAGTCGGCGACCGCCCCCAGCCGGTCGCCATCCCCGATGTCCGGCGTGGGCGCGCCGAGGAAGCGCGGCTTCGCGTCTTTCTTGGTGCGCGGGTTGAGCATCTCCGCGGTGCGGTTCTGCCAGACGATCTGCTCGCCGACGAACTCGTGCTTGTCGAGGTTGTCCTTGCGGTTGTTCTCCAGCACGCGGTAGTCGATGCGGGTGAACAGCGCCGCGAAGCCGTAGTAATCGTCTATCGTCCAGCGGTCGAACGGGTGGTTGTGGCACCGGGCGCACCCGACTCGAATGCCCAGGAACACCTGCGCGACAGATTCCGAGCGCTGGAGAGGGTCGCGGACGGCCCGCCAGAAGTTCGCCGGCGGGTTGGCGTAGGTGCTGCCGCTGGCGGCGAGGATGTCGCGTGCGAACTCGTTGAGCGGCCGGTCGGCGGCGAGTTGCGCGGCGATCCACCGGTAGAACACCGCGACGCCTTTTTTGTCGAGCGCCTTCTCCTCGTTGCGAAGTAAATCCGACCACTTCTGCGCCCAGAACTCCGCGAACTCCGGCCGCGCGAGCAGCGAATCAATGAGCTGCTCGCGCTTCTTCGGGTCGCTGCTCGCGAGAAAGATTCGCGTTTCCTCCGGGGTCGGCAACAGGCCGATCGCGTCGAGGTAGGCGCGGCGCAGGAAGACGTGATCCGCCGCGAATTCCGCCGGCTTGAGTCGCAGTTCCTTCAGTTGCGCGAATACGAACTTGTCGATCTCGTTGTTCGCGACGAGGGTGCCCATATCGGGTACCGGGCGGTTCGGGAGGAAGACGATCCGCACCGGGGCGACCTGCGACAGGTAGCGGACGAGCAGCACGACCTCCCCGGGTTGCTCGCGAACCACTTCGCCTTCGGGCGTGATCTTCGCGACGCCCACCTGTGTGAACTCAAACGCTGCGAGCGAAGTCACGTCGCGCGTGGAGCCGTCGGAGAAGTGCGCCACCGCGCTCACGCGGAAGCGGTCGGCGGGATCGACCAGAATCTTGCTCGCGGGCGAGACGACCAGCTTCGTGACGGTCGGGCCTCCTGCATCATGCTTGCAGCCGCAGCGAATCCAGTCGCGAAGGATGGCGTACTCACTGCTGATCTTCGCGAACCGCGCCCCGCCTTCGTGCGGAACTTGCGCCGTGGCTTTCTTCAGGATGAGGCTTTCGTCCGGGCGGATGGGGTCGGCGCGGCGGGCCAGCATGTCGCGCGTCAGCGCTGCGAAGTCGGCCGCCGCGTCTTCGGCTTTGAGCGACAGCTTGAACCCGCCCTTGCCGTTGAGGTTGCCGTGGCAGGCGCCTGCGTTGCACCCGGCCCGCGTGAGCACCGGCAGCACGTCGCGCTCGAAGGAGACTTCGCCCGCCGTCGCCGTGAGTGGCGACGCGAGCACGAAGAGCGCAGCGAGGAACTTCAAACGCATCGGGGCAGCTCCGAAGACCGTTCCTGCAAGTGTAACCGGAAATACGAAACAAGACAGAAGGGCAAGAGAAGAGTTTTCGACGGGATAACAGGATGAACAAGAGTGATGAAGAACTCAGTTCTTTCTGAATCCTCTTCATCCTGTTATCCCGTCGAAAACTCTTCTGCTTCAGTCGGCGAGGTACGGGTTGGTGCGCTTCTCGTGCCCGGTGGTCGTGACCGGGCCGTGGCCGGGGTACACCACCGTGTCGTCCGGGAGAGGCCACAGCACGCGCTGGATGTTCGCCTTCAGTTGCGCAAAACTCCCGCCGGGGAAGTCCGTGCGGCCGACGCCGCCGCGAAACAGCACGTCGCCGCCGAGAACGAGCGTCGGCTTCTCGTCGCGAAGCACGTACACGACGTGCCCGGGCGAGTGGCCGGGCACGTCGAACACGTCCATCGTGATCCCGGCGACGGTCAGCGTTTCGCCTTCGGCCACCGTGCGGTCCGCCGGCGGGCTGGTCACGTCGAAGCCGAACAGCGCCCCCATATTCTTCATCGAATCGGTAAGCATGTCCGCATCACCGCGGCCGATGATGATGGGGGCGTTTGGGTAAGCCTGCTTGAGGAAGGAGTTCCCGGCCATGTGGTCGCAGTGGCCGTGCGTGAGGACGATCGCCGCGAGCGTCAGGCCGTTCTCTTCGAGCGCGTCGCGGATCGTCTCCGGCTCGAAACCGGGGTCGATGACGAACGCCTCCGTGCTGCCATCATTCCACACAAGGTAGGAGTTCTCGGCAAACGGCTGCGACTCGATGGTCATAATCTGAACGGGCATACGCACTCCGGGCCGGTTCAAGATGCAGAAGAGTTTCGACGGGATGACAGGATCAAGCAGGATTGAAGGAAGTTCAGTTCTTCATCAATCGTGTTCATCCTGTTATCCCGTCGAAAACTCTTCGCCTGGAAAATATCTTACACGAACTGGTCTTTCCCGATTCGGCCGGCCTTGCTATGTGCCGCCGTAAAGGCCGATTTTAGTTCGTCGGGGGAGCGAACCATGCGAGCGAAGACGTGGGCGGCGGTGGCGTGCGCCGGGCTACTGACGGGCGGGGCCATCGTCGCTCAGCCGCCCAAGGCGGAGTCGCCCAAGGGCGACGCGAAGGCCGCGCCGGCCAGCCCGGCGGCACCGGCCGCGCCGGAAGCAAAGGCGGGCGAGTCGCTCGTTGCCATGCTCGGCGACGCCCGCACGGCGCTGGGTAAGGTTCGGGATTACACCTGCACCTTCACACGGCAGGAACTCCGAAACGGGCAGCTCTCCGCCGAGCAGGTCGGGGAGATGAAGGTGCGCAGTAACCCCGGGGGCGTGTACGTTCGCTTCGCGCGGCCCGACAGCGTCGCCGGGATGGAAGTCGCCTACAGCGCAGCCCGCAAGAACCTGAAGATGCGCTACCGGGCTGCGGGTGTCGCAGGGGCCAAAGGCTTCCGCACGATCGACCTCGACGACACGAAGTTCCTCGCCGAGAACCGGCACCCGGTCACGGAGTGGACGATGGCCGCGGTCATCGACCGCGTCTCGGCCGCCGCGGCCCGCGAGAAGACACTGAACAACCCGGTGGAGGTCTACACGGGTGAGTTCCAGTTCGCCGGGCGGAACGTGACCCGCTATGAGATCCTCACCCGCCGGCCGCACGCCTTCCGCTACGCCCACCGCATGCTCATCTACGTGGACAAGGAAACGAAACTGCCGCTGCGCTACGAGGCCTACGACCAGCCGAAGTCCGGCGCCGCGGTGGGCGACCTGTTCGAGGCCTACAGCTTCAGCGACGTGAAGCTCAACGTCGGGCTCGGCGAGAACGCATTCGACTACTAACCTCCTGAAGGTCAAATCGCGGCATTAACGAGCCGCGACCGGAAGGGAGCGGGCCATCCACCTTTGGCGTCGGTGGTTGGCCCGCTCCCTTCCGGTCGCGGCTCGTTAAGACTCACTCCCTTAGCTCAACCCTTGCCCCGCGGCACGGTGCGTGCATACGATGGGTAACTCCCCGGAGGCAACCTATCGTGAGTTATCTCGTTGACGGATACCACGGCGAAACGGTCGCGTCGGCACCGCCCAGCGCGCGGACGCGGTTCATCCGCCGCACGTACGCGCACCTGGCCGGCGCCGTCCTCGCGTTCGTCGGGCTCGAAGCGTTCCTGCTGACCTCCGGCATCGGGCTGGAGTTGTTCAAGACGGTCTTCGTCTCGCGGGGCGCGTGGATCGGGCTGCTCGTGCTGTTCATCGTGGGCGGGTTCGCGGCGCAGTACATGGCCCGGTCGCGGCAGTCGGTCGGCGTCCAGTACGCGGGGCTCGCGCTCTACGTGATGCTGGAAACGATCATCTTCCTGCCGATCCTGATAATCGCGACTCAGGCGCCGCAGTACGCGGGGAAAGACCTGCCGCTGCAAGCGGGGATCGTGACGCTTGCCGCCTTCGGCGGGCTGACGGCCGCGGTGTTCCTCTCCGGCAAGGACTTCTCGTTCATGGGGCCGATGCTGTGGGTGCTGGCGTTCCTCGCGCTGGGCGTGGTGATCGTCGCGGCCATCGGCGGATTGAGCCTGGGCTTCTGGTTCGCGGTGGCGATGGTGGCGCTGGCGTGCGGGTTCATCATCTACGACACGTCGAACGTGATGCACCACTACGCGACGGACCAGCACGTCTCCGCGGCGCTGGAGTTGTTCGCGTCGGTGGCGCTGCTGTTCTGGTACGTGTTGCGAATCTTCATGAGCGCCGGCCGCGACGACTGACCCCGAGCGAATCTGACACAGACCTGTGCGGCCGGGGCGAAACCCCCGGCCGCCGGTGCGCCCGGCCTTCGCTTGCGAATCAGCCTGAAGGAGGGCATAATCAACACAACCGCGAGGAAGAACCAGATGACCCCGTCACTGGAAGCGTTGGGTATTGACCGGATGAGCGTGGACGAGCGACTCGCGCTCGTTGAAGCGATCTGGGACAGCCTCGCTGCACAGGCCGAGGCAGCTCCACTGACCGACGCCCAGAAGGCCGAGGTGGACCGCCGGTGGGCGGCGCACCAGGCGAATCCCCAGTCTGCAATTCCGTGGGAGCAAGTCGAGGCCGCTGCCCTGGCACGGTTGCAGCAATGAGCCTGCAAGTTCGCTTCCTGCCGGAGGCGCAGGCCGAGTTCGAGGCCGCGATTGACTGGTACAAGGATCGCGGTGCTGATCTGGCGAGGGATTTTGTCTCCCGCATTCAGGCCGTGGTGAAGCGCATCGCGAGTACCCCGAAGATGCACGCGGCGGTCTACGGCGAAGTGCGGAAAGCCGTGGTTTCACGGTTCCCTTACATCGTGCTCTACCGCGAAGACGCCGGCGAGTTGATCGTGGTCAGTGTATTCCACACCTCCCGCGACCCGGCCGAGTGGCAATCTCGCGTCGAATAGCCTCCCGGTTTCACTCCGGCTTGCAATTCTTTCAACCCCGGCGTATCTCCCCGCGCGCATGCCTTGCACTGCGCGGAGGGTCCGCAACGATGTCCGCACGCCTTGCCGCACTCATTCTCGTAGCCGTTGCGCTTTCCGCGGCCGGGTGCTCGTACAACCCCGGCTACTTCCCGTGGCTCGTGCCGCCCGGGCCCATCGAGCAGACGCACGCCAAGCCCCGGCTCGGCTACTTCCGCAACTACGACCCAAAGGCCTGCCGGCTCGACGTCAAGCCCGGCGGGCAGGCCACCGCTCCCCTCGGCTCGCAGCTCGTGCTCGTCGCCACCGTCTACGACAAGGACGGCCAGCCGCGGCGCGACCGCCGCGTGGAGTGGATGATCGAGGGGCCGGGCAACATCGTCGAGGCGGACGAGTCCGGCCTCTACAAGGGCCGCGGCTACAAGGTCGATAACAAGTACGCGGTCACCTACACGTCCTACATCCCCAAGAAGATCACCCGCGGCAACGACGACGACAAGGACGACGTCGCCGTCGAGCCGGGGCAGACGTTCATCGTCGTCAGCTCCGCGGTGCCCGGCGAGACGGTCGTCACGGCCTACGCGCCGGAGGTCTACAACTGGGACAACGGCCGCGTCGTCACGAAGATCATGTGGGGCGACGCACGGTTCTCGTTCCCCGCCCCTACGACCGTGAGAGTCGGGGGCGAAACGACGCTCTCCACCACCGTGAACCCCAACGCCTCCGACGCGCAGGCCGGCTTCCGCGTCCGCTACCGCGTGCTCGACGGACCCACCGCGGTGCTGGTGCCCAAGAGCGGCAGCACGAGCCTCGCCGGCAGCGGCGGGAAGGAGGCGGAAGCGGCCACCGACGAGAACGGCGCTGCAGTCGTGCGGCTCGTGCAGCGCGACCCGCAACCGGGCCGCACGCGGGTGGCCATCGAGGTTCTGAAGCCCGCAGAGAACGGCACCGGACCGGGCACGGTCGTCGGCCGGCGCGAGGCCGTCGTGGACTGGGCCACCGCGGAGTTGAAGCTCAAGGTCAACACACCCCAGGTCGCGAGCGGCATCGGCACCTTCCCTGTGACGGTGTCGCTCGACAACGTCACAGGCGTGGAGAGCAAGGACGCCCGCGTTCGCGTCACGCTCTCGGACGGCGCGACGATGGTCCGCAGCGAGCCGCCGCCGAACCGGCAGGACACCAACGGCGGGCTGATCTTCGACCTACCGCCCGTCGGGGCGAAGGGGAAGCAGTCCGTTACCCTGCAAGTGAAGCCCGCCCGGCTCGGGAACGTCACCGTCACCGCGGAGGCCGTCACCGGCGACGGGCTGCAGGCCAGCACCAGTGCCGCCACCCGCGTCGAGAACGGGAAGCTCCAGATGCTGCTCGAAGCGCCACCGCTGGCGCTGGCGGGCGAGCGCATCCCGGCCCGCATCTCGGTGACCAACGGCGGCGCGTCGCCCGCCGAGAACGTGACCGTCTGGGCCCGCTTCGACGAGGGGCTGATCGGCAGCGGGCGCAGCCCGGTTGAGATTCCGGGCGGCAGCATCGCCCCCGGGCAGACCAAGACCTTCGACCTGCCGCTCACCGCGAAGGCCACCGGGCGCTACGGCATCCGCGCCACCGCCACCGGCGACGGCAACGTCTCCTCGTCCGCCGAACCGGTCTCGGTGGAGGTGCGCCGGGCGGAACTCGCCGTCGCGCTCACCGGGCCGAAGCTCGCCTACCTCGACCAGGAGGTCGGCTGGTCGCTCTCGGTCGCCAACCGCGGCGACGCGAACGTCACGAACGTCGTCATCCGCGCCACGCTCCCACCGGAACTGAAGATCACCGCGGCCGACGGCGGCACGATCGGTCCCGGGTCGGTCGAGTGGAAGTTGCCCGCGCTCAACCCGGGCGAGCAGAAGTCGTTCAAGCTCACCGGCGACGCGATCAAGCTCACCGCGGGCGCGGGCGTGACCGTGGCCGTGCTCGGCGACGCGGTCAGCAACGGCACCACGGTCGGCACCCCGGTCGAAGGCAAGGCGGAAGCCGCGGTCGCGGTGATCGGCACCCCGGCGCTGTCGCTCGAACTTGCCACCCCGCCGGGCACAGTCGAAGTCGGCAAGCGGGTTCGCTACCAGATTCGCGTGAAGAACCAGGGCACTGTTTCGGCGCAAAAGATCGAGGTGACCGGCTTCGCCCCGCCCGAACTCAAGCCGGTCCGCGGCAGCGGCGGAGCTGCTGCCGCCCGCCTCGACGGTGCCGGGAGCGTCACATTCCCCACGGTCGAGGAGCTTCAACCGGGGCAGACGCTCACCCTCACGGTCGAGGTGGACGCGATCACGCCCGGCGACGCGCGATTTCGCGTGGAAGTGGCCGCCGCACACCTGAAAAACAAGCTAAAGGAAGAACAGGCCACTCGCGTGACCGGGAAGTAGAAGGTGTTTTCCGCCGCTCGCGGCTTCGCGACATCCTCGCGAAGCCGCAAGCGGCGAAAGGCGCTTTGCAGAATCGCACATCACCTGTAGCGGAACGGCGCGGACAAAGTTGTCGGCTTTGGTTCGCGAATTGTCGCGCACAGATGCCGGAATATTTTCCCTCGTCGCAACTCCCTACCAAACCATCAGTTGTTGCCGAATCGGGTTCTGCTGAATCCGGCTTTGGCACCGGGCGTGCATTTGAAGAGTGTTGAGTCGGTATGCGAGTCCCGACTCAAGACGAACACACTCCAAAAAACGGGCACGGGAATAGTAGGGGGTATGCGAGTCCCCCCTACCGAATCCCGTGCCCCACTTCTTTTCCAGACACTCCCGGCGTAAATCCCGCTCGCTCCCCGTTTCCGGCACAGGCGCTGCGGTAACAGGTGTATTCGCCCACGGAGGAATCACCGATGAAGCGCCTCATTTACGTATTAATCGCGCTGGCCGCGTTCGCTTCGATCGGCAGCGCACAACCGCGACAACTGCCGCTTTCGCCGGGCGTCATGCCGGCGACGCCGAACAGTCCCGGCATCCCGGCCGGGCCGATCGCGCAGCCAGCGCAGGGGAACGTCGTGTACTTCCCCGTTGCAATGCCGTGGGGCTGGGGTGTGGGCTGGGGCTACCAGACCTACAACCCGTGGACCGGCTTCGGCTACGCGTACGGTGGGGTTCTCCCGGCCAACCCGGTGGCGAGCCCCGCGGCCACCCTCCCAGCCGCAACGGTAGAGCAACCGCGTCGGACCGAGCCGGCGGTCGTGCTGGCGCGGGAGTTCCCCGCGACGCTAGCCATCCAGTTCCCGGCGGCCGCGGAGGTCTGGCTCGACGGCAAGAAGGTGAGCGGGAGTGCGAAGGACGAGCAGTTGCTCACCTCGCCGGTGCTGAAGCCAACCCAGACGTACACGTTCCTCGTGAAGGCCCGCTGGGAAAAAGGCGGCAAGACCTACGAGGCCAAGCGGGCGGTCACGCTCGGCCCCGGCGACCACAGCCGGTTGATGATCCTCTCCGGCGACGAGGTCCGGGAGTAAGCGCAGCGAGCGGAAAGGTGTATCCTGAGTAGAGCCGCCCATCTGGAGAAACCTCATGTTGCGCCTCGTCGCCCCTGTCATCGTTCTGTCGGCTCTCGCCGTCTTCGCACCGCACGCGTCGGCGCAGCGGAATAACCTGCCGCTTGCGCCGGGCGTCCACCCGGGCAGCCCCATCGGACCGGGCATGCAGTTCCTCCCACAGCCGACCCCGCGGTTCGTCCCGCTCGGCCACGGCTTCGGCACCACCGTAATGGCGCGGCCCGGTCAGAACCTCGGGTTCGGCCCCGGGCGGCGCGGCTTCTCCTCGTATCCGGGCTATGGGTTCGGCTACGGCGGCTTCTACGGCGGGTTCGGATACTACGGGGGCTACGGCTACCCAGGCGCGGTCGTGTACGAGCCCGAACCCGTTTTCGTCCCGGTGCCGGTGTGGCCGCCGCAGCCGAACGTCATTCTGGCGAACGAGTTCCCGGCCACGCTCACCGTTCAGCTCCCGTCGGGGAAGGAAATGGTGCTCAATGGCAAGCCGGTGCCGGAGGACGCCCCCGCGGGCTACACCCTCACCTCCCCGCCGCTCAAGTCGGGCGAGACGTACACCTTCTCGGTGAACGTCCGGTGGCAGAGCGGCGGCAAGACCTACGAGGCGAAGCGCTCCGTGGCCGTCGGCGCGGGTGACCGCAGCCGACTACTCATCGTCTCAGGAGAGGAAGTGAAGGAGTGAGCGGCGCCCTTACCCACTTCCGCGACGTACACTAGTTACATGCCGATCCTTTTGGTGTTCGCGCTCGTCGCGGCGTGTCTGCCGATCGACTGGCCGCTGCCGCCGCTGGCGCCGGAGCGCGGGGTCGCTTACGCCCTGACGGGCGGCGCTGTCGCGCTCGTGCTGACCGCGGCCTTCGGGCTGCGCACGTGGGTCGTCCGCACGCTCCGCCGCGACCCCACGCGCCGGATCGAAGTGGCCCAGGCCTACGGGCGGTGGCGGCGAGTCCTCTTCTTCGTGAACATCGCCACCGTGGCCGCGTGCGTCCTCGGTTTCGGCTGGGGTTGGCTGGTGCAGCACGAACTGCGCGTCGCCTGGAACGGCGAGGAACTGCTGGCGCCGTTCGCGGAACTCACGGTTCCACTTCCGTACTTCACGATCCTGCTCGGCTGCTGGCTCATCTACTACGACGCCGACCGCACCCTCCACGTTGCCGTCCACGGCGGGAACCGGTCATTCTGGCCGCGGCGGGCCTACCTGCTGCACAACGCCCGGCAGTTCTCGCTCATGGTGATGCTGCCGGTCGTCCTAATCGTGACGCAGCAGACGCTCGGGCGATTCGCCCCCGAGACGACCCGCACGGACATTTACCGCATCGCGTCGCTCGCGGTGGTGCCGGTGCTGGTCCTGCTCATGCCGCTGCTTCTGAAGCCGCTGTTGGGTCTGGAGCCGATGCCCGCCGGGCCGGTGCGGGCGCGGCTTGAAGCACTCGCGAAGCGGCTGAACTTCCGCTGCGCCGACTTCCTCCTGTGGCCGACGCACGGCGCGTCCGTCAACGCGATGATCGCCGGGCTAATCCCGCGCGTGAGGTACGTCGTGTTCACCGACCGCATCCTGGAGGAGCTGACGCCAGATGAACTGGACGCGGTGCTGGGACACGAGATCGGGCACGCGAAGCACGGCCACATCTGGCTTTACGCCGGATTCCTCACGCTCAGCTTGTCGGTGATCGCGGCGCTGGTGCTGTTCACCGCCCAGCAGATCGACGCCTCCGGCGCGCTGGACCGTCCGGAGTACAAGGCGTGGCTCGACGAGTACAAGACGTGGCTGGCCCTTCCCCCGGTGGTGCTCGTGGCGGGTTACCTGTTCGTGGTGTTCGGGGCGCTGTCGCGGCGGTGCGAACGTCAGGCGGACGTCTTCGGCTGCAAGGCGGTTTCGTGCGGGAACCCGGCCTGCACCGGTCACGACGAGAAGACGGCATTCCCGCAAGGCGGGAACTGCCTGTGCCCCACCGGCGTCCGAACCTTTGCCCGCGCCCTGGACCGCGTTCACGACCTCAACGGCCTGGTCCACGACGCCCGCGCCCCGTGGTCGGTTCGCCAGGCCCTGAGGTCGGCGTGGGCCTGGGTGCGGCACTGGCAGCACGGGCCGATCCCGCGCCGGGAAAG
>JADMIO011153619.1_pt1 | contig 28783 bp, 30 predicted proteins | sample 8958161 | NCBI WGS metagenome assembly JADMIO01 (sample SAMN16585339, study PRJNA669376) | soil metagenome | isolation source: Crop rotation soil | place: USA: Cullars Rotation, Alabama | collected 2011 | reverse complement strand
TCGCGCCCGCGTCCGCGCGCTGGAGGTTGAGGTGATCTGCTCCGACGAAAGCGAGCATCGCCGCCGCGTCGAGGCGCGAGACGCGGAGCCGTTCGGGCCGAAATTGACGTGGCAGGACGTCGTGACGCGCGACTACCGCCCCTGGGATCGCGAGCGGATTGTCGTCGACACCGCCTTGGGCAGTGTCGATGATCACGTGGACGCGCTGAAGCGTTACGTTGTTGTCGCCTGAGCCCCGCAGAACGTCTCGAATGCGCTCGTCAGCACCGACGCGATCTGATCGGCCGTGCGGTTTTCGATCTGCGACCGTTCGAGCATGAACACGAGCTTGCCGTCACGCAGCAGCCCCATCGAGGGCGACGAGGGCCGGTAGCCGGTGAAGTAGCCGCGTGCCTGCGCCGTCGCCGCTTCGTCGAAGCCGGCGAAGACCGACGTCAGGCGGTCCGGCCTGGTGCCGTGTTGCAGTGCGATTGCGAGACCGGGCCGCGCCTTGCCCGCGGCGCATCCGCAGATTGAGTTGACGACGACCAGGAGCGTGCCGGGCGACGTGACGGCGGCGTCGACATCGGCAGGCGTCCTCAGTTCTTCCACGCCGAGGCTGGTGAGCTCCTCGCGCATCGGTTCCACGAAAAATTCCGGATATGGCATGGGAAGATTGTACTCGGCATGGACGACCAGTTCATCGTGACCTGTCCGTACTGCGGCGAGCAGGTGGAGATCTACGTGGAACCGGACGTCAGGGGCTCGTTCGTCCAGGATTGCGAGGTGTGCTGCAATCCGTGGCGGGTGCGGGTGTCGGGCCGCGGCGACGAGCGCGAGGTCCACGTGACGCGCGCCGACGGCTCGGAGTGACGTTGACTCGCGATGAGCGGCTGACGCCGGCGACAGCCGCGTGATACAACTACCGGCCTGATGAACAAACCCGCTCTCAGCGTTGTCATCGTCGCGGTTACCGTCGGCCTGGCCGTGCACGCGTATGGCTGGCCGGCTCAGTCGCCCGCGCCCCCGCCGGCTCCGGCAGTGCCTGCGGAGATCGCCGTGCCGGCTGGATTCAACGCGACGGTGTTCGCGTCCGACCTCCAGGGCGCTCGCTTGATGACGGTCAGCCCCGAGGGTGTGCTGCTCGTCGCGCGGCGGCCGCGGGGCGAGGTGGTCGCGCTGCCGGACAAGAACAAGGACGGCGTCGCGGAACCCGAGGTCCTGCTGACCGGTCTGACCAACGCCCATAGCCTGGCGTTCAAAGACGGCTATCTCTACGTCGCGACGACGCCGGCCGTGATGCGCGTGAAGTGGGCCAACGGTGCACCGTCTGGCGCGCCGGAGAAAGTCGTGGACCTTCCGAGCTCCACGCCCTCGGTTCACGTGACCCGAACCATCAATTTCGGACCGGATGGCCGTCTGTACGTCGCCATCGGATCGTCGTGCAACGTCTGCGTGGAAGCGGATCCGCGCCGGACGACCATTCAGGTGCTCAGCGCAGAGGGCACGCTCCAACCGTACGCGCGCGGACTCCACAACGCGATCGGCTTCGACTGGGATCCGCAGACGCGGCGCCTGTGGGCGAGTGAGACGGGGCAGGACAATCTCGGCGACGATTTCCCGCCCGACGAAATCAACCTGATCGAAGCGGGGAAGCACTATGGCTTTCCCTTTGTCATCGGCCAGAACAAGGTGAATGAGGGACAGCCGGAACTCAAGGACGCAAGACCCGACGTGACCGCAGAGGCCGCGGTGCCGCCAGTGCTCGAACTGCCGGCGCACAGTACCGGTATGGACCTGCGGTTCTACCGCGGCGCCCAATTCCCGGCGCCGTACGGCGGCGCATTGTTTCTCGCGATGCACGGATCCTCGAGAAAGAACAACGGCTACAAGGTGGTGCGCGTCGTCATGAAAGACGGCCGTCCGACCGGCCTCGAAGATTTCGCGACCGGATGGCTCAAGGGTGGCGTCGTCTTGGGCCGACCCGCGGGATTGGCGACGGGCGCCGATGGTGCGCTGTATGTGTCGGACGACAACAAGGGGTTCATCTACCGAATCGCCTACGGCCGATAACGAGGTTCTGCGAGACCGGACGCGCGGACTACGATAAGGCTGGTCGTCACACGCCGGGGTGGCGGAACTGGCAGACGCACAGGACTTAAAATCCTGGGTCCCGCAAGGGGCGTGCGGGTTCGATTCCCGCCCCCGGCACCAATTGTTTCAACGAGTTACAACAATCATCCAGTAGCTGACTTCTGCTTCTTCGATAGTCCCGCGCGGGCCAATCGCATGGCCTTGCGTGCGCGCATCGGCGCTTACACTCTGATACCGAGACTGATTCGCTTCACTTGCCACATCGTCAGAACCGACATGAAGGCGCTCATGTCATCCACATTTATTTCTAAATTGAGGTTCGCTCCCACAAGAATCTGAACCCGTTCGCCTTTGAGGAACGGAACCTGAGTCTCAAAGTTGATGGTGAATGGCGTTGAATTCTGAATCGGCGACGTGGAGGAGCTGAGGTCGTCGCCAAATGACGCCAGGTTCCTGCTGAACACCTCGCGTGCGAATGGTATGACTTCAAACGCGCGGATGATCCGCACGAAAATCGATTGGTCCATGTGGAGATCCGCGTCTGAAAGTCCGGACAGGTCATGCACCGACATCGTGAATTTGTTGAACAGATTCTGAATCACAGCTGACCCGAACATAAATCCTGTCTCGGGCACCCGATAGTCGATGCCCACGGCCGAGTGATGCTCTATGTACCGTGTGGGATTGAAACCCACGAAGGATCCGTCGTGTTCGAAGTGATATTGAACATTCGTGACGACGATGCCGGAGTCGGGTTGGGCGAACGAGTTATCGGCAGGGCCACTCGAAGAAGGCGGCACCGCCGATGCGTTCGGACGCGGCGGCACCACGTCGAACCGCGTGAATGGCGGCCTGAACACGTCGAACGCGAGATCGACCGGAAGGGCGACGTCTCCGGGAATCATCTCGAGCGCCGCGGCCGGACTCGCGGCGTGTTGAGCCTCGACCAGAACCTGGTACTGGTCGGTGAAGCGACGGCGGAGCGCATCGAACTTGCGAAACCGAGGAATGCGGTCGAGCAACGCGCGATCGATCGAGCGGCGAACACGACGGCGAGCGCGGTCAATGGCGGCGCCGTCGCCGTTGGCCTTGAGGAACGCCTTCGTGTAGGCGTCGCGGTGCTCTTGTAGAAGGGCCGCGGCCTGTTTCACGACGGACTGCGTGAAAATCGCTCGACGGTCGATCAGGAACTGGCGTTCCAGGCGGCGAATTGGTTTCAGTTGACGCTCGATCCGGCGTGCGTCCGCGGCATGGATTGCCTTGTGACCTTTGACGTTCGAGCCGACCTTGGATTGTTTGGAGAGTTGAGGAATGTCCATAGCGTTGGCGACAGTGTAGTAGTGAGGTGAGCCTCCACCGATAAGACTATTTTGGGAACCTCGTCTGTCTATGGTTGAGCTTCTTCTTTTCGCGCGGGGACGAGGCCTTCCCGACGTGGACGTCAGCCACCGCTCCCGTGACGATGTTAGACGGTGCTTGCGGTGCCCCCTTGAAATGGCCTCGTCGTGAAGCCCCAGCGCGGCACAGCACGGCGGTAGACCCTGTAGGATTCGCCGAACTGTGACGTGAGCGCGGGCTCCTCGTAGAGCACGACGAAAAGGTGGAAGAGGACGAGCACCAGCAGCGCGTAGTTGATGAGAGAGACGCTACCGAAGAGCCACGCCTCGCCCACGACGACGGCGAGAACCCCGTTGTACATGGGGTTCCGCGTGAACCGATAGAGGCCACCCACGACGAGGACGCGCGGAGGATCGACGGGGGCGAGAGTGCCCTTACCGGTCGCGAAGAAGTCCCAAACACAGCGAAGAAGGACGATAGCGCCGACGACGACCAGTATGGCGGCGCTGATAGAGGACGGACTCAGGTCGGGAATACGCAGCCCGTTCTCAGAGCGGAGGATTCCAAAAGGGATGTAGCCAGCCACACTGCCGGGCAACAGCAGGACGAAGAATATGGCCCTCAGAGCGAGAAGGAACCGCATGTTGAGAGGGAACGGCACCGCCTCACGAGCACTCGGCCGAACTCGATAGTTCGATACGCCTGCAAGCCGTCGCAGTCTATCCCGGTGGCTGAGCCAACTTCAAACTTTTCGACGCATAGGCGGACCCGTGACTTGCGCCGATCTGGCGACAGAGCTACTCGCCGATCAATTTCAGCACTTCCTCACACCTCTGAACCCGCGCCCACCAGATTGCGTCGTTCCAGGCCGCGTTGCGCTTCAAGCGAAGCGCCGGATCGTGCGCGAGGAGCGCACGCACCGTCTCGACGCGGCAGCCGCCAAACATCGGACGGTCGGGTCCGTGGAATGTGCCGGCGGACACCGCATGAGACAACGGCGTCGCTCCGTTTTCGCCTTCGACGCTCGGGTCTGCTCCGTGGCCAAGCAGCAATTTGAGGATGGCGGGATCAGTGTCCCCCGCCGCAAGGAAGAGTGGCGCCAAGTTTCCGCCGGCGCCGCGCTTCGGGTCGGCACCACGATCAAGCAGCAGCCGGACGACGGCAGGGCGCCGTTCGAGAATCGCGTGTTGCAACGGCGTCGCGTCCCAGTTGTCGCCCGAGGATCCAGCCAGGTTCACGTCGGCGCCGGCATCGAGGAGGACGCCGATCGCGTCGACCGATCCGGACCGCGCCGCCCAGATCAGCGGCGTCCACGAATCGCCCTCGTCGGCCTTACGGCCGGCGGCCAGAAGTGCGCGAAGCGCGGCGACGTCGTTGTGGGCGGCGGCCTGGGTCAGCGGAGTTTCTGGACGCTGCGCGCAGGCGCCGGTGACGAGCAGCGCGGCGCAAAGCCCAGGCAGGAGCATGGAGCGGTGCATGGCAAACCTCGAGCCGCATCATAATCAAAGAACTTTGTAATGTAAAGTATCCGGCATGCGAGGACCGGAACCCGAACTGATCCTGCTAGCAGTTGTTCATCCAAAACATGCTGATGTGCCGCCAAAAACTATTGTTTGGGTTGTGCGTCATCAGCCAGCGGAAGATCTGGCGGCAGTACGCTGGACGGTGCACACCGGATCCGCCGCCGGCCTTCTTCATCGCGTTCTCGACGTTCCGCGCTGCTGACTTGGTGAGTCTTGCCTTCGCCGCGGTCTTCTTCGGCAGAAAGTACAGCGTGCCATCAGTTGCGTGGACGATGACACCCTCGCCACCCTTGGGCAGTTTCGGACTGGCCATGCTCGTGTCTCCTTTCAGACTGATGCCGCGACCTGGCTGGGCGCGGGCGTTACGTCGACGCTGTCACCCACGCGCACGAGGCCAGCGGCGGTGACGCGCGCGCAGAGGCGGCTCCAGCCGGGATGCCGCTGATGCGCGATGCGGGTGAAGTCGTCGTTGAGAAAGTTGTGCGCGATCTTCTCGCACGGGCCGGCGTACTTGGTGATCAGCAGCCGCACGTCGCCGATGGCGATCACCGCGCCGGGCGTGATCGCCGACCACTCCAGCCCGGCGATCGTGAGGTTTTCGCCGGCGCCGCCGACCGTGATGGGGTGTCCCTCGCGCTGCAGCGCGCGGATGACCTCGAGCGCATAGAGCACGACGCCGCGATCGGGTCCGCCGTGGACGCGCAGATCGCGCTGCCGATCGCCGTCGACGCCGGCTTCAGTGATCAGCGCTTCGAAGACGGGAGATTTCGGGACGCCGCCGCGCGACGTGTTGATCGATTCGACTCGGCCCGTTTCGTTCGCCACGGCTCCAGTCTAGTTCGAACTCGCGGGCTCGCCACGCATCCCGTACATCACCAGTCCAAACGCGATCAGCGTCGACGCCACAATGACGGCAAGCAGCGCGAGAAAGATTGCGCCCTGCGGCATCGGCGGCGCGACGCCGGGCTGTGTCGCGGGGCCCGGCAAGTCGAACACCGCGATGAAGAGACTACCCGTCAGGCCGACATACGCGGACATGAAGCCGCTGATGAGCGCAATCGATCGCTGGCGGTCGGTGAGGCGCACCTCGCGCCAGACCAGTCCGATCGCCACCAGAATCAGGCACGTCAGAATGGCCGTGAGATGCGAGGCCATCAACGGACGCGGATGCGGGAGGACGGCGGTGGCGATGCCGAGCCAGACGCCGACGAAGAGAAAAATGAACCCGTGGCGAAGCAACCGGCGCCGCTGCGACTCGATCAAGCTCGACATGGCGATAGTTATACACGTTGCCCACCCGTCGTGAGCGCCGTACTGCACACCGTGAGAGTCCGCGGCGTGATGCCGCGAAATTGCGACATCGCGCGCGGAACACCGCTTGCCCTTCAAGGCGCCCGTGGCGACCTCAGGGAGGATGCGATGCGTCGAATGTGGATGAACGGGCTGACGGCGCTGGTGGCACTGACACTTTCCGCCTGCGATACCTGGGGGCCGCACGAGTCGGTGTCCTCGCCATCACAAGATCCCTCGCTCACCGCTGCGATTCGCGCGCCGTTGATCCAGACGCTGGGCGTCGACGACTTCGAGGCGACGAGGATGGCATGCACGCGTAACAACCGGTTCACGGGACCGGTCGACATCCTGATGACGGCGGGACAGGACGTGGACCTTCACGAGGTGCACCTCCGGCTGCTGGACGAAGCGCAGAAATTCGTCGACCAGGACGAGTTTGACCACGACGACCTCGCCGGCGCATTCGGCACGACCGTCATTCCAGGCGGGACCGTCAGAACTTTCAGGTTCCACACGAACCTCTCGTGCGGGCGCGGTCAGCCGAGGTTCGTCGAGGCCGACATCGACTTCACCGAGGCGTCCGGCCGCAAGAACACCGTCAGCGTGAGCACGCCGTTCGAATCGGTGCTCGTCGTCCGCAACAGTTTCTAGACCGGCGCGTCAACCGCGCCGCCTCCCGATCCATCCAACCCTCCTGTAAGCTCGTACCGTGAAATACGCTTGCGTCGGAACACTCGTCCTCGTGTGCGCCTTCGCCACAGTCGGCAGGGCGCAAACACCCGCCGATCTCCAGAAGATCGGCGACGCGATGACGTTCGGGCGCGAGCGCAATGCGCGCGACTACGCGATCACGGCGCCGAACGGGATCGACGAAGGGCGCTACGTGCCGCTCGGCGGCATCGAGCAGTGGATCACCATTCGCGGCGAGGACCGGAAGAATCCTGTTTTGCTGTTCCTTCACGGCGGACCGGGCGACGCGACGAATCCGTGGTCGTACGCCGTATTCCGCACGTGGTTCAAGTCGTTCACGGTTGTGCAGTGGGACCAGCGCGGCACCGGCCGAACGCTTGGGAAGAGCGGACCGTCAATCGCGTCCACGATCACGATCGAGCGGATGCGTGACGATGGCATCGAGCTCGCCGAGATGCTGCGGAGCACGTTGCAGAAGGACAAGATCCTGCTCGTCGGCCACTCCTGGGGATCGACTCTCGGCGCGTTCATGGCGAAAGCTCGTCCGGACCTGTTTTCGGCGTTCGTCGGCACAGGACAGGTGGCTGATCCTCGGCGCAACACGCCGTCGCCTACGAGGCTCTGCTTGCCAAGGCGACCAAGGTTGGCGACCAACGCGCGGTCAGCGAGCTGAAAGAAGTGGGGCCGCCGCCGTACACAGGGGGCCGCGGTTACCAGGTCCAGCGGAAGTGGGCGAATCTGTTCGAAGGCGCCGACCTGTTCATCGCCGAAATGGTCGGGCTCGCTCTCAGAGCACCCGGCTATACCTTCCGGGATATCGGCGATTGGTTCGACGGCCAATCGGTTACGGCCGAGCGCCTGGTGCCGCTGACGAGCGCGCTCGACGCCTCGGCTCTCGGCGGTACCTTCGCTCTGCCGGTCTTCGTCATCCAGGGCGCGGAGGATTTCACCACGCCCACGAGCCTCGCCCGCGTCTACGTGCAGTCCCTCCACGCGCCGCGCAAGGCGTTCGTCGCCATCCCGGACGCCGGCCACTTCGCGGTCTTCATGAAAGCGAACACATTTCTGCACGAACTCGAAACCTGCCTGCGTCGCTCGCGCTAGTCCGCGATATCATTAATTTCTCGGCCGTGTCACGCACATCCGATCTTCGCGCCGACCCGCGCCTGACCGCCGTGCGTCGCCTGTTCTGGGCGGCGTTGGTGCTGGCCGTGTCGCTGGTGGCCATCAAGGCGGGCCATCTTGGCCGTCCTGGCGGCGGCGGCATGGCGACCTATCTCGTGTCGGTCGCCGCGATTTCGTACGCCGACGTCGTGTTCGTCGCGGTCATCTGGACGGTTGCGCGCCTGTGTCTGTGGATCTGCCGCCGCAGTCCGTTTCTGCTGCGCGCGGTCTCGATGCTGTTCGTGGCGTGCGCGTCGTTCTGCTGCGTCTACTCGGTCGTCAATGTGGTGCTGTTCGGCATCCTCGGCGGCTTCCTCACATATCCGCTGCTCGCGGTCATCGGTGACGTCCGCATGGTGCGGTCGTCGATCGGCGCGCACCTCACCATTCCGACCGTCGCCGGTCTGGTTGGCGTGCCGTGCGCGTATGTCGCCACGGTCTCGTTGTTGATCCGGACGCGAGCGTCGGCACGCTGGCCGCGTCTGCGGCTGGCACCGATCGCGGTGATGGTCGTGTGGATCGCGTCCGGCTCCTACGGCTACATCACCGAGTTCGATCACCGCGCCGATCGCCGTGTCGCCGAGAGTCCCTACTGGGCGATGACCGCGTCGACCTGGGAAGCGGTGACGGGCAAGGGCTTCGTGCGAATGGCGGAAGCGTTCGCGCCAGACGATCTCACCGATTTCAATCCGCCGGAGATTCGCCGCGCCAAGAACGCGTCGCTCCCGACGCGCATGATCCGCCGCGCCACGGCCGCCCTCGACGTCCGCGCTGCAGCGGCCCGGCGTCCACCGAACGTGATCCTCATCGTGCTCGAATCGGTGGCGGCGCGGTGGACGAGCCTGCACAACCCGCTGTACGACACCACGCCGACGCTGAAAGCCGAGTCCTCGCGCAGCGCCGTCATCGACAACTTCTACGCGCACATCGGGCGCAGTTCGAACTCGATGGTCGCGATGATGATGTCGACGTATCCGAAGCTCGATTTCCGCGAGCTGACGGAGCAGTATCCCGAACTGCCGGGCACCTCGCTTGCGTCGGTGTTCCGCAATCGCGGCTACGACACGACGTTCGTCACGCCGAGCGACATGCAGTGGGCCGGCTGGCGGAACTTCCTGAATCTCCACGGCTTCGAGAAGGTCCTCGACTACCGCGACCTCGCGTGCGAAAACCTCGTCTCCTCGTGGGGCGTCGAGGATCGCTGCATGGTGGACAAGGTCGTCGACGTCATCGGCGCCGCCGGCGCGCGTCCGTTCTTCGTCACCGCCTGGACGACGCAGACGCACCATCCGTACGAGCCGAGCCCGGGCGTGCCTGAACTGAGCCTGGTGCGCGAGCACTCGCCGGACGACTGGGCGCTGAACAAGTACCTGAACGTGATCCGCGAAACGGACCGGCATCTTGCGCGCGTGTTCGACGCGGTGCGCCGCGCTCGCCTCGAGCAGGACACGCTGATCATCATCACCGGCGATCACGGTCAGGCGTTCGGGTATCCGCACGACACCTACACCCAGGGACGCACGGTGTACGAAGAAGACGTCCACGTGCCGCTGATGCTGTGGTACCCGCGCGTGTATCGCACGCCGAGCCGCGGACAGCTGATCGGCAGCCACGTCGATCTCGCGCCGACGATTGCCGAACTGATTGGGGTTCCCGCGGCGCCCGATTGGCAGGGGCGCAGCCTGTTCGACGACCGCCATTCGCATCGCGCGTACTTCTACGTCGCCGAGGATCATTTCCGGCTTGCGATTCGCGAGGCCAACTGGAAATACATCTACGGCGTGCGCGACGGCCGCGACGAGCTCTACGATCTGGATCTGGATCCGCTGGAGCAGCACAACGTCGCCGCCGATCACCCCGACCGTTGCGATCGCTTCCGGCAGCGCCTGGCGGCGTGGACCGAAGCCAACCGCCGGCAGTACGACCGTATCGACGCGGCCACGGCCGAACGCGAGTAACCACACCATGACCACTCGTTCCCCGCAACGCCATCGCTGGTGCGATCTGCCCGCGCAGGCGCTCACCGACACGATTCAGCGCCGTTACATCACCGCCGACCACGTGACCATTGCGCGCTTCGAGCTCAAACAGGGCGGCGTGGTGCCGCGCCACTCGCACGACAACGAGCAGGTCAGCTGTGTCATGAGCGGCGCCCTGCAGTTCGTCTTCGACGACCATGACGTTCGCGTGGGCGCCGGCGAGCTCATGCAGATCCCCGGCAACGTGGCCCATGAGGTCCGCGTGCTCGAGGACACCGTGGTGGTCGATGTGTTCAGCCCGGTCCGTCAGGACTGGCTCGCCGGCACTGACACATATTTCACGCGTAAGGATTAGAATGCGCGTTCACGCCATCACGGGAGGTTAGACATGTCCGCAACTGCCGCGTTCCTGCAGGAATTCGAACACGAAGCCAAAACCACGCGCCGCGTGCTCGAGCGCGTTCCGACCGACAAGCTGGCGTGGAAGCCGCATCCCAAGTCGATGTCGCTCGGCGAGCTCGCGCTGCACGTCGCCGCGAGTCCCACGGTCGTGTCGGGCTGGTGCACGCAAGCCGAGACCAGTTTCACCGGCGAGAAGACGCCGCAGCCCACCAGTACCGAGGAGATTCTCGCCGCGCACGACACCGGTGTCGGGAAGGTGCGCGACCACTTGACGTCGATTGGCGACGAAGGCATGAAGGACATGTGGACCGCGAAGGCCGGCCCCATGACACTGATGTCGCTGCCGAAGCAGGCGCTGGTCCGCAGCCTCGTGCTGAATCACTGGATTCATCATCGCGGGCAGCTGTCCGTGTACCTGCGCCTCATCGACGTGCCGCTGCCGTCGATCTACGGTCCGAGCGCGGACGAGAATCCGTTCGCCGCGAGAACGTAGGGACAATATGTTTCGTCGAGCGACCGCCCCGATCGTCGTTCTCTTCACGCTCGGGGCGGTCGTTCGAATTGCCGCCGACACGCACACCTTCGTCCCGCAAACCTTTTACAACACCTACTCCTTCGCGCATCCGCCGGCGCTGCGCATCAAGCCGGGCGATCGCGTGGTCACCAAGACCGCGGACGCGTCCGGCGTGGACTGGAACGGCAAGACCGTCGCCTCCGGTCCCAATCCGCAGACCGGGCCCTTCTACATCGAGGGGGCGGAACCGGGTGACATGCTGGTCGTGACGATCGAGAAGCTCGAGACGAATCGTGCGATGGCGTACTCGAGCAGCCTGCTCGCGCCGTACGCGGTCGATCCGGGTGCGATCGCCGCGCGCACCGATCGCGAGCCGCGCCGGACGACGTGGACGATCGATAAGGCGAAGGGTGTGGCGCGTCTCGATCAAGCGGAGATTCAGCCCGGCGGCATCGAGTTGCCGCTGAAGCCGATGCTCGGCTGCATCGGCGTGGCCCCCGCTCGCAAGGAAGCGATCTCGACGGCGGCGCCGGGTGCCTTCGGCGGCAACATGGACTACGCGTCGATGGGCGCCGGCGTGAAGTTGATGCTGCCGGTCTCCGAGCCCGGCGCGCTCCTGTTCCTCGGCGACGGCCACGCGCGGCAAGGCGAAGGCGAAGTCGTCGGCACGGGCCTCGAGACGTCGATGGACGTCGAGTTCCGCGTCGACCTCGTGAAGAAGAAGGCCGTTGGCTGGCCGCGGCTCGAAACCGACACCTACATCATGGTGCTCGGCAGCGCGCGGCCGCTGCTCGAAGCGTTTCAGCACGCGACGACCGAGATGCAGCGCTGGCTGGCCGCCGACTACGGCTACACCGAACGCGGCGCGCAGGCGTTGATGGGGCAGGCCACCGAGTACGAAGTCGCGAACGTCGTCGATCCGAACTTCACGGTGGTGGCGAAGATCCGGAAGGCGTTTCTGCGACGAAATACCCCCTAGTGCACGCCGTCAGTGGACGATGCCACGGGAAGCTTGGCGGCTTCCCACGCGGTGATCCCGCCGGCGAGCTCGCTCACGTGGTCGAACCCTTGTTGCTGCAGCAGGCTGGCAGCGATGGACGATCGATAGCCGCCCGCGCAGTAGATGAGGAGTGGCCGATCCTTCGGCAGCTCTCCGACCCGTTCCGCGAGGTGGTTGAGCGGGATGAAGACGCTGCCGTCGATGCGCCGCTCGTCGCGCTCGCGCGGCGTGCGCACGTCAACAGCGAGCGGCGCGCCAGACGCCAGGCGCTCGGCGCCCAACGAGGCGGCGAGCCGCTCTGAGCTCACGGTGAGATCGGGCCGCGACTCGAGGCTCCGCAGCCCGTCCTGCAGGTAGCCGACGACGTGATCGAAGCCGATGCGTCCGAGGCGCAGGGCCGCTTCGCCCTCGCGCCCGGGGTCGGCGATGATCGCGATTGGCCGATCGCGGCTCAACATCGTGCCCGCCCACGTCGCGTACTGCCCGTCGAGTCCGATGTTCAGGCTCCCCGTGAGGTGCGCGGCGGCGAACTCGCCGGGATCGCGCGTATCTAGAATCTGTCCGCCCACGCCCTGCAGTGCCAGCACCTGCTCCAGCGTCATCGGGTTGAGTTCGCGCGCGAGCGATTCGTCGAGCGTGGGCCGCTCGCGGCTGTTCAACACCGCATCGAAGGTGAAGTACGGCGGCGCATCCGGTTGATCGGCGGTGACGATGTCGACGAACGCCGACTTCGTCATCGGCTGGAGCGCGTAGTTGGAACGGCGCTGTTCGCCGATGGTGGAGACGGTGTCCTTGCTGATGGCTTTGCCGCAGAGCGAGCCCGCGCCGTGCGCGGGGTAGACGAGGCTGGCGTCGGGCAGCGGCAGCAGCTTGTTGCGCAACGAGTCGTAGAGCATCGCGCCGAGATCCGCGGCCGACCAGCCGAGCGAGGCGCGCAGATCGGGGCGGCCCACGTCGCCGACGAACAGCGTATCGCCGGTCAGCACGCCGTGCGGCTCGGTCGCGCTCTTGGTGAGATCGAACACGAGAATCGAAATCGACTCCGGTGTGTGCCCCGGCGTCTCGAGCGCCTGCAAACGGACAGTGCCGAACTCGACCGACTCGCCGTCCTTGAGCGGCGTGAACGCGTACTCGGCTTTCGCGGCGGCGCCGAGATAGATCGTGGCGCCAATCCGATCGCGCAATTCGAGGTGGCCGGCGATGAAATCAGCGTGGAAGTGCGTCAGAAAGACGTGGCGGATCTGCAGCCCGTGCTCAGCGGCAAACGTCAGGTACTGATCGATGTCGCGCTGCGGGTCGACCACGGCTGCGGTGTGCGTCTGTTCGTCGCCGATGAGATATGACGCATGCGCGAGGCAGTTCAGGTAAAACTGGTGCAGAATCAAGTTAGAATCCGCCCACCATGGGGAAGTATACACGCGGGGAATTTCTCGGCCTGAGCGCTGCGCTCGCCGGCGCGTTCAGTCTGGGGCGCTGGCCGGGCGGCAAAACCGTCGCGTCGGCGCAGCAGGCGCCCGCGTCGCCCGTCCTGTCGGGTGAACCCGATCTCGTGGTCGTGAACGCACGCGTGCTGACGAGCGAGCCAGCGCTGCCGCGTGCAGAAGCGTTCGCGGTGAAGAACGGCCGGTTCGTCGCCGTCGGCTCATCGAGTGACGTCCGCAATCTCGCAAGTGCGCGCACGCAGGTGATCGACGCGCAACGGATGACGGTCGTGCCTGGTTTCATCGACGCACACAACCATCCGAGCGGCGTCGAAGAGTTGTACGGCGTCAACACGAACCTGCGGACCGTTCGAGAGATTCAGGCCGCGATCAAAAAGAAAGCGGACGCAACGCCAGCCGGGTTCTGGGTGAACGGCTTCATGTTCGACGACACGAAGCTGGATCGGCCGCTGACGCGCAAGGATCTCGACGAAGCGACGACCGACCATCCGGTGTCAGTGGCGCATCGCGGGGGGCACACGAATTTCTACAACAGCAAAGCGTTCGAGCTTGCGGGCATCACCAAGGACACGCCCGATCCGTCGGACGGCCGGTTCTTCCGCGAGAACGGTGAGTTGAACGGACGCGTGGCCGAGAACGCCCGTGATGTCGTCAACCGCGTCGGCAAGCGCGAGTCATTCACGTCGGAGCAGCGCCGCGACCGCGCCCGTAACGGCATGCGCCATATGTCGCAGCTGTTCAACGCGTGCGGCCTGACCTCGGTGCACAACGCCGGCACGGGACCGCAGCACATCCAGGCCTACGAAGACTGCCGGAAGAACGGCGAACTCACGCACCGCGCCTACATGATGATCCGCTCGGCCGAGGCCTTCAAGGGCCTCAAGGCGGCGAACATCTCCACCGGCTTCGGCGACGAATGGGTTCGCGTCGGCGGCGTCAAGTTCGTCGCGGACGGGTCGGCGTCCGAGCGCACGATGCGCATGAGCACGCCCTATGTCGGCACCAACGACTACGGCATCCTGACGATGACGCAGGAGCAGCTCTACGAAGCGATCGATGATGCGCACAGCCATCAATGGCAGGTTGGCGTGCACGCCAACGGCGACGTCACGATCGACATGGTGCTCAAGGCCTACGAGCGCGCGCTTCAGAAGTGGCCGGACGCGAACCGGCGGCATCGCATCGAGCACTGCACGCTCATCAACGCGGATCTCGTGCGCCGCATGAAAGCGAACGGCGTGATCCCGACGCCGTTCTGGACCTACGTCTACTATCACGGCGAGAAATGGAAGGAGTACGGCGACGAGAAGGTGTCACGGATGTTCGCGCACCGCACCTTCCTCGATGCCGGCATTCCTGTTCCGGGCGCGTCGGATTACACGCCCGGGCCGTTCGAGCCGCTGATGGCGATTCAGAGCATGGTGACGCGCACCGACTACAAAGGCCGCGTGTGGGGGCCGAACCAGAAGGTCACCGTCGACGAAGCGCTGAAGATTGCGACGATCAACGGCGCGTACGCGTCGTCTGAAGAACATCTGAAGGGATCGATCACGTCGGGGAAGCTCGCTGATTTCGTTGTTCTCGAGCAGGACCCGCACGATGTCAGCCCAGACGCCATCATGAACATCAAGGTCAACCGCACCGTGATCGGCGGCAAGACGGTGTATCCGAAGTCCCAATCCTGATGCGCGCGTGCATTCGCGGATCCGCGACGCAGATCGACGGCACCCGCGTCGAAGTCGAGTCAAAGGGCGAACGTCTCCGGCTGGACCTGGGGCTGGACGGCGGCCTGCGCGTGTCCGCCCTCGACCAGCTCGACGATCGGAAGCGCGTGACGCGCGGTCCGTTCGGCATCACGGCGTTTCTCGTCGACCCGACGGTGCGCGACGCCTCCGCGATCCTCGTGGACGCGGACGGCGTATCGGCGCTCTATGTCGGCGATCTGCGCGCCGGCATTCTCGACAAACTGCTGCTCGCGCCGCCGCCGCACGTCGATCTGCTGTTGATGGAAGGCGCCACGATCGGCAGTGCGACCAACGCCGACGGTTTCCCCACGGAAACGGACTTCGAGGACCAGTTCGCGGCGACATTCCGCCAGACCAAGGGCATGTCGCTCGTGTGGTGCTCCCCGCAGAACGTCGAGCGCATCGTCACGATCTACCGCGCCTGCCTGCGGACGAACCGCCAGTTCATCGTCGACCGCGCCACCGCGGACGTGCTCCGGACGACGGTTGTGCCGGTGCCGGTGCCACGTGAGGTCTGGGAAGGCATTCGCGTGTTCGCGCCTTCGTCGGAGCGGCGTCAAGCGAAGCGTGGGGCCGACGCGCCGGGCATTACGCCCAGTGGTCTGCGTGAGGACGCCGCCCGTTCGGTCGTGCTGTTCAAGCCGAGCATGATGGCGGATCTCGAGCAGACGAACTGCCTCGAGACGGCTCGGCTGGTGTTCTCGATGTGGTCCGGCTACCTCGAATACGAGAACTCGAACACTGTGCTGGAGTGGCTCGAGCGCCACAACATCCCGCTCGATCAATTCCACACGGCCGGCCATGCGCCGATCATCGAGCTGGTGGAGCTGCGGCGTGCCTTTTCGGCGGCTCCGGTCGTTCCCATCGGCCGGCATCCCGAACGCTTTGGCGTCCTGTTCGGCAAGGTCGAGCACCGCGCGGTTGGCGAGTGGTGGGACGTGCTGCACAGGCCATGACGCGCTGGACCCGCCTCGCCGCGATCGTGTCGGTCGCGCTGCTCGCTGTTCTTTTTGCGCAAGGCCCGCGCGTCGTCGCGCAGCGGCCCACCTTCGACGTCCTCATCAAGAACGGCCGCATCGTCGACGGCACCGGTGCGCCGTGGTATCGCGGCGACGTCGGGCTTGTCGGCGATCGCATTACGGCCATCGGATCGCTGGCCTCGTCTACGGCGGCGGTGACGATCGATGCCGCGAACCTGGTCGTCGCGCCCGGCTTCATCGATCTGTTGGGACAATCGGAATTCAACGTGCTGGTGGACGGCCGCGCCGCCAGCAAGATCATGCAGGGCGTCACCACCGAGGTGACGGGCGAGGGTTCGTCGATTGCGCCGGTGAACGATCGCCTGGTGCAGGAAGCCGCGCCGACCGCGAAGGCGTTCAGCGTGGTGCAGGACTGGCGGACGATCGGCGACTACCTTCGGCGGCTCGAAGAGCGATCCCATCCAGCGATCAACATGGCGACGTTCGTGGGCGCCGGCGGTCTGCGCAACTACGTGATCGGCAAGGACGATCGCCCGGCCACGCCGGCTGAACTCCAGCAGATGCGCGACCTGACCGCCGAGGCGATGCGTCAGGGTGCGCTGGGGCTGAGCACGTCGTTGCAGTACGTGCCGGACCGGTTCGCCTCGACCGACGAGCTCGTCGAACTGGCGAAGGTCGCGGCGCAGGCTGGCGGCGTGTATTTCACGCATCAGCGATCGGAAAGCGTCCGTGTGTTCGAGTCGCTCGACGAGGTGTTCGCGATCGCCGAGCGGGCGCAGATTCCGGCGGAAATCTGGCACTTGAAGACGGCGTACAAAGCGAACTTCGGCAAGATGGCGGACGTGCTGCGGCGCCTGGAGGCGGCGCGGGCGCGCGGCCTCGACGTCACCGCCGATCAGTATCCCTACACGCGCGCGTCGAATGGACTCGACTCCTGTCTGCCGATCTGGGCGCGTGAAGGCGGGCTCGACAAGACGCTTGCGCGGCTCGGCGACCCCGCCACGCGCGAACGGATCAAGCGCGACATGAACGACGCCAACGCCACCACATGGGAGAACCAGTGGTACGGCGCGAACGGCGGCGACGGTGTGATGTTGTCGTCGGTGCTCAATCCCGAGCTTCGCAAGTACGAGGGGATGACGCTCACCGAGATCGGCAAGGCGATGGGGAAGGATCCGCGCGATGCGGTGATCGATCTCGTCATTGCCGACCGCGGCGAAAGCTCGGTGATCACCGCGATCATGGACGAAGAGGACGTGCGCACGGCGATGCGGCATCCGCTCGTCGGCTTCGGCACCGATTCCGCAGCGCGCGCGGAAGACGGCAGGTTGTCCGAGAGCAAGTCGCATCCGCGCGGGTGGGGCACCTTTCCGCGCATCCTCGGCCACTACGTGCGCGACGAACACCTGCTGACGCTCGAAGAAGCCGTGCGCAAGATGACGTCGAAGGCGGCAACGCGCGTCCACCTCGCCGACCGCGGCATCCTCCGGCCTGGCATGATGGCCGACATCACGATCTTCGATGCGGCCACGATTCGCGACGTGGCGACCTTCGAACAGCCCAACCGGTACGCGACCGGTGTCCGCCACGTCTTCGTCAACGGCCGCCGCGTTGTCGCTGACGGTGCCATCACCGAGGAGCGCCCCGGCCGTCCTCTTCGCGGTCCTGGCGCCGCGGAAAATCGGTAACCCCGTGCGCGCCGAGCTCACCGCTCACGCTCGTCCTGAGCTTGTCGAAGGACGAGCTCGTGGTTCGACAGGCTCACCACGAGCGGTTTAGCGAGCGACGCCCCGCGTGCCTGACTGGATCGTCGATCTGTTCGCACGCTACGGCTACGCCGTGGTGTTTGGCGGCGTGTTCCTCGAGAACGCCGGGCTGCCCGTGCCGGGCGAGACGGCGCTGCTCGCGGGCGCGGCCCTGTCGCATTTCGGCCGGCTCAGCCTCGTCCGTGTCGTCCTGACGGCGATTGTCGCCGCGATCCTCGGCGACAATCTCGGCTTCTTCATCGGTCGACGGCTCGGCCGCGGTGTGGCGGTCCGGCACGGCTGGCGCGTCGGCCTGACGCCGCCGCGCTTGGCGCAGTTCGATCGCTTCTTCGAGCGCCACGGCGCGCGCACGGTGTTCATTGCGCGGTTCGTCACCGGCTTGCGCGTCTTCGGCGCGCTCCTCGCCGGCGCCAGTGGGCTGCGCTGGACGAAGTTCCTCTTCTACAACGCGACCGGCGCGGTGGCGTGGTCGACGATCTTTGGCGGCGTCGGCTACGCGTTGGCCTACAGTTGGGAGTCGCTGGAGCGATGGGTGGGCGGCACCGGTCTCGTCGCGCTCGTCGTTGTCATCGTCGTCGTTGTCGTCGGTGTCGTTCGCGCACGGCGGCGCATTCACGAACGGTAGCCAGATGATCACACTCGCACCCGGCATCTCATACATCGACGACATCTTCCTGGGCGTTCCAGGCGTCATCGCGACCGCCGTCCTCCATGGACCCGGAGGCGTCGCGCTCATCGATCCCGGACCCAGCAGCACGCTGCCGGCGCTGCGCGCCGGACTCGAGCGCGCCGGCATCCGCATCGCGGACATTCGGACGATCGTGCTGACGCACATCCACCTCGATCACGCCGGCGCGACGGGGACGCTGGTCCACGAGCAGCCGGACATGCGTGTCTACGTGCACGAGAAAGGCGCGCCGCATCTCATCGATCCCGAGAAACTGCTCGCGAGCGCGACGCGCCTCTGGGGTGCGGAAATGGATCGGCTCTGGGGCGAAGTGCGGCCGGTGCCGCAGAACGTGGTCGTGGCGCTGTCGGGCGGCGAGCGGATCGATGCCGCGGGACGCGACCTGGCCGTTGCCTACACGCCGGGCCACGCCTCGCATCACGTCAGCTTCCACAATGCGGACAGCGGCGTCGCGTTTGTCGGCGACACCGCGGGGATCTGTCTCAGCCGCGGCGGCTTCGTACTGCCGCCGACACCGCCGCCTGACATCGATCCCGATCTGTGGCGCCAGAGCCTCGCGGTCATCGAGAAGTGGCGCGCGGAGACGCTCTTCGTCACGCATTTCGGTCCGCACGCGCCGGCGGCGTCGCATCTCACCGAAATGGCGGATCATCTCGGCCTGGTCGCCAATCTGGTTCGCGAGTCGTTGGCCCGCCCGGGCGACGATGAGGCGCGGGAGGCGTGGTTTACGGACGAAGTCCGCCGCGAACTGCGCCGCCGGCTGCCGGAGGACGGCGCGGCCCGCTACGAAGTGGCCGGACGCTTCGACTTGAACTGGAAAGGACTGGCCCGCTACTGGCGTAAGCGGGCCGGTTAGGCGTCTGGAAAACCGCTACGCCGTGGCGCGCGCAGGCTCCGCAAGTGCCATCGAGCGCGGATCGACCATGAGGCGCAGCGCTAGCCCCTGCTTCTTTGCCATCGAGGGCGCGGAGATGCGATAGACAGCCGCCAACACACGGCCGCGCACGAGCGGCGCGGGCAACGCGGAGGCGACGGCGTTGTCGCGCTCGATCTGGACGTGAACCAGCCGGAACAGGGGAATCGATACCGGGGTCAGGCACTCGACGTAGACGCCGAATTCGCTGATGTTTCGCGCGATGGCGGAGGCAAACCGCATGGTGCCGCGCGCGTCCTTCCAGGTCAGGCGTGCGGGTAGGCAGACGTTTCGCCGCTCAGCGGTTCGTTTGTCGGTGGCTCGATTGTGGACCTGTGCTGCGCTCAACATACCCATGGTGCGGTCCCCCAAGCTGAAGGTTCGCCCAGATGAGTATCAAGTTCCACGCCGAGCTGAAGTGCGTGAAAGTAGGGTGAAGGCCGAACTACTAAGATGCTGATAACAATGGATTTAATTAGTCATCCCAGCAGTGAACTATACCCTTGGTCTGAATACTGAGTATCCATCCAATGTGGTAACTGAGTATTCAGTATCCAGGCTACGTAGTTATTGCAATGCCTGAGGTATACAGCTTTGGAACTGGACGAAGGCCCGTCAGGGAAATATCCCCTGCGTTCGTTTCGGGCGAATGGCGCGACGAACTAGCCCCACCGTCCGACGATCCAGCCCGCGACCGCGCCAAAGACGACGCCAGTCATCATGATGGGCGCGTAGGCCTTGGTGATGATCGCGTCTGGCAGGCTGGTCAGGATGCCCACGACGATGCCGGAGAGCACCGGAGACAAGGGGAGTCGTGCGGTTGCAGCAAAAAAGCCAAGTGCGAAGCGGGCGCAGAACGCCCCGAGCAGCGCGGCCCGCTTGTCGGGAAACGACAGCGGGAGCATCAGGAGCACGTCAACCACACCGATCACGCCACCGAGCAGCAGGCCAAGCGTTACGCGTGTCATCAGGTTTGTCGGGGTGGTCCGGCCGCAGATAGTAGATCAACTCGTGCCGTTCACCGCGGTTGTTTCTTCAACAGCTGTCGAGCGCGGCTTGCGGGTGGGTGATGACAAGGCGCTGCCACGGGCACACGGTTGCAAACCGCGCGCTTGCAGCGCAGGATCGCCATCTGGCGAAGCGCCGACTCTAACTCAAGCAGCTACACCAGTGGTTCAGGATTGACGGTGAACTCGCTGTTACAGGCTTCACAGCAGCAGACGAGAGCGTCGCTCAGACGGGCGACGCGTCTGACGCGGGGCGAACGGCAAGCGGGGCACAACAACAGGTCACGCTTCGTCCGTCGGCGTTCGAGGATGGGCGCTAAGGGTACTGCCTTCGGTATCGGCTGCCGACGCACTTATCAGCGAGTGTAACGGACCAAGACCACCGACTTGTCATTGTAACGAACGGCACAGCTGGAACGACTGAGATGGCCGTCAGTGCGTATCCAGTTCCTGGCGGGCGTCGAGCCCCAGGCGACGTAGCTTGAGATAGAGGCCGCGACGTGTGAGCCCGAGCGATCGCGCCGTTTCCGAGATGTTGCCGCGAGCGCGGTCGAGGGCATCCTGGATCATGTCGCGCTCGACTTGTTCGATCGCGGATGCGAGGTTCGGCGACGAACCGCCACGCCGCGACCCGATCGTGAACGAGGCCGGCGCGGCCTCGCCACGGGCGGGCTGCCGCACCGCGGTGATCTCGGGCGTGAGGTGGGTCGGTTCGATCGTTTCTCCGGGCGCGCTCATCGCCACGGCCCGCTGAATCTCGTTCTTCAACTGCCGCACATTCCCCGGCCACCAGTACTGCGTGAACAAATCCAGTGTGTCCGTGCTGAGTTGGACGTCGGGCTTGCCGAGGCGTTCGGCCGCCTCGCGCAGGAAGTACGCGCACAAGTGCGGAATCTCTTCCTGCCGCTGGCGGAGCGGCGGCACGTGAATGCGGATCACGCTGAGCCGGTAGTAGAGATCCTCGCGGAACCGGCCTTCGGCCACGCGCTGTTCGAGATCGGCGTTGGTCGCGGCCAGGACGCGCACGTCCACCTTCTGCGGCTTCGTATCGCCGATGGGCAGGATCTCCTGCTGCTCGAGGAACCGCAGCAGCTTCGGCTGCACGTCCACCGGCAGGTCGCCGATTTCGTCGAGGAACAGCGTTCCGGTGGCCGCGGCGCGCACGAGCCCCGGCTGGTCCGACACCGCGCCCGTGAAGCTGCCACGGCGGTGCCCGAACAACTGGCTATCGGCCAGATCGCGCCCGGTCGTCGTGCAGTTGTAGGGCAGAAACACCGCGCCGCTCCGATGCGAGCCGACGTGAATCGCGCGCGCGATCAGTTCCTTGCCGGTGCCGCTTTCGCCGGTGATCAGCACCGTCAGGTCGTTGCCTTGTAGCCGTTCGATCTGCTCGACGAGCCGCGCCATCGCCGCGCTCGCCGACAAGAATCCGGGGAGCAGCGGTTCGAGCGATCGCACCGTGCTGATCCCCGGCGCCGGAGCGACGCTGCGATCGCGCGCGGCGCAGAGCGCAAAGCCCTGCCGCGCGACAGCGGCGATCGTGCGCAACTGCCGCATCACGGTGTGGGCAATCGGCCGCGGCGACGCCACCAGCCCAAAAAGCAGTCCGTGGCGATCGCGTCCAAGCGGCTCGATCACATACACGCCCGCGCGTGCGTACATGCCGCCGTTCGCGGCGGTCCGCAGCATCTCGCGCGCCGTGTCCGCATCACAGCCGACGGCCGCCAACACCAGCTTGATGCCCGACGGCAGCTGAGCGTAGAGCACGCTGCGATCGCCCGCTGACGCCTCGTGCAGCGCCGACGCCGTTTCGCGCACCAGCAAGTCGGGCAGCGCCGACGCATCCACCAACCGTCGGACGATCGCATCGTCGGCATCGGCCGACGAGATCACGTCGACGCCGGTGCCTGGCAGTCTGAGCAGTTCGCGCGCCGCCTGTGTGTCGGCGATGTCGCGCTCCGCACCGAGCTGCTCGAAGATCGTGAGCGCGGTCTGCAGGTGGCGTTCGGCGACCGACCGCGCGCCGGTTTCGGCGACGAACCGTCCGAGCGCGAGGTGGCTGAGTGCACACTGATACCGCTCGCCGAGCAGGTCGAGCAGCGCCGCGCTCTGGGAGAAATCGTGGTACGCGTCGGCGCCGCTGCCGGACCGGGCGTGGACCGCACCGCGCAGCCGCAGATATTCGCCCCAGCTCGCCGGCGCGACGCGCGGATCCACGGCATCGACGACCGTTTCCAGCCGCCGCTCGGCCTCGGCGAGCCGCTCGTCGGCGATGAGCGCTTCGGTGGCGATGAGCGTCAACTGGAGCGCGTCGAAGGGCGGCGCGCCCGCTTCGATGATCTCGTCCGCGCGGGCAATCGCCTCGGCGTGGAGCCCCTGGCGAAGCGCCAGCCGGGCGCCGAGCACGCGCACCGACCATTCGTACCAGCGGCTCGTTTGGCGATCGAAGGCGCCGTAGGCTTCGCTCGCGCGGCCGAGACACTCGCTCGCGGCCTCGTAGCGGCCGCGAATCAAGTGGATCTGCGCCAGCGTGTCGAGCACGGCGCCAGTCGTTTCGTTGAATTGAATCGGACTGCGGACGTCGAGCGCGCGATTGAGCGCTTCTTCTGCATGTGCGAGTTGTCCGAGGCGCACGCGAATCTGTCCCAGGGTGGCCAGCGCCACGGCGAGACCGTGGCCCGAGCCGCGCGCTTCGTGAATCGCCACGCTCCGCTCGGCCAGGGCCAGCGCCTGGTCGTAGCGGTGCTGCAGCATCATCACATTCGCCTGGTTGCCGCAAATCGTCGCCAGCACATCGTCCGCCTGCACCGAGGCGGCGAACCGCTCCGCATGACGCAGCGCCGCCAAGGCTTCTTCATAGCTGCCGACCTGCGCGAGCGGGATGCTGGACAGCGACTGCACGAGCGCCAGATGCCGGCGGTCGCCCGCCGCGTGGAGGGCCGACGCGGCCTTGGTGATGTGCTCGCGGACGATGGCGATGTCGCCGACCTGGCGATAGCAGAGCGCGAGCTCGTAGTTGGCGAGGCCGATGGCGCGCAGGTCGTGCGCGATCTCGGCGTGTTTCAGGGCGCGCTGGTGCAGGGCGATCGCCCGCGACTGGTCGGCGCGCGCGAACGCCACGCGGCCGTGCAACCGCCACAACGTCGAGAGCAGCGCCGGCCGGACCGTTTCGCGGAAGGTGTCGGGCGTGCGGCCGAGCGCCGCGATCGCGCCGTCGAGATCGTCGGAGAGCAACGCCGCCTCCGCCACCGCGCAGCGGAGCGCAAGTTCATCGTCGCGGGTCAGCGTCGACGACCGCAGCGCCGGCGCCAGCATCTGCGTGGCTTCAGTACCGCGGCCGCGTTCGAGCGCCTCCGCCGAGCGCGTCAGGAGCGCTTGGAGCGACGAGGAAGGCACGCGGTGAGTATAGAACTGAACGGGCGGCCGCGTGAGGCCAGACGTGCTTCGAGTTTGGCGGAGCAGTCGCAGTCGCCGCAGGACCACGGTTCGGAGCCATTGAGATCGCGGCAGCGGCTGCGGGCGTGCGCGTCTTGCACCTTGACCAGGTCGAAATACTCTTCCCAGTATTCGCGTTCTTCCGCCAGCGGCGTCGCGCAGTAGCAGACTTCCACCCACTGGACGCGGCCGTCTTCGAGCTCGCGCGCCTCGTCCATGTTGCGCAGGTACTCATCGCCGGCAACCGAGCCCTGGCCGAGCCTGCCCTCGTCGACGGCACGAGCCAGCGCGTCGGCCTGTCCAGCTTTCAGGCGAGCCGTGACGAGATACCGCACAACCCAATTGTACGCCGTGGTACTGCGCTTGCTGTTACTTGGGTTCAGGCGGACACAATGGTACTGAAGAGTTCACGGCGCATGATCGCGATCCTGAGTCTCTGCGGGTTGCTGCTGTTGCCGGCGGTCAACGCGCAGTCTCAAGTAGGGCAGGAACGCCGCGACACGGTGTTCTCGCTCCTCGACCGCATCGATCGGCTGGTGTCGTCGGCTCGCAAGCAGCTCGACACCGACGATCTCGTCGCGGTCGGCACGACCGGCAGTTCCGGCAACACGACCGGCAGTTCCGGCAAAACGGGGAAGCTGCCGATTTCGGCGGCGGACCTCGATGAGATTCGCGCCGAGATCGCGCAGATCAAGTCGCTGCTCAAGGCAGAAGGCGAGAAGTAATGCAACCGGGCCTAAGAGCGTCGCGCTCAGGCCGCGTTGAAATGACGCAACAACGCGCTGAGCGCGTCGTGCAGGCGGGCGTCGTGCGAGAGCGTGTGCAGTTCGGCTGCCACGGCGTCCGCCTCGCCTTCGTGTGGAACACCGACAACAGATGACGGGCGATCCGCGGGCTGGACGACAACTTGTCGTCCGTCGGATCTGATCTGGATGGGCCGTCCGGAATTGCCGATCGAAACCGACAGGACCGACTGATCGTCGCGCCGCTCGTCGATGCTCGGCAGCTCCTCGTGCCATCCAAGTGACGCGGCCAGCCACCCCGCCAGCAGCCAGGCGAGCGATCGCTGTTCACGCCGGTGCGTGATGCGCACATCATTAGGGCCCCAGTCGTAACCGTTGAGGCCGGCCGCCAGGATCACGGCTCTTCTGAAAGGTGCCAACCGACGCCAATTGATGTCGGCGAGGTCGAGGTGCTGCCACGGTTCAAGCGCCTCGACGCCTCGACGAACGTCTTCCCATTGACGGCTGTCGTAGACGAGCTGTCGCCCCATATCGACAATCGACGTCAAGAGCGGCACGTTCGAGATGTCTTCCGCGAACCACACCGAAATCGGCCGCTCGCCCCGCACGAGCCCGCGGATGAGCGACGGCAGCGACTCGTCCGTGCAACTCGAGCGGACGGCCACCTGCTCGACACCGTAGCGCGCCTCTGGTGGTCCATACGTCACGACGCCCACGCGCGCGCCGGTGATTTCACAGGTCCCATCGCCCGGCTGCTCGTGGTCGATGATCAGCACACGCGACGGATGCTGGCCGGCGACCGCGTCGATCGACACGCCCGCGCGGCGTTCCACGCGAGCGGCGCGGACGACGACGAGGTTCGACATGATGGCGCGCGCAATCGGTCCCTTCGCGCCGACGTCGCGCCACAAGTTGGCGAGATCTTTTTCGATCGTCGCCGGCGTCGAGGTGCGCCAGGTGCGGTCGCCTACAACGGCCGCCATTGCCGTCCTGTCGATTCAATCAGGCGGTCAGCTTCCGGCGGGCCCCACTCGCCGGCTGCATACGCGGGTAGTGGACCGGCGGTCGCTTTCGACCAGTACGCGAGGATCGGCATCACCCACTGCCACGCGGCCTCGACGGCATCACGTCGCATGAACAGCGTCGCTTCGCCCGTCATCACGTCGAGCAGGAGCCGCTCGTAGGCTTCGGGTGTCGAGCCGCCAAACGTGCTCCCGTAGTGAAAGTCCATCTGCACCGGGTAGACGCTGCCGCGTGGACCGGGGATTTTCGAGCTGATCGCGAGCGCGAAACCTTCGTCGGGTTGAATGCGAATCGAGAGCACATTCGCGTCGAGCGGTGCGCTCGGGTCGGAGTTGAACAGAATCGGCGGCACGCGTTTCAGGTGCACCGAAATCTCGCTCGCGCGCTTGGGCAGCCGCTTGCCGGTGCGGATGAAGAACGGCACGCCGGCCCACCGCCAGTTGTCCACGAACAGTTTCAGGGCAACGAACGTTTCCGTCCTGGAGTCGGTCGCGACGCCTTGCTCGGTGAGGTAGCCCTTCACCGGCGAGCCGAGGTCGAAGCCCTCTACGTACTGGGCGCGGACGGCCGACGTCGCCACGGAGTCGCCCGAGATCGGTCTGAGCGATCGGAGCACATCGAGCTTCTGATCGCGGATGACGTCGGCGTTGAGCGACCGCGGCGGCTCCATCGCGACCAGCGACAGCAGCTGGAGCAAATGGTTCTGCACCATATCGCGCAACGCCCCGGCCGTGTCGTAGTAGCCGGCACGCGTGCCGACGCCCTCTGCTTCGGCCACGGTGATCTGCACGTGGTCCACATGGCGCGAATTGAACAGCGGCTCGAAGATGCTGTTTGCGAAACGCAGGACCAGGATGTTCTGAACCGTCTCTTTGCCGAGGTAGTGATCGATTCGGTAGATCTGCGACTCGCTGAAGACCTCGGCGATCGAGTCGTTGATCGCGCGCGCGCTGTCGAGGTCCCGCCCGATCGGTTTCTCGACGATGACCCGGGCGAACGGGCGCTCGGCGCCCCGATTGACGAAACGGGCGCGATCCAGCTCCTTCACGGTTGGCCCGAAGAGCGTCGGAGGAATCGCCATGTAATAGATGCGGTTGCCCGGCAGTCCACGCTCGTGCTCGACGATGTCGAGGCGCGCGCCAAGGGGGGCCAGACCGCGATCGTCGCCGATGGAGGCGCTGACGTAGAAGAGCGAGTCGGCGAAGATCTCCCACGCCTGGGCGTCGATCTCTCGTCGCGAAAAGCGCTCGATGCCGTCTTTCGCAAACGCGCGGAACGCCTCGTCGGTCATCTCGCCGCGTCCGCAGCCGACGATGGCGACGCGCGGCGGGAGAAGACCGTCCACTTGCAGGTTGTAGAGCGCCGGCAGCAATTTGCGATGTGAAAGGTCGCCGCCGCCGCCGAAGATCACGAACGTGACGGGGTCGGCCGCCGCCGCTGTCGGCTCGCCGGCCGACAGCCGCTCGACAATCGACGTCGTCGAAACAGTGGTGTCAGACATCACGCCTTCTTGACCGCGTGGCCGCCGAACTGGTTGCGCATGGCGGCGAGCAGACGCTCCGCGAACGGGTTGTCTTGGCGCGATCGGAAGCGGGTGAACAGCGCCGCAGTCAGCGTCGGCAGCGGCACGCTGCGTTCGATCCCTTCCTGCAGCGTCCACCGCCCTTCACCCGAATCCTCCACGAACCCCTTGAGCTCCGAGAGATCGTGATCGGCGGCCAGCGCTCTCGCCGTCAACTCCAGCAGCCAGGAGCGGACGACGCTGCCGTGATCCCAGAGGTTGGCGACAGCGGCGAGGTCAATCTTGTAGTCGCTGGCGTGCATCAGCTCGAAGCCCTCGGCGTACGCCTGCATCAAGCCGTACTCGATGCCGTTGTGGATCATCTTGACGTAGTGGCCGGCGCCGTTTTCGCCGACGCGCAGGTAGCCGTCTGTCGGCGCGAGCGTGAGAAACACGGGTTCGAGCCGCTGACATACATCAGCGGGGCCACCGACCATCAGGCAGTAGCCTTCGGTCAGCCCCCAGATGCCGCCGCTCGTGCCGGCGTCGATGTAGTGAATGCCTTTCGCCTTCAGCGCCGTCGCGCGCCGGACGTCGTCGTGAAAGTTCGTATTGCCGCCGTCGATGATCACGTCGTTCGCCGCGACGAGAGCGGCGAGCGCGTTGACCGTCGATTCCGTGGGATCGCCGGCCGGCACCATCACCCAGACCGCGCGCGGCGCGGTCAGCGCGGACACGAGCGCCTCGAGCGATGCGACGCCTGTCGCGCCGGCGGCCTCGGCTTTCGCCACGGCGTCGGCGCTGCGGTCGTACGCGACGATCTGATGGCCGCCGCGCGTGAGGCGCGTCACCATGTTGAGGCCCATGCGGCCCAGGCCGACAAAACCGAGTTGCATATCCGTCACACTCCTTGTGCACGCTCGTGGTGAGCCCGTCGAACCACGAGCTCATCCTTCGACGAGCTCAGGATGAGCGGGTCCTACGATCGCTTCGAGACAACAGCGCTTCTTTCAACTGTCGGATCAACGCTGGATCGGGCGACGACAGATGCGCATGCACGGCGCGGCGGCCCGTCGCGTCGAGCGACGCGAAGTCGCCCAACCCCTGCGCCAACTCAAGTGTCCCGAACGAAAACGGTTCGCCGGGGATCGCCACGTCCTCCGTGGGCGTTGCCGTGACCAGCAGGAAGACGCCGGTGTTGGGGCCGCCTTTGTGCAACTGGCCCGTCGAGTGAAGATAGCGCGGACCGTACCCGAACATCGTCGCGGCGCCGGTGGCGTCGACCACACCGTTTCGCAGCGCTTGCAACTCTTGCTCGAGCGCGCCATCCGGGCCGAGGTAGGCCAGCAACACGAAGTAGTCGCCTTGACGAATCAGGGAGAGCACGTGGTCGGGCGATTGCGGCCCGAGGTACTTCCGCGCCATCTCGGATGCGCTCAGTTCGATCCCACTCGCGATCGCGTGGCCGTTCGTCGTCCGCGGCAGCGCGCCAGTTTGTTGGTACTGCCCGCTTTCCAGCACAGTGGGATCCGAAGCTTGGAATTCACGTGACTTGAAGTCGCGG